>WNFL01142914.1_pt1 | contig 50215 bp, 40 predicted proteins | sample 5400361 | NCBI WGS metagenome assembly WNFL01 (sample SAMN13153351, study PRJNA577476) | soil metagenome | isolation source: 40 cm soil on Douglas fir-dominated hillslope | place: USA:California | collected 2013-09-17 | reverse complement strand
TAATTGTGGAAGAAGAGCCCAAGAATATCGCCGGATGCGTATAGTCCCTTGATAGGCTCGTGAAGCGAATTGAGGACTTGCGCTTTTGTATTGACCTTCACGCCTCCGAAGGTGAACGTGATTCCACACGTCACGGGGTAGGCGCGATAGGGCGGGGTCTCAATCCGGTTGGCCCAGTTCGACTTGGCGACGATAAGCCCGTGCGTCTTCTTCCCGTCGGGCTGCGTCGGATCGAACGGCACCTCGTCGCGGCAGGCGGCGTTGAATTCTGCGACCGTGTGGATAAGGACTTCAGGAGCCAATCCGATCTTGCGCGCAAGCCCGCCGATGTCGCCGGCTTCCTCGAAGGTCGCCTTGTGGTGCGGATAGCGGTGCTGGCGGATGCCGGTTGCATCATATATCTGCCAGGCCACCGCGCCGGGCTGCGCGAGGATCGCGCGCCCTGTTTTGGCATAGGTGTAGGAGTGCAAGGCTTCGCCTTCGTCGAAGAAGCGCAGCCCAAGCGCGTTGACGGTTATGCCGAAGGGGTAATCGTAGCGGCTCTGCGTGTTGCCGCGTCCGTCGGCGTGTTGCGGCGTTTCGAAATCGGGGGCCTTCGCATCGATCGGCGACATGTGGCCGCTCTGCCATTGGCCGCCCGTTGCCGCTCCCAGGGCCAAGAGATAATTCAACACCTCGCCGGTGTCGTGCTTGGAGCCTCGCACCTTGACGAAATCGGCATTGCCTTCGAGATAGCGCGCCCGCATTTCTGCGCTCGCCTGGAAACCGCCGGCACAGGCGATGATCGCACGGGCAGAAAGGTCGTATTCACACTCGGGCGTGCAGACGCGCACGCCCGCGACGCGATGCATGTTGCCATGGATCGCGTTGACTGAGGACAAGAAGCGGATTTCGACATTTCGATCGGCTGCGATGTGGCGCCATTGCTCCAGCTGACCAACGCCTCCACCAGCCACGTGGATCGCGATGCCGCGCTCGAAATAGCGCTTGTTGCCGACCCTGGCGTGCTCCTTGAGGAGCTCCCAGCGGATGCCGGCGTCCTTCATCCAATGGACCGCGGCATTCGAATGCTCGACCAGCGTATGCGCCAGCGCGCGGTCCATGCGACCCAAAGTCATCCGTTCGAGGTCTGCGAAAAATTCCTCCTTCGCGTATGGCGCGATTTGCAGGCTGTTGAAATACCCATCGTCGATTTCGGGCAGGAATGCGCGGATCTCCTCGGCCCCGCTGTGCCAGAAGCGAAACCCCGTGCCGGAATAGCGCGCATTGCCGCCATATTCCGATTCCGGCGCCTTCTCAAGCATGACGATTTTTCCGGCGCCGTGCTCGCGCGCGGCAATTGCGGCTTCGAAAGCAGCGCTTCCCCCGCCAATGACAATGACGTCACAGCCCTCGGTTCGGCCCGCTGAGGTCAAGACCGGACTTTGTCCTTTGTTTCACGAGCATTTCTGTCGCGGTCGGCCTGTAACTCGGCTTCGTCATATCCGTGCACGGAAACGTCGAACAGATTGCCGTCGGGATCCATCGCGCGATATTCCGCGTAGGGGCGGTTCGCTGGGCGCTGTACCAGCGGCTCCTCGAATTTCTGCAGTCCGTCCTCGACATCCTTGATGTTGTCGACATGGAATCCAAAATGGTTGATGCCGCTAGGCGTGGCCTCGCCGCGATTGCGCAGGAGCGCGAGCGTCAAATAGCCGTCGCTCATGTAGATCGCGCCGCCCTTCTCGCTGCGGATGCGCTTCAGGCCAAAGACCTCCTCGTAGAAAGCCGCGAGCCGTTCGGGGCTCTTTGTCTTGATCGCCAGATGCCGGATTTTAGCCATCATTTCCTCCCGTCGCCGGCTGCAAATGTAGGAGTCCATGCCGGCGATGGAAAGCCGATACTGGCAAGGCGCATCGGGTTCCGACACAATACGCGCGCCGCACAGGAAACGTCGCGAGCGGCATTTGGGGGGCAGGGTGATCGAGCCGCTGAGGGAGATCAGCACGAATACGCGCCGGCTAAGCGCCTATATCGCCGGCGCGCTCAAGCAGCCGCTTCCACCCGCAATCCTCGCTAAGGCGCGCCAGCACATTCTCGACACCATGGCGGCGATGATTTCGGGGACTCGCCTGCCGCCGGGGAAATTGGCCATCGCTTACGTCACATCGCTGGGCGGCGTGCGACAGGCATCGGTCATTGGCACGCGATTGCTGACATCCGCGGTCCATGCGGCGCTCGCCAACGGCATGCTGGCGCACGCGGATGAAACCGACGATTCGCATGCGCCGTCGCGCACGCATCCGGGCTGCGCGGTGATTCCGGCCGCCCTTGCCGCCGCCGAAAGCGCACGCGCCAGTGGCGAAGACTTCATCCGAGCGGTCGTTTTGGGTTACGACGTCGCCGCGCGCATCAACTACGCGCTTGATCCGGAGGCGCTTGCCGCGTCCTTGCGCAGCACTCACAGCGTGGGTGGAACTTTCGGCGCCGGAGCGGCGGCAGGCGCGCTGCTCGGACTCGATGATCGGCAGGTGCGACATCTGCTGTCGTTCTGCGCGCAGCAGGCCTCCGGCGTCGGTTGTCATGTCCGCGATCCCGAGCATGTGGAAAAAGCCTTCGATTTCGGCGGAATGCCGGCGCGCAACGGGGTGACCGCGGCAACCATGGTGGCGGCCGGCATGACCGGCGTCGACGATGTCTTCAGCGGCGAGCGCAATTTTTTGGACGCCTTCGCAACCCATCCCGCTCCAGAGGCGCTGTCCCAAGAGCTCGGACATCGTTTCGAAATTCTGGCTACCAACATCAAGAAGTGGCCAGTGGGCTCGCCGGCGCAGTCCGCGCTCGATGCCTTGACCGCGCTGATGGAAAGCGACCGGATCGGACCGGGCGATGTCGAGTCTATCGAGGTGCATCTGCCGGGGCGATCCGCACGTACCGTCGACAATGCGCCGATGTCCAACCTCAACCTCCAGCATCTCATGGCCATGCTGTTGGTCGACGGGGTGCTGTCCTTCGATTCCATCCATGCCCAAGAGAGGATGCAAGAGCCGGCGATTTTATCGCTAAGGCGGAAGATCGTCCTGTTCGAGAGCGACGAGCTCGCGCGGGCCGTGCCGCGGCGCCAAGCCATTGTTGCCGTCAAGACGCGCGATGGCCGCTCCCTGTCCAAACGCGTGCTCGCGGTTCGGGGAACGGCCGACAATCCGATGAGCCAGACCGAGGTGGAAGTCAAAGCCTTCGACCTCATCGGCAGCGTTCTCGGCGCGCGCCGCGCAAAAGCGATCCTGCGCGCGATAGGAAAGCTCGAAACCGTTCCCGATGTCGTGACGCTGCGCCGTCTATGGCAGCCATCGGGCAAGACAGGATTGCCGACATGACGCTGCTTCTTTCAAACCAAGACGTCGAGGCGGCGCTGGGTATGCCCGATTGCCTTGATGCCATGGAGATCGCTTATCGCGATCTCGGGCTGATGAAGGGCGGCAACGGGTTGCGCTCGGAAGTGCTGACACCCACGTCTCGCGAAGACGCGCTGTACTCTCTGCTCACTATGAGCGGCGTGATCCCAAGGTTCGGTATCGGCGCGGTTCGGATCAATTCCGATATCGTCACCTGGCCGGTTTCGCCCTCAGGCCCGCGGCGGGTCAAAGTGCCAGCCGCGCCCGATGGGCGCTATGTTGGCTTAGTGCTGCTGTTCAGCACGGAGACGGGCGAGCCGCTGGCGATCTACCCGGACGGCGTGGTGCAGCGCATGCGGGTTGGCGCCATCAGCGGCCTTGCGGCGAAATATCTGGCGCGGAGCGATGCGCGCGAGGTCGCGCTGCTGGGTACCGGGTGGCAGGCCGGTGGCCAAGCGCTTGCGATTTCTGCGGTGCGAAACATCAAACGGATTGCCTGCTACAGCCCAGGGCGCGAACGGCGCGAGGCGTTCGCCAAACAGATGGGCGCGAGGCTCGGCATCGAAATCGTGCCCGTCGCGACAGCACGGGAAGCCGTGCAGGGAGCCGATATCGTGCTGTGCGCAACCAACAGCCTGCAGCCCGTCCTTCCGGCCGAATGGCTGGAGCCGGGCATGCATGTTAGCAGTCTGTCGCGGCTTGAGCTCGATCCGAGCGTGGTTGCCGCGGCCGATGTGGTGTTCACCCATGTGCGCGAGGCCGAGGGCAGAATCGTCCGCACCGCGGGCGCCGATCTGGCGCGAGATGCGGAACAGCGCAAAGCCGCGCTCAGCGGCACGATCGGACAGAACACCCGCCCCGAGCTCTCCGACCTCCTGCTCGGCCGGGAACCCGGCCGCGGCGGCAATTCCGACATCACGCTCTTCTTCAACTATTCCGGGCTCGGCTACCAATTCGCCGCGACCGGCCATGTGATCTACAAGAAAGCGCGCGAGCTTGGCTTGGGCCGCGAGCTCGACACCAGCCTATTCACCAGCGCCGAGCCGTCATAAAAACCTTCGTGGCTGCTCGCCGGGCAGCTATGCTGCGTAAACGACGCTAGTGTGGTGAATTTGAAGTTCCAAGAATCAGGATGGCATCCGCGTTTGGGAACTTCAAATTCGAGAACCACGCTAGGATCAATAGATTGCTCGTGTGGCTTTGAGTCCGAAATTCGCTCGCAGTGCTGCCCCGGGGTATGGCGAATTTCGGATTCGCCACACTAGGCGCGCGCATGAGGAGACAAACGTGCCGTCTTTCGCGTCAACAATGCTGCGCTGTGTTTTCGCCGCCGCGCTTCTTGCGCTGTTGCCGCTGGATCCATCCATGGCCGCGGATGGCTATTACAGGAACAAGTCCGTCACCTTCATCATCGGCTCGGCGCCCGGCGGCGGCTACGATACCTATAGCCGCTTGCTCGCGAGTCATCTCGGCCAGCATCTGGATGGCCGGCCGGCCGTCATCCCGCAGAACATGCCTGGCGCCGGCAGTATCCGCGCCGCCAATTATCTCTACAATGTCGCACGCAAGGACGGCACGGCGATCGGCATGCTTGATCAAGCGATCTATCTCTACCAAATCCTCGGCACGCCGGACCTCAAGATCGACGCGGTCAAATTCCAGTGGATTGGTCGCATTCTGAGGAACAGCGCCGTGCTGTTCGCGCGGCGCGAGGCGCAGGTCCACAGAATCGCAGATGTGTTCGACAGGGAGCTGATCGTTTCCGCTTCGGGTACCGCGTCGAGGTTGAACTGGACGGTGTTGAAAAACACGCTCGGAATGAAATTCACCATCATCCAAGGTTACCAAGGAACCGGCGACAGCATGCTGGCTGTCGAGCGAGGCGAGGTAGATGCTCTGAGCGTGGAATGGCCGATTCTACGGGTCACGGGACAGAAGCTGATCCGCGAGGGCAAGATCAATCTTCTGCTCCAGACGGGGCTCGAAAAGGAGGCAGACCTTTCCCAAATCCCCCGTATGATCGACCTCGCCCGCAACGAGGACGAACGCAAACTGCTGGAGTTGTTCTCGTCGCCTTCCTTGATCGGGCGTTCGGTGGCCGCGCCGCCCGGCACTCCGCCGGAGCGCGTGGCCGAGCTGCGCCGAGCCTTCACGGCGACGATCCAAGATCAATCCTTCCTCGCTGATGTCAGGCGCACCGGTCTATTGATCAGTCCTCTGCCCGGCGAAGAGCTGCAAGCGGCGGTCGCGAAGCAAGGCGATTTCCCCCCTGCGCTGATCGCCCGTGCGCGCCGCGCTGCCGATATGGCGGGACACTGACCCCGGACTTTTTCGCGAGCACATTGGTGACCGGTTCTGCCGGCTCTCGTGCAGTTTGCTATAGTTTGTCCGGATGTGCGCTACGGCGCCGCTTGCGGGAGGACGGACGATGACATTAGAGCCGATGTTGCGCCGCGAGGTCCTGAAGCGCTGTGGCATTGCAGCTTTGGCGTTCGCCGCGCCGTCGGTTGGCGCTTCGGCTGCGCGCGCACGAACGGCCCTACCGGAAAGCGAGGGTGCACGCGACAGAATCGCTCGCGCGACGATCGCGCAGGACATCGCCCGCTGGTTGGAGGAAATGCGATACGAAGAATTGCCTGCAAATGTCGTCGCGCGCGCGAAGCGCGTGATCCTCGACACGCTAGGGTGCGCGCTCGGAGCGCTGGATGCGGAGCCCGTGCGGCTAGCGCGGCGGGTGGTGGCGCTGCAAGGGGGAAATCGGCAAGCGACGGTGATTGGTGTGGGCGGAAAGGTCTCTTGCGACCAAGCCGCGTTCCTGAACGGCATGGCGCTTCGCTATCTGGATTATAATGATTACATCGCGCTTGGCCGGCCGCATCATGCGAGCATCAATGTCGCTCCGGCCTTGGCAGTGGCTGAGATGCAGGGCGCGAGCGGGAAGGATCTCCTTCTCGCTTTCGTCGCCGGTTATGAATTGGAGGTTCGCCTGCGCGATGCCATCGCGGCGAAAGAACAAGAAGGTTGGGACGGTACCTCCATCGTCGCGCAATATGCTTCCGCAGCGACCGCGGGGAAGCTCCTGCGGCTCGATACTGCAAAGCTAGCCAATGCGCTCGCCATTGCGGGAAGCAATGCGAATACGCTGGGCGAAGTCCGCCGCGGCGCCGAGATGACGCCCGCCAAAGGCTCGGCCGAGCCGATGGCGGTGAGGAACGGGGTGTTTGCCGCGCTCCTCGCCCGCGAGGGTCTGACATATCCGCTGACCATGCTCGATGGCGAGTACGGCTACGGAAAGATGGTTCCGGGGACTCTCGACGAATCGGTCCTGCGCAATCGTACCGGCGAATTCCAGATTGTTAAGAGCTGCATCAAATTGTGGCCCTGCGTCGGCACGGCCCAGGCGCCGATCGCGGCGGCATTGGAGATCTACAAACAACAACCGCGCGCGGACGAGTTTGAGCACGTCACCGTGGGCTTGAGCGAATTCGCCTACCGGCAGCAGATCGCCTATCCAGACGCAATCAACACCCGCGAACACGCCGATCACAGCGTTCTCTACACGGTCGCCCGCGCGCTTCTAGACGGTGAAGTTATTGTGAGCGACTTCCAGGAGAAGCGCTTCCGTGATCCTCGGGCGTTGGCCCTGATCAAGAAAATAACGCTCCGCCCCGATCCATCGCTCTCGAACGCGAACATTGGCGCCATTGTGCAAGCCGTGTCGCGGGTTGGAAGCGTCTACAATGCCAGCGTCCCCATTCCGCCTGGCAGCATGTTGAACCCGGCAGACGATTCGAGTCTGGTAAGGAAATTCCTCGCTCTGTCGGAGAGTGTTCTCGGCCGGGCGCGCGCCCAACACGCAATAGACGCGATTCTCTCAGTCGACACGATGCCGCGCCTGCAAAATGTCTTGATCGCGATGACGCCGTCGAGACAAGGTCCGCCGTGAGCTTCTTGCTCTCGAACGCAGCGAAACCTTTCGAACAGGTTCGCAGACTGCTACATGAGGTGTCTCTCCCATCGAAGGAGATGGCAAGATGAGAAGGCAAATCGCGGCGGCTTTGTGCTCGGCGGTCTTGGGACTTGCCGCTGTGCCGGCGACCCCTGCCACGGTTGCGGCTGACTCACGCAATGGTGCGAAGGATCGCCAAGTCTACTCCTCCATCAAGGAGCTCATGGAATCCATCATCGATCCCTCGGCAGACGCGATTTGGGGCGCGGGGGGGACGGTTGTGGACAAGGACGGTTTTCATGAGCTGGCTCCCAAAACGCAGGAACAATGGCTCGATGTGCGTCGTGCCGCGGTCCGAATCATCGAGGGCGGCAATCTCTTGATGATGCCCGGCCGGGAAGCCGCTCCCTCCGGAACCAAATCGGAGACCCCGGGGGTTGAGTTGGAGCCGGCTGAGATCAACGCGCTGATAAGGAAGAATCGAAAGGGTTTCGATGGTTTTGCCCAGGCATTGCAAAATGTCGGCTCGGAGGCATTGCACGCCAGCGACACCAAAAACGCCGCTTTGCTATTGGATATTGGTGCGCGAATGGACGGCGTCTGCGAGAGCTGCCATCAAACATTCTGGTATCCGAACGTCGTCAAGCCTCAATCCGCTGGACGCTGACCCGGCCCTTGACGATAATGATGCCTCTTGGCGGTTGGGTCCTTGGTCGGTGCCGGGTATAGGTCATCAGTCTCGCGTTGAGCGGCGGGAGGTATGAGATGCGCAATCGACTTCTGAAGTCCGTCGGGGCATCGGTGGTGATTGTCTCGGTGCTCGTATTCTTGAAACCGACAGAAATGATCGTCGCGAATGGGGCTCCTGCCGATTCCGCGAAGGGCGCGGCGCTGAAAACGCCTTGGGGCGAACCAGACCTGCAGGGTATCTGGACCGACGAAACCGATACGCCCTTACAGCGCTCCGCCAAATACGCGAACCAGGAATTCTTCACTCCGGCGCAACGGGTAGAATTGGACAAGGAGCGTTCGGCGCTGCTCGGCCGAGACAAGCGCGTGGAGCGCGGGACCGAACTGGACGTCGCCGGCGCCTATAGCGCGGTCTTCATGTCCATGAAACACACCGGCGCGCGCACCTCGATGATTGTCGATCCGGCCAATGGCCGGATTCCGCCGCTGACGCCGGAGGCTCAGAAGATCGCTGCCTCCGATCGGGACTTTCGTCTCGCTTTGCTGCAGGCGACCGAGACGTGCAAGAACAAGTCTGTGGCGTGCAACGGGGGCAAGTACGATCCGAAGCCCTCTACGAGGCGCGCAGACCTTCCTCCCCGCTACAACACAGGGCGCATGAATCGCCACGATAGTCCGGAGGATGGCGCGCTGGCGGACCGCTGCTTGACCGGCGGGCTGCCCGAGTTTGGAACCGCGTATGGCGGTAGCTTTCGCCGAATTGTGCAGACACCAGGCGGCATCTCGATCTTCTACGACGTGGGGCAGGGCCAGGGATGGCAGCGCAACGTGGTCATGAACGGAAGCCCGCATTTGCCGGCGAATATTCGCCAGTGGTTTGGCGACTCGCGCGGGCACTGGGAGGGCAACAGCCTCGTCATCGACGTGACGAACTTCAGTCCCAAAACCGATGTTCAGGGTTCACGCGAGAATCTGCATTTGGTGGAGCGCTGGACACGGACCGGTCCGTCCACGCTCGAATATGTCGTCACGATCGAAGATCCGACGGTGTGGACGCGGTCATGGACCGTCAAACAAGAGTTCACCAAACAGAACGACGAGCAGAACAGGATTTATTACGAGCCGCGCTGCGTCGAAGGAAATTATGGTTTCGCAGGATTGATGAATGCGGCGCGCGTAGAAGACCGCGCCTTTGCACAAGGAAAAGGCCCCAACCCGGCAACAAAAGACAATGCCACGGATTTTGTGGGCGTTGAGCAGGATCCGTTCCAGTAACACTTTAGAAGGAGGCCATCATGCGCGACCGCATCTTAAGCTCGATGATGACGGTCGCCATTGCCACGGCTGCTGTCAGCGTCGTCATTACGCTGTCGATCACGCGGATTTCGGCGCAGGCTCCGCCGGCGGCCCCTGCGTTGAAAACGCCTTGGGGCGAACCTGACCTGCAAGGCATCTGGACCGACGAAGCGAACACGCCCCTGCAGCGACCGGCCAAATATGCGAATCAGGAATTTTTCACCGAGGCGCAGCGCGCCGAATTGGACAAAGAGCGATCCGCGCTGCTCGGCCGCGACAAGCGGGGCGGGCGCGGCACCGAGCTCGACGTCTCCGGCGCCTACAATGCGGAGTTTTCGTCCGTCAGGCGTACCGGCACGCGCACTTCGATGATTGTCGATCCGGCCAACGGCCGGATTCCGCCGCTGACGCCGGCGGCCCAGAAGATCGCCGCCGCCGACAAGGATTTTCGTCTCGCGCTGATGCAAGCGACCGAAACGTGCAAGACCAAATTGCCGGCGTGCAGCGGGGGCAAATACGATCCTAAGCCCACGCCGCGCCGCGCGGAACTTCCTGCCCGCTACAACACCGCACGCATGAATCGCCACGATAGCCCGGAGGACGGCGCGTTGGCGGACCGTTGCTTGACGATAGGACTGCCGGAGTTTGGAGCTGGGAACGGCGGCGGCAGCTTCCGGCGGGTCGTTCAAACGCCGGGCGGCATCTCGATCGCCTATGACGTGGGGCAGGGGCAAGGCTGGCAGCGCAGCATCGTCATGAACGGCAGCCCGCATCTGCCAGGCAATGTCCGCCAGTGGTACGGCGATTCACGGGGGCACTGGGACGGCAATACGCTCGTCATCGATGTGACGAACTTCAGCCCCAAAACCGATTACCGGGGTTCGCGAGAGAATCTGCACCTGGTTGAGCGCTGGACGCGGACCGGCCCAAGGACGCTCGCATACCAAGTCACCATCGAGGATCCGACGGTGTGGACACGGCCATGGACGGTGAAGCAGGAGTTCACAAAGCAAAGCGATGAGCAGAACCGGATTTATTACGAGCCTCGCTGCGTCGAAGGAAACATCGGGTTCCCAACAGTCATGCGGAACGCGCGGCTGGAAGATGATGCCTTCGCTCACGGGCGAGGTCCCGACCCGCTGACCCACGACAACGCATCGGGATTTGGCGACGACGATCCATTGCAATAGTCATCTCTGACCAAGGGAGACCATCATGCGCGACCGCTTCTTGAGCACGACGATCATGGTCGCCATTGCCACCACCGCTGTCAGCGCGGTCATTTTACTGTCCGGCGCACCGACGTCCGCTCAGGCTCCGGCAGCTCCGGTGCTGAAAACGCCGTGGGGCGAACCCGACCTGCAGGGCATCTGGACCGACGAGACTGAAACGCCCCTACAGCGCCCGGCCAAATACGCGAACCAGGAATTTTTCACCGAGGAACAGCGGGCCGAACTGAATAAAGCGCGATTGGAAATGCTCGGCCGCGACCGGCGTTCCGAGCGCGGCACCGAGCGTGATGTCTCCGGCGCCTACAACACCGAGTTCTTGTCTGTGAAACGTGTGGGTCAGCGCACATCGTTGATCGTCGATCCGGCCAAGGGTCGGATTCCGCCACTGACGCCGGCGGCTCAAAAGATTGCCGCCGCCGAGAAAGAATTTCGTCTGGCCATGCTGCAATCCACTGAAACGTGCAAGAACAAGGAGCCGGCCTGCAGCGGAGGCAAGTACGATCCCAAGCCCTCGCCGCGACGCGCAGAACCTGCGCCTCGCTACGTCACGGGGCGCTTCAATCGCCACGACGGCCCGGAAGATGTCTCATTGGCGGAACGCTGCCTGACCGGCGGACTGCCCGAATTTGGCACCAATTTCGGCGGGAGTTTTCGCAGGATTGTGCAAACACCGGGCGGCATCTCGATGTTCTACGACGTGGGTCAGGGCCAAGGGTGGCAGCGCAACATCGTCATGAACGATAGCCCGCATCTGCCCCCCAATATCCGCCAATGGTATGGCGACTCGCGGGGTCACTGGGAAGGCAACACGCTCGTCGTCGACGTGACAAACTTCAGCGTCAAGACCGACTTTCAGGGCTCGCGCGAGAATCTCCATCTGGTCGAGCGCTGGACGCGCATCAAGCCAGACACACTCGCATATGAGGTCACTATCGAAGATCCGACGGTGTGGGTACAGTCATGGAAAGTGCGTCAGGAGTTCACCAAGCAAAGCGACGAGAAGGACAGGATCTATTACGAGCCTCGTTGCATCGAGGGAAATTATGGCCTTCCGGGTCTGCTGCATGGACGGCGCACGCAAGAGGCCCTCTTTGCGCAAGGGAAAGGTCCCGATCCGGCAACCATGGATCATATCAAGGGCGGCTTCGTGCTTGATGAAGATCCGTTGCGGTAAACGCGTGCACGCCAGGAGGAGACCATGATGCGCGATCGCTTCTTGAGCTCGATGGTAACGGCCGCCATTGCCGCGATCGCCGTAGGCGCGGTCATTTCGGTTTCCGTCGCACCGTTGTCCGCTCAAGCTCCGGCGGTACCGGTGCTGAAAACGCCGTGGGGCGAACCGGACCTGCAGGGCATTTGGACCGACGAAACGGCGACGCCTTTCCAGCGCTCCCCCAAATACGCGAACCAGGAATTTTTCACCGCCGCGCAGCGCGCCGAATTGGATAAGCAACGAGCGGCATTGCTCGGCCGCGACCGGCGTGTGGAGCGCGGAACCGAACTGGACGGCGCCGGCGCGTATAACGCGCAGTTTGTGTCCATAAAGCGCACGGGCGCCCGCACGTCCATGATTGTCGATCCGGCCAATGGCCGGATGCCGCCGATGACGCCGGAAGCTCAGAAGACCAGCGCCGCCGATCGGGAATTTCGTCTCGCTCTGCTGCAAGCGACCGAGACATGCAAGAACAAGTCGGTCGCGTGCAACGGAGGCAAATACGATCCCAAGCCCTCTCCGCGACTCGCCGAGCTTCCTCCTCGCTACAACACCGCGCGCATGAACAGATTCGATGGTCCGGAGGACGGCGCGTTGCCGGACCGCTGCTTGACCCCGGGATTGCCTGAGTTCGGCGCCAACGCCGGCAGTTTCCGGCGGATCGTGCAGACACCGGGCGGCATATCGATCTTCTACGACGTGGGTCAGGGGCAAGGGTGGCAACGCAACATTGTCATGAATGGAAGCACGCATCTGCCCGCCAACATCCGTCAGTGGTATGGCGATTCACGAGGTCATTGGGAGGGCAATAGCCTTGTGGTCGACGTGACGAACTTTAGTCCAAAGACCGATTTTCAGGGCTCACGCGAGAATCTGCATCTGGTGGAGCGCTGGACGCGCACCGGGCCGAACGCGCTCGAATACGCCGTCACGATCGAGGATCCGACGGTGTGGACCCGTTCATGGACCGTCAAGCAGGAGTTCACCAAGCAGAGCGAGCAGCAGAACAGAATCTATTACGAGCCACGCTGCAATGAAGGAAATTATGGTCTGCCGGGGCTGATGCACGGATTGCGCACGCAAGAGCTCGACTTTGCGCATGGAAAAGGTCCTCACCCGGCAACAAAAGATATCGCTACGGATTTTGTGGGCGTCGAAGAAGATCCACTGCAATAATTTCCGCTGGAGGGAAAAAGGAGATCATCATGCGCGACCGGTCCTTACGTTCGATGATAGCGGTCGCCGTAGTCGCGGCCGCTGTCGGTGCCGTCATTGCCACGTCTGTCACCCCGACCTCGGGTCAGGCACCGGCAGCCGCGGCGCGCGTCGCCCGCGTCGGCGGCAAGCCCAATCTCAGCGGCATCTGGCAAGCCAACAACGAAGCCAACTGGGATTTGCAGGCGCATGCCGCACTTCCTGCCGCCGTCACGCAGCCTGGCGTTTATCGTTATGACTATGCGCGGGTGCCCGCCGCACCGGTTCTGGCGCTGGGCGCCGCAGGCGCTGTGCCCGGATCGCTCGGCGTCGTCCAGGGCGACGGCCAGATCCCCTACAAGCCCGAAGCCTTGGCGATCAAGAAGGAGAATGCGGACCATTGGATCGACCGCGACCCCGAGCTGAAATGCTATCTGCCGGGCATTCCGCGCGCGATGTACATGCCCTTCCCCTTCCAGATCACGCAAAGCACCAACAAGATTCATATGGCCTATGAATTCTCGAATACGGCGCGCACGATCCATATGGATAAGGTCGAAGGCCCGCCGGACGATACCTGGATGGGACACTCCGTCGGACGATGGGATGGAGACACGCTGGTCGTCGACGTGACGAATTTCAACGATCGGACCTGGTTCGACCGCGCCGGCAATTATCACAGCGACGCGCTGCACCTGACCGAACGCTTCACAATGCTGTCGCCTGACGTGATCCGCTACGAAGTGACGATCGAGGACCCTAAGGTCTATACGCGGCCATGGCGCATCGTGATGCCGCTTTATCGCCGTGCGGAGCCGAACATGCAGCTGCTCGAGTTTCGCTGCAACGAATTCGTCGAAGAGTTCATGTACGGGAACCTTCGCAAGCAGCAATTGGTCAAGCACTGGGAAGGCGATACCATGACGGTGGATATCACGCGCAAGGTGCCGCCCGGCGACAGCTTCTATCAATGGTATGGTCGGTAACACGGATAGGCGCTTTCATGCGCCATAGGAGGAAATCGATGGATGCGAAGTTTGCCATGGCAGTTGGTATCGTGGGTCTGGCGATGTCGGGATGGGCATCTTCGGCGTCGGCACACCACGCATTTGCCGCGGAGTTCGATGCGAACAAGCCGGTGACTTTCAAGGGGACGATCACCAAGATGGAATGGGTCAATCCCCACACTTGGTTGCACGTCGACGTGAAGGGTTCCGATGGCACGGTTCAAAACTGGGCGATCGAAGCGGGCACGCCCAATGTCCTGTTCCGGCGCGGATTCAAGAAGGAATCCTTGCTGCCCGGCACCGAGATCGCGATCGATGGGTACCAGTCCAAAGACGGGTCGCATCGAGCCAACGGCAGAGATCTAACGTTCGCTGACGGACGCAAATTGTTTCTCGGCTCGTCGGGAACCGGCGCTCCGTATGAGCTGACCCCCGGAGCCAAATAAGAAACGCGCGTCATCTTAGACGCAGGCCGGATCGCATTTTAACGAGGTCGGAATGTCTCTTCTGGCTTTCTTCGGACGGCTGGCCGATTCGGACTGGAGCGTTGCTCTCCACGAATCGCAATATGCCTATTCGATCATTGAATCGCTTCACGTGTGGACGCTGGCGGTCTTCTTCGGTTCGATCCTCATGGTCGATCTGCGCCTTCTTGGTCTGACCATGCGCAAGGTGCCGGTGTCGGAAGTTGCCAGCCGCATGCTGCCTTTGACGGTCGCGGGGTTCGTGGTGATGGTCATCACCGGTTCGCTGCTGTTTTCCGCCATTCCGCTGAGGTCGTATCAGAACATTTTTTTCCGGACCAAGATGATTCTTCTGCTGCTGGCGGGATTGAATGTATGGCTCTTTCACTCCGGCATTTATAAGCGCGTCCAGGAATGGGATTTCCATGCGATACCGCCAAAAGCGGCGAGGATCGCGGGCGGGATTTCGCTCGTATTATGGGCATGCATCGTCGTTTCAGGACGAATGATTGCCTACAACTGGTTCGACTGCGACCGGCAGCCCCAAGCGGCCATCATCAATTTCCTCACCAGCTGCGTACCCACGGATTTGGTGCCCTGATGTCCTTGTTGGCATTTTTTCAGTGGTGCTATGCGACGCCGCTCGGTGAAACGATACGGGATTCGGCCTGGCTGTTCCCTGTCATCGAGGCGATCCACCTGCTTGGTTTCGTATTGACTCTGGGCGCCGTTTTGATCGTGGAGCTGCGTCTTTTGGGTGCAGGCCTTAGCCGGCAGCCTGTGGCGCAGCTCGCGGCAGATGCCCAACCGTGGCTGCTGCGCGGCGTGGTCTTGATGTTCGCATCGGGGATCCCCTTGTTTCTTTCCGAATCGATCAAGGCCTATTACAGCTTTGCCTTCTGGATAAAGATGGCGTCGCTGTTCCTGGTCCTGCTTTACACGTTCACGCTTCGCCGCCGCGTGACGGGAACGAACCTCGTCACCGATCGGCCGCTGCTGGCGCGATCTCTGGCGGTGATATCCCTCAGTTTGTGGTTTGGCGTGGCGTGGGGCGGACGCTGGATCGGATTTTCCTAAACCGCGCACGCAGATCCGATGGACCGTGCCAACAGCGATTGGGTTGTGGCTTAGGGCTGCCTCCAGTGCCGTCGGTCGACGTCGCATGCTCCGCCGCCAAACGTTTCGCCCGTCGGCCCTGACATGAAAATCGCGACGCTCAACATCAATAACGTAAACAAGCGCCTCGGCAATTTGCTCGAATGGTTGCGAGCCACCAAACCGGACGTGGTCTGTCTTCAGGAGCTGAAGGCAGCAGACTCCGAGTTCCCCAGAGCAGCGGTCGAGAAGTCCGGATACGGCGCCGTGTGGAGCGGGCAAAAATCATGGAACGGTGTGGCTATTCTGGCGCGCGATTGCGACCCCATCGTAACGCGAACGGAGCTACCTGGTGATCCAACCGATAGGCAGAGCCGTTACATCGAAGCCGCTATCAAAGGCGTGCTCATTACATCTCTATATGCGCCGAACGGAAACCCTCAGCCCGGTCCCAAATTCGCTTACAAGCTCGCCTGGATGGAGCGCCTTGCGATTCATGCAGAAAAGCTGCGCGATGCGGGCGTCCCAGTGGTGCTTGCTGGAGACTTCAACGTCGTTCCGAGCGATCGGGATATTTATCCCGCAAATTCCTATGCGAAGAATGCCCTTCTCCAGCCGGAGGGCCGCGCAGTTTTTCAACGCATTCTGGACCAAGGCTGGGTCGATGCGATCCGGACGCTGCATCCTGATGCGCCGATGTACACATTCTGGGATTATCTGCGGAACAGGTGGCAGCGCGACGCAGGCCTTCGCATCGATCACCTTCTGCTGAGTCCTAGGGCCGCGAAGCGAATTGTCGATGCAGGGGTGGATCGTGACATTCGTGCGAAAGAAGGCGCCAGCGATCATGCCCCCGCTTGGGTGATCCTGCGGGACGATCCGAAGGCGCTGCGAGATTCTGCTCGACCTGTGGCCAAGCGCAAGCAATCTGCACGTAAGCCGCGTACGAAATCGAAGGAGGGAGAAGGCCTCGTTCGGCCATTGCTTGTGATCGACGGGGATTCCTTCGCACACCGGTCGTATCATGCTTTGCCGAAAACCATCTTAAGGATGGGCGACAAGCCCGCTGGGGCGATACTTGGCTTTGCAAACTTCTTGATGCGCCTCTACCGCGCGGAGCAGCCGCGCGCTGTGCTCGTCGCCTGGGACACGCTGGAGGTTCCAACCTATCGTCACGAGGCATTTCCTGCCTATCAAAGCGGCCGGAAATTCGATGACGCATTGCTAGAGCAACTCGATCTGTTGCCGGAGTTCATCGCGGCTTGCGGCTTCTCGAACGCCAAGACTCCGGGCTATGAAGCCGATGATTTCCTGGCCGCTGCCGTCGCTGCGGAAGAGAGGCGGAGCGGTACCGCCCTTGTTGCAAGCGGGGACCGAGACACATTCCAGCTTGCCTCCGAAAGGACCACGATCCTTTACCCCGTTCGCGCCGGCGAGATGGCGCGCATCGGCCCCGCCGAGGTTCGCGCACGATATGGCGTCGATCCCAAACAGGTGCCGGATTTTATAGCCCTGCGCGGCGACCCGTCGGACAGGCTGCCAGGGGCTGCGGGCGTCGGCGCAAGCGGCGCTGCAATCCTCTTGCGGCGATACGGGACCCTGGAAAACGCGCTGGAGGCAGGTCGCTTTCCCGCTCAAGCCGAGAGACTGCGCCTGTTTCGTAACATCGCGACCATGAATGCCAAAGCGCCTTTGCCCCGAATCTCAAATCAAAAACCAAAATGGCGCGGGGCTGCCGCGCTAGCACGAAAGTGGCAGCTCAAACAGCTGGCCCGAGCAGGCGGCTGCCGACGCGGCAAATCGCTAGTAACGCGCATGTGCGGAGCAGGGAAATTCATCGTATATTCGCCAAGCGCGCCTCGTGCTTGGCGTCATGACGTTCACGGGAGGGGATCATGAAAAGAACATGGATGTTGATGTGGGCGACGGTACTTGCTTTCGAACCCGCCTTTGCCTTGGCGCAGACGACCCAAGAGCTGGTGAACGACGGCAAGAATTCGGAGAACGTCACCACGCAGAGCATGGGCTACGACCGCAAGAGTTACAGCCCGCTCGCGCAGATCAATAAGTCCAATGTGAAGCGGCTGGTGCCGATCTGGAATTCCAGCCTGATGAACGATCAAGGCGAACTGGCCCAGCCGACCATTTACAATGGCGTCATGTACGTGATCAACGGCAAGTGGAGTTTTGCCATCGATGTCGACACCGGAAGGCAAATCTGGCGCACGCCCGTGAAACTCGAGCCGACCATGCCGCCGAGGCTCAACTACACCAGAGGCGCGGCCACCATCTACAACGGGAAGCTCTTTCGAGTAACGCTCGATAACCATGTTTTGGCGCTGGACATGAAGACCGGCAAGGAAATCTGGAATCAGAAATTCGCGGATTCGAAAGATGGCTTCTACTCAACCGGCGGACCAATCGTCGCCAACGGCGTGCTGATTTCAGGCGTCGCCGGCGGAGAATCCACCACACGCGGATTCCTCGACGGGTGGGATCCCGATACGGGCAAGAAATTGTGGCGCAGATATACGATACCGGCGCCAGGCGAGCCCGGTTCTGAAACATGGCCGATGAACAGCGAGGCCTATTTGCAGGGCGGTGGCCCCACCTGGCGCTCCGGTTCCTACGATCCTGAGCTCGATCTGGTGTATTGGGGCGTTGGTAATGCAGAGCCCTACGATCCTCGCCCACGCCAAGGTCTCGATAGTCTCTACACCAACTCTGTGCTCGCGATCCGGCCAAAGACGGGTGAGATCGCTTGCTATTATCAATATACGCCCAACGACGTGTACGACGTGGATGCCACCGATGAGCAAATTCTTGCCGATATCCGCATTGGCGGTCAGCTTCGCAAAGTGATGATCCAGACCAACAAGAACGGTTTTCTTTATGTGCTGGACCGCACCAATTGCAAACTGATCGCGGCCAATGCGTTCACCAAGGTCAATTGGGCCACTTCTATCGACACTGAGACCGGTAGGCCGATTCTGACCGATGTGTACAAGCGTTTCGCCGCCGGTGAGGAAGTCGAGATCTACCCCTCGCGCGGCACGAATGCGGTGCCGGCCGCGTTCGATCCGACGACGGGTCTGCTCTACGCAAACGCCTGGAATGTGCCGCGTCTGCAGAAGCTCGCAGCTCCAAAGCCGATCGTCATTGGTGGGCAGTCGACCGGTGTGGAAGCGAGGCAGCCGGAACCAAAACCGGGCGAGGCGCTCGGTTATTTCGCGGCGATCAATCCGCTCAGCGGTGCCAAGAAATGGGAGGTCCCGTTAACCGATCTGCCGAGTTCGGCGGGCATGCTGGCGACCGGCGGTGGGCTTTTGTTCACCGGCAAATTGACGGGCGAGGTCATCGCGCTGGACAGAGATACGGGCCGGACACTCTGGCAGTTTCAGACCGGCTCAAGCGTGAATTCGACCGCCATCACATATACGCATAAAGGCCGGCAATATCTCAGCATTGCGTCGGGATTGGGCGGGGTTCTGGCCACGCGCTACGCATCGCAAAAAATGCCGACGGGCGGCTCAATGTGGACCTTCGCCTTGATGCCCTAGGACAGCGGAAAATCGGGTCGTGTAAAGGGACGCAAGATCAGCCCACCTGATCCTCGGTCGGCATTTCTTGCGGATCACCACGCAAACGCTCTGTGCAGACCAGTGCTGCGAACTTCAGAGGAGATGTCCGAACGGGCGCCGTCATGGCTTTTGACGCCCTCTGGATAAACCGCCTATCCTCGGCAAGTGATACCACTTCAAAGCTCAAAGGCACCGTGTCGGAATGAACGTCTTTCAAAAAACGGCGATGGGCGGAAAGCCTGTTGTCGTAACGGCTAACCCACTTTCGCAATTTCTCGCACAAACCCATGCGACGCTCGCGCTCGAAGACCGCGGCGCGCTCGCCGATTACATACCCGAATTGCTGAGGGTCGATCCGCGCTATTTCGGCATCGCGCTCGCGACGATCGATGGCCATGTCTATGAGATCGGTGACGCGGCCGTGCCTTTCACGATTCAGTCGATCTCCAAGGCCTTTGTGTTTGCGCTTGCGCTCGAAATTGTCGGCCCCGATCGAGTGGCCGCTGCGATCGGCGTTGAGCCTAGCGGAGACGCGTTCAATTCCATCCGGCTGCGCAATGACAACCGGCCGTTTAATCCGATGGTCAACTCCGGTGCCATTGCCTGCTCCGGGCTGATCCACGAAGCCGAGGGAAAAAACGCGGCAGAGTACATCCGCCTCGCGCTCGGCCGTTTCGCTGGACGCGAGCTCGACGTTGACGAATCGGTATTCGCCTCCGAGCGTCTCACCGGCGATCGCAACCGCGCCATCGCCTATCTCCTGCGCAATTACGGGATCATCAAGGGTGATGTCGGTACCGTGCTCGATGTGTATTTCCGCCAGTGCTCGGTGCTCGTCACCGCGCGCGATCTCGCGCTGATGGCGGCGACTCTGGCCAATGGTGGGGTCAATCCCTTGAATGGTGAACGCGTTCTCAGCGCATATGCGGTCTCGCGCACGCTTTCGGTGATGACGAGTTCGGGCATGTATGATTTTGCCGGCGAATGGATATACCGCGTCGGCATTCCGGCGAAGAGCGGTGTCGGCGGCGGCATCATCGCCGCGCTTCCCGCGCAGTTTGGGCTCGGCTCGTTTTCGCCCCTGCTCGACGAGCACGGTAACAGCGTGCGGGGTTTGAAGGTATGTGAGGAGCTATCGGCACATTTCGATCTGCATATGCTCAACGGTACGAGCGACGTGCGCAGCTGCATCGTCGCGGATTACGATTCCGCGCGGGTCTCTCCACGAGGGCGCCAGCCGCACGAGCAGAAGATTCTCGACGAGCATGAGCGCGACGTGAGGGTTCTTGAGCTGACCGGCACGCTCACTTTCGCCAATGCCGATCTCATTGCACGGCGAATCGAGATGAAGGCGCCGCCGCAAGTCCTCATCGTCGATTTTAGCCACGTGCCGCTTATGAGTTCTGGCGCGGCCAAAATATTGGTGGATTTGTTCCGTACGCTCAAGACGTTTGGAATCACACCGGTCCTTTCCGGCGTCGAGCGAAGTTCCGCGAATTGGAGCGTGCTCGCTGCGCATCGGATTGAAGACGCTGGCGCGCGCGATTTTGTGCGGCTCGATGAGGCGATCGAGTGGGCCGAGGACCAAATTATCTTCCGCTTCGGTGGGTTCACGAATCTGATGGATACGGCCACCCTCAGCGGCCAGGAGTTGTTGACCGGGCTAGCGCCCGAAGTTGTGGAGGAAATAGGCGAGCTAGGCTCGGCGCGCAGCTTCCATACGGGCGAGCGGATTATCGGCGCCGGGACCGCTTCGACCTCCATTTTCTTCCTTCAGAGCGGGATGGTAAGCGTGAAGCTTGCCGACGGCGTGCGGTTGGCAACGCTCGTGCCAGGCACGGCGTTCGGCGAGATGGCGCTGTTCGAAGGCCACCGTACCGCCGATGTCTGGGCCGACACGGCAGTACGTTGCATCGAGCTTCCGCTTGAACGCTTCAACCATTTTCGCGCGCGTCATCCGCAGATCGGGGAGCTCATCATGCGCAATCTGGCCGGCCTGTTGGCCCGGCGGTTGGGCCACGCAAACAGGCGCATAGATTTGCTTACCAGCTATTAGGAGCACAGAGAACGGCGGCAGCCCTCCAGTCCGCCGGCATGATTCGCCTAGAGATACGCCGCACGCGCGAGCACCGCAAGAATGACCACATAGGTCATCTGGTGAATCAGTTGATCGGCGCCGAACACCCACCAATAGCGGACATCGTTGAAGCCAAGTGCGTGGCGCTTGTTGATCTGCTCCTTGAGCCAATCGACATGATAATGAACTGCGAACTCTGCCGCCAGAATCGCTGCGATGAGCCACATCGACTCTGTCACTATCAGGACCGCCGGAAGCGATCCCGCGGCGTGCAAGCCGGCATGAACGAAGCCGGCCGGGTGTCCGTAGATTCCCTTATTACGGTACTGGTACGCGGTCTGGAGAACGAAATCGTAGACAAAATGCTTCACCTCGAACAGCACGAAGCTCCAGAACAGGAGAGCAACGCCGGGGCTCATTGAGCGAAAATCCCGTACATGGCGATGCTAGTCCTTGCCCGGCGAGGTTGGCGGCGGCGCGCTGAGCACCAGGGTCCCGTTAAGACCCTCGTAATCGAAACAAGCGAGAGTTCCGTGCGCGTCTATGAATCGGTGGCGCCATTAATAGCAAGCCGTCCATGCATTTCAACGGCTAATATTGAAGCGCTCGCGCATGGGGCGAATCTTTCGCTGGAGTCAGCGGAAGGCGCGCGAAAAGAACACTCGCATCCGGTCGAGAATATCCGGTTCCACCGATTGTTTGTGATGCGTGGCTCCGGCGATCTCGCTTAGGCCCAATTGCCGGGCCGCCAACACGCGACCAAACCTTTCGAGTAATCCGGGCGTCGCCTTGAGAAGGGTCTCAATGGATTCTTTGGTGACTTCAAGCACGCGCACGAAGGTCAAGCTCGTCACCGTGGCAGCCCTTGGCGTCCCCGTCATAAGGGACATTTCACCGACGATGTCTCCGCCCGCCAGCACGGCGAGATCGCGTATTTCGCTGTCCGGCATGCTGATCGAGACGCGCGCGGCGCCTTCAAGGATGACAAACATCGAGGTCCCAGCCTCGCCTTGCCGAATGAACGCCGTATTGCTTGGCAGGGGCCGCACATTGCAGGCGGAGACGAGGGCGTCGAGCTGCTGAGAGTCGAGGACATCCTTGAAAATAGCCACATGGCCGAGTGCTTCCCGCGCTCCCGCAAATTTGGAATCGGAATTGTCGTATGCCGGCACAAGTTCCACCTGGTCCACCGGGCTCGGCACTTTATTGCGCAGCACCGCACGTTGCAGTGCGATCGTCATGATGGAACGTGCATTCTCCGGATTGACCTCATCCGGGTCGGCGTAGAAGCGGATATGGAAAAAGGTGGCGTTCGAATCCAGTCTGTTGATGAGGATTTCCGGCTCGAACTTCTGGGCGAACGGCTTCTCTCGCACGACGCGGTAAGCTTCTCCGAGCAGAATGCTCATCGCGCGCTCGACAGGAAAATAATTGGCGACCGGCACTTCGACAAACATCCGCTTGGGCCCGGAAGGGCGGCTGTGATTCATCACCGGGTTGGAGGTCATGAGATGGTTTGGAACCATCACGCGCCGCCCGTCGGCGAGGCCGAGGAATGTGGTGCGCCAGGTGATACCTTGCACCCGTCCGTAGATGGGCTCAGGAAATTGATCCGAATAGATCGTCAGCCAATCGCCGATAGTGTAGGAACCATCGAAATTGAGCGAGAGCCCGCTGAACACATCGTTGATTACCGCCTGCAGAGCGATACCGAGAACGATGGCGGTGGCGCCCGATGCGGCGAGCAATCCGGTGAACGATACGCCGGCCTCGAAGAAGAGGCCGATCGAGGCCCCGAGTACCAACAGCGCGATGGTCAATATGTCTTCGATGAGCGCCGGCGTCTCGCGGCTACGCTTGCGGCGCAGATAGCCGTCCCAATAGAAGTAGCGGACCAAGCGATCGACGACGACGGCAGCCGCAATCATTGCCAAGACACCGAGCGCGCTAACCAAGCCGGCGCCGTAGGGTGCTGGCACCGCGGTCATGATCAACTTCGCCCCGGCAATACGCAAAACGGCCAGAAACAGGAGCGGAACAAAAGCCGATGCGACGCTAGTCCTGCTGCTCTTCATGGTGCGTAGCCGTATTTCTCATCAATCCAAATGTCGAAAACATGATCCGGCGCGAGAGAGTCGTCCTACTTCTCGGTCATAATGACCGCTATGCCGCTGGCGCCCTGACGAATGCGGCCGAGATGGAATGCGACACAGGGATCGTCGGGGGCCTCGCGGGCAAGCGCTTCGAAGAGCGGTTTGGCGTCGCTCGCACCGTCCTTCAGCATCTCATAGGCTTCACAATAGCGGGCGAAGAAGGCGCCGTCGCCGTCGTCCTCCGGCAGTGGTTCCCAGACCTCGATCGCATTGCTCTTGCCCTTGAGCACGACCGAGGCCGTTGGCCGGAAGCGGATATCCGCGCACAGCCGGCGCGTGACCCCGCTGACGCTAAGCCTGGTGCCGAAATGCTTGTTCAAGCCTTCGAGCCGGGACGCCGTGTTCACCGCGTCACCTGAGGCGGTGTAGTTGTGGCGCATGCGCGAGCCGAAATTGCCGACCACGGCAGTCCCGGTGTGAATGCCGATGCGGGTGCGGCCGAAGGGAATGTTCCGGGCATTCTGCTCTTGGCTGAAGCGGCAAGAAAAACGGTCCATGTCGAGCGCGCATTTCACCGCCGCCGCGGCGTGGTCCGGCAGATCGATGGGAGCGTTGAAGATCGCGAAGACAGCGTCGCCGATGAACTTGTCCACCATGCCGCCATGCCTCTGCACGATATCGGTCATGCCTTCGAGATAGGCGTTCAAGACGCGCGCCAGCTCCTTGGACTCGACATTTTCCGACATCGTTGTGAAGTCGGCGACATCGGTGAACAGAAACGTCATGGTCCGCCGCTCGCCTTCGAGAGATGTCATCTTCGCTGGATCGTTGATGATCTGCTCCACCACTTCGGGCGCGACATGATGCGAGAATACACCCTTGATGAATTCGCGCTGCGCGCGCGCTTCGCTGCCGCTTACGGCTTCCATTGCGAAGAACGACATCGCCATAGAGAGGCTGGGCGTGACCAATCCCACCAACGGTCCGCCCTCATGGAAGAGTGCCGCTCCGCCGGCCCAGAAGATGAGGACAAGAACGAGACCGATGCCGACGCGCGCGGCGATCGGCAACGACGCCAGACCCAGAACCGTCCCCAGCGCGCCCAGCGCGAACGCGATCGCCAAATCGGTCCGCCAGGAGGCGGTGGGCGCGGATCGGCGGTGCAGCAATTGAGCGAGCGCATGCGCCTGAATCGTAACCCCCGGCAGCATTCCCTCGCCGCCGGAAAACACAGTCATGAATGGTGTGCGGTGCCGGTCGACCAGGGTGATATCGGCTCCGATGAGGACGATCTTGTCCTTGAACCAATCTCCGGGGAGGACTTTCACCGCGTGCGCGGGAAATTCGCGAAATGCGGGATCGGTTTCGTTGGGTCGCCCATGCCAGAGGATCGGCACCTGCTCCGGCCTCGTCTTCACGCCGGCCGCCTCGGCGAGCGCGCGCGAGAGTCCCATGACATAGTGGCCATCGCGCGTGGTTTCGCCGGGATAGACCCAACGCGCGACGTCGAACTGATCTTCGGCGAGCGTGACGAGAGCACGCTTCTCTGAAGGGACGAAACTGTCGAGAAAGGCTTTCTGCCCGGGGCTGACGACGTTATCGGCCTCCGTATATGCGACGAGAACGGGGATCTTGAGGCTGGCGAGCGCGCGCCTCAGGGCCTGGTCTTTGGCCGGTTCGGTGGGTTGGTCGAACAGGAGATCGATGCCGATGGCGCGTGGACTCTTTTCGGCCAGTGCCGTGAGCAGGTCGCTCAAGAATTGACGATCGACCGGCGCACGATAGGGAAATTGCGCCAGCGTGTCCTCGGTGATCGCAACGATGACAATGTCGGGGTCCTGCGGTTCTAGGGGCGCGAAGGCCGCCGTCTCCCCATCGGCTATGAACTGGTTAGCGTTGGCGAGAAACGTCAAATTGTTGACTGCGGCGGATGCGAGAAGCGCGGAAAGCGCCGCTACGGCGACGGGAACCAGGGGAAGCTTGGCGGCGGACCCTTTCTTAAACTTCGCAATCCCGGCGAGGATCCGCGCGATCATTGCCTGTTTCGCAAGAGAGCCTCTGCTTGAGATTCGCAACCTTTTCCGGCGAGCCACGCCGCACGCATCGGATCGTTGGACAAAATCGGCGGGACGTTTTCCACCTTCATCGCCGACTGGGTGCTGTTCAGCGTGACGAGATAGGTTGCGCCACCGCGGATCAACGCGGGAGCCTGAACCATGATGCGGTCGTTACCGGCCGGCCAATGCGCTTCTGCTTTCCAACTCCGGTCGGCAGGCGCCACTGTTAATTCTGTGTCTCGCGCGGAGTCCGGTCTCCAGAGCACCGCTTCGGTACCCTCACGAAGGCAGACAGTCCCGGCGCGGCTTGCATCCAGCACCCAAGGATCGGGCAACACGTTAGGCGCACGCCCGCGTGTGGTGCCGACTTCGCCGATGCGCGCTTGGCGCTGCGTCACGAGAAGCGCGAGCGCATTGGCAACGGGTACGGCTCGGCTCTGGTCAGCGTCGGGCGCTTTTTCGTATGGGCCGTCGAGTTTGATCGTTGCGCCCGTCGGGCTGATAAGGGTGACATGCTGGCCTTCCTTAAGGACCAACGGCTTCGTCGAATCGACGGTTTGACCCGGGCGCAAAGCGATGCTACGCGCCTCGACGACAACGAGATTCGCGGCTTTGGCCGCCACGCTAGCACCACCCAACAAAGTTAGACTTATAAGGGCGGCGCCGAAACGCCGTAAAAGCATCATGGCCGGTCTCCATTAGCATGCTGGCCGACGCGAACGGAGTCGCCAGCGCTCGTGCCCGCGGTCTCACCGACGCCAATCAGCGTGAATGCCGCCCAATTAAAAGGATGCGCGGTTGCGGGCACGCGGGTCAAGTCCAGTTGCGATTGCCGCAATGCTTCGGCGAGGCTCCGCATCCGATCTTGCCCATAGCGTTGGAAGACGCCCGTCATCAATCTGGTCGTTTCGGCTGAGGGCACTTCCCAATGGCTGGCCAAAACCGCGCGAGCGCCCGCGTTGAAGAATGCATCCGCCAGGCCTTCAAGTGCGTCGCCGCCAAAACGACCGCCACCCGCCGCGGCGGTGTTGCACGCCGAAAGCACGACAAGGTCCGCGTTGAGCCTTAAGGCTGCAATCTCGCTAGCCTCGAGCAAGCCGTCGGCGTCCGTACTGGAAGCTGCCATTTCGGGTGGCGACAGCACCAAGCCAGGCTCGGCTTGGCAATGCAATTCGCCGGGAAGAAGGCCGTGAGTGGCGAAATAGACAACGCGATATTGGTCGAGCGGCTGGGCGCGAAAACTGGCTTCGCGCGCGTTGGCTGCAAGCAGAACCGAATTGGCATCGCCACCCAGAGCCCGCGCAACCTCATTCACTTCCTCGGCGGTGTCGGGCAGGGGCGCAAGCGCGCGCAACAATCCAGGCTGCACCGGGCTGGCTTCACGGCAGCTAAGCGCTAGCGCCTCGAGAGCCGATGCCCCGCCGGGTGCGCCTGGCCCCCCGGTGGTCCCCGTCAGCAGCGGATCTCCCAAGCCAAGGAAAGGGCGTGGCGCCGCCACGCGTGTTCGTTCGGCCTGGCGAAGCGAGACGAAGGCGCGCGAACTCGGCACCTGGCTGACCGCCATAGTGCGGATAAGCCATGCTGCATCGCTGTAGGTGGTCGTTTCCGACGGCATTACGCTAACGAGAAGACTGAACGGCAAGTTCGCGAGCACCGGCCCCGGTGCGACGATAAGGTGGTCGACGCCCTTAAGATCGGCGGCAAAGGGTTCGAGCAATTGCGTGTAGAGCGCGTGGGCGTTTCGGAGAGAAAAGTCCGGCAGTCTTCCGAGTTGCGGCACGAATGCGCGGCGCAAAACGGCAATATCCGTGGCGAGCGATTCGGAGGCGACATCCAGCGGCCTTTCCGACAGACCATTCGCGGTAACGAGGAGCCCGTAGCTTCCACGGAAACCGACGACGAAAGTAAGAAGGGCTTCGCCGGGCCTCAATTGCGCGCGCACATCGGAAAGTTCAACGGGTCCCGGATTGGCGAGCCGCGCATAGTCCGGAAAGGTCTGCTGCACGCGACTAAGCAGCTCGTCAGCGTGCGCCGATGCAAGCGTCAGATCCTGCGCAAGCCGCGCCTCACGCCCGGCGTTGCGCTCGTCGTCAGGCTTGGCAAATTCCGCGGCGATATCGATGCGGAGGTGATCTCGCGCGCGTTGGGCCTCCTGGGCATCACGGACGAGCTCGGCCAACATGGGATTGGCGGCGGCCAGCCGCACGGAAGCCCGCGCGATCGCCTGATCGGCGACATCGGAATTGACCAGCTGCGTCGCACGGAAGATTTCGGCGTCCAGCGTTGCGCGTTGCTGCGGATTGGCGGGCATAGAGGCCACCGCGACAATGAACGGGACAAGCTGATCGGGTACGACCCGGCTGCGTGCAACGGGGTTCTTCTCAAGGATCGCTATCGCGGCGCGGAAATGATCGAGCGCGGCAGGATAGAGCTGCTGGTCGGTATAGAACCGTCCGATCCTGAGCTCGGATAACACGACCGGCGCGGAATCGCCGAACAGCTTCTCCTTTAGACGGATCGCATCGAGAAAATTCCGCTCCGCCTCAACGACTCGTCCCTGTCGCTCGTTCACCTGCGCCACAAGGGAGAGCACATCGGCACGCCACCAGAGCGGCAGCCCGGGTTCGAGACTTATGATCCACAAGGCTTCTTCCGCGGCCGCCTGGGCACCCGCGACGTCGCCGAGCTGCAGGGCCATCTCGGCCTCGATGCGGAGCGAATGCGCCAACTCGCCGCTGCTGATCGTCGGCAGCCCGGAGAAACCCGCGATCGCTCCTCCGGTACCATTGGCCGCTTCGACTTCAGCACGACGATCGGCCGTTGCTTGACGAGCAAAGGCGAGCGCCTTGGCGAAGTCGCGCTGGTTGGCGGCGTCGAGTGCCAGATAGGAATTGAGTCGGGCGCGCGCGTCAGCGCTTGTCGAGGCCTGGATGATGGGAGCAGCCCGGCGGAAGAGGCCATCGGCCTCATCGAACCGCCCCTGATTGCTGACCTGAAGGGCAAGTTCCATGAGCGCTAGCCCGACAGGAGCAGAGTCCGGTCCGAAGAGTTGGGTATCGATATCGAGCGCGCTTCGAAGAGCTGTTTCCGCAGCGGCGAAGTCGTTTCCACTGCTGTAGACGCGCGCCATATCGACGAACTGCGCATAGCTTGCAGCATTTGCGGTCCCCGACATAAGCACATTGGCGGGCAATTTTGCCGCGAGAAGACGTTGGCCCGCCGCAATCTCTGCCGGCACCCCTTGACGCCCCGAGGCGGCCGAGACCGCAGCCTCCAGCACGGGCAGCATGCTCGGCAGTCCCTCCGCCTGATAGACGGTTCGATCGGATCCCGCGACGATGACGATCCGAGGCCAGCTGTTGATTTGCATCGCGCATAGGAACAACACGTCGCTGCCGCCTGCGTCGCTCAGGAATTGGCCAGCGTCACAGGAAAGCTGCTCGCCTATCGACAGGGCGCCGGCAATCGTTTTCGCGCGCGCGAGAATGGCTGCACGCCGCGCCACCGCGTCCGCCGGCAGGGCAGCGTTAAGGGTGAAGACCTGCAAGTTTCCGACGCTTAGGGCATTGCCGCCGCAGAAAATCTCGACGGACCGCCCGGCGCTTAACACACCATCAGCGTGGCAAGCCTCGCCACCGAGGCTCTGTCCCAGTTGCGGGCCGGATAAGTTGGGCTGCGCGGCGTTGGCAATTCCGCAGAGCACCAACGCCGCAAGTCCGAAAAACGAAAATAGCCGCTCTCCCCTCATTGCCAGAAGGCCTCGTTCCCCCAGCTCGAATAGATTTGGTCGACCGATGGGACCGCGCGCGGCCTCGATGCCCCAGGCCGCGGGTCGAACTGCCGCAGCAAGCCCTGGATCAACACGTTCGTGAACGACGGTACCGAACCGGGAGCGCCACTCAGCGATTGGCCCACCGTGCTGGCAACCGCACTCGCCGGCGCGGGTTCTTCGCTGATCCCACTCGTCGTGGCAGACGTCGCGTCTGAGGTTGCAGACGTGGCATCCGAGGCTCCCTGCGCGCTCGCGCCCGCTGCGCTCGCAGGGGCGGCCGCGGCCGGCGCGGTAAGAGCCGTGTTTGTGACGGGCCGCCCGATCAGGTTGGCCAGAACCCCGTTGTCGATCGGCGGCATCGTAATAAGTCCGATTCCTCCTGACACGTCCGTCGAAGCCAGGGCATAATTTCCAGCGTCGGTACCCGACAGCGCCAGACCCGATACGGTGACCAACTTGCCGCTGCCCGCCTCCTTGTCGTCGTAGCGTCCGCTCGTCGGATTGTTCAGCGCCACGTTGTCACCCGACACCGCTCCGGCGAGCGTGTAATTCCCCAATACCAGTGTCGCCGCGTCCGTCCCGTCATAGGTCTTCGCCACGCTCCCGGTCAGGCTCGCCGTCAGTGTCGCCGGATCGATGGTCAGCGCGGTGGCGTTGCCCGCTGCCTGCGCGAAACTGTAATTGCCGTTATTGGTGAGACCCGAGCCATTGATAGCGTAGCTTCCAACCTTGCTCGCCGCTGTCGCCGGGCTTGTGAAGGCCAGCGTCCCGCCGGTTGTCGTCGCCTGTGTCTCGCCATTGACGAAGCCGGTGATGGTTCCCGAAAGGTTCGGATTGGCCGAACCGTAGGTCCGGCTTGCCGCGTTCGCGGTATAGGTCAGCGTCGCCGGATCGATGGTCAGCGCGGTCACATTCCCCGCTGCCTGCGCGAAATTGTAATTGCCGCTGTTGGCGGTAAGACCCGAACCGTCGATCGCGTAGCTTCCAACCTTGCTCGCCGCTGTCGCCGCGCTTGTGAAGGCCAGCGTCCCGCTGGTCGCCGTCGCTTGCGTCTCGCTGTTGACGAGTTCGCGGTATAGGTCAGCGTCGCCGGATCGATGGTCAGCGCGGTCACATTCCCCGCTGCCTGCGCGAAATTGTAATTGTCGTTGTTGGCGGTGAGACCCGAACCGTCGATGGTGTAGCTTCCAACCTTGCTTGCCGCTGTTGCCGGGCTTGTGAAGGCCAGCGTCCCGCTGGTCGCCGTCGCTTGAGTCTCGCTGTTGACGAAGCCCGTGAGTGATCCGGAGAAGGCCGGATTGGCGAAACCGTAGGTCCGGCTTGCCGCCTTCGCCGTGTAGGTCAGAGTCGCCGGATCGATATGGAGAGTGCCGTTCGCAAATTGGAAGCCGTAATTGAAATCGGATGCGAGCGACCCTGACGCCCCTATGATTGAGTAATCGCCAACGGCAGAGTTCGCCGTTGCCGTGGTGCTGAGCAGAGGCGTGCCGGTGACCGCTCCGGCGAGCGTATCTCCCGCCAAGAAGCCCGTGATCGTCGCGGTGAGCGCCGGGTTGGCGCTTCCGTAGGTCTTCGCCTTGCTATCCGGTGTGATGCTCAGGGTCGGCGCCAGCGCGTAGACGAAGCGATTGCCAGTGCCCGCGATGGCGGTGTAACTGCCAGTCAAGAAATCAAAAACACGATTGTAGAATGGAGAGGCGTTAAGCCCGCCGGCAATATTGTTCGCCGGGTCAGGCAAGAAAGTAAGCCAGCGCCCGCCGCCGGAAACGTTGAGGGCGGCGCCACCGGCTTGATTGATGAAATCGCCCGCGGCAGCAAGGATAAGCGCGTCGCCACTCCCGTTGGCACTGATGGAAGCACCGTTGGCAAGCGTTAGATTTCCGCCGGAGGTTACGAGGACCGTACCGCCGGTAGAGCCTGCCTCGTTGCCGATCTGCGCGCTGCTGAGAGTTACGCCACTGCCGGCCACTATGGCGATATCGCCGCTGTGGTTTCCCGAACTGGAGGCGCCGCCATTGCCGATCCGGGCGTACGCATCAGAGCTGGGCCCGCCGGTCAGGACGAGGTCGCCTCCTGCCGTCACCGCGATGTTGCCCGATCGGTCGCCGTTAATCCCATAGCCGCCGTTGCCGATCTGGGCATAGGCCGCAAAACCTTGCCCGCCGGTAAGAGTCACATCCCCGTTCGTTGCCGCCGCGATCATGGCGCTGTTGCTAGCCTGAGAGAGAAAGCTGTGGCCGATGGAATCGAACAAGCCGCCGGCATTGCCGCCACCGCCGGGCACATTGAGATTGCTATTAAAGCCGAGCTGCGCGTAACCATTCACCGCTTCCAATGCGAGATGGTCAGCGGCCACCATCGTGGTCCCGCCCATGCTTCCCACCGCGACACCGGCATGGGCGTTGACGCCGCCGATCAGAATGCTGCCGCCATTGGCGCCATATGCGCCGGGCACGGTGAATATGCTGTCCTGCGCCGTCACACCGTCCCACCCTGCGACAGCGAGAATGGCGCCGGCACCGCTATTTTGCACGCTCGCGTTGAACGTGACATTGCGCTTGGCCAACAAGGTCAGCGAATTGGCGCTATCGTAACTTACGGGGTCAATGACGTTGACGTCATTGTTCGCTTCCAGCCTGACATTGGTCGTGGCGAGAGCGGCTATGATGGTCGCGGGAGAAATGATGTCGGTACCGGCAGGATTGTTGCTCAGTGCGTCAATGCCATTCGGGAGCTCCCTGCGCCCCACTGCCGCCACATTGATATTCAGCGGATCGAGCAACCAGGAACCGGTAGCACCAGCGGGCGCAGACGTATCGACATGCGTGCTCTCCGCGACTTGCAAATTGTGGCCAGAAGTCTCGACCACGCCGCCATCGCCGCCTCTGCCACCGCCCTTGGCGCTGATGGAGCCAGCGACGTTCGTCTCTCCGAGGGCGTAGATCGCCACCGTTCCGCCATTGCCATTGCTACCCCCATCGGCAGCAATGAAGGCCTCCCCGACATTCACCGTCTGTGCGCTCTGTTCAGGTCCGGTGCCGTGGAGACTGGCACCGATCAGGACCTTTCCGCCGCCAGCGTCGCCCGACGCATCCAGATGTGTTCCGTCCGCGATCGTCACAATGTCTGCGCGCAGCGCAATCGTGCCGCCGGTCTCGCCAGCGTTTTTCCCGGAAGTCTCCAGCGTGCCCGCGATGCTCGCCGTTCCACCCTCGCCCGTTCTGCATCGAGGCCGAATTTGCCTCGATGATGCCGGTCGAGTTGATCACGTTGTTGACCACGCTGCGGGCCGCGCGTGCAGTCAAGAGGATCTTGCCGCCTTGCGCAGCGATGGTTCCCGAATTCGACACCAGCGCGGGAGCGGGTTCGCCGGTTACGTCCTTCGGAGTCTCGGACACGGGCGCGGCGATTGCGAACCGGATAAGATTGTCGCCGTCAAAATCGACCGAAAAAGCGTTGGCACCGGCGAGAACGACCTTGCCAAATTTGGCCTCGATCACTCCATCGTTCACCACGCGGGCGCCGGAGAGCACGGCCGAGCCGCCGGTCGCGGCCTTGATCGAACCCTGATTGACAACGGTCGCGTTTGGGTTCCGCGAGGCGATTGCAAATTCGTACTTGCCCGCCAGGAAATCCGCATCGCGCATGTCGGAGGTCGTGGCGATCAGCCCGCCCACATCGATGCGGCTCCCCCGGGCGAAGAGAATGCCGTTGCCATTGATGAGCCGTTGCCATTGATGAGCCACACCTGGCCGTTGGCGAAGAGATTGCCGTTGATCGCGGAAGCCTCCGTCCCGACCACGCGATTGAGCGTGATCGCCGCACTGTTCGGCTGTTGGAAGGTGACATTCGCTCCGCTGCCGATCGAGAAACTCTGCCAGTTGATGAGCGCCTTCTGGCTCGATTGCGTAATACGCAGGTTGGCTTCGCCGGCCGCGGCAACCGAGGCCTGCCCCGCGGCGACCGATGCCCCTGAGGGAAGGACGGCGGCACCGCGCGCGAACGGCATACCGAGGGCGAGGATGAGCACCGGGCCGCCCGCCAATGCGGTCAGCCTACGGACGATTCTCGGATATTCCCCCATCATCTCGTCTAGAACCTGATCGCGACATTCAACAACAGCTTTGTCGCACGCTTGCCGTCATCGCTGCCCGGAACGGCTGTCAGCGTTCTCGCAATCTCGACGCCGCCAAAGACATTATAGTTAAGCCAGAACCGGACTCCACCCCCGACGGAGTTGATGCTCTGCCCTGACGACGCGACATTTTGGGCGTTCCAAACCTCCGCCGTATCGAAGAAGACATAGGGCTGCAGCGCCTCGACGGGAGACATGGTGAACGGCTGATCGTAGCGAACCTCAACAGAGCCGCCGAGGCCGCTGTCCCCGGTCAGTGCGCCCGGATCGTAGCCGCGGCCGAATTGCGACCCGCCGAACGCGAACTGCTCCCCGGTGAGGAGAGTATCGGGAGCATATTGGCCCTGCGCCGCAAGCGCCAAACCGAGGGGTCCCTGTATCGGCCGCATGAAGCGAATCCCGCCCGTAAGCTTGGTAAAATCGGTACGTGCGCCGGCGCGAGACAATTGCGGGGAGCCGCTGTCGCTGGCCCCCAAGATCGGCAATCCCTGTGCAATGTCGAGATTCGCCGTCCAAGCACCATCGAGAAACCCATTGCGCAGATAGCTCACACCAATATCGGCAACGCGCCAATCGTCGTGGCTGAACTGTGCCCCCAAAATGCTCACGCGCGCCGCCTGAACGGTGAGGCCGGCCTCGATCACCATGCTCTCTGCGCGCGTGCGCTTCACCGGATAGAGGAGCCGAGGGCCCACCGCCCAGGAATTGGTTAATACGTCAAACGATCTTAGCGTGGAGCCTGGTTCGCCGTGGGTGACGGTGCCGATGAGACTTACGATGGCGCCCTGCCCACCCACGGGGTGCCTGTAACGCAGCTGGCCGGCAACACGCCTGAAGGGCGAGGCCTTCGAGGAGGTCGTCAAGCTGCCGTCGAGCTGATCGCTGTCATCAAAGAGCGAGCTGAAAGCCAAATCCCCTGTCACCGACCAGATGCCCGAGAAATCCGAGCCGCGATTGTCGATCGCGATCCCCCCGGACACGGGAATCTGGGTCACGGTCACCACGAGATCGGATGCACCCGGCGTGTCCGACGAGGGGCGCAACAATCCGCTTGCCGCGACACCTGGCAATTCATTGGCGAGGAGCAGGGCCTGCTCCATCGTTTCAAGCCGAAGCGGCTTGGAGTCGAGCGCCGGCTGCAGGAATGTCCGGATCCGTTCTCGGGTTTCCGCACCACCTCCTTCGATGGAGACGTTGGCGATGAAGCCCTCGACGACATTGATCGTGAAGATGCCGTTGGCGACGCGCTGCGGTGGAACGAAGGCACGCACCAGAAGGTAGCCGCTCCGCCGATATTCCGCCTCGATTGCGTTGGCGACATCGAGAATATCCGACAGGCTCACGTCCTTACCAATCAGAGACTGATAGAAAGGACGGAAGCGATCCGGAGAAAAAATGACCGCGCCGTTCACCTGGATATCATCGAGGCGGAAGCGAATCTCATCCACGGCGCGAGGCACGGAAGAGCGGCTTGGCGTCTCGATCCGGAAATCAAAATTCGGTGGCGCCGGGACGGAAAGCGGCGGTCGGTCGCGGCCGGGTTCGACTGCGCCGGGCAACCCGCCAGGGATTTGTGCGAACGCCATGTCCATGGCGACGAACGCCGCGCACAACCCGTAAGCGAGTGTCGAAGCAATGTGGGCGGTTCTGCGCTGTGACGACGCATCATTCCACAGCGCCGACACATCACAGTTCGCCAAGGAAATTTGCACCCCTCTGAGACATGACGGCCGCATCGGCGGCCGCATCCCACCAAGCCTATTACAAGTTTTGAGTTTATTGCGGTTTAGCGACAATAAAATTACGTTTTCGTCTTGTCTCACTCTCTTTGGGCGATGCGGCTTCAGATCGGTTGCCGAGGTGAGGCTACGCAACAGATGTGCCAGCATCGGATACATGATTTTCTCATGTATGCCATGCGGTTGCCGGATATTGTGCGGCTCATCATCGAGCGCCGCACAGAACGACGCCAGGTTGCTTGTTTTGTGGTCACGGGGATCGACCACGTCGCGCGCGGCCAGGGTTCAAAACCCGAGAGGGCGCTTACCCTCTGACGATAGCATTCGTCCGGCGGAGGCGATGGCTCAATAAGCGCATGACGTTGAGGGCAAACGTGGGCGTTTGCTGAACCAGGAAAAGGAAACGCTTCTCGTCGATTTCCGCGAGTGTGCAGTCTGTGGAAGCCGTGACGGTGGCGCTTCGCGTTCCATGGTCGATCAATGCCATCTCCCCCACGATGCCGCCCTCGGAAAGCCTGTCGTATATGGCATTGCCGTCGCCAATGCGCAGCTCGCCCGTTAGCACGACATACATGTTCCGAGCCGGATCGCCTTTCTGGAACAGAATCTCGCCGGGCTTGAGCGCCACGACGTTCGGTTCGCGACTGAACAGTCCCAGAAAATTAGGTTCGCGGTCCATATGTGCCCCAATCGCCTCGGCATCGATCATTATTAGTTGCTCCCACCAAGGCGTGCAATTGTCATGGAATCGTTACAATTCCCCGGCAACGTCACCGAAGCTGCGCGGTATTGGCGATCACATCAAAACGCGATGGCGCATCCCATTAGTCACGGGATTGTCACCGATTGATATCGTTGCGTGCGACGGCTCAACGATTTGGGCCAGTGATAAGACGCGCGCCGCGTTGAAACGTGAAATAGGCCCACAGCCAGTTGAGCGCGACGACGAGGCGATTGCGAAAGCCGATCAAGAAATAGATGTGCGCTACCGTCCAAATCAGCCAGGCAACGAATCCACGCAGGTGAATCCAGCCAAAATCGATGACCGCCGCTTTGCGCCCGATCGTGGCGAGATTGCCGTAATTGCGATAGCGAAACGGCGCGACGCGTGTTGCATGGCGAAGACGCGCGTTGATGAGCCTCCCGACATAGCGGCCCTGTTGTTTGGCGACCGCAGCGACTCCGGGCAGAGGCTTGCCCAATGCGTCGGATGAGAGCGCCGTGTCCCCGATCGCGAAAATCTCAGGATGGCCGGGTATGGACAGATCGGCCTCCACCACAATCCGGCCGACACGGTCGCAAGCGGCGCCGATCCACTGTCCCGCGGGCGAGGCGGCAACGCCGGCGGCCCAGATCACCGTGCGCGCCTCTATGTGTGCTGCGCCGAGCGTCACGCCGGCCGCGTCGATGGCCGTGACGGGCGCGCCCAGACGGACCTCGACCCCTAGCCGCTCCAACCGCCGCCGCGCGTCCTCGGAAAGGTCTTGCGGAAAGCTGGGCAGCAGGCGAGGTCCCGCCTCGACCAGCACGATACGCGCGCCTCGCGGATCGATATTGCGGAAATCCTTCGCCAGCGCGCGCCGCGCGAGTTCGGCGATGGCGCCGGCGAGTTCCACTCCGGTTGGACCGCCACCGACGATGACCAGGTTCATCAGCCGCTGGCGCTCATTTGCGTCGGTCTCGTTCTCGGCGCGCTCGAAGGCGATCAGGATGCGCCGGCGGATCTCGGTGGCATCCTCGATGCGTTTCAGGCCGGGCGCATAGGCCTCCCAATCATCATGACCGAAATAGGCATGGCGCGCGCCCGTGGCGAGGACGAGATAGTCGTAAGGCACGTGCCGGGCTCCCGACATCGCGACGTTGCGCGCCGCGATATCGATGCCGACGACTTCGCCGAGCATGACGGTGATATTCCGATAGCGTCCGACGATACCGCGGATCGGCGCGGCAACATCGGCGGGGGACAAACCGGCCGTCGCCACCTGGTAAAGCAAGGGCTGGAACAGATGATAGTTCTCTCGGTCGATGACGATAATCTCGGCGGACGCGTTCGCGAGGGTCTTGGCAGCCCACAAACCGCCGAAGCCCGCCCCGACGATGACGACGCGTGGCGACAGGGTATTTGGGCGGAGGACGGGGGAAATGCCTTCGCGCATGAGTCAGGGTCATACAGCCAAAAGCCGTGACGCGGGAGCAGGCGGTGACCATCGCGGCCGATGTCATCGACGGCCTAGTGTCTCCGGCTAAGCTTCGATCAGCCCTTGTGCAAATGCACAACGCATGTGCAGCAATTTTGGCAAGAATAAGAGAATTTCGGCCTATGTGGCCTTAAAAACACATTTTTGCACTGCAGCACGATTGCCAATCTTGTGCCCTTGCGACCTGATCGTACGGACGGTGCCGGCTAAGGGCTGTCAAGAAACCGAGCACTTGCTCGGCTCAGAATGAGGGGTGATCGATGATGGATTTCAAGGGCAAGACATTATTGGGCGGCGCGTGCTTTGCGATGATCGCCGCGTCGCCGGCGCTCGCTGACGGCCTAACTGCAAACGGTCAATTTACGACCGATTATGTGCTGCGCGGTATCAGCCAAACGGCAACGCGTCCGGCGGTGCAGGGTGGCCTGGATTACGATACCGGCATTGGAATCACGTTTGGCACCTGGGTCTCTTCGCTGGATTTCGGTGATGACACGCCTTTGGAGTGGGACCTCTATGGCGCTTACAATTTCACGCTCGGTCCGGTGAACGCGAGCCTCGGTGGGATTGGTTACATCTATCCTTATGCGGGCCATTTCGGGCCTTACGATTATTTCGAATTCACCGGTACGCTCGGTTACGATTTTGGTTTCGCCGCCTGGTCGGCCAAGGCCTATTTCGATCCCTTCGATTTGCCGGCCGGTTTCTTCGATATCAAAGGCGTGCATCCGAAAACCGAATATTGGTTGACCACCGGCCTCTCGGTTCCCGTGGTCAGCTGGCTCTCGATCAGCGGCAATGTCGGCTATGAGGGTTATTCCGGCACCGGAACCACGAATTACACGGAATGGGATCTCGGGGTGACGGTGACCTACGACAAATACGCGCTCGATCTGCGCTACATCGACACCGACAAACACGCTGGGTTCGGACCGCAGTTCGGGACGGGACCGTTCTACGTCGCGACCTTCACCTTCAAATTTCCTTAGGGATCGTTCGGACCGAGCTTCGTTCACAGCATCTTGCTGCTTACAAGGAGGCGACGACCTCGGAGCAAAGAAGTGGATAAGAGCCTTCGCGGCAAATGTGCGATCGTCACAGGCGCCGCAAGCGGAATAGGTAAAGCGGCGGCGGAAGCGCTGACGGCGTCGGGCGCGGAGGTGATGGGATTCGACCTCATCGCTTCCAACGTTTCCTTCGACGTCATCATTTGCGACGTAAGTTCCGAGTCGTCCGTAAGCACAGCCGTCTCCGAAGCCGTAAGACGGCTTGGCGGCATCGACATATTGGTCAACAGTGCGGGCATTCAGCTTGATGCCGATCTCGCCGATCTCGACATCGCCGTTCTCGACAAGATGTACGCGGTCAATCTGCGGGGGCCCGTTTTGGTCATGCGCGCATGCCTCCCGCATTTCCGCGAGGGCGCACGCGTCATCAATCTCGCATCCGAACTTGCGCAACTGGGGCGCTCTGGCTCATCGGCCTATAGCGCAACCAAGGGCGCGATCCTGTCCCTTACACGATCCTGGGCGCGCGAATTCGCGCCGCGTATCTTGGTGAATGCCGTAGCTCCGGGTCCGACGGAGACGCCGCTGCTGCACTTCGACACATTGTCGCCGGCGATTCAGGCCCTCGAGCTTTCCAATCCGCTCGGCCGTATCGGCAAGCCGCAGGAGATCGCGGAAGCGATTCTGTTTCTTGCCGGACCGGGCGCGAGCTTCATGACGGGACAATGCATTGGCGTCGATGGCGGCGCCGCGATGCGATAGGAGACAACATGGCAGAAAGCGTTCTCATGGCGGAATTGAGCTGGCCGGAATTCGAGGCGAAGACGAAAGCCAAAGCGCCGTTCTTTCTGCCCGTGGGTGCGACGGAACAACATGGGCCGCATCTGCCGCTGAATGTGGACGTTGTTCTCCCGACCAGTGTCGCCGTGGCGGTTGCGAAGAATGTTGGTGGTGTCGTCGCGCCAACCATTCCCTATGGATACAAATCGCAGCCGCGCACGGGTGGCGGCCAGGCATTTCCCGGCACAACAAGCTTGAACGCCCACACGCTCTCCCTTGTCGTGCGCGACGTCATTCATGACCTCGCGCTCCATGGGGTGCGCCGGCTTGCGGTAGTGAACGGACATTTCGAGAATTCCTGGCCAATCGTGGAAGGCGTCGACCTCGGTGTGCGCGAGATCCGCCGCGATGGGATACAGGATTTCGTGGTGTTGCGGCTGGAATATTGGGACTTCGTGCGCCGCGAAACGCTCGACCGGCTGTTTCCGGAAGGTTTTCCTGGAACCGATCTTGAGCATGCGAGTCTGCTCGAAACCTCGCTGATGCTTCTGTTCGCGCCTCAGCTCGTAGATATGAGCAAAGTGCCTTCGGACGGTCCGGCGAAGTTCCCCACCTATGACCGCACTCCGGTGAAACCGGGATTTGTTCCGGCCTCCGGCGTGCTCGCGCGCGCGCAAGGGGCTTCGGCGGAAAAAGGCAAATGGCTGTTCGACGATCACGTCGAGCTTATCACGCGCGCGGTTCTTTCCGAGTTCGGTGGGTAAGGAGAGTCGAGATGAATGCGCCCCTGCAGCCCGTATTCGGCAAGGTCGACGCGATCCGCAAGGAGGTGATTGCGGCTGCGTCCCTGCCGCTCAATCGCGCAACGACGCTGCCACGCTACGCCTATATCGACGAAGATTACTTCCGGTTCGAATCCGAAACCGTGCTCAAGACCGGATGGCTATGTGTCGCTCATCTGTCCCAGGTGAAGGACGCGGGAAATTTCCTGGCGCTTGATCTTCTCGGCGAACCCCTGCTCATCCTTCGCGACAAAGATCAAACGGTGCGCGTGTTGTCGCGCGTTTGCGTCCATCGCGCCATGGACATCATGCCTGAGGGCTTCGACTTTGCGCGTAGCGGCAAGGCAGCTTTGCTTTCCTGCCCCTATCACCGCTGGACCTACAATCTCGACGGCTCATTGCGCGGCTGTGCGCAAATGCAAGGCGCGGAGGGGTTCGACAAGAAGGATTGGGGTCTCGCCGAATTTCGAAGTGCGGTCTGGAACGGCTTTGTCTTCGTGAACTTCGACGGCAATGCACCGCCGCTTGACGAACTCTATGGCGATTTCGGCAAATGCATCTTGCCTTGGCAAACGCAAGACATGGAAATTGCCATCGCGATGGAATGGGAGTGCGACTTCAACTGGAAGGTGATGATCGAGAACTGGATGGAGTCCTATCATCATCTGGGAGCCCACAGCGCGACGCTCAATCCGTTCATGCCGGGCGAGCGCACCTGGACCGAAACCGAACATCCCTATTTCGTTCACGCACATCTGCCGTTCACCGACGCCTACACCAAGGCGGTCGGGGAGGGTTCCAGTTTTCTGCCCATTCCGGGCCTCTCTAGGAATGAACAATCCGAATGGGGTCTCTATCTCGGCTATCCGTGCTTCATGTTTCTGACCATGCCCGATCGCGTGCTCTGGTACCGGCTGCTTCCCATCTCGGCCGGCCGGTGCAAGCTTCTCACGACAACCCTGGTTCCACGCGAAAACCTGAACGCATCCGACCTGCCCGAGAAGATCGCTTCGGAAACCAAGTTGATGCGAGATTTTCACCTTGAAGACATGATGGTGAACACTGCTGTGCAGCGGGGGCTCCGCTCCGGCAAAGTGGTGCGCGGGCGCCTGAGCCATCTTGAAGAACCCGTCTGGCTGATCCAGCGCTATCTCGCCGCGCGCGCGGAAGGCCGCTATCTGGGCACGCCCCCCGCGCAAGGGAGCACGTGACCTAGGCCTGCGATTCGATATAACGACGCCAGCCGCCAAATTGCGTAATCTCCACTGCGTCCTCGACGGCATGGGATTCGCAGAGAAATCCGCTCACGCTGGTGCCATTATCGAGCGTCACCTTCCCGATCCCCAGAGGCGCAGCGATTCCGGCGACGAAGCGTCCGAAAGCCTCCGGGGCGAGCGTCCAGATTTCACCGGCAATTCCTGGCCCCCGCGCGTGTCGCATCCGTACCAACCCCGGTTTCGCAAGGTTCGTCTGTGGAAGAACGTAGAGCCGGTAATCGGGCGCTGTGCGCGCTGCCGCACAAAACACGCCACCCAGTTCTATCAGTTGGTGATTGAGCGCCATTCCCGACAAATGGGCGCCCACGACGAAGATCGAAATGCGGTCCTTGTCGTGTGGCGGCGCAATGCGGCTGGCTTGTGGAATCGGAGCCTTCCGCGACGCACCCATGCCGCATTGCACGGCGCGATGGAACGCGTCGGCGATGACCGCGAGGCCCGCATCCGAGAAAGCCGAAGCAACGAAAGAGACTCCGAATGACAAACCGTCGCGACGAAAACCGGCAGGCACCGCGATCGCGCAGCAATCGAGGAGGTTGACGAAATTTGTATAGCGGCCGAGTCTTGCGTTGCGCGCTACCGGATCGGCGTTTACCTCTTCAACGCGATCCTGCGTGGGTGCGGTCGGCAGGACGAGAATATCGACGCGCGCCCACTCAGCATCGGCGGCGCGTCGCGCTACAGTAAGCCGATATTGGCCCTCGAAAGCGTTCACCGCCGTGAGGGAGCGGGCTCCCGCGATAATGCTTCGCACCGTGGGGTCCATGGCATCTTCATGGTGCGTCATGAAATCTTTGATCGCGGCCAGCCGCTCCGCCGTCCAGGGGCCCTGATAGAGAAGTTCGCCCGCCGCACGGAACGGACTGTAATCGATCTCCACGGCCTTCCCGCCCAGAGAGGCCAACTGGGCGATGGCATTCTCATAGAGCGCGGCGTTGTCCGCATCGCCAAAAAACTCGCGCTCTTCGGACGCGAGAATACCGAAGCGGAATTCCGTCTGCGGCAAGGTTCGCGCATTCGGCGCGCGCGAATAGATGTCCATCGCGTCGAACCCTTCCGCTGTTCGAAGAACCTCGGCAGCATCGCCGACGCTGTTCGCGAAAATGGAGACGCAGTCGAGGCTGCGGCACGCGGGCACTACCCCGTTCGTGCTGATAAGGCCTCGTGTGGGTTTGAGACCAACGATGTTGTTGTACGCGGCGGGCACGCGTCCCGATCCTGCGGTATCGGTGCCAAGCGAAAATGACACGAGCCCCGCGGCGACGGCAACGGCGGAACCGGAACTTGAGCCACCGGACACATGGCGCGAATCGAAGACGCACCGCGGCGCGCCGTAAGGCGAACGCGTTCCCACCAGACCCGTCGCGAACTGGTCGAGATTGGTTTTGCCAAGGAACATGGCGCCCGCCGCGATCAACTTTTCGACGCTCTGGGCATTGCGTTCAGGTCGATACGCAAAGGCTGGGCAGCCCGCGGTCGTGGGAAGTCCCGCCACGTCGATATTGTCCTTCACGGCGAAGGGAATGCCCCAAAGTGGCTGAGTCTCGCTTTGCCCCCGCGCCATCAACGCATGTGCCCGCGCGAGGACGTCGTCTTGGGAAACGCGCGCAATCCAGACCGCAGGATCGGCATAGGCGTCGGTACGGCGCAGCACTTCGCTTGCGACATCCGCGGGGGAGATTCGTTTGGCGCGATAGCCTTCGCGCAAACTTGCAATATCGAAGAGAAGATCGTTCATGCAGCTACCGCGGCGCCGATGAGGGCCAGCACTTGGCCTGGTTTCACGGCATTTCCGGGCCGGCAACGCAGCTCGCGGATCACTCCGGATGCCGGAGCGGCGATGGTAATCTCCATTTTCATCGTCTCGACAACCATCAGCGTCTGGCCTTCCGTCACATGATCACCAGCAGCGACTTCGATTTTCCAAACGCTCGCCCCGGAAGGTGCGCAGACAAGGGTCGTCCCCTCCGGAAAGATTTCGCTTTCGTTGGTCTGCGCGCTCGCGTGATCTTCCGCGATGTAGGAATCAAGGCCGAGTTCGCGCCAGCGTTGGCGTTCGGTTTCGAAGGCTTGCTGCTGGCGTTGTTTGGCGATTGCGATCTCGCCGGCATGGGCAGCAACGAATTTCTGATGCTCCGCGAACGTGAACGATCCGTCTTCGATGCGGAGCGGATAGCAGCCATGCGGAAACGCCGCACGCGCGTCCATCAATTCATCCGCGGAAACCGGAAAGAACCGGATCTTGTCGAAAAACCGCAGCAGCCAAGGTTTGCCTTCTTCGAAACAGTCGGTAATGCGCCAGCGGTTCCACATCTGGATCGTGCGCCCGAACAGCTGGTAACCCCCAGGCCCTTCCATGCCATAGACGCACAGATAGGCCCCGCCTATGCCAACCGCGTTTTCCGGCGTCCAGGTTCGGGCGGGATTATATTTGGTGGTGACGAGTCTGTGACGTGGATCAAGCGGTGTGGCGACCGGCGCGCCAAGATAGACGTCGCCCAGGCCCAACACCAGATACTGCGCGTCAAACGCGATACGGCGCACATCTCCTTCGGACTCGAGTCCGTTGATGCGCCGGATGAATTCGATATTGGACGGGCACCACGGCGCGTTCGGGCGCACCAACTCCTGATATCTCCGCATCGCAAGCTGCGCTTGTGGGTCATTCCACGAGAGCGGGAGGTGAACGGTCCGGCTTTTCACAGAAACAGTGGCGGGATCGGGAAGCACGCGTTCCAGAGCCACCAGCGTGTCGAGAAGCCGTGACTCCGAAATCACATCATTGTCGTAATGCACTTGCAAGGAACGAATCCCCGGCGTGAGATCGATGATCCCGGCGACGCGACCGCGCTGAAGGGCTTCCATCATGAGATGCGCCTTGAGGCGAAGCCTCAAGTCCAGCGCCATAGGCCCATATTCGATCAGGATATTGTCGTCGCCCGAGCGGCGGTAGGCGATGCTGTCCCGCGCCTCGATCGTTCTGAGCACATCACCTTGCGGAATCGCGCGGGAAAAAATCACAGGCGCGCCTTTTTTCAATAGCGCGGCCTCCTCCGGCGTCACCGCGCGAAATCGCAAGCGGTCGCCGGGCTGAAGCTGACCAAGCTTCCACAATTCCCCTTGCGCGATCGCAGCGGGGCAAACGAATCCTCCGAGGCTTGGCCCGTCCGGACCCAGGATAATCGCCATGTCGCCGGTGAAATCGATCGCGCCCACGGCATAGGCATTGTCGTGGATGTTGGAAGGATGAAGCCCCGCTTCTCCACCGTCGCGGCGCGCCCATTCCGGCCTCGGCCCGATCAAGCGCACACCCGTGCGCGCGCTGTTGAAATGCACCTCATACTCGGTGGTGAAGAGCACCTCGATGTCGTGGCCTGTGAAAAAATCCGGCGCCCCATGCGGCCCGTATAGAACGCCCAACTCCCAGTTACGCGTCAGCACGGGACGCTCGTCCGGACCCGGCGGATCGGAAGCGTCGCCGAACGCCCTGCCTACATGCAGCACATCGCCGACTTTGAGAACGCCGCCCGTCTGCCCGCCGAATCCGCCAAGGGAGAATGTGGCGCGAGAGCCGAGATAGAGCGGCGCATCGAACCCGCCGCGCACGGCGAGATAGGTCCGCATGCCGGCGCCCGCAACGCGGTCTAGCGTGAGGATCTGTCCTGCGTGGGCTTCGATCTCTTCCCAATAAGGAACCGCGTGGCCGTCTAAGGCTGCATTCATATCCGCGCCGCCAAGCGCGATTGTCATATCGGAGTGAAAGCGCAATTTTGGCCCCGCAAGCGTGCATTCCAATGTCGCGGCGGACTCGCTGTTGCCGACGATCCGGTTCACGAGACGGTGCGACCAGTCATCCATTGGGCCGGAGGGCGGAATGCCGACATGCCAGTAGCCGAGGCGGCCAGGCCAATCCTGCAAGCTCGATTGCGCCCCGGGCGCGAGCACTTCGATGCCCCGGGGCTGGTACATCAGCTCTTTCAGCGTGGAGGTCGTGGCCTGTCCGGCGGCAAAATCGGAGCGCGCCGCGATCTCTTGAAGATAGGTGAGATTGGTTTCAACACCCCAGACGTTGCTCGCCTTTAGCGCATCGCAAAGACATCGGATCGCTTGTGCGCGATCCTCCCCTCGAACAATGATCTTGGCGATCATCGGATCGTAATGGGACGAGATCTCAGTGCCCGTTTCTACCCAGCTCTCGACGCGCACACCCTGCGGCAGCGCAAGACCGGTGATCAGACCGGTGGATGGGCGGAACTCACGCGCGGGATCTTCGGCATAAAGGCGCACCTCAATTGCGTGCCCGTGTGGGGTAAGAGAATCTTGCGGGGGCAGTGTGAATTCGCCCGCTGCTTGGCGGACCATCCATTCCACCAAGTCGACCCCGAAAACCTCTTCCGTGACCGGATGTTCGACCTGAAGCCTGGTATTGACCTCGAGGAAATAGGCTTGGTTCGCTTCGATGTCGTAGACGAATTCGACCGTGCCGGCGGACTCGTAATTCACGGCTTTGCCGAGAGCGATTGCGGCCCCCCACAGCTTCTCCCGCAACGGCTCGGGCAAATTCGGCGCGGGCGTCTCCTCGACGACTTTCTGATTGCGTCGCTGCAAGGAACAATCGCGTTCGCCGAGCGCGATCACGCCACCTTTGCCGTCGCCGAAAATCTGGACTTCGATATGGCGCGCGGCGGCAACGAACCGCTCCAGATAGAGCCGTGCGTCGCCGAAATTGCCCGCGGCTAGGCGGCCGACTTTCGTGAAACGTTCCGAGAGCTCGTCCGGATCCCGGCAAAGCTGCATCCCGATGCCGCCTCCGCCAGCCGTGCTTTTCAGCATCACCGGATAGGAAAGGCGCGCGCCTTCGCGCAGCGCCTGCTGCGTATTTTCCAGCAATCCGCTGCCCGGAAGGAGCGGCACCCCGCAGGTTCCGGCGATTTCTCGTGCCATATGCTTCAGCCCAAAGGCACGGATATGCGCCGGTTTAGGGCCGATGAAATGGATTCCTTGCGCGGCCAGGCGTTCGGCGAAAGCGGCATTTTCGGAAAGAAAGCCGTAGCCCGGATGGACCGCTTGGGCGCCGCTCTCGTGGCAGGCCGCGATGATCGCGTCGATATTGAGATAGGTCTCGGAAACACCGCCGGGCCCCAAGCGCATCACTCGGTCCGCCATCCGCATGGGCAGTGTGAACCGGTCGGAATCGGAAGCGATACCGATCGCCTCGATGCCGAGGCGTTGCAACGTGCGAATGATCCGCGCGGCGATTTCGCCGCGGTTCGCGATCAGGACCGATTCGAACATCGGGTCAGGCGTTCCAGATCAGGACGCGCACCGGCGTCGGATTGAAGCCGTTGCAGGGATTGTTCACTTGCGGACAATTCGAAATGACGCAGAGAACGTCCATCTCGGCCGTCAGCTCGACATAATCGCCGGGCTTGGAGGCGCCATCGACGATCGCCAGCGCGCCGTCCGGAAGAACCGGCACATTCATGAAGAAATTGATGTTGCTGACGACGTCGCGCTTGGTCATGCCGTATTTGGCGAGCTCGACGACGAAATTCTCGCGGCAGGCGTGCATGTAGCGCGTGTGATGGCCAAAGCGCACGGTGTTGGCCTCGCAACTGCAGGCGCCCGCCGATGTGTCATGCTCGCCAACGGTGTCCGCCGTCATGGTCAGCATGACACGACCGCGAGTGGAAAGAACCGGCGTGCCGAGGCCGATATATGCGGAGTCCTGTCCCGCCAGAGTCGCTTGCGCGCAATAGCGCTCGCCAAAATCGTCGGCGGAATAGAACAGCGTGTCGACCGCCTGCTGGCCTTCGAGGTCGACGATCCGCAGGACCTGCGCCTTGCGGACGATTCCCGACCACGGGCTGCGTGCGGGGATAATTTGGTCATAAACCGCTTTGTCGGCCAGGCGTGGAGAGATTGCAGTTCGAGCCGTCATGGTCGCTCTCAGCCTCCGAGATAGGCATCGGTGTTTTCGAAAGCACGCATGGCCTCCTCCGTCGACCTACGGCAAAGGTCCTTGGATTCGTGCATCGGGGATTCCCACAGGATCGCGCGAACCGGTTGCGGCAGCCAATCCCGACCCGGGCTTAGCGGATGTGGGCAGTTCGACAGTGCCGCCAGCACGTCCATTTCGGCGTGCAGATCGACATAGTCGCCGGCGTTGAGACCCTCCTCATGCCACACCAATCGTCCCGCCCGGTCGGTTGCAAGGGGCGCAAAGAAATTGATGCAGGGCCCGATATCGCGTGGGCCGAGTCCATGTTTTGCGGCGGCCAAAATGAAATTGTCTCGTGTATTGCGGGTGAGTGCATTTGCGCCGTATTTGCGCGCATCGCTTTGTGGTGTGCTGCCGCCCGCGAGTGCGTCATGCCACCCGCTGCTATGCGTGAGGGAGGCAAGCACGCGACCCATATCGGAAAGGAGCAGCTTTCCGCGCTTGAGCCGCGATGTCCATTGCACCTTTACCGTGTCGGCGGGATTGAAGCGCTCGCTGGGGTCATTCGCGTTCCAAAACAAGGCGGAGACGCCTGGCGTGGCGTGATCGTTGACAATTCTCAGCGTCGTTCCTCGTGCGACGCGGCAAGACCAATACCAGCCCGCCGGGATCGTTTCATCCGCGATGACGAGGTCTGACCGGATAATTCGTGGGTTTTCCGGCGACGTGTGTGCCACGGGAACAGTGTTCGCATCTTGCCCGCGGGCTTTCAGTTGCAAGTAACGTTGGCGATAGAACTCCGGCGTCTGGTCCTGATGCGAATCCGCGCTTTTCATGCGGCTCTCCGGGCTTTGCGCCGGGCCGTCCCGGCAACGCAATTTCGAATCCGGGTCGTCCCGGACTCTTGGAGAAGCTTCGCTGGCGTTCAGAACAAATGGCTGTAGCGCTCGATCTCCCACGGACTGACCGCGAGATGGTAGGCTTCCCATTCAACAGTCTTATAGTGGATGAATTCGTCGCGGAGTTCTTTCCCAAGCGTTCGTTCTACCAACGGATCGGCTGCGAAGGCCGCAATGGCTTCCTGGAGCGTCTGCGGCAGGAATTCGATCTTCCTATCGCGGCGTTCCGATTCCGAAATCGTATAGAGATTGTCTTCATTCGGGGCGCCCGGATCGATCTTCTCGCGGATGCCCTCCAGACCGGCCGCGAGCGCCAGCGTCGCGGCAAGATAAGGATTGACCGCGCCGTCAGCGTTGCGCGATTCGCAGCGGCCGCCGCCGGCGGGCACACGCACCGAATTCGTGCGATTGTTGGAACCGTAGGAATTGAACACCGGCGCCCAGGAGAAATAATTCATGGCGCCCTGGCGCACAAGGCGCTTATAGCTGTTGACCGTCGGGGCGAAGGCGGCACACAGCGCGCGCCCATGTTTCAGAATGCCGCCGATGAAATGATAGCCGGTGTCCGTCAGGCCGAGCCCGCGCCTGTCCTCCGAAGTCGCGCAAGCGAAGATATTGCGGCCCGAACCGAGATCGCGCAGCGACATGTTGAAATGCGCGCCCGTTCCGGTGCGGTTGGCAAAAGGCTTGGGCATCATGGTCGCGATGAGCCCCATTTCCTTGGCGTAATGCTTCGCCATGTAGCGGAAAAAGGTAAAGCGGTCGCACATGGTCAGCGCATCTGCATATTGGAAATCGAATTCGTACTGACCGTTGCCGTCCTCATGGTCGAAGGAATAAAGATCCCAGCCAAGATCGTTCATAGAGGTCGCAACTTTGTCGAGCCAGGCAAAATTGTCCATGAAGCCGCGCACGTCGTAACAGGGTTTGACCAGACGGTCGTCCGCGTTGGGGACAGACAGCGTGCCGTCGTCATTGCGCTTGAGGACATAGACTTCGCACTCGATGCCGAGGTTGAAGCCGAAGCCGATCTCGGCGGCCTCAGCTATGACATTCTTCAGGGCGACGCGAGTGTTCATCGCATAAGGTTTACCCTGGAACATATTGTCGGCCGGCATCCACGCGACCTTCGGCTCCCACGGAAGCTGGATGATGTGGTCCAGATCGGGCACCGAGCAGATCTCGTCGTCGTGTGGCGCTTGACCGAGCCCGTCGAGCGCATAACCAGTGTAGCGTTCCGAACCGTGCGCCATGTGCTCAAGATGGTCGAGTGGCACCACCTTAGCCTTGGGCACGCCGTGGATATCGACATAGGCGCCAATGCAGTACTTGACGCCTAGTCCCCGCAGCCGCTCGCGTACTTCTTTTATCTTCTCTGTTGAATACATGGCATTACCGGCTTTGCATGAAATAGGAATGATCGAGTGGTGGTGTCTCTTCCAGCCCGCGCCGGATCAGCGCGCTCAAATCCTCCACCATCCAATCGAACCAAATCCGGCCTTTCTCCGCACTGGCACGGCTAGGGCACCCCGTTGCGCCATTTGCGCTCGTCCGATTGACGGGATGGGAGAAGACGAGGCCTTCGGTGCGGTCGGGATCGTCGGCATCCCTTAGCAAATCTTGGCGTACCAAATTGGGCGCGACCGCGAGCATCAGCGAGGTCTCCGCGTCATTGGCGTGCCAGTCCTCGCCGTCGGCGAAATGCGCCTCGCGGACGCGCGACGACAGCGTGCCGGAGTTGAATAGCGCCACCATCACGTCGTCATGCTCGGCGCGCAGCATTTCCAATGCGCAGCGCAAGGGCGCTGCGTTGGTGACGTGCGTATTGACCATGAAGAGACGGCGCACGCCGCTGTGATAGGCCCAATCTCCGATCTCTTTGACGAGCTCAATCAGCGTCACCGGCTGGACGGCAAGTGTGCCCGGCCAGCGGCGGCTGTGCCCGAGCGAACAGCCATAGGGAATAACAGGAAGCATCGGAACGCGGGTCTTGGCGGCAACCGCCTCACAGAGACGATCGGCCAGAACCGCATCGACGCCGCAACCAAGATGCGGTCCGTGCTGTTCGGTAGCGCCGGTGGGGAGAATCGCCGCTTGACGGGCCGATTTTAGATCGCCCGGCAATTCCCGCCATGTCCGCTCAGACCACATCATCCTGGTCATTCCACGTCGTCTAAGACTTCGGTGAGGCGCGGCACGACCGGATAATCGCTATCGTCGTCGGTGTGCGCGGCATAGATCAGCTCTTCGAGCCGCACCTTGGTCGCGATGAACTCGGGCGAGATGATTTGCGCGGCGCTGCGCGGCCTGGGCACGGGAACCTCGATCAGTTCCTGCACTTGTCCGGGATGCGCCGACAACAC
>WNFL01039344.1_pt1 | contig 50324 bp, 46 predicted proteins | sample 5400361 | NCBI WGS metagenome assembly WNFL01 (sample SAMN13153351, study PRJNA577476) | soil metagenome | isolation source: 40 cm soil on Douglas fir-dominated hillslope | place: USA:California | collected 2013-09-17 | reverse complement strand
TGTCGGTGCAGTACTACAACGTGTAGCCATTCGGCGACGAAGGCGCGATTTTCCTGACGCGTCTTGTCACTATCGAGCTACAGCCCCGAAAAGGAGGGGTCAACGCCGTCGCCGCTGCGCGACGCGCGTCACCCGCGGGCGACTACTCGACCTTCGCTCCGGAAGACACCACCACCTTGGCCCACTTCTCGGTCTCGGCGGCGATCACCTTGCCGAAGTCCTCGGGCGTGCCGGAGATGGGCTTGCCCCCCAGCTCGGCGAGGCGCTCGCGCATCTTCGGGTCGGCGAGCGCGCGATTGACTTCCGCGTTCACCTTCTCGATCACCTCGCGGGGCGTGCCTTTCGGCATGCCGATGCCGAACCACGCGGTCGCCTCGTAGCCGGGCACCGTTTCGCCCACGGTGGGCGTATCCGGGAGCGAAGGCTCGCGCTCCGCGGAGGTGACTGCCAGCGCGCGCAGCTTCCCGCCCTTGATGTGGCCGATGGAGGAGGGGAGGTTATCGAAGAGCACATGCACCTGGCCCGCCATGAGGTCGATCAGCGCCGGGCCCGCGCCCTTGTACGGGATGTGCACCATCTGGCAGCCGGTCATCGACTTGAAGAGCTCGCCCGAAAGATGCACCGAGGTGCCGCTCCCCGACGAGGCCATGTTGACCTTGCCGGGGTTCGCCTTGCAGTACGCGATGAACTCGGCCACCGTCTTCGCGGGGAAGGAGGCCGGAACTTCCATGACGTTGGGCGAGCGCACCAGGCCCGCGACCGGGGCGATGTCGCGCATGAAGTTGAACGGCAGGTTCTTGTAGAGGCTCGTGTTGATGCCGTTGGCGGGATTCACCAGCAGCATGGTGTAGCCGTCGGGCGCCGAGTTGACTACGTTCTCCACGCCGATGTTGTTGCCGCCGCCGGGCTTGTTCTCGACCACGAACTGCTGGCCCATGCGGTCGGCGAGCCAGTTGGCGATGATGCGCGCGAGCACGTCCGTGGTGCCGCCCGGCGGATACGGCACGACGAACTTCACCGGGCGCGTCGGGTAATCGAGGGCGCAGGCGCTGCCGATGGCGGCGAGCATGGCGACGAGGGCGAAGGCGGCGAAACGCGCGAGACGGGTCACGAATCACTCTCCAGGGTCGAATATCAGCGGCTGATTATAGTTCGGGCGCTGCGCACGGGGTAATTCGAAGCGGCTTGCGGGGGTATTCCCGATATCGGCCGCAGTGCGCGGCGCGCAGCCTGTCGGTTGCTGTGGCGATCGAGCCCACTCGTCGAAAGGCGCAAACCGTGAAAACCCGTATCGGAAACCATATTGCCCGGCGCGCGGCCGCCAACGAAGAGCCTTCGCCCGTGACAGGGCTGCGCGACATGCTCGCCACCGCCTTTGCCGCGGACATCGTCGCCGTCACCCCGATGGTGTGCGAGGTGCTGCGCGCGGAGATCAACGCCCAGGGGAACGCCGCGACGCGCGAAGTGCTGCGCAACGCGCTGGTGGTCCTCGCGCGCCAGTCCGGCGAGCTCGCCTTCGCCATCATCGGCGAGGTGCGCGCGCGCTTCGATGCGAAGATCGTTCCCGGCGACGACCCACTCGCGAAGACCTCGCGATTGTCGCTCGCCCAGATGTCCCTGGTGGACGATGCCGAGTTGAGCGTCGAGATTGCCCTCGACCAGTGCGCGGCGCGGCTGCGCGAGCAGACTGCGGCCGAGATCTTCCAGCTCACCGCGCGCGTGTGCGAGATGCTCGGGCGCGAATCGCTTTCCGACGCCGAGAACCCGATCCTGCCGCGGCTCTTCGCGCGCGCCCTGATCGAAGCGATCGCAAAGATCGGCCTCGATCCCGGCGCGAAGCTCGCCGTCTTCAAGGCCTACGGCCCCGCGCTCCTGCACATCGCGCCGGACCTCTACGCGCACGCCAACGGCCTTCTCGCCGAGCGCGGCGTGCTGGCCGGATTCACGGCGCAATACGGTCGCCCGGTCTTCAGCAAATCACCCCAGCCCGCGCGACGACCGGAACCGGTCATCGGCGACGAAAAAGCGCTCGCCGGCCTTCTCGAGCGCTTGCTGGATGGCGAACGTGCGCGCGGCGCGCGGGAAGTGCGAGGGGCCCTTGGCGCACACTAACCTCCTCGGCGCGCGCGTGATGGTCGTCGACGACAGCAACACCATCCGTCGCAGCGCCGAGATGTTCCTGGCGCAGGCCGGTTGCGAGGTCATCCTCGCGGACAACGGCTTCGACGCCCTCGCCAAGATCGCAGGCGAGCCGCCCGACCTGATCTTCGTGGATATCCTGATGCCGCGCCTGGACGGATACCAGACGTGCGCGCTCATCAAGAAAAGCGCGCGGCACCGCGGGATACCGGTCGTCATGCTGTCGTCGAAGGACAGCATGTTCGACCGCGCGCGCGGCCGCCTGGTGGGCTCCAACGAGCACCTCACCAAGCCGTTCACCAAGGAAAACCTCCTCAATACGGTGGGAGCTCACCTTTCCCAGCGAAATGCGGCTGCAGCGAACCCCAGAACGTAGACGGAGCAATATGAAAATGGCGATCAAGAAAATCATGATAGTGGACGATTCCCCGACCGAGCGCGCCTTCATCGAGAGCCTGCTGAGGAAGGGCGGCTACGAGGTGTCGAGCGCCGACAGCGGCGAGGCTGCCATCGCGCGCTGCAAGGTCGAGCTGCCGGACCTGATCCTCATGGACGTGGTGATGCCCGGCCTGAACGGGTTCCAGGCCACGCGTGCCATCACGCACGAGGAACGGACCAAGCACATTCCGGTGATCATCTGCTCCACCAAGGACCAGGACAGCGACAAGATCTGGGGGCTGCGCCAGGGAGCTCGCGATTACGTCACCAAGCCGGTCAACATGAGCGAACTGCTGGAGAAGATCAGCGCTTGCGGCTGACGTCGGTTACTCAGTCCAGCTAACGCCCAATCCGGTGGTCATTGGGTAAGGTGCGACCCTTCGCTCGGTCGGGTCTTATACTCGCCCCATGATCGGGCGGCTCTGCAGGGCAGCAATCGCGTGCGCAGCCGCGGCCATGCCCCTTCGCGCGGCCGCTGATGCCGATTCTTTCAAGCTGACCATCGGCGCGTACCGCTATTCGGACCAGACCGACGGCGTGGACGTCAACCTTCGGCACACCTCGGAGCTGGGCAACGTGTGGGCCGGCTATTACCGCGGCGTCGACCAAGGCCTCTCGCAGTGGCGCGCCGGGTGGGATCGCTCCTTCGGTGATGCGGTGCGGGTCACGCCTTCGATTCAGCTCGCGTCGGGTGGATTCGCGGGCGGCAGCATCCAGGCGGAAACCGGCGCGCCCTGGTTCGCCGGCGCTGGGCTAGGACGCACCAACCTGCGTCCCTATGTGAACCTCAATTTCGATCCCAACGATTCGTACGCGATCTTCGCCGGCTGCCGTGACGAGTCGGGCCGGGTCCTCATGGTACAGATGGTTCGCGACAACCGCGAGAATCCTGACCAGCGCCACTTCCATTTCCTCTATCGCCAGCCGATCGCGGGCGGCGAGCGTTTTACCCTCGATACGCTCTACAAGGTCGGCAAGGTGGAAGACGAGACGATCCGGCGCTGGGGCGCGAGCGCCACCTACGACTGGCCGCGCTTCTTCGTGCGCGTTGCGTTCGACCCGAAGACCAACTTCACGCCGGTGGACGCGTGGCGGCTATCCGTCGGGACTCGGTTCTAGCTTTCGCCCCTATTCTTGCAGCCGCGCAGTGTCGACCTCGTTCGGAACCTGTGCCAGCAACAAGGTAGAGATCAGCGCTTCGCGCGCACGTACTTTCCGTCGAACGAAGTGGTCCAGGTCTTGCCGCCGTCGGCGGATACCCGCCAGTGCTGGCGCACCGAGCCGTCGGGCATCGGCGTCCACGTGATCTCGTTCACCTGCTTCGCGTCCTTCTTGCCCGGCAGCGTCGCGTCCGAGAGCACCATGGAGCCGCCCTGAAAGGCGCCCTCGATCACCAGGAGGGAGCCGGTGGAATCCACCCACGTCTGGTGCCAGAGGCCGCGGTCCGCGTCGTACACGTTGAAGCTCTGCCCCTGCACCTTGGGGTTCTGCCACGATTCGTGCAGCACGCAGCCGTAGAGGCGCGCGATGCGGTTGGTTCCGGCGAGCTTGCCGTCGGGCGTGAACACGTCCCAGTCGCCGAGCCAGAAGTCGAATTGTCTCGCTTGCGGCGCGGAGCAGGGCGCCGCGGCCGTCTGCGCGGAGGCGGCGAGCGGAGCCGCCAGGCCGATCGCGGCGGCGACGCGCCCCAGCGCGCGCGAGAATCGATTCATGGATGCCTCCGGGACTTCAGGGGGACCGCACCACGCACATCTTCTCGATCCGCATGTCGCGGAACGTATAGGGGATGCCGCCCACCCCGAGCCCCGACTGGCGCAGGCCCGCGAAAGGCATCCAGTCGACGCGAAACGCCGTGTGGTCGTTCACCATGACGGCGGAGGCGTCGACCTCGCGATAGGCGCGCAGCGCGAGGTCGATGTCGCGCGTGAAGACCGCCGCCTGGAAGGACCACGGCAGCGCGTTGGCGCGCCGCACCGCGTCCGCCATGTCGTCGTACGGGTAGACGCACACCAGCGGCCCGAACACCTCCTCGCGGCTCACGCGGCAGTCGTCGGGCGGGTCGTACAGTACCGTGGGCGCGTAGCAGTTGTGGTCGAGGGCGCGCGCGCCGGTGAGCGCCTTCGCGCCGCGCTGCACGGCCTCCTCGATCCAGCTCGCGATGCGCGCGACTTCGGCGGGACGGATCAGCGGCCCGACCTCGGTCTCGGCGAGCGCGGGATCGCCGACCTTCAGTTTCGCGACGAGCTCGGCGAGGCGGCGCGCGAAATCCTCTGCGATGCGCCGCTCGACGTAGATGCGTTGCACCGACACGCACACCTGGCCCGCGTGATAGAAGCCGCCCTTCACCAGCGCCGGCAAGGCGCGTTCCATGTCGGCATCGGCGGCGACGATCACCGGCGCCGCGCCGCCGTGCTCGAGCGTGCAGCGCGCGCCGGGCGCGAGCTTCGAGCGCAGCTGCCAGCCGACGCGCGCGCTGCCTACAAAGCTGAAGAAGCCGACGCGCGCATCGGTGACGAGCTTCTCGGCGAGGTCGCGCTCGACGAAGAGCGCCTGTCCCCACTCGGGCGCGAGCCCCGCCTCGTGCATGAGCTTCACCACGCGGAAGCAGGAGAGCGGCGTGTCCGCCGAAGGCTTCACGATGAAGGGGCAGCCCGCGGCGATGGCGGGGGCCACCTGGTGCACGATGAGATTCACCGGATGGTTGAAGGCGCTCACCGCGCTCACCACGCCGATGGGCTCGCCCTGCGTGAAGGCGATGCGCCCGGCCGAAGCCGCGTTGATGTCCATCGGGATCACGTGCCCGGCTTCGGTGCGCAGCAGCTCCACGCACGACATCACGCCGTCGATGGCGCGGCGCACCTCCACGCGCGAGTCGGCGAGGGGCTTGCCGCCTTCGCGCGCCGCGCCGAGCGCGAGCGCCTCGGCCTGGCCTTCCATGAGCGCGGCCGTGCGCCGCAGTATTTCGATACGTTTCGCCGGGGAAGGCCACGTCGACCGGTCGCGGAAAAGGGCGTAGGCGGTGGCGAGCGCGGTCTCCACCGCGGCCGCGTCGGCGACCTCCACGCTGCCCAGGAGCGCGGCGTCGAAGGGTGAATGCACCTGCCTCGTCGCGCCGCTCGCGCGCGCGCCCGGAACCATCATGGGAAAGTGGTCAGTCACCGTGCGCTCCTTAACGAACTGTTACCGGCGCGGGCAGCGGATCGTAGAAGCGCTCGTCCGCGTAGCAAAAGCCCCAGGCTTCGCCGGGCTCGAACGAGCGGATCACGGGATGGGTGGTGTCGTGGAAATGTGCCGTGGCGTGCTTCATGGGCGAATCGTCGCAGCAGCCGACGTGGCCGCAGGTCATGCAAAGGCGCAGGTGCACCCATTGCGTGCCGAGGCGCAGGCACTCTTCGCATCCCTTGGCCGAAGCAGTGACGTGGCGGATGGCTTTCACATGGGCGCACGATGTCACGGGTTGAAACCTCCTGGTGGCCTTTCGGCCTGGTTCGGATTAGATTGGTTCCACAACACGACCGAAGCGAGGAGACGCCATGACCAAGCTCACCCTGAACGGCAAGGCTACCACCGTGGACGCCGCGCCGGACACGCCGCTCCTCTGGGTGCTGCGCGACCACCTCAATATGACGGGCACCAAGTTCGGCTGCGGCGCGGCGCTCTGCGGCGCGTGCACCGTGCATGTCGACGGCGTGCCGACGCGCTCTTGTGTGACGCCGGTGTCGGCGGTGGAGGGGCACAAGGTGACCACCATCGAGGGGCTCGACGGCAAGGTGGGCGCCGCGGTACAGAGGGCCTGGGACAAGATGCAGGTGCCGCAGTGCGGCTACTGCCAGTCGGGCCAGGTGATGGCCGCGGCCGCGCTTCTCGGCAAGAACGCGAAACCCAGCGACGCGCAGATCCGCGAGGCGATGGACGGGAACATCTGCCGCTGCGGGACATACGGCCGCATCAAGGCCGCGATCCACGACGCCGCGAAGCAACTGGAGGGATCCGCATGAACGCCCCCTTCGAAGTCACGCGCCGCCAGTTCCTCAAGGCCACCGCGCTCGCCGGCGGCGGCCTCATGATCGGTTTTCGCTTCGGCGCGATGGATGCCGAGGGCGCGAGCCTCGATCCCAACGCCTGGGTGAAGATCGAGCCCAGCGGCAAGGTCACGCTCGTCTGCCAGCGAAACGAGATGGGCCAGGACGTGCACACCTCGCTCACCATGCTGCTCGCCGAAGAGCTCGGCGTCGATCCGCGCCGCGTGACGGTGGTGCAGGCGAGCGCCAATCCCGCGTACGTGAATAACCTCCTCGGCGCCCAGATCACCGGCGGAAGCACGAGCGTGCGCGACGGGTGGGAGACCCTGCGCAAGGCGGGAGCTGCCACGCGCATGATGCTGGTGAGCGCCGCGGCCGCGCAGTGGAAGGTTCCCGCGAGCGAGATCCGCGCGCAGAACGGCGAGCTCACGCACGGCACGCGCAAGGTTTCCTATGGCGCGCTCGCGTCGGCGGCCGCGCAGCAGCCGGTTCCCGCCGACATTGCGCTGAAGCCGCGCGGCCAGTTCACGCTGATCGGCAAGCCCCTGCCGCGCCTCGATGGCTCCGACAAGGCGCGCGGCAAGACCGTGTTCGGCCTCGACGTGACGCAACCGGGAATGATGTACGCGGCGCTCGCGGCATGCCCGGTGCTGGGCGGCAAGGTCGCCTCTTTCGACGGCGCGGCCGCCGAGAAGAGGCCCGGCGTGAAGAAGGTCGTCGCCATCGGCGAGGGTGTGGCGGTGGTGGCCGACCACTACTGGACCGCGAGGAAGGCACTCGCCGACGTGAAGATCCAGTGGGACGAAGGCCCCAACGCGAAGGTCGATACCGCGGCGATCTACGCGGCGCTCGACCAGGCGAAGGACAAGCCCGGCGCGGTGGTGAAGCAAACGGGCGATGCCGCGGCCGCTTTCGCCAAGGGCACGCCGGTCGAGGGGCGCTACACGCTGCAGATGCTCGCGCACGCCACGCTCGAGCCGCAGAACTGTGTGGCGCGCGTCTCGGCGGACGGTGTGGACGTCTGGATGAGCACGCAGTTTCCGCAAGGCGCGCAGGGCATGGCGGCCGAGGTGGGCGGGGTCAAGCCCGAGCAGGTGCGCATCCACCCGCAGTTCATCGGCGGCGGCTTCGGCCGGCGCATCGACGTGGACTTCATCGGCCAGGCGGTCGCGATCGCAAAAGCGATTCCCGGCACGCCGGTCAAGCTCATCTGGTCGCGCGAGGACGACACCACGCACGACTTCTACCGCCCGCCGAGCCTGCACCTGCTGCGCGGCGTGGTGGACAACGGCCGCGTCACGGCGCTCGCCAACAAGATGGTGTCGCCGTCGATCACCGCGCGCATGTTCCCGGTGTTCGTGAAGGACGGCCTCGACGGCTTCATGACCGAGGGCGCGGCGAACCTCACCTACGACATCCCCAACCTCGACTTGCGCACCGTGATCCAGGAGGTCGGCGTGCGCGTGGGCTACTGGCGCTCGGTGAGCAACGCGCTGAACGCCTTCGCGATCGAGAGCTTCATGGACGAGCTCGCCAACGCCTCGGGCCAGGACCCGCTCGCGCTTCGCCTGGCGATGCTCGACAAGATGCCGCGCCAGCGCGCCGTGCTGGAACGGGTCGCGCGCGACTCGGGTTACAAGGCGAAAGCCGCCGGCGGCCGCGCCTTCGGCATCGCGTCGATGGAGTGCTACGGGACGCACGTGGCGATGGTGTGCGAGGTGTCGGGCGGCGCGGACAAGGTGAAGCTCGAGAAGCTGAGCGTGTGCGTCGACATCGGCCTCGCGGTGCATCCCGACCAGGTGGTGGCCCAGCTCGAAGGCGGTGCCGTGACCGGCCTCATCAACACGCTGCGCAGCAAGGTCACCCTGAAGAACGGGCGCGTCGAGCAGACCAACTTCCACGAGTTCCGGCTGCCGCGCATGAGCGACGTGCCGCCCATCGCGGTGGCGGTGATCGAGAACGGCGACACTCCGGGAGGCATCGGCGAGGTCGGCGTGCCGCTGGTGGCGCCCGCGGTGGCCAACGCGGTGTTCGCGCTCACCGGGAAGCGCATCCGCACGCTGCCATTGGAGGACGGCGGGGTGAGCTTCGCCTGACGGCTGCGTGCGTTGGCGCACAGACGCGCCGCCGCGGAGAGCACTAGGGTAGGCGCACCCCCCCGCAGGAGTGGCGCCCACGTTATCCGCACCGTCGTCCCCGCCCATCACCAATCGGCTGCTTTCCGCGCTGCCCGCCGCGGAGCGCGAACGCGTGCTCGCGCGCTGCGAGCCGGTCGAGCTCGCCTTCTCCTCGGTGCTCGTCAATCCGGGCGAGGCGCTGCACCACGTCTACTTCCCGACCACCAGCTTCATCTCGCTCGTGACTCCCATGGGCGGCAAGTCCATCCTGGAGGTGGCGCTGGCGGGCAACGAGGGCATGTTCGGCGTCCCGGCCGCCCTCGGCGTGGCCAGCTCGAACATGCGGGCGCTGGTGCAGGGCAAGGGCCAGGCGTTGCGCATGGGGACGGCTGCGTTCCGCCGCCAGCTCGCCACCAGCGCGGCGCTGGACAAAGGCGTGAAGCGCTACATCCACGTGCTCATGACCCAACTCGCGCAGGCGGCGGGGTGCAACCGCTTCCATGTCGTGGAACAGCGCCTCGCGCGCTGGCTCCTGATGACCGCCGACCGCGCGCATTCGCCATCCTTCCACATCACGCACGAGTTCCTCGCCTTCATGCTCGGCGTGCGCCGCGTCGGCATCACGAAGGCGGCGACCGCCCTGCAGCGCCGCAAGCTGATCGCGTATTCGCGCGGCGAGGTGGCGATCCTCGACCGCGCGGGGCTCGAGGCGGCGTCGTGCACCTGCTACCAGATCGACATCGACACCTACAACCTCGCTTTCAGGAAGCCCTGAGATAGCGGCTATCACCCAAAGTAGCCGATAGCGCCCTCCCGCGCTGGCATAATCGACCCGGGACGCTCCCGCGTCCTCGCGATTCGCAATACATCCGCCAGGCCCAGGAGAAAGCGTTGACCCAGCCCACCGATCGTTCCCGGCGCAAAGCACTGCTCGCGGGCGTGGGACTCGCCGCCGCGCCGGTCCTGCCGCTCGCGGCGAGCTCTCCTTCCGCCGGCGCGCGCGTCGTCGCCGACGAGTTCTGGACCGAGAAGAAGGGCGTGCGCCTCTGGGTCTATCGCAAGCGCCTCGAGGGCGGCGCGCCCACGCAACGGCTCTTCTGCGTGCACGGGTCGTCCTACTCCGGCAAGACCATGTTCGACCTGCAGGTGCCCGGCCGCGAGGGCTACTCGATGATGGACCACTTCGCGCGCCTGGGCTTCGAGGTGTGGACCATGGACCACGAGGGCTATGGCCACTCGCAGAAGGCCGCGGGAAATTCCGACATCCAGAGCGGCGTCGACGACTTGAAGGCGGCGATGGGCGTGATCGAGAAGACCGGAGCGCCCGCCAGGCTCGCCTTCTTCGGCCAGTCGTCGGGGGCGCTCCGCGCGGGGCGCTTCGCCAACCAATATCCCGGGCACGTCGAGAAGCTCGCGCTCGACGCCTTCGTGTGGACCGGCAAGGACGCGCCCACGCTCGCGCAGCGCGCGCAGAACCTCGCGCGCTACCAGGCGTCGAACCGCCGGCCGGTGAACCGCGAATTCTACGAAAGCGTCTTCACGCGCGACCATTCCGGGGCGGCGGAAGCCATGCTCGGCAGCGTGATCGCCGACCTCGAGCTGCAATACGGCGACTCCGTCCCCACCGGCACCTACGTCGACATGGTGACCAAGCTGCCGCTGGTGGACCCGGAGAAGATCCGCTGCCCGCTGATGATCCTGCGCGCCGAGCACGACGGCATCGCCACCGACGAGGACATCGTGAATTTCTACGCGAAGGTGCCGAGCGCGGACAAGCAGCTCCTCAAGGTCGCGGGGCTGGCGCACACGGCGATGCTAGGCGTGAACCGCGGCCGCTTCTACCACGCACTCAACGCATTCCTCACCATGCCCTCGCTGCAGGAGCTACAGGGCGCGCGACAGCATTGAGCACCCACCGAAAGGAAATGACATGAAGGACGACCTGCGAAACGCCAAGTACGTCATCGACATGGGCCCGATGCCCTCGCTGCCGGTCGCCGGGAGCGACATGCGCTTCCCGGTGGGGCGCATCTACTGCGTCGGGCGCAACTACGCCGAGCACGCGCGCGAGATGGGCCACGACCCCAACCGCGAGCCGCCGTTCTTCTTCATGAAGGCAGCCAACTCGATCGTGCAGAACAATGCCGAGATCGCCTATCCCGTCGGCACCCAGGACGTGCACCACGAGATCGAGATGGTGGTGGCGATCGGCAAGGGCGGGAAGGCGATCCCGGTGGGCAGCGCGCTCGAGCACGTGTGGGGCTACGGCGTGGGCCTCGACATGACGCGCCGCGACATCCAGGCGGAAGCGAAGAAGATGGGGCGGCCGTGGGAGATGGGCAAGAGCTTCGACGAGAGCGCTCCGGTGACGGCGCTGCGCCCGGCGAGCGAGGTCGGCCATCCCGCCAAGGGCGCGATCTGGGTGAAGGTGAACGGCACGGTGAAGCAGCAGGGCGACCTCGCGCAGCAGATCTGGAGCGTGCCCGAGCAGATCTCGTACCTCTCGAACCTCGTCACGCTGCAGCCCGGCGACCTGATCTTCTCCGGCACGCCCGCCGGGGTCGGCCCGGTGGTCGCCGGCGACAAGCTCGAAGGCCATGTAGACGGCGTGGGTGATCTCACCATCACCTACCGGCGCTGACGCCGCGCGAGGGTCGATGGCGAGCTTCGTCCTGTCGACCTTCGCGTTCTTCATCGGCGCCTACTTCATCCGGCGCTACCTCGAAGATCTCGGCATTCCCAAGACCTTCACGCGCGGCGTCGTGATCTCCGTACTCGCCCTCGTCCTCGCATACGGCGTCGCCTTCATCGTCGAGACGATCGTCGCCCGGCTGGGATAAAAAACGGCACGCCTGTAAAGTATCCGCAGGCAACGCAAGGAAACATCATGGATACGGTCACCGAAAAGCCGCGCGAGTACGCCAACCATATCGCCGGCAAGCGTGTCCCGGCATCCGACGGGCGCACCTTCGAGTCCATCAACCCCACCACCGGAAAGATATGGGGCCGCTTCGCGGAGTCGGGCCGAGCGGACATCGATGCGGCGGTGCGCGCCGCCGCCAGCGCCTTCGAGGGCCCGTGGGGCAAGCTCTCGCCCACGCGCCGCGGCCGCCTGATGATGGCGTGGGGCGATCGCATCGCCGAGCACGCCGAAACCATCGCATCCCTCGAGACGCAGCAGAACGGCAAGCTCATCGCCGAGATGCGCGCGCAGGCGAGGGTCGTCAAGGACTGGCTCTACTACTATGGCGGCCTCGCCGACAAGATCGAGGGCCGCGTGATCCCGATCGAACGCGCGAGCGTGCTCAACTACACGCTGCGCGAGGCCCTCGGCGTGATCGCGGTCATCGTGCCGTGGAATTCGCCCACCTTCCTCACCATCATGAGCGTGGCGCCCGCGCTCGCCGCCGGCAACACCCTCGTGCTGAAGCCCTCCGAGGTCACGTCGGCCTCGGCCTTCGAGCTGGCGCGCCTCGCCGAGGAGGCGGGCTTTCCCGCGGGCGTCGTGAACGTGGTGACCGGCGGGCGCGAGGCGGGCGAGGCGCTGGTGGACCACGAGCGCGTCGCGAAGATCTCGTTCACCGGGAGCGAGGCCGGCGGCAAGGCGATCGCCGCGCGCGCCGGCGCGCGCCTGGCGAGCGTGACCCTCGAGCTCGGCGGCAAGAGCCCCAACATCGTCTTCCAGGACGCCAACCTCGACATGGCCGAGGCGGGCGTGCTCGCGGGAATCTTCGCCGCGGCGGGGCAGACCTGTGTAGCCGGTTCGCGCGCCTTCATCCACGAGGCCATCTTCGAGGAGATGCGCGAGAGGCTCGTCGCCCGCGCGAAGCAGATCCGCCTCGGCGATCCGCTCGCGGCCGAGACCCAGATGGGGCCGGTGGCGACGAAGATGCAACTCGCGAAGGACCAGCAGATGGTCGAGCGCGCGGTGGGCGAGGGCGCCCGGGTGCTGACGGGCGGGCGCAAGGCGGCGGTGCCGGGGTTCGCCGACGGACTCTTCTTCGAGCCGACCATCCTCGCCAGCGCCGGCCCGGCGAGCCACATCATGAACGAGGAGGTGTTCGGCCCGGTGCTCGCGATGACGCCTTTCCGCGACGAGGACGAGGTGGTGCGCCTCGCGAATGCCACGCGCTTCGGCCTCGCCGCGGGCGTCTGGACGCGCGACCTCGCGCGCGCGCACACCATGGCGCGCCGCCTGCAGGCAGGCACCGTGTGGATCAACATCTACCGCGCGCTCGCCTTCAACTCGCCCTTCGGCGGCTTCAAGTCGAGCGGCCTGGGCCGCGCCAACGGCGCCGAGGCGGTCGACCAGTACCTGCAGACCAAGAGCGTGTGGTGCGAGCTGGGAAGCGAAGTGCAGGATCCCTTCGTGCTCAAGACTTGACGCCGATCGCCGAGTGGCGCGGCGTCGATCCGGCGAGGTTCGCGGGCGAGATCGCCACACGCTACCAGCCGGGGGTGCTGCGCGCAGTGGTCGACGACTGGCCGGCGGTGGCGCGCGCGCGGCAGTCCCCCCGATCGATCGCCACCTATCTCGCGGATTTCGACAGCGGCAAGCCCGTGGACACGCTGCTCGCCCCCGCGAGCGCGAATGGGCGCATCTTCTACAACGAGAACCTCACGGGATTCAATTTCACCCGCGATGCCTCCACCATCAAGGCGGTGGCGGAGCAGCTGCTGCGCTACGCGGCGTTCGACAACCGCCCGATGCTCGCGGTGCAAAGCGCGCTCATCGCCGATTGCCTGCCGGGATTCGGCGCCGAGAACCGGCTCGCCCTCCTCGAGCCTTCCATCGCCCCGCGCATCTGGCTCGGCAACCGTGTCGTGACTCCCGCGCACTTCGACGAGTCGAGCAACATCGCCTGCGTGGTGAGCGGCCACCGGCGCTTCACGCTCCTGCCGCCGGAGCAGGTGTCCAACCTGTACATCGGCCCGCTGGACTACGCGCCCACCGGCACGCCCATCAGCATGGTGTCCTTCCGCGAGCCCGACTACGAGCGCTTTCCGCGCTTCCGGGAGGCGCTGGCGCACGCCCAGGTCGCCGACCTCGCGCCCGGCGACGCGCTCTACATCCCGGCGCTCTGGTGGCACCACGTGGAGTCGCTCGACAAGTTCAACATGCTCGTCAACTACTGGTGGAAGGGCGCGCCCGATGCCCCGCTAAAGACCGACTCGGCGCTCGACTGCCTGGTGCACGCGCTCCTCAACCTGCGCCACCTGCCGCCGGAGCAGCGCGCGGCGTGGGGCACGATCTTCGCGCACTACGTGTTCGAAGCGCACGAGGAGTCCGCGGCGCACATTCCCGGCCACCGGCGCGGCATCCTCGGCGACATGCCGCCCGACTTCCGCCGGCAGGTGCGCGAATTCCTGGTGAAGCAGCTCGAGGGGAAGCAATGAACAAGGCACGCGTGGAAGCGTTCAGCGACGGCGTGATCGCGGTGATCATCACCATCATGGTGCTCGAGATGAAGGCGCCGCATGGCGACGACCTCGAATCGCTGAAGCCGGTGGTCCCGGTATTCCTGTCCTACGTGCTGAGCTTCATCTACGCCGGGATCTACTGGAACAACCACCATCACCTGTTCCACGCGGTGCGCCACGTGAACGGGCGCATCCTCTGGGCCAACCTGCACGTGCTTTTCTGGCTGTCGCTCATCCCGTTCATGACGGCGTGGATGGGCGAGAACCACTTCCATCCCATTCCGGTGGCGCTCTACGGGGCGGTGCTGCTCTTCGCCGGCCTTTCGTTCGTGCTCCTCACGCGCTCGCTGGTCGTGCACCACGGGCGCGATTCGGCGCTCGCCCGCTCGATTCGCGGCGACACCAAGGGCAAGGTCTCGGTGGCGCTCTACGCGGTGGCGATTCCGCTCGCCTTCGTGAGCGTGTGGATCTCGTGCGCGATCTACGTGTTCGTCGCGCTGATGTGGATCGTTCCCGACCCGCGCATCGAGAAGAGCCTCGCGCCGGAGCCACCCGCTCCCGGCTAGCGCCGCGGCACGCGCAACGCGAGCCGGTCGAGCGCCTCGGCGAGCTTGCGATCGGCGTCCGCGCGGATCGTCGTCATGCCGATGCGGATCACGCAGCGCGAGACGTTGTCGCGCGGGAAGGGCCCCATCAGCTTGAGCAGCGCCTCGGTCTGCTCCTGCGCGGCGGCGATGATGGTGCGCGCCGCGGCGATGATCTCGCCGGTGTCGAGGAAGGGTGTCTGCGTCATGCGTCCTCCGGCAGTTTGCGGGTACCGGGCCATGATGCCCGCCAAATGTGACGCAAGTTTGTCCGAATTCTCCATTCCCTCTCCATACTTCCCGCCCACGATGGGGACTCATTTTTCCCCGGGAGAACGAGCATGAAGATCATTCGGTCGGCCCTCGTGGCCCTTACGATCGCTGCGGCAGGCGCGTGGGCCGAAGTGCCCTCGGTGCACGCGAGCCCCGCGCCGCCCAACATCGCCGCGGTCCTCAACATCGACACCGCGCGCGCCGAGGTGGTGCAATCGATCCTCGAAAGCGCGCATCAGCGCAGGATGGCGGCGCTCGATGCGATTCGCACGGAAACCGACAACCAGCTCGCCGCGGTGCTCACCGCCGACGAGCTCGCCAAGCTGAAGCAGGCCTTGCCGCCACCGGGGCCGGGTGGCGTGATCAAGCGGGGGACCGCGATGTGAGTGGGTGGGACGACCCCAGGCAGGGTCATTGGGCCGGCTCTACGCCGGCCCTTTTTTTTCGGCGAGGTACTGGTGCACGAAGGCGATCGCCATGCTGCCTTCGCCCACGCCGGAGGCCACGCGCTTGACCGAGCCGTGGCGCACGTCGCCCGCGGCGAAGATCCCCGGCGTGCTCGTCTCGAGGAGGAAAGGGTCGCGCTCGAGGTGCCACTCGCCGCGATCGCGGGCGACCAGGTCCATCACGTCGCGCCCGGTGCAGACGAAGCCCTTCTCGTCGCGGATCACGCTCGCGGGAAGCCATTCGGTGCGGGCGTCGGCGCCGATGAAGGCGAACACCGCCGAGGTCTCCTCCCTCACGAGCTGGCCGGTGTCGCGATGCTCCACCACGATCGCCTCGAGCCGGTGCTCGCCCTCGACGCGCACGATGCGGCAATGGTTGCAGATCTCGATGTTGTCCTTGGTGTGCAGCTGCTCGATCAAGTAATGGGACATGCTCGCCGCGAGCGACGGCCCGCGCACCAGGAGCGACACCTTGCTCGCGTAGTTGGCGAAGAACATCGCCGCCTGGCCGGCGGAATTGCCGCCGCCCACCAGGAACACGTGCTCGCCCTGGCAGTTGAGCGCCTCGGCGCGCGCCGCGCCGTAATAGATGCCGCGGCCGACGAGCGCGTCGGCGCCGGGCACCTCCAGCTCGCGCCACGTGACGCCGGTGGCGAGGATCACCGAGCGCGCGCGGATCGGGTCTCCGCCATCGAGGCTGAGCGCGTGCTCGCCGCCATTCGCCGCGGGCGCGATCTGCACCGTGTCGCGCGCCACCACGATCTCGGCGCCGAAGCGCTGCGCCTGCTGCAGCGCGCGCGAGCCGAGCTCGTCGCCCGACACGCCGGTGGGAAAGCCGAGGTAGTTCTCGATGCGCGACGACGTGCCCGCCTGGCCGCCCGGCGCCTCGCGCTCGATCACCACGGCGCGCAGCCCTTCGGATGCGCCGTATACGGCGGCGGCGAGGCCGGCCGGCCCCGCTCCGACGATCGCCACGTCGAAGACACCCTCGCTCGGCGTGGTCTTCAGGCCGAGCGCCTCGGCCACCTCGCGTAGCTCGGGCGCCGACAGCCTTCGCCCATCGGGAAGCTTCACCACCGGGAAGCGCTCGCCGGGGCGCGGGGCGTCGCGTGAGCGCGTGAGGTCCTGCCATTCGTAGGCGATGTGGTTGCGCGCGAGGAAATCGCGCAGCCGGTGGCAGGCGATGTCGTAGGGATGGCCGATGACGCTCACGCTCGCCGGCGCGACCTCGGCGGCGAGGGTGCGCAGCTGCGCGAAGCGCCGCGTCATGGAGCGCGAGAGCTCCGTGGAAAACATCTCGCACTGGCTGTAGAGCTCGGAGAAGGCGGCCTGGTCGAGCTGCGCCGCGCGCGAGGGCTCCAGCGCGCGCACGCTCGCGATCGCCGGGGAGCCCAGCATGAGCGGCAGCTCGCCGAAATAATTCGGCGCGCGAAACACCTCGATGCGGCGCTCGGTGCCGTGCACGCGCTTCCTCAGCTCGACCGACCCCTGGATCAGCATGAAGAACGACGGCTGCTCGCCCTCGTGGATCAGCCACTCGCCGGTGCGCAACCGGATGTCGGCAAGGCGGGCGGTAAGCGTTTCCGCCTCGCCATCGGGCAGGTCCGCGAAAAGCGGGATGCTGCGCAGCTCCGGGATGGTGATCACCTCGTCATGGTAAATCAGAGATGAAGTGTGGTGTCCGAAAAGTCGTACCTGACACCACTTTTTCAGAGCTCGATCTTGTAGCCCACGCCGTAGACCGAGTGGATGAGGTCGTCGCCTTCGCGCACCTTCTGCAGCTTCCTGCGCAGGTTCTTCACGTGGCTGTCGACGGTGCGGTCGGCGACGATGCGATGGTCGGCGTAGAGGCTGTCGAGGAGCTCGCCGCGCGGAAAGATGCGGCCCGGGCGGGAAGCGAGCGTCTTCAGCAGGCGGAACTCCACCGGCGTGAGGTCGAGCGCATGGCCGTCGAGGATCGCCTCGTAGCGCGACTCGTCCATGTCCAGGCCGCTCGCCGCGCCGGACTTTTCGCGCGCGCCGCGGCGCAGCACCGCCTTCACGCGCGCCACCACTTCGCGCGGGCTGAAGGGCTTGCAGATGTAGTCGTCGGCGCCGAGCTCGAGGCCCACGAGGCGATCGACCTCCTCCACCAGCGCGGTCACCATCACGATGGGGATGTCCGCCGCGGCGCGCACTTCCTTGAACACCTCGAGGCCGCTCCTGCCCGGGAGCATGAGGTCGAGAAGGATCAGGTCGGGACGGCGCTCGGCCACCGTGGCCGCCACCATGCGCCCATCGTCGAGGCAGCGCGTCTCGAATCCCGAGGCGCGCAGGTAGTCGTCGAGGAGCTTCGCAAGCTTGGGCTCGTCCTCCACGATCAGCACGTAGGGCATGGCGCTCACGCCGAGGGACCCGCAGAGAGCGGCAGGCGCAGCGTCACGCGTAGCCCACCCAGGTCGGAGGCGCGCGCGACGATCGAGCCGCCGTGCGCTTCGGCGATGCTGCGGCAGATGGCGAGCCCGAGGCCCGAGCCGCCGCGCTCGCGGCTGCGCGAGCCCTCGACGCGGAACAGCCTCTCGAAGAGCCGCGGCAGCGCCTCCGCGGGCACGCCGGGCGCCGAGTCTTCCCACTCGATCACCGCGTGGTTGTCCTCGCGGCGCAGCTGCACTCGCACGCTGCCCCCGGCATCGGTATAGCGCAGCGAGTTTTCCGCGAGGTTGGCGAGGAGCTGGGTGAGGCGCTCCTCGTCGCCGCGCACGAAGATCGGCTGCGCCGCGATGGCGAGGTCGAGCGCGAGGCCACGCGCGGCGAAGCGGCCGTTGGCGAGCCGCAGCGCGTCGCGCAGCAGCTGGCCCACGTCGATCGGCTGGAAGTGATAGGCGAGGCCGCCCACGTCCGCGAGCGAAAGGTCGTGGATGTCGTTCACGAGCTTGCCGAGGCGCGCGACCTCGGCCTGCAGCGAGCGGATGGTTTCCGGCGACACGGGTCGCACGCCATCCTCGATCGCCTCGAGCTCGCCCTTCAGCACCGCGAGCGGCGTGCGCAGCTCGTGGGAGACGTCGGCCATGAAGTTGCGCCGCGACGCCTCGTGCTTCTCGAGCGCGTTGCCGAGCCGGTTGAAGTCGTCGGTGAGGCGGCCGAGCTCGTCGGTGGACGAGGCGCTCACGCGCGTGGCGTACTCGCCGTCGGCGAGCTTGCGCGTCGCGCTCGCCAGCCGCTTCACCGGGGCGAGGAGGCCGCGCGCGAGGAACCACGCGACGATCGCGGCGAGCCCCATGGCGACCAGCGCCACGCTCGCGCTCGCGCGCCATTGCTGTTGCTGGAAGCGGTGGTCGGCGAAATCGAACGCGGTCTGGCGGATGGGCGCGGCGAGCCAGCCCACCACCGTGCCGTTCAGCGTGATCGGCCGGCGATTCATGTCCGCCGCGGGATCGGCGTCGCCCACCACGACGCTCTGCGCGGTGTCGAACACCACCGCGCGCGGCGGCCGCGGCTCGGGCCGCGAGCGGCGAATGGCGGCGTTGCCGTCGTCCCTGGAAAAGGGCGGCGGAGTCGGCGCCGTGAAGCCGGGCCCCTCCGCCGGCGCCGGCCGCAGACCCGGCGGGCCGAAGCCTTGCGCGCGCTCCGGGCGCACCAGGCGATTGAGCTGCAGCCACATCGCGTCGTTGTCCTTGAGGAAAGCCCAGCCGCCCTGGTCGCGGTAGGCGTCGGCCAGCACCGTCGTGAGTCGCGCGAGGCGCTGCGCTTCGCGCTCCTGCAGGTACGCCTCGAACCCAGAGTCGAACGCCGCGCGCACGCCGAGCCCCACCGCCACCGCCGTGATGACGTTGGTGAGGAGCACGGCGATGAAGAGTTTGGAGGTGATGCCGAAGGCCATCCGGCATTTTCAGGCATCGGTATCGAAGGCTGCAACAAAATCGCCGCGGCCGCCGCCAAACTCCAGATTCCCTTCACATTTGGATACAGAACGCTGCAACTTCCCGCCATCGTTGCTGCACGGTTGCCGGTTACTTTTGTGCGTCGAATCCGGAGGCGACGCAATGTTCGATGCCGTACATGTGCATTTCGTGCTCGATCCGCGCGCCACGTGGTGGCCCGACATCGAATGCCTGGACGAGAGCGACATCGCGCGCTCGCCGCAGCGCTTCGTGGGCGGGCGCAATTCCTGGATCGCGCAATCGTTCCTGCGCTTGAGGCCCTGGCTGCAGGCGCGCGGCTGGCGCGCGAGCGCGGGGCCGCGCTTCCTGCCCGGCACCATCAGCATCGTCCATCGCGACGACCTGAATCGCTTCGGCAGCGACGCGCATGCGAGCTACCTCGTCGCGGTGCGCGCCGACCGCGCGCCGGTGGCGGCGTGCGACGTCGCGATCGCGCAGAACGCCCTGCGCCTCGCGCGGAACGAACGCTTCATTGCGCTCTGGCCGCAGCCCGGCCTCATGCCGCGCGACGCGAAGCGCGGCTCGAGGATCGACTGCGTCGCGTACCACGGGCGCACCGGGACCGCGCCGCCATGGTTCGCGAGCGAGGCCTTCGCCCGCGCGATGGCGCGCCGCGACATGCGCTTCGAGGTGCGCGAGACCGGGTGGGGCGAGTATCGCGAGGTGGACGTGGCCCTCGCGGTGCGCGACGAATTGCCCGGGGTGCTCGCCACCAAGCCCGCCACCAAGATCTACAACGGCTGGCTTTCGCGGGTCGCGGTGCTCGCCGCCCCCGAGCCGGCTTACCGCGAAGTGCGCCGGGCGTTCATCGATTTCCTCGAAGTCACGGACGCGCGCACCGTGCTCGACGCGCTGGACCTGCTGCGCGCCAACCCGCGCCTCTACGCGGCGATGGTGGCGAACGGACTCGCGCGAAGCGGCGAGTTCAACGTGGCGGCGATCCGCGCGCGCTGGCTTGCGCTCCTCGACCACGAGGTGGTGCCTGCGTTCCTCGCCGCGCGCGAGCGCCTCGGCAGGCGCCATCCCTGGTTCCTCGCGGCCATGGCGCGGCAGAAAGCGGCGAGCCGCGTGCATCGCTCGCGCATCGCGTTGCAGAGCTTCACGGGCCTCGCCGGCGCTACCTCACGCTGACGGTGTCGCCGGCGAGGCTCACGGTCTTGCCGTCGACCCTCACTTCCCAGCCGCCGGAAGAGCGCGCGGCCGAGGCGCCCGCGCCCTTCGAGCAATCGGAGCCGATCCGCATCACCGCGATGAATTCCGCGTCCTTCGACTTGGCCGTGGTGGCGAAAGCGCCATGCCACTGGTTGGGCTCGGTCTTGCTCATGTTCGATGGCGCGGGCGGCGCGGTGAACTGGTCGGTCTGGCTGAATGCGCTCGCGGGGCTCGCCAGCATCTCCACGCACATCTGGGCCTCGCCGTTGTTCAGCCGCACCGCCTTGTCCGAGACGGGTGTCATCTTGTTGAGCGCGTGGATGTTCCACTCCCAGGTGTGGGGGTTCGGCGCGGCGAGCGCGTCGTACACGACGATCGTGCCGGGACGCAGGTAGACGATGGTGCGTTGCGCCTTCGTGAGGGCGCCCGCGTAGGCCTTCTCCGCGTGGCCCACCGCGTAGTCGTAGCCGGCGGTGGACTCGAAGCGCGTGATCTCGCCGGAGAACTCGCGCCCGTCCAGGCGCTGGCCGGTGCCGTTCTCGTAGGTCACCGCGTTGCTCGAGCGCGTCTGCTTGTACCAGTTGGTCCAGTGCGGCGTGCGGAAGTTGTCGTAGTACCCCGAGGCGATGGCGAGGCGCTTGCCCTTGTCGTTCACGACGAAGCTGTTCTGGTCCGCATGGCTGTGATTGAAGGATCCGTACGGGCTCGACTTGAAATAGACCGAGGTGCGCATCGGGTCGGCGAGTTCGCTGTGCATCGCCGCCCAGCCGATCGACGCAAAGTGCGCGCCGTTGGGCGTGCCCGGCGGGAACGGCGCCGGCGCCTTCGCCAGGCGCGGGGCGAGGAGCGCCTCGATGCGCGCATCGTCCTCGCCGCTCCACTGCGCCGCGTACCAGCGCCCCAGCGGGCTCGGCGCGAAGGCCGTATACGCCTTGCCGATGCGCGCCCAGATCTCCGAGAGGTTCTGCTCCTGCCCGTCGCCGAACAGGCCCGCGGGCGTGCCGGGCGGCAGGAAGTACGCGAGGTAGCGCGCGTAGTTGCGCACCCATTCCTTCTTCGCGATGTCGATGCCGGTGGCGTTCTTCAGCACCGACCACACGATGAGGTTGGTGCCCGTGTCCCACTGCGCCTGCGCGGTGCCGTTGCCGAAGCCGCCGTCGGCGCCGCCCCAGGGGCTGGTGAAGACGATCGCCATGTCGAGCGCGCCGCGCATCCATTCGTCGGCCTCGGGGATTTCGCCCGCCATGAGCGCGGCGATGGCCGCGGTGATGGTGAGCGTCAGGTTGCCGTGGGAGTCGTACGGCGTGCGGGTGATCTTGTCGGTGGCGACGTACTGCTCGTACATGTCCCGGGTGCGCGCGCGGATGGCCTCGAGGATCGCCTTCTTCTGCGCGGGGCCGAGGTAGTCGCAGGTCCAGTCGTAGCCGAGTGCGAGGGTCCACGCGACGTTGCGGCTCGCCATGTCGTTGTTGCGGAAGCTGATGCGCCCCGTGGTGCTCCAGCCGGCCTGCGCGACGAGGCGGCGTGCGGCATCGTCGCCATACTTCGGATCGTGTGTGGCCGCCCACGCGTACGCCGCGGCCAGGGTGCGCTTCTGCTCGACGACGGTGTCCTCGTAGTTGGAATCGTTGGAGCCGGCGTTCGGCTCCTTCAGCACGGGCAGGTGCATGTGGCCCTCGACATCGTCCACCATGGCCTTGAAGCCCCGCGCGCGCTCGGCCTTCGCGGCGAGGATCGGCGTGGACGCGTCGGCGGACCAGGTGCGCGGGCGCGGCGTCTCCTTGGCGTGGCGCACCACCGCGTCCGTGCCGGGCAGCAGGAACGGCACCGGATCGGGCGCGATGGTGAAGGTGCGCGGCTGGGTGGCTTCCTTGTCGGGCGTGGAAGTCATCGTCCACGAGTACCTGCCCGGCGCGAGAGCCTTGTCCCAGACGAGCCAGTTCTTGGTGGTGCTGCGCGACTCGCTCGCGCCGTTGGGCGCCGTGAGCGTGAGGGTGTAGGTGTCCTTGCCTTCGAGCGGCGGCCAGGTGAATTCCGGCGGCGATTGCGTGATCACCGAGCAGTCCGCGGGTTGCACCGGCGCGAGCAGGGCATCGGAGCGCAGCAGGAAATCGTGTTGGCCGCCGCATCCGCCGCGCGCGGCTTCGGCGTGTGCGGACGGCGCCTCGAGCGATGCGAAGATCGCCGGGCGAAGGCAGGCGAGGGCCGCCGCCGCGATGAAGGCGGCGATCCGCGGGGCGCGAATTTTCATCCCCATGTGAGCTACTTCTTCGCTTCGAGTTCCTCCCAGCGGGCGAGGAGGCGCGTGAGCTCGGCGTCGATGGCCTCGTTGCGGGCGTTCAGGGCCTTCACGTCCACATTGCGGTCCTTGTAGAGGGTGGGGTCGGCGAGGCGCCCTGCGAGGGCTTTCTGCTCGGTTTCGAGAGCCACCAGCTTCTCGGGAAGGGTCTCCAGCTCGCGGGTTTCGTTGAAGGTGAGCTTTTTCTTCTTCACGGGATCTCGGGGCGCGGCCTTTGCAGGCACCCGGGACGACGATTCCTCGGCGGAGGCTCTGCGGGCTCTTTGCCAGTCCAGATACCCTCCCGCGTACTCTTTCCATCGTCCACTGCCTTCATGGGCGATGGTCTGCGTCACCACGTTGTCGAGGAAGGCGCGGTCGTGGCTCACCAGGAAGAGGGTCCCGGTGTATTCCTGCAACAGCGCCTCGAGGAGCTCGAGGGTCTCGATGTCGAGGTCGTTGGTGGGCTCGTCGAGCACCAGCACGTTGGCGGGGCGGCTGAAGAGGCGCGCGAGGAGGAGGCGGTTCCTCTCGCCGCCGGAAAGCGACTTCACCGGCGAGCGCACGCGCTCCGGCGGGAAGAGGAAATCGCCGAGGTAGCTGATGATGTGCTTGCGACCGCCCTCGATCTCGACGAAGTCGCTGCCCGGCGTGATGGTGTCGGCGAGGGTCGCCTCCTCGTCGAGCGCGGCCCTCAGCTGGTCGAAGTAGGCCACCTGGATCTTGGTGCCGAGGCGTACGCTGCCGCTGTCGGGCTCGATCTGGCCGAGGATCAGCTTCAAGAGCGTGGTCTTGCCGGTGCCGTTGGCGCCGATCAAGCCGATCTTGTCGCCACGCATGACGCGCGTGGAGAAATCGTCCACGACGACCTTGTCGCCGTATCGCTTGCTCACGTGCTCGAGCTCGGCGACCAGGCGCCCGGACCTCTCGCCCTGCGCCACCGCGAGCTCCACCTTGCCGACGCGGTCGCGGCGCGCCGCGCGCTCCAGGCGCAGCGCCTCGAGGCGGCGCACGCGTCCCTCGTTGCGGGTGCGGCGCGCCTCCACGCCCTGGCGGATCCACGACTCTTCCTTGGCGAGCTCCTTGTCGAACTTGCGGTTCACCACCGCCTCGTTGGCGAGCATCTCGGCCTTGCGCTTCTCGTACTCGGTGAAGTTGCCCGGATAGCTCTGCAGGCGGCCGCGGTCGAGCTCGACGATGCGCTGCGCGACGCGGTCGAGGAAGCGCCGGTCGTGCGTCACGAAGAGCACCGACTTGGGAAACGTTGCGAGCGTCTCCTCGAGCCATTCGATGGCGGCGATGTCGAGGTGATTGGTGGGCTCGTCGAGCAGGAGCACGTCGGGCTCCATCACCAACGCGCGCGCGAGCGCCACGCGCTTCCTCATGCCGCCGGAAAGGTCGGCGACATGGGCATCCTCGGGAAGCGCGAGGCGCGTCATCGTGGCCTCGATGCGATGCTCGACGGTCCAGCCGTTGGCGGCCTCGAGCGCCTCCTGCAGGTCGTGCATGCGGTCCATGTCGCCTTCGTGGGCCGCGGCATGGTAGTCGACGAGGAGCTTGGTGAGCGCGCCGACACCCTCGGCCACCGCCTCGAACACGGTCTGCCCCGGGGCGAAGGCCGGCTCCTGCGGCACGCTCGCGATCTTCAGGCGCGGCTCGGCGAAGACCTTGCCTTCGTCGGGCTTCGACTCGCCCGCGATGATGCGCAAGAGGCTCGATTTGCCGGTGCCGTTGCGCCCGATGAGGCCGATGCGCTCGCCCGGCTCGATCACGAGGTCGGCATGGTCGAGGAGCGGCACGTGCCCGAAGGCGAGCGAGATGTCGGAGAGCTGGAGGAGGGGCACTGCGGGCCGGGCGCGAGGATGCGGCGCCTATTCTAACTTGCCGGGTGTCGCGCTCCCTCAGTCCGACAGGGAAAAGAAGATGGTGGCGCCCCGGCCGACGGCGCCCTCGGCCCAGGTGCGCCCGCCATGGCGCCGGACGATGCGCTGCACCGTCGCCAGGCCGATGCCGGTTCCCTCGAATTCGCCTTGGGTGTGCAGGCGAAAGAACGGATCGAAGAGTTTTGCGCCGAATGCCGCGTCGAATCCCGCGCCGTCGTCGCGCACGAAGAATCGTGGCGTGCCGTGCTCGAGATCGCAGCCGAATTCGATTCGCGCGCCTTCGCGTTTGGAAGTGAATTTCCACGCATTGCCGAGCAGGTTTTCGAGCACGACCCGCATCAACCCCGGGTCGGCGTCGGCGCGAATGCCGCTCGCCACGGCGATCTCCACGTCACGATCGGGCGCCGTCCTCTGCAGGATTTCGAGAATGTCGCGCGCCGTGGCGCTCAGGTCCACGTCCGTGCGGTGCAGCTCGCCGCGCGACAGCGTGGAAAGCGACAGGATGTCGGTGACGAGCTGGTCCATGGAGGCGGCCGAAGCCTGGATGCGTCCCAGGTAATCGCGGGTCCGGGGTTTGATCCGGCTGTCGGCATCCTCGAGCACCGCTTCGCTGAATCCGCGGATGCGGTCGATCGGCGCCCGCAGGTCGTGGGAGATCGAATAATCGAAGGATTCGAGCTCGTGGTTGATCGCCACCAGCTCCGCGGTGCGCTCGGCGACCCGCCTCTCCAGGTTCGCGTTGAGGGCGCCAATCGCCTCTTCGGCGAGCTTGCGCTCGGTGATGTCGCGCAGGATGGCCGTATAGGATTTCTCGCCGCCGACCTCGACCTGCGAGATCGCGATCTCGAGCGGGAACTCCTCCCCGTTGGCGCGCAAGCCATGGATGGTTCGCAGCGTGCCCAGGGAGCCGCGCGCTTCGCCCATCATGCCGAAGAGCGCCACCTGCACCGGGTGCCTCTTGCGCGAGTCCGCCGGAATCAGGACCTGCAGGTCGCGGCCGAGCATGTCGGCGGCGCGCGCTCCGAACATCTTCTCGGCGGCCGGATTGAAGAGCGTGATGCGCTGGGCGGAATCGATGGTGATGATCGCGTCCATGGCGGAGGCCACCATGCCCGCCAGGCGCGAGCGCTCGTCGTTCAGCCGCGCTTCGGCCTGGCGAAGCTGCGTGATGTCGCTGGCGAAGGAGAAAAGTCCGTCGACCCTGCCGTCGGCATCGAAATCGGGCACGAAGGTGATGAACACCGAGATCGTCTTGCCGGCGGCCGACGTCCTGGTGTTCTCGAAGCAGGCCCGCTCGCCGCCCAGCGCTTGCGTCAGAGCCCATTCGAAATTCCGGAACACCGAATCGCCTACCACCTCGCGCAAGTGAGCGCCGAGGAGCTCCTCCGAGGAGCGGCCCGTGAACTCGAGATACCCGGAGCTCGCGTAGCGAAAGCACAGGTCGCGATCCACATGCACGACCCAGCCGGGATAGTTGTCCGTCACCAGCGAAAGCTCGCGATCGCGCTCGCGCAACGCGCGCTCGGTGGACATGCGCCGGTCGAGCATGCGGTTCAGGTCTTCCGCAAGCGCGGCGATCTCCCCGGGACCCGAAGGAACCAGGGGCTCGAGAGAATCGTGCGAGCTCATGCGGCGCGCGGCGGCGGCGATGGCCGCGATGGGCCGCGAGATCGGCCGGGTGAGCACGATGCAAAGGGCGACGACAAAGACGATGCTGGCCGCCAACAGCGCCGCGGTCCATGACGCGGCGCGGTACGCCGGCGCCATGACGGTTTTCATCGGGATTCCGGAGAGCACCGTCCAATCGGTCCCGCGCACGGGGGCGAATGCCCACAAGCGCTCGACGCCCATCACGCCTTTGTCGCGCGATGAGCCCGATTTGCGCTCGAACGCCGTGCGCATGATGGGCGAATTGCTCACGTTGCGTCCCAGCCAGTCCGCGGCATCCGGGTGGTGCGTGAGAACGACTCCCGCCGAATCGACGACCAGGAGGACGGGTTCCCGCCCCGGGGGTGCCTCCTGGATGAGGCCGGCCATGTCGAGCAGGTTGATGGAGATGCCGACCACTCCGGCGACTTTCCCATCGCCGGAGAAAATCGGCTGCGCCGCCGAGATGATCCATTTGCCGCTGAGGAGGCCCTTGTGGGGCTTGCCCACCGTGAACGATTTTTGCGCGTTCACGCCGTCGAGATAGTTGCGCGGGTCCACTCCGGGTGCCGCCACCGGCAGGACATACCCCGCGGCGCAGATCCTGCGTCCCGACGCGTCGAGCGTGAAAACGTTGACGAACTCCGGATGCAGCCGCATCAGGTCATTCAGCAGCGGATCGCATCGGGCCGAATCCAGCGCGCGCACGTCCGCTCGAGTGGCCAGTTCGGCGAGGATCGCCCGGTTGCCATCCACCATCCGCTCGGCGCGATGCGCCGTCGATTGCGCCAGCCGCTCGACGTTCTCCGTGGCTTCGCGCATATCGTCGTTGACGTGAACAAACGCCAGGTACGCGGCCAGCGCAGCGAAGGGCGCGGCCGCCCCCAACGCCAGCACGGCGAGGTGCCATACGAGAGGCCTTTCGCCCCAGCGCTTGCGCTCTGGGACCACTCGGGGAACCGCTGAGCTCATCAGGAAAACCGGGCTTGGGAGACAAATCCGAAGCTACGCGCATTCCAGGGTCCGCAACCTTTCCTGGGGTTTTTCGAGGCCGGGCTTCGGTAAACCCGAGCATCATGGGCACCGGCAGGGTGGGAAACTCTGGAAATCAAGATCGCCGAGGTCCGTTCATGTCGAAGGTGTTCAACATCCTGCACGTCGAAGACTCCGGCGACGACGCGGACCTCGTTCGCATGGCGCTCGAGCGCAGCAACTTCGCCTGCAGCATCACGTGCGTGGACACCGAACCGGATTTCATCGCGGCATTGGCCGCGGCGCTGCCGGACGCGATCCTCTGCGACTACAACATGCCCCGCTTCAGTGCCGAGCGCGCGCTCGCCATCCTGCGCGAAAAAGGCCTCGACCTGCCCTTCATCCTGGTCTCGCACCACCTCGGCGGCAGCGGCGTCATGAGCTTGCGAAAGGATACCGACGCCGTCCTGGCGAAGCGCGACCTGGTGCGGCTGTCCGAGGTGATCGCGGCAGCCATCGAGCGCGCTCGCGCGCCTCGCGCGCCGGGCTAGGTTTCATCGAGCGGGTTTGCGCATCCGCTGGCGTGCTACCGTCGATTCCGTGCAACAACCCAACGAGGCGAACCGAATGAAAACCGATCATCGCAAAGCGCTCCTCCTGACATGCGTATTCGCCTGCATCGCCTTGCCTGCAAACGCCGCCGACCGCATGCGGCCGGGCCAGTGGGTCGGCGAGTGGAGCGGCGGCGGGAGGACGAGGCCCACGTCGACCTGCATGACGCAGGGCGACGCCGATGCGGTAAATGGCGATGTCAAATCGGTCCGCGCCTACCTGGAGAAAATCATTCCCCCGACGATCTGCAAGGTCACGAACCTCAAGGTCGACGGCGGCCAGATCACCTACACGTCGGTGTGCGCCGGGAAAGAGAACGCGATCACGACGACCTATCACGGAGACCGCTTCGAATCGACCGACGCGAGCGGCGCAAAGTCCCAGGCCAAGTGGGTGGGCATGTGCAAGTAGGCGGTCAATCCACCTTCGCCCCGGTCTGCTTGACGACCACGCCCCACTTCACGACCTCGGCGCGCACGTAATCGGAGAACTGCTGGGGCGAGCCGCCCACCGGCTCCAGCGTGAGGGACTCCAGGCGCTCGCGGATGTCCGGCATGCGCAGCACGGCGTTGATCGCCTCGTTCAGCTTCTGCACGATCTCGGGCGGCGTGCCCGCCGGCGCGAAGAAGCCGACCCACGTGTACTCCTGGATCTCGGGGTAGCCCAGCTCGGTGAAGGTCGGCACGTCGGGAAGCTGCGCGTGGCGCGTCGCGCCCGAGATCGCCAGCGCCCGCAGCCGCCCGGAGCGCAGGAACGGCAGCGGCGCGGTGACCGCGAGCGATCCGATCGGCGGCTCTCCCGACACCACCGCCGAGGCCGCCGGCCCCGCGCCCTTGTGGGGGACGTGGGTGACGTCGAGCTTCGCGATCAGCTTGAAGATGTGCTCGCCGGTGAGGTGCGGCGTGGTGCCCGTCCCGGGAGAGGCATAGGCGAGCTTCTTCGTCTTCGCCATCTCGAGCAGCTCGGCGAGCGTCTTCGCGGGAAACTCCGCGTTGACCACGATCACGTTGGGTTGCGTCGCCGCCTGCACGATCGGCGCGAAGTCGCCGGGAACGTAGCCCGCGTTCGGCGCGAGCGTGACGTTGACGGCGAATGCGCTCGAGGTGGCGAGGATCGTATAGCCGTCGGGCTGCGCCTTCGCCACCACCTGCGTGCCCAGGTTGCCGCTCGAGCTCGGCCGGTTCTCGACGACGAAGGGTTGGCCGAGGAGGTCCGGCAGTCTCAGCGCGACCAGCCGCGCCACCACGTCGACCGGCCCGCCGGGGGCGAAGGCGACGATGATGTGGACGGGCTTCGTGGGATAACCCTGCGCGATGCACGCGAGCGGCGCGAGGCCGAGGAAAATAGTCAGCGCGAATGCTGCTGCGAAGCGCGATCTCATGTGTTCCTCCTTAGCCCACGGCGAGGGGCGCGAGGGCCTCGATGTCGGTCACTACGTCGATCACCACCGGGCGCTTCGCCTCGAGAGCGCGCGCGAGCGCCGGCGCGAAATCGGCGGCCTTCTCCACGCGCAATCCGAGCGCGCCCATGCCTTCGGCGAGGCGCGCGAAGTTGGTCGGATTGAAGGTCCACAGCTCGCGCGCCTGCCGCGTCTGCTCGCCGCCGTAGGCGCGATCGAAGCCGCGCTTCGACTGGTTCCCGCCGCCATTGTTGTTCACCACCGTGACGGCGTTCACGCCCCAGCGCACCGCCGTCTCGATCTCGGCGATGTGATACCAGAGGCCCGCGTCGCCGGTGAAGGTGACGACCGGGCGCTCGGGAAACGCGCACTTGGCGCCCAGGCCCGCGGGGAAGGCCCAGCCGAGATGGCCGGCGCTGCGCAGGTAGTCCTGCCCGGCGCTCTTCAGGTCGTACATCCCGCCCATCCACATTCCGGCATGGCCCGTGTCCACGACGACCAGGGCGTCGTCCGGCAGGTGGCGAGTGAGCTCCGCGCAAAGGCGTTCGGGGCGCATCGGAACGGCGTCGGATTCGAGGAGACCGCGATACTTCGCAAGATACTCGTCGCGCAGGCCGCGCACGGTGGCGAGCCACGGCGCGCGCCGCGCCGCGCTCGAGGGGTCGGCCTCGGCGAGCATGCGCGCGAGCGTGACCCTGGCATCGCCGTTGACCGCGGCTTGCAACGGGTAGTTGCGCCCCAGGGCCTCGGGGTCGACGTCGACCTGGATCGCCGCGATGCCGGGTTTCGGCACCGCCCAGAAATGCGTCGTCATTCCGCCCGCCGAAGTGCCGACGAAGCAGACCAGGTCCGCGGCGGCCACGGCACGGTTCGCGCACTCGCGCGAATAGGAGCCCACCACGCCCAGCGAGAGCGGATGCGCGCCGGGGATCGAGGCCTTGCCGTTCAACGATGTGGCCACCGGAATCTGCAGCTTCTCGGCCAGCGCCACCAGCTCGCGCGCCGCGCCCGAGGCGCGCACTCCGCCACCGGCGACGATCACCGGCTTATCGGCTTGCTGCAGGAGTGCCAGCGCCGCGCGCACGCTCGCGGCATCGGGCTCCGGGCGAAACGCCGGCACCTGCGCGAAGCGCGGCTCGCAGAGCGCCTCCATGTCGGCCTCTTCCTGGTCGACCTGGCCCTCGTTGCCGCGAAACTGCAGGTGCACCGGACCGGGCGCGCCGCTGACCGCGGTGCGAAACGCCTGCCGCAGCATGTCGGGAAAGCGCTCCACCGCGTCCACGGTCGCGTTCCACTTGGTGACCGGCTCGAAGGCCGGCATGTCGTCGACCTCCTGGTAGACGCCGCGGAACTTGGTCTTCGCATCGCGCCCGCCGGTGAACGCGATCACCGGCGAGTGCGCGAGCCACGCGTCGCGCAGCCCCGCCGCGAGGTTGAGCGCGCCGATGACCTGCGCCATGCACACCGCGGGCCGGCCCGAGGCGCGCGCATAGCCGTCGGCCATGTAGGCGGCCGCCTTCTCGCCGTGGGTGTGGATGCGCTTGATCGCGGTGCGCCGCTCCATCTCGGCGAACGAGCGGCGCAGCACCGCCGGCACCATGAATACGTGCGACACGCCGTAGCCCTGCAGCATTTCCGCGAGGACCTGCGCGCCGGTGATCTTCGCCATCTCTACGCCGTCACTTGATGGCGAGCGGATTGATCGGCGAGCCGACCGCGCCGGTGATCGGCAGGGCGGGCGCCACGAAGAGGAACTCGTAGACGCCGTCCGCCGCGCAATCTTCGGCGAGCTCTTTCACGTAGAAGATCTCGCCCATGGTCATGCCCATCATCGGGATCGTGATCCAATGCCACGGCTGGTTGATGCCGGGCTCGGTCTCGTTGGGGCGCACCTCGCAGCCCCAGGTGTCGCTCGCGAGCGCGGCGAGCTGCGTGCGCTGGATCCACTCGAGCGTCTCGAACGCGAAGCCGGGCGCGTCGCCGCCGGGATAGCCGTCCCAGCTGCCGGCCTCGAGCTTCGCCTCCATCTGCCCGGTGCGAACGACGACGAAGTCGCCGCGCCGGACTTCGATGCCCTGTTTTTTCGCCGTGGCGTCGAGGTCCGCGCAGGTGATGCCGTAGCCGTCCTCGAGCACCTTGCGGCCGAGCGCGCGCGGCACGTCGAGGAAAACGCCGCGGCCGACCATGCGCGCCTTGGTCTTCTCGATGCCGCACTTCTGCGCGCCCGCGGAAGTGACTTCGCGGCAATCGTAGCCGTTCCACATCGAGTTCTCGTAGAAGACGTGGCCGAGGCCGTCCCACTGCGTGCCGCATTGCAGCGGCATCACCACCATGTCGTCGGACGCACGGATGCCGCGATGGTCGAGCACGCCCGCATAGGCATCCGTTCCCGTGCGCAGCATCGTATGCAGCGGATTGATGCGGCCCATCGACGGATACTTGCTCTTGGCGCCCTGCGGGCCGTGCTGGTCGAAGTTGAGCGCGAGCGAGATGACCTTGCCCTTGCGCACCAGGCGCGCCGCCGCGACGATGTCCTCGGGCGCGGTGTGATTGAGCGTGCCGATCTCGTCGGCGGGCCCCCAGCGGCCCCAGTTCTTGTATTTCTCGGCCGCCTCGGCCAGGTCCTTGCGGGTGAGCTTGCGCGCGGCCATCACGATCCCCGGCTTGTCGTTTTTCCGACGGACATTCTATTACCAAGGCGCTCTAGCGGCTGCGCGCGCCCTTCACGAAGTCGAGGGACGCCTGGAAGAGCTCCAGGTCCTTCGCGTAGTCGGCGGGGTCGGCGCGGTCGATCTGTATCCATTCGCGGGTGCTCGCCATGCCGGCGGGCTGGAAGGGGACCACGTTCTCCCGCGAGAAGTGCAGCTCGGTGGCGGTGGCCACCGGCAGGCGCAGCCCCACGCCCTTGCCGCTGATGCAGGCGAACATCTTGTCGTTGACGAAGTAGGCGTCGAGGCCGTTGATCTTCTTGGCGGTGACGCCGGGGAGCTTGAGGAGGAGCGCGTCGAGGAGCGCCTTGCGGTCGGCTTCGGGCTTTTCGGAATTCACAGGGGTAGCGGGGCTCTCATGAAGAGACGATTGAAGCATAATCTTGCGCTGGGAATCGGAATGCACGACAAATCGCCAACGTGAGGAACTTTCGATGGCCATCTTCGCATCGGGTCGATGCCTTGCCATTCTGGCGCTTTCGGTCCTGGCCGGCTGCGCGTCGATGAATGACGCAAAGCCCATGGCGGACGCCGGGCGCCACGAGGGCGCGCGGCGCTTCGCCCTCACGCCGCTCACCGACATGACGCCGGAGCAGCGCGCCGTGGCCGACGCCATCATGAAGGGGCCGCGTGCCGCGGTAGGAAGCCCCGCGGCCGCCGCGGGCGCCACCAGCCTCTCCAGCCCCTTCAACGTGTGGAACCGCAGGCCCGAGCTCGCCGACCGGCTGCAGAAGGTGGGCGAGTACGTGCGCTTCCACAGCTCGCTCGCGCCACGCCTGAACGAATTCGCGATCCTCGTCACCGCGCGCCGCTGGAGCGCGCAATACGAATGGTTCGCGCACCACCGCCTCGCGATGGGCGCGGGGCTCGATCCCGGGGTCGCCGACGACCTCGCGCAGGGCAAGCGGCCGGCGAACATGAAGCCCGACGAGGAGGTGGTGTACGACTTCACCACCGAGCTGCACGAGCGCCACGGCGTGAGCGACGCGATGTACAAGCGCGCCCTCGACGCGTTCGGCGAGCAGGGCATCGCCGACCTGATCGCCGTGAATGGCTATTACGTGCTGGTGGCGATGACGGTGAACGTGGACCGCACGCCGATGCCCGACGGCAGCCGGCCGCCGCTTCCCGCCGCGACTCGCTGACCCCGGCGCGAGGAGTGGGCAACCCCTATCGCTTTCTCGCGGTCTTCCTGGCGGTGCTGGTCGCGCTCTTCGCCGCAGAGCTCACCGCGCCGGTGCAAACGGCGCTCGTGCTGCCGTGGACCGAGGCGCTCGCGCGCATGAGCGTGGCCATCATCACCTTGTTCGATTCCCACGCGGTCGCGCACGGCAAGGTGGTCGAGAGCACGACCAACGGGTTCGCGGTCTCGATCGAGGCGGGATGCAACGGCATCGAGGCCGCGCTGATCCTCATCGCCGCCATCCTCGCCTTCCGCGCGCCGTGGAAATACAAGGCGGCCGGCATCGCGGGCGGGCTGGCCGCCGTGCAGCTCTTGAACCTGGTGCGCGTGATCACGCTCTTCTACCTGGGCCAGTGGAGCTTCAGGGCCTTCGAGTGGGCGCACCTCTACGCGTGGCAGGCGCTCATCATGCTCGACGTGCTGATCGTGTGGCTCCTCTGGCTGCGGTGGCTCGCGGCCGATGCGCAAGCGCGTGCCCCCGCGTAGCGCGGTCTGGCGCTTCGCGCTACGCGCCCTCGCGTGGCTCGCGCCGTGCTTCGCGGCCTGGTACTGGACCGCGGCGTGGCTCGCGCGCCCCGCGGCGTGGTTGGCGCGCGCCGCGATCTGGCTCGCCGACGGCGGGATCGTGAACGGCCTCGAGTGGGAAGAAGGCATCGCGAGGTTCGTCACCAACATCGAGATGAGCGCATCCCCGGCGCAGGCGGCGGTGCTGCTGGTGGAGGTGAATCCGCTGCTCTACACCTACGGAATCGCGATCGTCGCGGCGCTGATGCTCGCCAGCCGCGCGAGCTGGCGCAAGCTCCTGCTCGGAGTCGCATTGCTGCTGCCCTTCCAGGCGTGGGGAATCGCCTTCGACGTCCTGGCGCAGATCGTGCGCGCCGGCCCGCAGGCCGCGAGCCAGGTGAGCCTCGTCGGGTGGAAGGCGGAGGGCGTGGCGCTCGGTTACCAATTGGGCTCGCTCATCTTTCCGACGCTGGCGCCGGTGCTGCTGTGGGCGGGGATGGGGCGCTCGTTCATCGAGGGGCTGGTGCGCAAGTGACGTAAGATCCGTCGAGCCGATCCCCCATTTTCCGCCACCGATGACGAGCGAAGCCTGGAGCCGCCGCCTTGCCGAGTACCGGCGTCCCGACGCGCTGCTGAGCATGGCGCAGGTCGCCGGCACCGTGGCAGCGGCGGCGCTCGCCTGGTGGGCGGCGTTCGAAGCCGAGCGCATCTCGTACGGGCTCGCGTTTCCCTTCCTTGTCGTGCTGGCCGCGATCCACGTGCGCATCTTCATCCTGCAGCATGACTGCATGCACGGCTCGTTCTTCCGCTCGCGCAAGGCCAACGTCGCGATGGGCTATCTGCTGAGCCCGCTCACTCTCACGGCGCACCATCAGTGGCGCGCGGGACACCTGCGCCACCATGCGTACTCCGGGAACCTCGACCGGCGCTCACCGGAGGTGGACATCTACACGATGACGGCCGCGGAGTACCGTGCGGCGCCCACGCTGTCGCGAATCCTCTATCGCGGCTTCCGCCACCCCGCCGTCCTCTTCGGCGTGCTGCCATTCTTCATCTTCACCTTCGAGCAGCGCTTCGCGCGCGGCAGTCCCGTGCGGTCGCGCGAATTCGCGAGCGTGGCCTTCACCAACGTCGCGATCACGCTCGCGCTTTATGCCGCGCACGCCACGCTCGGGCTGCCGCGCTTCCTCTCGCTCTACCTGCCGGTGGCGGCGATGGCGGCGAGCCTGGGGCTCTGGCTCTTCTACGTGCAGCACCATTTCCGCGGCGGCTTCTGGACGCGCGGCAAGTCGTGGGAGCTCCTCGAATCGGCGCTGCGCGGCACGTCCTTCTACGACCTGCCGCGGCCGCTCGCCTGGCTCACGGCGAACATCGGATACCACCACGTGCACCACCTCGACCCGCTGATTCCCAACTACCGCCTCGCGCAGTGCCACCGCGACAACGCCTTCCTGCACGCAGCGCAGCGCCTGACGATCGGCGCGAGCCTTGCCGACACGCCGTTCGACTGCTGGGACGAGGAGGGCGGGCGCATGGCGAAGTTCTCGGAGCTGCGATGAGCGCCTGGCTCGAGCGCGGCCTCCTGCGCATCTACGACGTCGAGGCGGTGCGCGCCGCGATGTGGCGCGTTTCGGAGTTCGCGGTGATGAACTACGGGTTCGCCGCCGAGGACGCGGCCGTGCAGGGCGAGACGCTCGGCCTGCGCCTCTACGAAGAGGTCGTGCGCGGCGTGCCGCTGGAGGGCAAGCGCGTCCTGGAGGTTGGCTGCGGGCGCGCCGGCGGGTTGATGCACCTCGCGCTGCGGGGCAATCCCGCGGAGGCGGTGGGCGTGGATTTCTCGCGGCGCGCGGTATCGCTGGCGCGGCAGCGCGCTGTGGCGCTACCCGTGGTGAGGATCGAGCACGGCCTCGCCGATGCGCTGCCGGTTCCCGACGCTCGCTTCGACGTCGTCGTGAACGTCGAGTCCTCGCATTGCTATGCCTCGCGCGCGCGCTTCTTCGCCGAGGTGCGGCGCGTGCTGGCACCCGGCGGGCGCTTCTGCTTCACCGACCTCTTCTCGGTCGGGGATCTCGCCGGGCTGCGCGCGGCGCTCGCGGCGGCGGGGCTCGTGGTCCGCGAGGAGCACGACATCACCGCGAACGTTGCGCGTTCGATGCGCCTCGACGACACGCGCCGGCGCGGGTTGATCGAGAGGCTGCCGAAATTCCTCTGGAAGCCGTTGCGCGCGTTCGCCGGCACCACCGACAGCCCGATGTACCTGAGCTTCATGGATGGGCGCCGGCGCTACCTGCGATTCGTGATCGCGGCGGCGTGAGTCGCCGCGGCCTCGCGGCCGCGCAACACCAGGAGCGAAAGGAAAGTCGCCGCCATGACCGGGCAGGTGGCGAGGAGCGCCATCTGCAGCGCCGCGCGCTCGTCGCCGCCGATCGCGGCCAGCGAGCCGATGACGATGCTGCCTCCCAGCAGGCCCACGTTGGTGGCGAGCGCGACCGCGCTTTGCGCGAGGCCCTGCGCGCCCGCGGGCATGGCGCGCGCGGCGGCATAACGCAGCGGACCCCCGCAGAGGCCGGTGATGCCGAGCCCGAGCAATCCGGCGCCCGCCATGAAGGTGCCGTGCGAGGGCGGCGCCGCCGCCGCGAGCAGCACGCCGGCGAGCGTCGCCGCGGCCCCGGCGGCGAGGAGCGTGCGGGCGCCCACGCGATCCATCGCCGCGGTGATGCCGAACGTGGCCGCCATGCCGCCCACCACCAGCGGCGACATGAGGATCGCGGTCGAGGGGCCCGTGACATGCAGCCGCAGCATGGCGAGTGTCGGGAAGTAGACCAGCGCCGCCTGCCCCACGCCGGTCCCGAACGAGAGCGCCGCGATGGCGAGCGCCTCGCGCTGCAGCCACGCCCGGTGCGGCACGCTCGCGTGAGCGGTGGCGAGCTCACGCGAGGCTTCCGCGTGCCGCGTGGCGAGCGCGGCGAGGGCCATGACGAGCGAGACGACGAACGCCGCGCGCCACCCGGCGATGAGGAGCGCGGGCGTGCCGACCATCGCGACCAGAAACGCGGCGCCGTACGCGGCCGAGATGAGGCCGATGTAGCGGCCCTGTCGCGACAGCGGCCATTGCAGCGCGATGAGGGTCGCGGCGATCGGCAGGATCGGCCCCTGGCCCAGGCCCTGCAGCAGCCGCGCCGCGAGGAGCGCGGGCGTGCCGGCGGCGAATGCGGCGAGCGCCGCGCCGGCCGCGGCGAGCGCCACGCAGGACCGGAAGACCACGACAGCGCCGAAGCGGCGCACCGCGGCGCCGGCCAGCGGCAGCGCGACGAGCTGCCCGATCACGAAGAGCGACACCAGCCACGAGGCCTCGCGGGCATCGGCGCCGGTGGCCGCGCGCATCGCCGGGAGCACGAAGCCGATCGAGCCCGCGTCGAAGCCCACCAGCGCCGCGCCCACCAGCAACGCCGCGGCGTTATTGGAAGTCGCGGAAGACACGATCGAAGGTCCTGAGCATTCCGGAACGCGCGAGCCAGGGCCGCACTTCGCCCTCGAGGCTCAAGGCGGGCGCCTCGGCGAGGCCCGACTCGAAGAGCTCGCCCAGCTTCGCGCCCAGGCGCGCATCGCGCACCACGAGGTTGGTCTCGCAGCAATAGCGCGCCGAGTAGTAATCGAGGTTGTGGCTGCCGAAGCTCGCCCACTCGCCGTCGACGACCGCGTACTTGCAGTGCAGCGTGCGCCCCGCGCCGCGACGCGCGTGCACCGCGCAGCCCGCCTCGAGGAGCCGCCGGGCGCCTTCATACGTGGTCCACACGGCATAGGGGAGGTCGTTCGATTCGGCCGAGTTCGTGAGGAGCCGCACGCGCACGCCGCGCCGCGCGGCGCGTTCGAGCGCGCCGCACAGCGAATCGTGCGCGACGAAGTAGGCGAGCTCGAGGTCCACCGTTCGCGTCGCGGCGCCGACCGCGGAAAGGAGGAACCGCATCATGGGATCCGCGGCGATGTCGGCGGGCACGCGATCGAGCCACGGCGAGCGCGAATGCGCGGATTCGGGGGCGCTTGCGCAACCTTGCCACACCTCCTCGAAGAGCGCGGCGAGCGGCGCCACCGAGTCGCCCTCGAGCACGAGGTCGGCGTCGCGCCACTCTTCGCCACGATAGTGGTCGGCGAAGTTGCGCCCGCCCATCAGCACCACGCGGCCATCCACCAGGATCATCTTCCGATGGTTGCTGTCGTAGGGGCGGCGCGGGTCGTGCCACGCCTTGAGCTCGACGCCTGCGGCGCCGACGCGCGCGAGGAGCTCGGCCATGCCCGGCACTTCTTGCGTCTTCTTGAAGGTCATGTAGCGATCCACCAGCAGGCGTACGCGCACGCCTCGTGCGACGCACGCCTCGAGGGACTTCGCGGTGGCGAGCCCGGTGTCGTCGGATTGCAGGTAGTAGGTGGCGATGTCTACGCGCTCCCGGGCGCGCGCGTAGAGCTCGTCGCGCTTCGCGAAGCCGGCGGCGCCGCCGCCGATGATCTCGAAACGATCGGATGCGGCGAGCGTCCCGGCGAGCGCCTCGCGCACCGACGCGGTGCCCTCATCGCGCGCCCAGCCCGCCTGCAGTGCTCGCCAGCGCGGCTCGCCATGGAAGAGCGTCCACAACCGTGCCTGGAGCAGGTACGCGATCGAAAGCGCGTAGCCGCGCGCCGCGCGCGCATCGAGCCGGGCGAGCGCGGCGGGCCAGCGCGCGTTGCGCAGCGCCTCGATGAACGCCGCGAGCACGGCAAATAAAAATCCCCCTTGCATGGACCAAGGATACAATTCCTTCGAGAAGATCCATAACGAGGGCGTTCATGGCTACGGACCCGACGGAAGTTGCGAAGCAGCAGAGCGCCTCGTGGAAGTCGTTGCGAAACGTCCGTGTGGTCACGGAGGAATCGCGCGCGCCGGCCCGGCCGCGAAGCGTGGCGCCGCCCGCGCCGCGCCAGGACACCGCCTACCGCGCGTACCAGCCCGCGCCCTTCACGCGCGCCGAGCGCGAGAATGTCACGATCCTTTTCGGCGGCCTGCACTGGCGCGTCGAGCGCATGATCCAGGGTGCGATGGAGAACCTCGGCTATCGCGCGCAGGTCCTGCCCACCGCCTCCACCGCCGACCTCCTCGCCGGGCGCGCGCTCGCCGACATCGGGCAGTGCTGCCCGACCAGCTTCACCACCGGCAACCTCGCGAATTATCTCGGGGGCGAAGCGAAGCGCATCGGGGCCGATGAAGTGGCGAAGCGCTACGTGTACGTCACCGCGGGCTCGTGCGGCGCGTGCCGCTTCGGCCAGTACCACCAGAGCTACGAGCTGGCGCTGCGCAACACCGGCCTCGAGTCGTTCCGCATGTTCCTCCTCGGCCAGGAAGGCCTCGACCAGGGTGCGGCGCCCGGCGGCGGGCTCGATCTCAACCTGCCGTTCACGCTCGGCGCCGTATGGGCCGTGGTGCTCGCCGACGTGGTGCAGGACCTCGAATACCGTACGCGCCCCTACGAGGTGAATCGCGGCGAGACCGATCGCGTCTCGCGCGAGTCGGTCGAATACCTCTACGAGGCGTTTCGCCGCCGCCCGGCGCGCGGCGAGTCGTGGACGAGCGCCGTCTGGCACCTGGGCACCGGCTATTTCGTGAACGCGATGCGCGAGGTGCGGCGGCGCTTCGACGCGATCGAGGTCGATCGCATGCGCGTGAAGCCGGTGGTGAAGATCACCGGCGAGTTCTACCTGCAGACGGTGGAGGGCGATCCCAACCACAACATCCACCGCTGGCTCGAAAGCGAGGGCGCCGAGGTCTACCCCGCGGCGATCACCGTGTGGCTCGACTACCTCATGCGCCTCGCGGTGCAGGAGTTCGAGGACCGCATCGGGCTGCGCAAGGGCGCGCGCGCCAAGGCGCTGGGCTTGCGCTCGGCGCAAACGCTGCTGCGCTGGACCCACACGCGCATGCGCCGCGCGCTGGGCGGCGTGCCGCGCGAGCTCCCCGAGCAGTACGAGCTGCGCGCGCTCGCGGCCCCGTGGTTCCACAGCCGCCTCAATGGCGGCGAGGGCGACATGCTGGTCGGCAAGGCGCTCTGGGCCCACCGCCACAAGAAGGCGCACATGATCTGCGAGCTGTCGCCCTATTCGTGCATGCCCAACACCATGAGCGTGGGCGCCATGGCGGGAGTGATCGGCAAGCACCCGGACCTGCTGTACGCGCCCATCGAGGTGAAGGGCGATGCCGAGGTGCACGCCCTTTCGCGCTGCCAGATGGTGCTCACCGAGGCGAAGAAGCGCGCGCGCGCGGAGTTCGAGTCCACGCTCGAGAAAACGGGCTTCACGCCCGAGACGCTGCACGCGGCGGTCGCGCGCCGCCCGGAGCTCGCGCGCGCGACTTTCGCGGTGCCGCACCACGGCGGCGCGGCGGGAACGGCCGCCAACCTCGCGCTGTACCTGAAGGGATAAGGCCCGTGCTCAGCGTCGGCCTCGATGTCGGCTCCACCACCGTCAAGGCCTGTGTCGTGCAAGACGGCGTGGTGCGCTGGAAGGACTACCAGCGCCACAACACGAAACAAGCTGAGATGGTGCTGGCCTTCCTCGCGCGCATCGAGGCCGAATGCGGCTTCGCCGCGGGCCGCGACCGCATCTTCGTGACCGGCTCCGGCGGCACCATGATCGCGCCGCTGGTGGGCGGCAAGTTCGTGCAGGAAGTGGTGTCGGTCGCGGCGGCGGTCGAGAAGCTCCATCCCGACGTGTACTTCGTCTCCGAGATCGGCGGCGAGGACATGAAGACTCTCTTCTTCACGCCGGCGGGGGACGGGCGCTCCAAGCAGGTGTTCATGCAGTCGGCGTGCAGCGGCGGCACCGGCACCTTCATCGAGAAGACGGCAAGGAAGCTCCACGTGACTTCGGAGGCGCTGGCGCAGATGCCGTACGCCGGCATGGACCTGCACAAGATCAGCTCCAAGTGCGGCATCTTCGCCGAGGCGGACTCCAACACGCTGGTGAAGTCCGGCGTGCCGGTGGAGGAGATCATCGCGAGCCTCTTCGAGGCGGTGGTCTACCAGAATCTCGCGACGCTCACGAAGGGCAACACGCCCGTCCCGCGCGTGCTGCTGCTGGGCGGCCCGAACCTCTTCTTCCGCGGGCTGCGCGAGGCGTGGGTGCATCACCTCGGCAAGCTCTGGGAGGAGCGCAAGGTGCCGCTCCCCGAGGGCGTGCCCCTCGAGGAGCTGGTCGTGGTTCCCGGCGACGCGCTCTACTACGCGTGCCTCGGCTGCGTCGAGGTCGGGTTGGGCGGCGAGGCCGATGCGGGTGTTTACGTGGGAAGCGACTCCCTGCGGGAGTGGATCGAGAAGGGCCAGTGGGAAGAGAAGGCGAAGAACGGCGCGAAAGGCCTCACCGGCAGCGCGACGGAGCTCGATGCGTTCATGGGTGCCTACGGCGTCCCGAAACGCTCCGCCGCGCGCACCCACGGGCCGGGACCGGTGATCGTCGGCTGCGACTTCGGCAGCACCACGGCGAAGGCGGTCGTGATCGACGCCGAAGGCGGGCTCCTCCACGATTGCTACGAGCCCTCGCGCGGCAATCCGATCGAGGACGCGAAGGCCATCCTCAGGCGCGTGCGCGAGGCGGGCTTCGAGCGCATCGACGCACTCGCGCTCACGGGTTACGGCAAGGACCTGCTGCGCGACATCGTCGGCGCCGACGTGAGCGTGGTGGAGACCGTGGCGCACGCCACCGCGGCATTGCATTACTACCCCGACGCGGACGTGATCTGCGACGTGGGCGGCTGCGACGTGAAGATCATGATCCTGCGCCAGGGAACCGTCGCGGACTTCCGTCTCAATTCGCAGTGCTCGTCGGGCAATGGCGCCTTCCTGCAGGGCGTGGCCGAGCGCTACGACGTGGCCCTCGACCAATATGCCGCGCGCGCCTTCGAGGCAAGAGCGATCCCGTCGCTCGCGATGGGCTGCGGCGTATTCCTCCAGTCGGACATCGTGAACCAGCAGCGCAAGGGCTGGTCGGCCGAGGAGATCATGGCCTCGCTCGCGGCCGTGCTGCCGTTGAACGTCTGGGTCTACGCGGGGCAGCTGCAGAACCTCGCGGCGGCCGGGCGCAAGTTCGTGCTGCAGGGCGGCACGCACCGCAACCTCGCGGTGGTGAAGGCGCAGATCGACTTCATCGGCGCCAAGGTGCCGGGCGCCGAGATCGTGGTGCATCCGTATTCGGGCGAGGCGGGCGCGATCGGCGCCGCGTTGTGCGCGCGCGACTGGCTCGCGTGCGGGGAGGCGAGCCGCTTCCGCGGCTACGAGGCGATCGAGGCGCTCGAGCACGTGAGCACCACCAACGAGCACACCACGTGCCATTGGTGCCCGGTGTCGTGCAAGCGCACCTTCATCGACGTGCGCGTCGAGGGCGGACGCGGGCGCACGTGGAGCAAGGTGGCGCTCGAGCCCGGCTGGGAGCGCGTGATCGCGGGCAATTCCTGCCCGAAGGGCCTGCTCGAGGACGCGAACGAGATGCGCGTGGTGAAGGCCGACATGGAGAAGACGAGGCATGCCCACCCCAATATCGGCGAGCTGGTCCGCGATCACGCTTTCAAGGCGGCGAAGCAGCCCGCCTGAGGGCGTGCGGCCGATCGCGAAAGCGCGCGGCGAGCTGCGCGTGGCGATCCCGCGCGTGCTGAACCTCTGGTCCACGCACCAGTTCTGGATCGCCTTCCTCGGCGCGCTCGGCATCGAGACGCGCCGCGTCGAGTTCTCCTCCGACACTTCCGAGGACCAGGCGCGCGAGCACGGCAAGGGCCGCGGCACCGTGGATTGCTGCTACCCGGTCAAATGCATGTCGGGGCATTACGGTGAGCTCCTCGCCCGCACCAAGAGGAAGCCCGACATCCTGCTCTCGCCGATGATCTACTCGCTGCCGTCCTTCCTCGGCGCGCACGTGAAGGCCTCGCTTTCCTGCCCGCGCGTCATGGCGGCGCCGGAGAACATCAAGGCGGGGTTCCTGAAGAGCGGCGACGCCTTCGCCGAGGCGGGCGTGCGCTACGTGGCGCCGCTGGTGAACCTGGACGAGCCCGACCTCGCCGCGCGCCAGCTTCACGGCGCGCTGAAGGACGTGATCGCCTCGCTCGGCCAAGCCGAGACGGTGCGCGCCGTAGACGCCGGCTTCGCGGCGTTGGCCGCGTTCGCGAAGAGCATGCGCGACAAGTCGCGCGAGATCCTCGAGACCTGCGCGCGGCAGCAGAAGCCCTGCCTCCTGGTGCTCGCGCGCCCGTATCACATGGATCCGGGCATCGGCCACGAGATCGAGGTCGACCTGCAGGCGTACGGCTATCCCGTGCTCTGGTCGCAGCACCTGCCGCTCGACGCGGATCTCCTCGACTGGATGTTCGGCGCCGACGTCGCCGCGGGCCACGTGCGCTCCGCCCTGGACATCGCCGACGTCTGGCCCTCGTCGTACAGCGCCAATACCAACGAGATCCTGTGGGGGGCGAAATTCGCCGCGCGCATGCCGTGGGTCGCGTGCGTCGTGCGGCTTTCGTCCTACGAGTGCGGCATGGACCAGCCGACCTACTCGCCGGTGCAGGGCATCGTGGAGCGCTCCGGCACGCTCTTCTTCTCGTTCCAGGACCTCGACTCCACCAAGCCCGCGGGCTCGGTGAAGATACGCGTGGAGACCATCGCCACGTACCTGGAGAAGCTCTCCGCCGGGATCATCGCGAAGAAGCTCGCCGCTTCCGAAGGCGCTTGCCCGCTATTGCCCTGAAAGTGGTGTCAGGTACGACTTTCGCCATCCATCGAGCTCGGGATGAAGGCCGAACCGGGGCGTCGGGGTCCTTTCGAAGGGGAGGGATCTCGCTTCTTACCATTGCGCTCGAATTCCTTCAGCGGCGCCGATTCAGCGGCCACCGGGGCAACCCCTCTCGGCCTTCATCCCAAGAGCTCGATGGATGGCTCTCCGCGTCCATTTTCCGCCATCCCCCCAGCTTTGAATGAGCTCGCCCAGAAGAACGGCGATGCGCGACGCGTTTTCGATGTGCAGCCCGCGCAGGGGGGGTGCCCGTGATCTATTGGGCGGCGATGCGAGGAGCATCTAAGCGGCCCACTTCTAGCAGCAGGCTCTGCGCGCTATTCCAAACGTTTCCGTCAGCCCCTGCCCACGAGAGCCTCATTCGAAGTGTTGGGTGGAGCTCGAGAGGCGCGAATCACTACCGGTCGATAGAAAGAAGACGCCGCCAGTTCGAGTGTTATGGGTTGCAACGAGCTCCCTCCCGCTTCCAGGAACGATCGCGCCGGGTCGAGCTCCACCCCCACTTCGAATGAGGCGATACGATCGGTCAGCGTAAACCGAAGAGGTCGCGCAAGTCGCGCCGGCCGACCACGCTCGTTTCCTTCTCGTAGCCCGGCATGCGCTGCGGCTCCACGCCCGCCGCGAGCAGCCGGTCGATGTCGGCGAAGGCGTGCAGGCGCCCGTCCGCGCCCCAGGCGAAGCGCGTGCGCGAGACGTCCTTGGCGCAGCGGAAGTAGTTCACGTATTCGAGCGCGACCCCGCGCTCCTCGGCATGGCGGCGCACCCACGGCGAGACGCGCGCGAGCTTGGCGCCCGCGATCGTCGGAAAGAGGTGGTGCTCGATCTGCCACGGCACGTAGCTCGTGAAGTACGCGCCGGGAAACCACCTCGGAAACGTAAGGGTGCGGGTGTTCAAGTGGAAAAGGCGCGTGGCGCGCGCGCTCTCCTCGCGCGTGAGCGGCGGCAGGTTACGATGGTTGGTGGTGAAGGTGGCCGCGCCGATCACGCCGCCGATGGCGTAGGGCAGGGCGAGGCCGAAGAGGAACGCGATCGGGCCGACGTGGATCGCGAACGCGACGGCGCCGGCGAACGCCGCGCTCGCCACCACCATGTCGACCCGGTTCCAGACGCGTACGCGCCGCGCGTACGCCTCGGGGCGCAGCGCGATGTCGAGCGAGTAGCTCCAGTTGATGCCGGCGATGATGAGCGCGCCCAGCGGCCAGAACAGGAACTCGTTCTCGCACACCCAGCGCATCGCCCGGCGCTTCCCCGGGGAAAGCGAGACGTACTGCGCCACCGTGTACTGCGCGTCGGTGTCGATGCCGAGCACGCCCGTGTGGCGGTGATGCACGTCGTGATAGACCTTCCAGCCGCGCGCCGGCATGAACACCAGCGACATCGTGAGGGCGCCGACCAGGTCGTTCACGAAACGGTTGCGGCTGGCGGTGAGGTGCCCCGACTCGTGGCCGATGGCGGCGAGCGCGAAGACTGTCACGCCGAGCGCCGCGCCCAGGGGTGCGAGCGCCAGGATCGAGGCCGCGGCGGCGACGCCCCAAAGGAGCGCCGCGGACACCGCGATCAGCAGCAGCGCCTTGCAGAGCGTGGCGAAGAGCGGCAGCTCGAAGAGATCGTCGGGCATCTGGCGGCGCAGCGCCGCGCGGTCGAGCGTCACGGCGCGGTTCGCCGTCATTCGAGCACCCCCATGTCCACCACCTCGAACGCCCAGAAGCCGAGCAGGATGTGCGAGATCGAGACACCCACGAGGCTTCGCTGGCGGCTGTAGAGCCAACCCCAGAAGAGGCCCGCGACGAAGGCCGAGAGCGAGAGCCCCGGCGAGATGTACAGGTGGCCGGTGGCGAAGATGATGTTCGAGCCGATGATCGCGTACCAGCGGTGCCACCGTCCGGTGAGGAAATGCTCGAGCGCGCCCTGCAGGCCGCCGCGGTAGATCATTTCCTGGACCGGCACGAAGAACACGTAGGCCACGATGAGCCACGGGTTGAAGGCGACGCTGCCGGCAAACATCTGGAACAGGGGCTCGCCCTGCATCGACGCCACGTGCGTGACGAGCCACGCCTTGAGGCCCACGGCCGCGGCCATGAGGGGCAGCGTGAACAGGATCGCCTCGGCGCTGTGCCGCCCCGCCTTCTCCAGCGTGAGCCCGAAGAATCGCGCCGAGTAGCCCGAGGTCTTCATGAACCAGTACGCGAACCCGGCGATCGCGGCGATCACCGGGATGGTCACGAATTCGGTGCGCCCGACGAGCTCCTTCAACTGGCTCGCGGTGCCGACGACCCAGGTGTAGAGCGAGAAGCCGATGATGAGGAGCAAGGTGAACTTGCCCATCGTGGTGCGCATTTGCTCCTCGGCGAGCGCGCGCTCGAGGGACCCGACCGCGCTCGACGTCGTGTAGCGCAGCCTCGCGGCGACGAGCCTCGCCAGCTCGACCAGCGCGCGCACCATCGTCGGCCGCGCCTCGGCGAGCCGCAGGATATCGCCGATGGGGATGACGAGCGCCGTCACCGGGGAGAGGGCGCGCACCGTGGCCGAGCGCGTGCCCGGATCGAGGAGCGCCATCTCCCCCAGCGAATCGCCGGGCCCGAGTCGCGCCACCTCGTGGGATGCGATGGCGGCGCCGCGCTTCATCACGACGGCCTCGCCCTCGGCGATGATCAGGATCTCGGTGGCATCGTCGCCCTCGGTGAGGAGGTCCGACCCCGCGGCATAGGTCGAGGAGCGCGCGCAGCTCGCGAGCGCGGCGAGGTCCTCGGCGCTGCACTGGCGAAAGAGCACGGTCGCCGCGAGGAGCTCGAGCGCGTCGTTGTCTTCCTCCTTCGCGCCGGCCGCTCGCGCCACGTCGAGGGTTTCCACGGGCGTCATTGGTGCGTCACCTCGCGCGCCGTCCTGATCCAGTGGCGCAGGCGCGCGAAGGCCCCGGGCCGCCGGTACACGGGCTCATCCAGCTTGCCGGGCGCGAAGGCGTCGTTGTGCAGGTGCTCGTTCAGGTTGCACGCCTCCATGAGGAAGGGCATATCGCGTATCGCGCCGCGGCCTGGCGCGTGGATGCGCCCGTCGACTCGCCACGTCTGGCGGTAGTCGCGCGCGTCGTTGAAGAGGAGGAGGTGGTAGACGCTCCCGTCGCCGCAGCGGCTCTCGGCCATGCCGCATTCGAGGAAGTACAGCATCACGCGGAAATCACGCTCCGAGATCGAGGGATCGCGCTCGTAGGCTTCGAGGAGGTTGCGCCGCCAGTACCAGAGCGTCCAGTAGTAATGGCGGCCGATGTTCTCGACGTCGGCCACGAACATGTCGTGTTGCCGCGCCTCGTCGAGCAGGAGATGAAGGCGCACCTGGTTGGAGTCGCGGAAGATGTACTTCTGGATGTAGGCGTCGCGCGCGTGCTTCTCGGTGTGGCTGCCCATGGAGTGGATCAGCATCCGGCCGTCGGGCTTGAGGATGCGATGGCATTCGCGCATCACCCCGGGATAGTCGGAGAAGGGCAGGTGCTCCCACACTCCCACCTCGTACACCGCGTCGAAGTGCCCGTCGGAGAAGTCGGCGTGGTGGATGCGCACCTTGCCCGCCACGCCGTTCCTCTCGGCGTTGCGCCGCGCGAGCGACGCCATGTTGTGGCTGTTGGTGAAGCCCTCGCCCTCGCAGCCCCAGCTCATCGCCGCGTGCACCAGCATGCCGCCGTTGCCGCATCCGGTGTCGAGGATGCGCATGCCCGGCTCGAGGCGCAGCTTCGAGAAGATGAGGTTCATCTTGTTCAGCTGCATGCGGTCGAGGTCGTCGGACTCGCTTTCCATGTAGCCGCACGAATAGCAGCCGGTCGCGCCCAGCATCGGCACCATGATGTTGTCGCCGATGTCGTAATGGTCGGCGATGTCCTCGTTGTGCGAGCGCGTGGCGCGCCACTTCGCGTACTGCCAGAAGAGCTTCGCCTGCTCGGTGAAACCCAGGCGGATGCCGCGGTCGATGCCGTTCACCAGGAAGAAGGCGATGAAGTGGTGCACCGAGCCGCGCAGCATCTCGAAGCCGCCGGCGAGGAACGATTCGCCGAGGCCTAGGTTCCTCTGCGCGAGGAGGCGCACGAAGAAATCGCGGTCGTGGATGCGCACGACCGGATGCACCCACTCACCGGGATGCCGGTCGCGGAGCGCCGGAAGGGGATGGCGGCGCTCGCGCTCGACGGCGAGACCGAGATCTTCGCGGGTGAGGTCGAGCTCCGGCGCGGTCCACGCAGGGGCCGCGGGAGCGAGGCCATCCTGCGCGTGCAGTGCCGAGAGCAGGCGCGCCGAGACTTCGTCGGCGACTCCGAGCTGCATCACGGCGTCGCCAAAGACGAGCGAGAGGGAGCCGGTGAAGGGCTTGCTAGCGGACAGGGCAAGGCGCGCAAAGGCGACGGCGCCCGGAAAATCGCGCGCCTCGGGAGCGCCCTCGATCTCGCCGACCGAGCGATAGGAGCGGTACGCCATTACCGGAACATCCGGCCGCAAACCGCGGCGCCAAATGCGAGCAGCGCCATCCTCGTGACGAGTGTCTTCATGGGCCCCCTCCCAGGCAGACACTTTACTCCAGGCCTCCTTCGCTTCGATTGTCCCGCCGCCGGCTCGCGGATGAGATATTGATCCGACACCGAGACCGCCTCCTCGGCAACGCCAGCGCACAGCAAAAAGCCTGCGGCGCCTTCCCACCGTAAGCGCGGCGCGGCGCGCTGCCCCTCGCAACCATTGCGATCGGTAATCGGCCTCGCAGGAGCGCTGTCGGCGCCTCGTCGGTGGTCGCAGGCGAATGATGCCGTCGACCCTCGGGCACGCCTTGTCGATGGAGATGCGCGCGTCGGTCACGCGCCGGATGTGGCCGAGCAGCCCTTCCTCGGCGCGCCGCCGAAGTTTCGCCGATCGTTTCGGCGCTCTGATGGGCGGCTGGAGAATCAGGCGCTCATCCCGTCGGGTTTCGCCTTGACGAAAACACCGCCACCGGCTACGATGTATATACATGGATATACGTCGGAGGGGTGCGATGGCATCCAGGGGCGCGCGCGTCGAGCTGGTGGTGTGCCGATGGGGCAACAGCCTCGCCGTGCGCCTGCCGGCGGCATCGGCCAAGCGTATCGGCGTCGATGAAGGCGACAAGCTGATCGCGGAGGTTTCCGCCGACGGCCGCCTCATCCTCGCCCGCGAGGCGAGGAATGTCGATGCCACCGCGATCCGGTCGCTGCGCAAGGTTCTCGCCCATCAGCCCGAGACTGCGCCCGTGGTGGCCAAGATGCGGGGCCGGGCGCGTTACTGATGGTCTATCTGGACACCAGCGCGCTCGTCCCGATGTTCTTGCGGGAACCCAAGACCGACGCGGTGCTGGCTTGGCTCGAATCGGCCGGGGAGCCGGTGGCCGTCAGCGACTGGTCGCTGGTCGAGTTCGCCTCGGCAGCGTCGATGAAGGTCCGCAGCGGGAGCGTCACCACGAAAGGCGCACGCGACGCGATCGGGCAGGCACGGGCGTTCGTCCGAGCTCACTGCACCGTGGCCACGCCTCGCCAGGAGGAGTTCGAGCGCGCGACCGAGCTCGCGGGGGATTCGTCCGCGGGTTTGAGAGCCGGCGATGCGCTGCACCTCGCCATCGCCGAGGGCCTGAACGTCGGGACGATTCTCTGTTTCGATGACGCGATGGCGCAGGGCGCCCGGGCGTTGGGGATGAAGGTGCCCGGCATCTAGGTCCGCGCGCCGGCCAAGCCGGCGCAGCAGGGGCTCACGTTGCCGGGTGCGCGCGGGAGGGAAGCCTCGAGGATTTCGTCCTCATTCCTCGAATCCCTCGACGGCCTTGAATTTTCCTTGAAGCACGCGGCCCGTCCGCGCTCGAGCGCCACGATAGTGCTCCAGGTCGCCCGCCCTCACCGCGATCGTGGTGCGCTTGTCGCCGCGCCCGACGATGGCGATCGCGAACCCCCGATCGGCCGGGCGCAGGCCGATCATCGGCTCGCCCTCGTGAAGCTTCATCGCCATCACGCCCTTGCCGCCACTCGGCAGCTCGTTCACTTCCTCGAGCGGGAAAACCAGAAGGCGCCCGTCGCGTGAAAGCGCCGCGATCTCATTCACGCCCGCCGCGAGCAGGGTTGGCGGGAGGAGTACCTCGCCTTCTCCGACGCCGACGAAGCTCTTGCCGGCGCGCTGGCGCGTGACGAAGCTCTCGGCCTTCGCGCGGAGCGCGTTGCCGCCGCTCGTCGCGAGGAGCACGGAAACCTCGGGCGTCGTCGAGATCATGCCGACGATGGGCGTGCCGGCCGTATCGGCGAGCGATGACGCAGGCACGCCATCGCCCTTGCCGCCGGGGATCTCGGCGGCGCGCGCGTTGAAGACGCGCCCGTTGCCGCCGAAGAGGACGATCGGATAGACGGTGCGCGTCTCCACGATCGCGAGCGGCGCGTCGCCTTCCTTCCAGGTGAGCGCCGCGCGATCGATGCCGATGCCCGCGCGCGTGCGCAGGAACCCGTTGCGGGAAAGGATCACGGTCACCGGCTCGTCGACCACGGCCGTGACATCGGACACGGTGATGCGCTCGGCCTCCTCGATGAATGTTCGGCGCACGTCGCCGAACTTCTGCGCATCCTCGCGCACTTCCGCGGCGGCCAGCTTGCGGCGCTCGGCGGGCGAGCCCAGCAGCTTCTTCAGGGACGACGCTTCCTTCTTCAGGTCGGCCAACTCGCGCTCGATCCTGATGCCCTCGAGCTTGGCGAGCTGGCGGAGGCGAATCTCGAGGATGTCCTCGGCCTGGCGCTCGGAGAGCGCGAACGCCTTGATGAGCTCGGGCTTCGGCTCGTCGGCGTTGCGGATGACCTTGATCACCTTG
>WNFL01089314.1_pt3 | contig 50445 bp, 47 predicted proteins | sample 5400361 | NCBI WGS metagenome assembly WNFL01 (sample SAMN13153351, study PRJNA577476) | soil metagenome | isolation source: 40 cm soil on Douglas fir-dominated hillslope | place: USA:California | collected 2013-09-17 | reverse complement strand
ACCGGTAGAGCGACTCGAAGAGCACGTCACCGCTGCGGTCCCCGGTGAAGATCCGGCCGGTCCGGTTGCCGCCGTGGGCCGCCGGCGCTAGGCCGATGATCACGATGCCGGGATTCTCGTCACCCCAGCCTGGCACGGGCCGACCCCAGTACGGCTCGGCGGCGAAGGCCCGCCGTCTGGTCACGGCGACCTGTTCCCGCCAGGCAACTAGGCGCGGGCAGGCACGGCAGACCGACTGGCGCGCCGTCAGCTCGGCGAGGGAGCCTGCCCCCGCCGAGAGGGCGCGGACGCTGTCCCGGCCGGTCGCGACCGGCGTGGCCGCAGTCGCCGGATCGCCGGGCCAACCGGATCCGGGCGGAACGGGACCGGGGGCGGCGGCGCTGCGGACGTTCCTGCCGCCCGGCGCGCTCATGAGCAGCTAGGTTCCCGCGCCGCTCCGGTCACGATCGACCAGGCGATCCCGTCGAGAATGTCGTGCTCGCTGGCGACCATCTCATCGAAGCTGAACCGGTCCATGACCCGGTCCAGGATCAGCGCGCCCGCGCCGATAACGTCCACGCGTCCTGGATGGATCACCGTCATCGCGGTCCTCTGGGCGTGGTTCCTGCCGAGCAGGCCGGCCGTGACCTCATGCACCCGGGTCGCGCTGATCCGCGCGTGGTGAATCAGCGTCGGGTCGTAGGCGGTCAGGCCGAGCGCGATCGCGGTCAGCGTGGTGACCGAGCCGGCCAGCCCGACCAGGGTTCGCGCGCTGGCCGCTGGTACAGAGTCCGCGACGGCTATGAGCGCGGCGTCGATGTCCCCCGCCGCGGCGGCGACCTGGGCCCGCGTTGGCGGGTCGGCATGCAGGTGCCGTTCGGTGAGCCTGACGCAGCCGATGTTGACCGAGATAGCCGACAGGCCGTGCTGGCTGTCGGCATCGGCCGCGCCGAAGACGAATTCGGTTGAGCCGCCGCCGATGTCCACGACGAGGAACGGGGGCTCGGGCCCGCCCGGTGATTCCGGTCTGCCTGGCTGGCCGCCGCTGCCGAGCTCAGCGGTCGCGCCGGAAAAAGACAGGTACGCCTCATCCGCACCCGTGATCACCTCGGGGTCCACCCCCAGTATCCGCTGCACGCCCGCGGTGAAATCTTCGGCGTTCGACGCGTCCCGGGTCGCGCTCGTTGCCACCAGCCTGACTGCACCGGCCCCAGAGTCGGTGATCGCGCGCGCGTATTCCTCGAGCATGGCGAAAGTCCTGGCCAGGGCATCGGGCGCAAGCCTTCCTGTCGCGTCGACTCCCTGACCAAGCCGGACGATCTCCATCCGGCGCTGCACGTCCGTCAGCTGATGGCTGGCGGGGTCGATGTCGGCGATCAGCAGCCGCAGCGAGTTCGTCCCGCAGTCGATCGCAGCGACTCGCTGCGTCCCAGGTGCAGCCATCATCCCTCCGCAACCACGTCCCCGGGCGGCACAACGCAGGGCCCGGCTGCCCACCACTCTCCCATGGCCGCCACGGCCTCCCGGCCGAGCGGGTTGGAGCCAGGCACGGCCAGTTCGTGGGCGGCAAGGGCATGGAGGCATTTCGCCCGGTCTGGCATGCCGCCCGCCGTGGCAGCATCCGGCGGCAGCGGCGGCACGCCCGCTGCCGCCGCTGCCGCCGCCCGCCTGGCGGCGTAGTCGCTGTGTGCCGCGACGTAAGCCTCCCGCAGTTTCGGATCAGCACGCAGCCTGGCCGTCATCTCCCGCATCAGGCCGCTGGCCTCGAGCCGGCTGGCGGCAGCGCAGGCGCGCACGCACGTGAGGTAGAACAACGTAGGGAACGGCGTGCCGTCAGGCAGCCGCGGCGCGGTCTCGATGACGTCGGGCAGCGAGCACGGGCAGCGGTGCGCGACTGCCCTGGCGCCGCGCGGCGGCCGCCCGAGCTGCGCGGTGACGGCAGCCAGGTCGGCGGCGGACAGGCTCACCCGTGCCGCGCCCTGCCCCGGGTGCCCGGCGTGTTCCTGCCCTGCCCTGACCCCACCGATGGCTGCTCATTGGCCTGCTGAACCGATGACCAGAGCCGCGCGTACCACGGCTCCTGATCGCGCCTCGCCGCCGTCGCCTGGGCGTTCCCAGGCATGGGCTCGATGATCGCGTAGCACTTCTGCGTCGGCATGCACATGTGCAGCCTGTCGCGCGCCAGCTGCTCGATGTAGGCCGGATCATGCAGCCTCTGCTGCTCATGTCGCAGGCGCTTGAGCTGCAGCGCGATCTGGCTGCGCTGGGCCTGCAGCTGGTCGATCTGCCTGCGCTGCGCGATGTACTCGCGGACCGGGTAGGCCAGGCTCAGCGCTATCGCACAGAGCACAACGGCCAGGATCGCCGCCCGCCCGGTAAAGCGCGGCCTTGAGCCTGCAGGCCGCGCCGCAGGGCTCGCCGCCTCGGTCACTTACTGCCCGCCGTGAACCGCCGGAACGCGGCCGGCCCCGCGTAGGCTGCCGCGTCGTCGAGCCGCTCCTCGATCCGCAGCAGCTGGTTGTACTTCGCCACCCGCTCGGATCTGGCAGGCGCGCCGGCCTTGATCTGGCCGCAGTTGACCGCCACCGCGATGTCCGAGATGGTCGTGTCCTCGGACTCGCCGGAGCGGTGGCTCAGCATGCAGGCGAAGCCTGCCCGCTGCGCGAGCTCGACCGCACTGAACGTCTCCGTCAGCGTCCCTATCTGGTTGACCTTTACCAGCAGCGCATTCGCCGCGCGCTCGGCGATGCCACGCTCGATCCGCTCCGGGTTGGTCACGAACAGGTCATCGCCGACAATCTGCACCCGGTCGCCCAACCGGCCGGTCAGCTCCCGCCATCCGGCCCAGTCCTCCTCGGCCAGCGGATCCTCAAGTGACACGATCGGGTAGGCATCCAGCCAGCGCTGGTAGATGTCGGCCATCTCGGCCGTCGTCCTCGTCTGGCCATCGAAGTTGTAGCCGCCCTCGCCGTAGAACTCGGTAGCGGCCGCGTCGATCGCGATGACCACATCCTGGCCAGGCGCGAACCCGGCCTGATTGATCGCCTCCATCAGCAGGTCGAGCGCCGACTGATTGTGCTCCAGATCGGGCGCGAACCCGCCCTCGTCGCCGACGCCAGTGCTCAAGCCGCGCTTCTTGAGTACCGACTTCAGGCTGTGATACGTCTCGGCTCCCCACCGCACGGCCTCGGAGAAGGTGCCCGCGCCGATCGGGGCGATCATGAACTCCTGGATGTCGACATTGGTATCCGCATGCGCGCCGCCGTTGAGGATGTTCATCATCGGCACAGGCAGGACATGCGCATTCGGCCCGCCCAGGTACCTGAACAGCGGCAGCTGGGTCGATTCGGCCGCCGCCCGGGCAGCGGCCAGGCTGACCCCGAGTATCGCGTTGGCGCCAAGCCTGGACTTGTCCGGCGTGCCGTCCAGGTCGATCATCGCGAAGTCGATCAGCCGCTGCTCGTCGACGTCCTGACCGAGCAGCTCGGGCTGGATCTCGTCGATGACGGCATTGACCGCCCGCTGCACGCTCTTGCCGCCGTACTCCGGACCGCCGTCCCTGAGCTCGACCGCTTCGAACGCTCCCGTCGACGCGCCGCTCGGCACGGCAGCCCTGCTGTGCGTTCCGTCGTCCAGCACGACCTCAACCTCGACGGTCGGGTTTCCTCGCGAGTCCAGGATCTGCCTGGCGTGGATGGCTTCGATGGACGACAAAGGGAACTCCCGCGCGGCGTCGCTGCTTCTCCGTGGGAGCCTAACCGAGCCAGCGAAACCCGCCACCCTCGGCACGCCGTTCGCCGCCCGGCGGCAGCCGCTGGCCGCCGGCCCCCCGAACAAACAACAGCGATGGGTCATCACCTGTCTTCCAGGAACGTCGGTGGGCCATCGCTGTTGTTCGGCTCGGCGCGGCGAGCGGGTCAGGCACCGGAGGATGACTGTTCCCAGGCCTGGAAGCGGTCGCGGAAGGCCTGCGCCGCCCGTCTGAGCTCCAGTTCGGGGTCGAGTCCGGCAGCCTGAGCCCTGGCGACAAGCGCGAACAGGTCCGCGCCGACATCGCTGACCCGCCGCTTCGCGCCGTCAGATCCGTCCGCTCTGCCAGCCCCGGCGACTGCCGCCTGGTCAGGCCGTCGCGACCCGCCAGCCCCGGCGACTGCCGCCTGGTCAGGCCGTCGCGACCCGCCAGCCCCGGCGACTGCCGCCTGGTCAGAACCGGGCGCTTGGCCGGACCGGGCCGCCTGGAGATCGGTCAGTTCGGCCGGCGCCCCGGCCGCCGCCGCCCTGCGCTGCAGCTGGGCGGCGAGCGAGAGCGCGGGCTGGGACATCGGAACGCCGTCGAGCGCGGATGCCGGGCCGCCGCCCGCTGCGGCCCGTTCCTGTGCCTTGATCGTTTCCCAGTTCCGCTTGACCTCGTCGGCGCCCGAGACGCTCACGTCCGCGAACACGTGCGGGTGCCTGCGCATCAGCTTGTCCGCGATGTCCGTGGCCACGTCGTCGATGGTGAACCCGGTCCCGTCGGTCCGCTCCGCGGCAATCCGCGAGTGAAACAGGACCTGCAACAGCACGTCGCCCAACTCACCCCGCAGTTCGGCAATGTCGCCGCGTTCGATCGCCTCGAGCGTCTCGTAGGTCTCCTCGAGCAGGTACGGCACCAGCGACTCGTGCGTCTGCCTGGCATCCCACGGGCACTCGGTCCTGAGCCTGTCCATGATCGCGACGAGATCAAGCAGCGCGGCTCCGGTCGCGCCCGCCCTCGCGTCCAGACCGCGGGTCGCGCTCACGGCAACGTCCGCCCAGCACAGCGCGTCAGCATTTGGGGGTCAGCTGCGGTGCGGGGGTGGACTTTTTCTTCGCCGCCCCGGGGGCCGCCGCCAGCTTGTTGGGCGCTGGCACGACGACGAAACGGCTGTAGTCGTAGGCACCGTACTGCGGGTTGACCTGAATGTGCAGGCTCTTGGCCGCCTGGCACTGCACACGATTGACCTTGACCAGCAGGGCCTGCTGCGCGGCGGTCGTCTGGGGCGGAACGCCGTGATCGAGCTTGGCCTGCAGCTTGACCTGGATCGCGATCACCCGGCCCAGTTCAGGCAGCAGGTCAGGCGGCAGGCCGTTCAGCACAGCAGCCTCGCGGAGAGTGTCGCCCGCCTGCCTCGCCCTGACATTCTGGGCGTTCAGCTGCGCCTGCGCCTGCGCCGGGGTGACCGTGATCCCGGTGCGCCTGGCCAGCTGCTCAGTGGTCGCGAACCTGAGCAGCCAGCTGAGGACCTGGCGCGGCATGTCTGCCGTCGTGTACCGGATCTGCAGCTTGGACTTGTCGGCCTGGTACCCGGCGTTCAGGTTCGACACCTGCGCGGTAAGGTCGGCGTTCGAGATCCGCTGATTGTCATAGAGCGCCGCGGCACCAAGCCGCGTCTGCCCGCACCCGGTCACTGACAGCACCCCGGCCGCCACGGCTGCGGCCACGGCCGTCCACCTCAGCCTGCCGCGCTGCCTGCTGTTCCGCCGCACCACGTGTCTCCTTCGCACGGCTGACGCCCGGCGCTGCTGGCCGCCGCATCGTCGCCACCTAGCCGAACACAGGTTAGCCGCCCGCCGGCTGGTCTCCGGCAGGCTGGCCGGCTGGCTGCTGGTCGAAGATCTCGCCGATCAGTTCTTCGCACCACGCCAGCAGCTCGCCGTCGCGCAGTGACGGGGCACCGATCGGGGTTGCCGACGCCGCGCTGGCGCTGGCCCGGCCCGATCCGGGACCACGACCACCGCCGTGCGAGCCTGACCGCGCGCCTGCCTTCGGCACCGGTACGAGCATGGTACGCACTGCCGGCTTCAGGAGGGTGCGCGGGTACAGCCGCTGCACCCGGACCGCACGCGAGTCGGGCAGCTCCACCGGGGCGAACCTGATGTGATTGCCCTGCTGGGCGATGTCGGTCAGCCCGACGCGTCGCGCCCGCGCGCGCAGCCTGGCCACCTCAAGCAGGTTGAGCACGGCCCGCGGCGGCGGCCCGTAACGATCGGTCAGCTCTTCGGCCACCGAGATGATGTCTTTGTCGGACTCGATCGCCGCGATCGCCGTATACGCCTCAAGGCGCAGCCGCTCACCAGCTACGTAGTCATGCGGTATGTGCGCGTCCACCGGCAGCTCGACCCTTACCTCGGCGCGCTCGGCCGGGCCATCACCCTTCATCTCGTGGACCGCCTCGCCGATCATGCGGACGTACAGGTCGAACCCGACCCCGGCGATATGCCCAGACTGCTCGCCGCCGAGCAGGTTGCCGGCTCCGCGGATTTCAAGATCTTTCATGGCAACGAACATCCCGGCGCCGATCTCGGTATGTTGCGCGACCGTCGCGAGGCGCTCATGCGCGGTCTCGGTCATCGTCTTCTCCGGCGGGAAGAGGAAGTACGCGTAGCCGCGTTCCCTGCTCCGGCCGACGCGGCCGCGCAGCTGGTGCAGCTGGGACAGGCCGTACGCGTCGGCACGGTCCACGATCAGGGTGTTGGCGTTCGGGATGTCCAGGCCAGACTCGACGATCGTCGTGCTGACGAGCACGTCGAACTGCTTGTCCCAGAAGTCGACCATGATCTTCTCGAGCGTGTGCTCGTTCATCTGGCCGTGCGCGACCGCGACCCTGGCCTCGGGAACAAGCTCGGATACCCGCGCCGCGACCTTGCCGATCGAGGCGACCCTGTTGTGCACGAAGAAAGTCTGGCCGTCGCGCAGCAGCTCGCGCCTGATCGCAGCCGCGATCTGCTTCTCGTCGTACGGCCCGACGAAGGTCAGGACCGGGTGCCGCTCCTCAGGCGGGGTCAGGATGGTGGACATCTCCCTGATCCCGGCGACGCCCATCTCCAGCGTCCGCGGGATCGGCGTCGCCGACATCGAGAGCACGTCTACCTGGGTGCGCATCGCCTTCAGATACTCCTTGTGCTCCACCCCGAAGCGCTGCTCCTCGTCGATGATGATCAGCCCCAGGTTCTTGAACCTGGCTTCCGGCGAAAGCAGCCGGTGCGTGCCGATCACTACGTCGACAGTCCCGTCAGCCAAGCCGGCCAGCGTCGCGGCGACCTCGGAATCCGACTGGAACCGCGACAGCGCTCGCAGCACCACGGGGAACGGCCCGTACCGCTCGCCGAACGTCTGCACGTGCTGCTGGACGAGCAGCGTGGTCGGCACCAGGACGGCCACCTGCTTGCCATCCTGCACGGCCTTGAATGCCGCCCTTACCGCCAGCTCGGTCTTGCCGTAGCCGACGTCACCGCAGATCAGCCGGTCCATCGGGAGCGGCTTTTCCATGTCACGCTTGATCTCGTCGATCGCGGCGAGCTGATCGGGCGTCTCGATGTAGGGAAAGGCATCCTCAAGCTCGCGCTGCCACGGCGTGTCCTGGCCGTACGCGTACCCGGGCGATGCGATCCTGGCCGAGTAGAGCCGGATCAGCTGGGCGGCGATCTCGCGCACCGCCTTGCGCGCCCGGCCCTTGGTCTTAGCCCAGTCGGCCCCGCCGAGCCGGTGCAGGCTCGGGGCCTCGCCGCCGGAGTACCGCGTCACCTCGTCGAGCTGGTCGGTCGGCAGGTACAGCCGGTCAGGCGGGTGACCCCGCCTGCTCGGCGCGTACTCGATCACCAGGTACTCGCGGGTCGCGCCCTGGATCGTCCGGCTTGTCATCTCTAGGTACCGGCCGACTCCGTGCTGGCTGTGCACGACGTAGTCGCCCGGCGTGAGCTGGAGCGGGTCGATGCCGCCGCGCCGCCTGCTGGGCATCCGGCTGCGGTCCCTGCCGCCGACCCGCTGCCCGGAGATGTCGTCCTCGCCGAGCACGGCCAGCTTGATTTCTGGCCAGATAAACCCCGCGTCGAGCTGGCCGGTGGCGACGACCGCGACGCCGGGCTCGGGCACCCCAGCCAGGTCGCCGGCCCTGGCTCCCAGGTTCTCGCCGCGGAGCAGTTCGGCTAGGCGCTGGGCCGGCCCGTGACCCTCGGTGACAAGCGCGACGCGCCATCCGTCGGCCAGCCACCCGCGCACATCGCCGAGCACCCGGGAGGTGTCGCCGTGATAGGCGGTTGCCGGGCTTGCCAGCATCCGGAATGACTCCCGCCCGTCGGCCTCGTCCAGCGCGCCAGCGTCGTCCATGTCGGTCCCGCCCCCGGCGCCCCCGGCGCCCCCGGCGGCAATGGTCCTCGGGGTGGCCCGGCCAGCGTCGTTCCACTGGGCCTGGCCCCGGGCGGCACCGGCCTGCTCGGGCGATGTGGCGGTACGGTCCGTTATGCCGGAAAGATCGTCGGTGCCGAACGGTGTGATCGTCCACCATCTAATTCCCAGGCTGGCTGCTGCCGCGCGGACCTCGGTGATCGGGCGGAACGCCGCCCCGCCCAGGTCGATCGGGACCTCGGCGCCTGCGGCCGCGTTGACCCATGAGGCATCGAGGAATTCCTGGCTGGTCCGCACCAGGTCGGCGGCGCGGGTCCTGATCCGCTCCGGGTCGCAGGCGACCACGATGGCGCCCGGGGGCAGCGAGTCGAAGAGCAGTTCCATCCGGTCGGCGAGCAGCGGCGCGAACGCCTCCATGCCCTCGACCGTGATCCCGTCTGCCATCTTACCGAGCACCTCGCCGAGGCCGGGATACTCGCTGGCGAGTTGCTTGGCGCGGTGCCGCACGCCCGGAGTGAGCAGCAGTTCGCGGCACGGCGGCGCCCAGAGCGAGTCCGCCGAGGTGCCGAGCGACCGCTGGTCGGCCGCGCGGAACGGCCTGATCTCCTCGATCTCCGAGCCGAAGAACTCCACCCGGAGCGGGTGTTCTTCGGTCGGCGGGAACACGTCGAGAATTCCGCCGCGGACGGCGATCTCGCCCCGGTTAGTGACGAGGTCTACCCGGCAGTAGCCGATCTCCACCAGCCTGGTCACGACGTCCTCGAGGTCGGCCTGCTTGCCCTGGTCGAGCCGGACCGGCTCAAGCTGACCGAGCCCGCCGACCAGCGGTTGCAGCACGCTGCGGATCGGCGTGACGACGACCTGGAGCGGACCCGAGCGCGGGTCTCCGTAGTCCGGGCTGACGAGTCGGCGCAGTACGGCCAGGCGGCGGCCGGACGTGTCGGGGCGGGGCGAGAGCCGCTCGTGCGGCAGGGTCTCCCAGGCCGGGAAGTACTCGGCGGCGTGCGGGTCAGGCAGCAGCGAGTTGAGCGCGCTGGCCAGATCCTCGGCCTCGCGCGCCGTCGCGGTGATGGCCAGCAGGAATCTAGGCTGACCCGCGCCGGACGTGCTGGCGCCTCCGCCGCTGAGCGCGGCGAGAGCGGCAATGAGAATAGGACGCAGGGCAGGCGGCGCGACCAGGTCGGCATCGGTGCTCCCCGGCTGGCCGGCGTACTCGAGCGCGTGCTGGAGTTGCGGGTCCTCGGCAACGATGCTGAGGAGACCAAACAGGCTCATAACTTCCTCTGCGCTTGACGGACCAGGCTGGCGGACTGCCCATCCGCGGTGCGACGCGGCGCTGCGGGCAGCACAACAGGCCCGCGTTCAGGTGCGAACGCGGGTTGTACTAATAGTTTACTTGGCCGCGGAACGGCGCCGCTGGCCCGTCGCCGCCGGGTAGCCTCGGGCATTGCCGCCGGACGGGCGGAGGACGGAGGACGCAGTGACTGCAGGGGCGAAGGCCGAGCCGGTTGTCGATCATGCTTCTCTTCCTTCCCTGACCCTTGACCCCCGGCAGCTCGGCGACCTCGAGCTGATCCTGTCGGGCGCGTTCGCGCCGCTCAGCGGCTTCATGACGAGCGCCGACGTTGCCTCCGTGGCCGAGTCCGCGACGCTGGCCGACGGCACCCCATGGCCGGTGCCGGTGACGCTCGAGGTTCCGGCTGACGCGCTCGGGGCCGGCGCGGGCGCGGCGCTGCTCGCCGACCCGGAGGGCACGCCGCTGGCCGTGCTCACGATCACCGAGCGCGCCGCGCCGCCTGGCGCGGAGGGCAGGGTCATGCTGGCCGGTCCGGTCAGGGCGCACCGCGCTCCCGAGCACGGCTCATTCCGGCGGCTGATGATCTCGCCGTCGCAGGCGAGGGCTGAACTGGGCGGCGGTCCCGTCCTTGCGTTCGCGACTAGGGCGCCGATTGGCGGCCGGCAGATCGGCCAGCTCAAGCATCTCGCCGGCCGGCTCGGAGCACGGCCGCTTGTGCTGCCGATGGTCGCGGGCCCCGCCGAGGTCGTCGGGCAGCCCGAGGCACTGATAAGGACGGTGCTCGCGGCGGCCAGGAACCTTCCGGCCGGGACGCTCGTGGTCCCAGTCCCCTATGCCGAGCGGGATGCCGCCGCAACGCGCGAACTGGCCGCCATCGCGAACATCGCCGCCGCGTACGGAGCAACTCACCTCATGGCCGACCGCTGGCCCGATCACGCCACCCGGTCGGCGGAGGAGACCGGCGTGCCGGTCGGCGGCGGCGGCGCGCCGGTCGGCGTTGGCGGCGTTCCGATACCGGTGCTGCACTCCGGCGACTGGGCCTACGACCCGCGGGCCGAGGTGTGGCGGCCGCTATCACTGATCGAACCGGGGACCGAGATCGAGGACCTGACGCCCGATCAGCTAGCCGACATGCTCGACACGGGCGCCCAGATCCCGTCGTGGTTCGCGTCTGATGCCGTCGCGGCCGAACTCAGGCACGCCAGGCCGCCGCGTTCGGAGCGGGGCGTGGTGCTGTTCCTGACCGGCCTGTCCGGGTCTGGCAAGTCGACGATCGCCAGGGACCTGCGCGACCTGCTTGCCGAGCGGGCTGACCGGCGCGTTTCGCTGCTCGACGGCGACCTGGTGCGCTCGCTGCTCTCAGCCGGCCTGACGTTCTCACGAGCCGACCGCGACCTCAATATCGCCAGGATAGGGTACGTGGCCGCGGAGATAGCCAAGCACGGCGGCATCGCGATCTGCGCACCGATCGCGCCGTTCGCAGCCGCAAGGGAGCAGGTCAGGCAGATGGTGTCCGAGGTGGGCGACTTTCTGCTCATCCACGTAGCCACCCCGGTCGAGGTGTGCGAGGAGCGGGACCGCAAGGGCCTGTACGCCAAGGCGAGGGCTGGGCTCATCAAGCAGTTCACCGGGGTGTCTGACCCGTATGAGGAACCGACCGATGCCGTGCTCGTCCTCGATACGTCCGTAATCAGCCGGGAGCAGGCAACTGGGACGATCATGGAGATGCTGACGTCGGGCGGCTGGCTTGCCACCGAGGACAACTGAGCGCGGGCGTCAGTCCTGATCCTCGGCCCTCGTGCCGGCGTCGAGACGTTCCCGCACGTGGCTGACCCGCTTGCCGATCGCGCCAGCCATCGCCGTCCGCTGCGCCGTGAGCACGAAGTAGCTGATTACGCCGCTGATCAGGATCGCACCGCCGAGCAGCAGCAGGCTGCGCGCACCAGCCAGGTACAGAAGCAGCAGCACCACGGCGAACAGCCCGAGCCGCAGCACCGTGTAGTACAAAGTCGCGCGCATAACATGATCAGCCTAGTCGCTTGCCGCGACCCCGTGACCAGGCGCCGCGGGTAGCTCGTCGCCGGGCGCCCCGAGGATGTCAGCCAGCATCCCTGGGTCGACGTTGCCGCCGGACAGGATGGCCACCCGCCGACCCGCGGGCGGCAGCTCATCGGACCGGAAGAGGCAGGCTGCGACGGCCACCGCGCCGCCGGGTTCGGCAACGAGGCGGGCACCGGTGGCGAGCAGGCGCATGGCCGCGCGGATCTCGTCGTCGGTCACCGTGATGATGTCGTCGACCTGCGCCTGAAGGTGCAGCATCGGCAACTCGCCAACCTGGTCGACGCGCAGCGCGTCGGCGATCGTGCGCTGGGTTTGCTCGGCGGGCCAGGCGACTCTGCGGCCCTTGCGCAAGGAATCCCTCGCGTCGGCCGCAAGCTCGGGTTCCACGCCGACTACTCGCGCCGCGGGGTTGGCCGCAGTAATGGCCGCGGCCACGCCGGCGATGAGGCCGCCACCGCCCACCGGGCAAACGACCAGGTCAACGTCAGGGCAATCGGCCGCGATCTCCAGGCCGACCGTTCCCTGACCTGCGATGACGTCCCTATGCTCGAAAGGCGGGATCGGCGTATACCCATACCTGCCCACCAGTTCGTCGACCGCTGCCGTCCTGGCGGCGAGCCCGGGCTCGCAAACTACGATCCTGGCCCCCTGCGACCGTGCGGCCTCGACCTTGACCCGCGGAGCGTTGGACGGGACGACGACGGTGGCCGGCACGCTCAGTAGCGCCGCGGCATATGCGACAGCGCATGCGTGATTGCCGCTAGAGTGCGCGACGATTCCCCTGCTCCGCTGCTGTGGGGGCAGTGCACTGATGGCCGAGTATGCGCCGCGCAGCTTGAATGCGCCGGTGGGCTGCAGCGACTCAGCCTTGACCAGCAGCGGCGGATCGATGCCTGCGAACGGGACAAGCGGCGTATGCATCGCGATGCCGTCAAGCCGGTCAGCGGCAGCCCGGATCTCAGTTACCGACACAAGGTGAGACACGCCTCTACCCTACGTGTTCGCATCGTCATCGACAGGTGTCGGTCAAAGCAATACGACAGGGATGTGAGTAAATTTTTTACCGAAACTGAGGAGAATAGTGATCTTTGGTTATTAAGATAAAGATTGAGCGAGGGGGGCCTAGGCGAGCAAGGAGCACCACAATGGACGGGCAAAGTGATCGCCTGCTTACTCCCGGAGAGGTGGCGGCCCTCTTCCGCGTTGATCCCAAGACTGTCACTCGATGGGCGGCGTCGGGCAGGATCAGCAGCATTCGGACTCCGGGCGGTCACCGGCGCTATCGGGAGGTCGAGATCCGGGCCTTGCTCGGCATCGACGCCGACCCTGCGCCGAAGTCAGATCAGGCCAGCTGAGACTAAAGTGGCTACCGAATATCGGAGGGCGCCCGAGCTGATGCCCTGCCGCGTGTTACGGGTTGGCGACAGGCCCAGGGCCGGACCAGGAAGCGAACAGGCTTCGGAGCCGGCCGGGGATCGCCGGACTCCGAAGCCGATCCATTCTGGTCTCGTATCGCCTACATCGGGACTAGCTCGAAGACCTCCACACTGAAACGCCCCTTTCCCTCGGTAAGGAAGGGGTGCTTGTCTGCCAGTGCCTTGGCCGCGTCCAGGCTGTCAGCCTCGACGACCGAGTAACCATTGAGGTCACCAGGCGCCGGGTTTGAGCCATCGTCCGCCAGCGATGTCCGGGCTCCGAACGGAGCTCCGACATCGGTCAGGGATGGGCCGAGCCTGGTGATCCACTGGCCCCAGGCCTCCGTCTGCTCGGCCTGCTGCTCCGGCGTGAAGTCCTGCATCGGCGTGGCCGGGCCCCGGTAGAGGTAGAGGTACTTGCTCATGTCAGCCTCCTATGGCTCCGTGAGTGAAGTTGCCGGCCAGCGGCTCGCGCCAGGCCGTAATGGCGCGCCAGTTCGCGCGCGTCTGTAAATTCCGACGGACGACGGACTCTCAAATCGACAGCTCGGAGCGGAGATTTCCTTCGCTGACTAGCGTTCGCCCGGGATAGTCATGGCTTTCTCGGCAACTGCCCGCCCTGGGCGAGGAAGTCAAGGAACTGGCGCCGGAGTCGCTCATCGCCCTCACGCCATCTGCTCGCTCGCTCGTCGATCTCTTCCTGTGTCATCGCGCCGGCTGCGAACCGCTCGTAATCACGGTCGGCCGGGCCAATCTCCACGTACGCGTCACTGACGAGTTGGCCGCCGTGCGCGGTGGCCGATTCAGGGACCAGCAGGTTGCCGTTCGGCAGCCGGATCACATACATGGCAGCACCACCTCTAGATGCCGTAGCGCACGCTGAAATACAGCATTACGTTGAGCGCCACGCGAGTGTTGCCGCCAAGCATGTCGAGCAGCGCCGGACGCTGGCTTGACGCGATGGCGGCGAACGCGTCCGCGAAGAACTCCCGGCGGCCCTGATGCCCGGGCTGCCGGTGCAAGTCAGTGGTCATCCACGGCTTGCACTGGCCGTAGAGCCGGGCGAAATCGGTCGAGTCCGACTGCCAGCTTCCGTCAGCGGCGTCGATGTCATCGAGCGCGTGACCGATTTCGTGGCACATGACGTCGGGCGTCGGGGACGGCCTCGACCCCACGATGACCTTGCGCTCGCCGTAGGCTCCAGCACACGCGTCCCAGGTGGCCCGCCCGGACGGCAGTGGCAAGCCGCTCAGGCTGCCCATGTCGTCCAGGTCCGGCACACCGCCGGGGCCGACGTAGATCGCATCGAGCCCGGCGACCAGCCGCTCCTTGATCAGCTGCGGGAATTCGGCCAGCCGATCAACGGCCAGGACGATCTGCGGCGGCGGCAATTGGTCAGTGGCCCACTGGCGGCGCAGGATCTTCTCCAGGAGACCGCAATGCCGCTGGCCCGGCGCGGAGTTGGTGCGCTGGGCGCGCTCGTACCAGGGAATGGCGGCGCTGGGATTGGCCACGGCTTTGGCCTGGGCGGCGGCTTGGCCTGCCGCCTCGCCTTCCCCGGCCGACTGGGCGTCCTCCGGCCTGGTCCGCGTCTTGACCTGAGACTTGGCGTGGGTCACACCCCTAGCCCCAGTTCCAGCCCGCCCTCCCGTTTCAGCCCCACGCCGCGTTGTCCCGCTTGCCCGTGCGGGTGGCCTGCCCTGGGCCGGAGCTTTGGCCGCCGCGGTGCCCGCTGGAGCCCCAGTGCCCGCCGGAGGCCCAGTGCCCGCCGGAGCCACAGTGTTCGCCGGGCCCGGCGTGGGGGAAATTTCCTCTGCGAGTGGCCTGCCGGCCGGCCATGGAACGGCTCCGCGAGTATGGGTAGGCCACCCATCACCAGAAAGCTGTATAGACGGCCCGCCCACACCGGGAACACTCCCCGACGGCAACCCCGTCCCGGGCCGCTGCCTAGAACCGGGAGGCGGCATCGTGCCGGGCCACTGCGCAGGTCCCGCGAGCGGCTCAGGCCCAGCGCCTGTCGACTGGTACGGGCCGAACCCGCGGTCGAGGGTTTCCATGCGCGAAGTTGCTGAAAGGCCGATGGCGGACCGGGGTGCCGGGACCTTGCGGACTCGCCGGTGGCTGCCTGGCTGGCTCCGGCTGGCCCAGCGCGCGCCGGGCGCAGTCCAGCGCGCGCTGGGCGCAGCCCGGCGCTGAGGTCCCGCCATTTTGACCGAGGCAAGCAGCTGCCGCGGGACAGCGCGGTTCTGGGCGTCGGCGCGTGATCGCGGCGCGGAACGGGCTGCTTGCCGTGCCGGAGAACGCGGCCTGCGGCCCGGTAGGCGCCGGCGCCAAAGGTCAAGTAACCGCAGCATAGCTGTCACTCCCGGATACGAGGTCTGGCGTCAGGTTACGACGGCACCCGGCCCGACGTCAGTACCACGCATGGACCAAGGCCGACAAGGATGGTCGATGATCGGGAGGTGAAGCCCGTCGAAATGGGTCACGAGAGGTCGCGCGAGCCGCTAGGCTGCGTCCATGTTGCTACTTGGCGTCGCCTTTGCCCTACTAACAGCCGGTCTGGTCGTACCGTGCGTGATCGACATCGCGATGACTCCGCAGCATCACTTCGATCTGCCATCAAAGCAGAGCTGGCTGATAGTCGTCATCGGCTTCTGGATCTTCGGCGCAGCGGCCTGGCTTCTGCTGGGACGCAGGGATGTGCGCATGCACCGGCTATGGGACGACGTCACCGGTAGCTGGGTACCGGTCCGCGGGCCTGAGCACGCGCATCCCGCGAGCCGCGGGGGCCGTTCTGACTATCCGTTCGGCAGCACTAGGCGCGGCCGGCAGGCCGCCATGGCATCGGTGCGCTTCGTCGCTCCTGATGACAACCCCGCGTTCCTGCTCGAACTCGACCACCGGATCCGGACGTGGCGGGAGGAAGACGGCGCAGTCTGAGCTGGTTCGTTTCCTGACTATGACCTGAGGACGGCGGCCCTGCAGCCGCCCCTAGAGGGCGAGTCCCCAGGCTCAGGGCACATGCGCGTACGAGTGCAGGCCGGAGATCCAGAGGTTCACTCCGACGAGGTTGAACATCAGGCAGGCGAAGCCGAACAACTGGATATACGCCGCCCTCAGCCCCCGCCAGCCCGCGGTAGCCCGCGCGTGCAGGAATGCGGCGTAGACCAGCCAGGTGATGAACGACCATGTCTCCTTGGGGTCCCAGCCCCAGTACCTGCCCCATGCGTGGTCGGCCCAGATGGCGCCGGCGATCACCGCGAACGTCCAGGCCGGGAACGCGAACAAGATGGCGCGGTAGGCCAGCCGGTCGAGCGTATCCGCTCCTGGCAGCCGCGCCATGACGCCCGCCGCCTCGGGCTCCCGGCCTGCGGCGACTCGCCGCTCGTGCCTGGCTGACAAGAGGTAGAGCACGGTCACGACGGCGCCGAAGAGATACATCCCGACCGCGATGATCATTGCGGTCACGTGTATTGCGATCCAGTAGGACTGGAGAGCTGGCACGAGTTGGCCGGCCGGGGTGTAAATGACGACGATGTCGACAGCGAGCGCCAGTACGACGGGCAGCAGCACGAACAAGCCGAGGTAATGCGCGCGGAAGCGGACCGCGCCTAGGATCAGCACGAGCACAGCCGCGCACGTGATGGCCGCGATGAACTCGTACATGTTGCCCCAGGGCACGCGGTGCTCCGCCAGTCCCCTGGTCGTGACCGCGGTGATGTGCAGGGCAAGTCCAGCGCAAGTCAGCAGGAAGGCCGCGCGCAGCCACGGCCCTTGCGGCCACGGCGACCGCCTCGCGCCCGCGACTGCGGGCTCGCGAAGGCCAGCGCTCCCAGGCCGGAACCGACCGTTGCCGCTGCCTGCGGCGTCGTCGGCTTCCGCACCGCCTGCCGCACGGCCGCTGGTGAGGTCGGCCAGCTCGGACGGGTCGCCAGGATCGGCGGGGAACGCGCGCCCGGCTGCCTCGGCACCGCTCGCCGCGCCGACGAGCGCGACAGCTTCGACTCGCTCGGGCCGCTGCCCCGACGGCGTGGCTGTGGCTGCCCGCCTTTTCCCGAAGGCGAGGTCGCACGCGTAAACAAGCATGGCCACGGCGTAGAGCATGATTGCCAGGACCAGCGTGACATTGCTGACCTGCGCCAATCCGGTGTTGGGCACTGCCAATCACTCTCCCTTTGCCGCGGCCGTCGCCGCCTCGCCGCCGGACTGCCCAGCGGCCGCAGCGCCGCCGCGGACTTCCTGCATGATCTCGCTCGCGAGTTCCTCGAACTCAATCTCAAACCCGCCGGCCGCATCGGACCTGGTCAGGCCACCGACCTCCACCGCCGTTCCCTGCCGGTAAGCATCGGCGTCAGCGGCACCGCTCGCCTGCACCGCCTTGTCGGCGTCAGCGGCCCCGCTCGCCGGCACCGTCTTGTCGGCGTCAGCCGCCGCGCCTGCTCGGACGAAAATCCGCCGGCGCCGAACGAGGAACGACAGGACCAGGCCGGCCAGCGCTGTCAGCGCGGAGACCAGCGCGGGCAGCTGACCAGGATCGTAGGTGATCGCCAGGCTGGCCCATTGCCGGTAGCCGGTGAATGTCAGCTTCCCGAGCCCGTCGGGCAGGTCGATGGACTGGCCGGCCGCCAGCGGCCTCGGGCTGACCGCCAGCCGCCGCATCCTGCTCGTGTCGAGGCTGTACACCGACTGAGGCTGCCCAGCGTCGAGGCCGAGGTTGCCCGCGTAGGAGACGAGACTGACCCTCGGGTAGTCCGGCGCGGGGAACGCCGATACGAGCCTGCCGCCGACCACGATCTCCGTAGGCAGGAAAACGCCGGCGAAGCCGAGCTGCCTCGGGCGCGCATCGGGGACCTTGACGACGCCTGCTGAGGTCAGCCCCGACTGTTCCACCGGGATGAACGGCACGGCCTGGTCGAACCGCACGACGCCGCGAGAGTCGGTGACCTTGAACACCGGCGCGTACCCGTGGCCGATCAAGAAGACCTGTGCACCGTCGACGCTCAGCGGGTGATTGACCCGCAGGTCATAGCCGCTTTGCGGCCCCCCGTAACGCGAGTTGTACCGGATCGAGGCGCCGAACCAGGACGGCTGACCGCGCTGGTTTCCTGAGGCGATATATCTGGCGGTGAACTTCCGCAGCGTGATGCTGAAAGGCTGCAGGTCGTTCGCCGAGACCAGGCGGCCGGGATGGAAGGCATCAAGCCCGACGGGCGTATTAGCGAACGTCTCGCCCTCTACCAGCAGCTTGTTCGCCTTGTAGCCGAACAGCCCGCCGAGCGCGACGGAGACGAGCAGCCCGAGCAGCGCCACGTGGAAGAGCAGATTGCCGACCTCGTGCAGGTATCCCTTCTCGGCCGACACCCAGCCGTCGCCGGTGCGGATCCTGAAGCGACGGCGGCGGAGCAGGCCGGCGGCCGCAGCAAGCGCCTGGTCCGGCGGCCCGCTCGTCAGGAACCCGGCGGCCTGCGGGAGCCTGCCGAGGTAGCGCGGTGCCTTGGGCGGCGGCTGCCGCGCCGACCTGGCGAGCCGGTAACTCCGAGGCAGTACGCACCCGGCAAGCGAGGTGAAGAGCAGCAGGTAGATCGCGGCGAACCAGGGAGCTCCGAAGACGTCAAAGCCGGAGAACTTGGCCAGGAACGGCGCCAGCGCGGGATGCGCGGCGTAGTACTGGCTGACCGCGGCCGGGTCGATGCCTTGCTGCGGCAGCACCGACCCAGGGATGCTAGCCAGCGCGAGCAGGAAGAGCAGCACCAGCGCCGTCCGCATGGACGTCAGCTGGCGCCAGATCCAGCGTAGCCAGCCGAAGACGCCGAACCGCCTGGGCGTCAGATCGGCGGTCGGTGCGGGGTGAGCCGCGGCCTCGGCCCGTCCGGCCAGGTCCTGGGTCATGACTTCCCGGCCAGTGTCTTGGCGATCAGAGCCCGCAGCCCCCGGTAGGACACCTCGCCGACGATCCGGCCCGCGATATGGCCGGTCCGGTCGATCAGCAGGGTGGTCGGTATTCCCACCGGCGGAACCGCGCCGTGGAACGCGAGCGCTACCTGCTCGCCTGGATCATTCAGGCTCGGGTAGCCGATGCTGAAGGTCTGCTCGAACGCCAGCGCGTTGGGTGGGGAGTCCTGTACGTCATCGCCGATGAAGCGGACCGGGGCGGTCTTAAAGGAGGTCGCGAGCGCGGCCAGGGCAGGTGCCTCGCGCCTGCATGGCGCGCACCAGGAGCCCCAGAAGTTGAGTACGACGACGCTTCCCCGTTGCGCCGCGAGGCTGAACTTCGCCCCGGTCAGCGTGGTGCCGCTAACCTGCGGCGCCGCAGGACGGGCGCCAGGCGGATAGTAGGTGCTGCTGTAGCTGCCCTCGACGAAACTCTGCTTGTTACTCGCTGGCGTGCTCGCCGCGATCGCGCCGCCCGAGCAGGACGCCACGCCGAGCACCGCGGCGCTCGCGAGCAACCCGCGGATGGCCGGCGTCATCCCGGCGGCACAGCGCGCGGATCGTGGCAGGCGGGTCACAAGGAGATCTCCTACAGGCAGTAGTACGCAACCCATTGTGCAGCACCCGGTTGAGCGCACCGCCTCCGGCCTGCCAGCAACAAATCGAGCAGCCTCCAGGCTACGCGCCGGCCACCCGGGATCCGGCCGAACCCGATGGCTCGGCGTAACTGACCGACGTCACCCTCTCTCCGGCAAACACCAGGCTGGTCACGCTGCCGAGGGCACATTGGCGCCGGCGCGGGTCATGCCAGAGCCTGCGTCCCTCCGCTGACCTGCGCGCCACCCAGATGGGGAGCTGATGGCTGACGCAGACCGCCTCGTGCCCGCGCGCCGCCCTGGCGGCGTCGGCGGCCGCCGCCAGAACCCGGGCCGCGACCTCCTGATAGGGCTCGCCCCATGACGGCCGGAATGGGTTACGCAGGTAGATCCAGTGCCGGGGGGAGCGCAGCGAACCGTCTCCGACTCCGACGCTGAGCCCCTCGAAGTGATTCCACGGCTCGATCAGCCGCTCATCGATCTCGGTCGTCAGGCCAAGCTGCTCAGCTATCGGCGCGGCGGTCTGGACGGCTCGGTCCAGCGGGGACGAGCGGAGCACGGTCACGTCATGGCCGGTCAGGAAGTCAGCGGCGGCCTTGGCCATCATCTGGCCGTCCTCGGACAGCCCGAAGCCGGGAAGCCGGCCGTAGAGGATTCCGTCCGGATTGGCCACCTCGCCGTGCCGCACGAGATGAACGGTCGTCGTCGTCTCCTGGCCGGTCTCGCCGGCGGCCTCGCCCGCGCGATTGTCAGTCATGGCGGGCCCAAGCCTACCCGGCACCAGAGGGCAGCCAGGCTCGTCGGGCCCGGCTGATCAGGATAAGGTTGCGCCACATTCAGGCCTCCCGATCGTCCGCAGGTAACCCGGTTGAGTCTCACGGCAGTCGCGCTCGTGCTAGCCGCCGCGATCGCCCACGCCAGCTGGAACTTGTTCGGCAAGCAGGCCGCGGCCACGGGCGCGGCCTGCTTCATCTGGCTGCTCGCGGTCGGCGTGACCGGCATCTACCTGCCGGTCGTCGCCGTGACCGCGTTCGTGACGCAGCCGCGGCTGGCCGGCCTGAACTGGCTGTTCCTGGCCGGCACCGGAGTGCTGCACGCAGGCTACTTCCTGTTCCTGCAGCTCGGTTACCGGCTCGGCGACCTGTCCGTCGGCTATCCGATCGGCAGGGGTACCGGCGCGATGCTCGCCGCGCTGGCTGGGATCCTGCTGCTCGGCGAGCGGCCCAGCCTGATCAGCGGCGCCGGCATTCTCGCGATCGGCGCCGGAGTCGTGGTGATCGGCCTGCCCCAGCGCCGCGCCCATGGCGCAGAGTCCGTCGCTGCCCGAACCGCCCAAGCAACTGAATACCCCGCGCAGCCAGTTACGGCGCGGGCGCGGACCTCTGCCGCCGGTGCGATCGCATTCGCGCTCGTGACCGGCGTGTTCATCGCCTGCTACACCATCTGGGACAAGTACGCGGTGGCGACCTTGCATACCGAGCCGGTCCTGCAGGGCTATGCCGGCTTCCCCGTCATGGCGCTGGTGTTCACGCCGTTCGCGCTGCGCGATAGAGCGCGGCTGGCGCAGGTATGGAAGTCGTTCCGGCCTCAGGTCATCGGGGCCGCTCTGCTGTCGCCGCTCGCCTACATCCTGGTGCTGATCGCGCTCAGCTTCACTGCCGTGAGCGCGGTCGCCCCTGCCCGCGAGGTCAGCGTCCTGTTCGGCGTGCTGCTCGGCAGGCGGATGCTCGGCGAGGATCACATCGCCAGGCGGCTCGTGGCGGCGGCCGCCATCGTGGCAGGCATCATCGCGGTGGCGCTCGGCTGACCTTAAGCCAGTGCGGCAGCCGCGGCCCGAGCCGCCGCGGGTAGGGCGTCGGCGATCCTGGCGATCGCCTGGTCGTCGTGCGCGGCCGAGACAAACCACGCCTCGTACGGCGACGGCGGCAGGTACGCGCCGCCGTCGAGCATCGCGTGGAAGAACGCGGCGTAGGCGGCGCCGGACTGCGAGCGCGCCTGCCCGAAGTCCCTGACCGGCCCGGTCGCCCCCAGGAAAAACGAGAACAGGTTGCCGGCCTCCTGAAGCCTGAAAGGCACCCCGGCGTCGGTTAGCGCGCCGGCCGCGAGCCCGGCGATGGCCGCGGCCGCTGCGTCGACCTTCTGGTACACCTCCGGCGTGCATTCACGCAGCGTTGCGAGCCCGGCCGCCGTGGCGAGCGGGTTCCCGGACAGCGTCCCCGCCTGGTACACCGGCCCGGCCGGCGCCATCAGGTCCATGATCTCGGCCCGGCCGCCGAACGCGGCCGCTGGCAGCCCGCCGCCCATGACCTTGCCGAATGTCATCAGGTCCCCGGCTACTGCCTCGCGCCCGTACCAGCCGGAGCGAGTCACCCGGAATCCGGTCAGCACCTCGTCCATGATCAGCAGCGCGCCGTATTCCGCGCAGAGCGCGGAGAGCAGCTCGTTGAATCCGGCTGACGGCGGGACCACCCCCATGTTCGCCGGGCACGCCTCGGTGATCACGCAGGCGATGTCGCCGCCGTTCTCGGCGAACGCCTGGCGCACCGCTTCCGGATCGTTGTAGGGAAGCACTATGGTCTCGGCTGTGACCGCGCTGGTGACGCCGGGCGAGTCGGGCAGCGCGAACGTCGCTACCCCGGAACCCGCCGCGGCCAGCAGCGCGTCCACGTGGCCGTGGTAGCAGCCGGCGAATTTGACCACCAGCCGCCGTCCGGTGTAGCCCCTGGCGAGCCGCAGCGCGGACATCGTGGCCTCCGTACCGGAGTTCACAAGCCTAATTTTTTCAACGGGCATCCGGCCGATAATCTCCTCGGCCAGGTCGATCTCGCCGGGCGTGACCGTCCCGAAGGACGTGCCGCGGCCGATGGCCTGGCTGAGCGCGCTGGTCACCGCGGGATGGGCGTGCCCGAGAATCATCGGCCCCCACGAGCACACCAGGTCGACGTAACTGGTGCCGCAGGTGTCGGTCAAGTACGCGCCGCTGCCCGATGCCATGAACACCGGCGTCCCGCCGACCGCGCCGAACGCCCTGACCGGCGAGTTCACACCGCCTGGCGCCACGGCGCAGGCCCGGGCGTAAAGGTCAGCCGAGGGCGTGGCTGCTGGCTCCGCTGTCATTAACCGATCTCCTCGCATGCATCGGCTAGCACCTCGAGCAGGCGCAGCGCGTCGGGCAACGGCCCAGCATCGGGGTGCACCAGCCACCTGGCCGTCGTGCCGCCGCTCAGCCTGGATGGCGGGGCAAGCACATAGCTGTCCCTGCAGTGCCAGCGCAGGCCCGTGATGGCCGGGACCGTTTCAGGCTCGCAGTCCAGGTGGCAGGTCCACCATTCGTCTTCGTCGGCCAGCGCCGCCCGGCTGGCGACGAAGAATAGCGTGCGGCCCTGGGCGCCGGCCGCGACCGGGCCCGGCCGCAGGCCGGATCGCGAAAGCCGGGCGAGTGCCGCCGATCCGGCCCGGCGCGGAACGTCGAGCACGTCGAAGGCACGGCCGGTGACCAGCAGGATGCTCGACTGTGGCATCGCGGTCCACCACTGCGCGACGACGGCGGGGTCAGAACTGGCCTCGCGTTTCCACGCGGGTGACAGCGGATGGGCGCCCGGGGCGGGGCAGCCGACTCGGTCACAGGAGCAGGCGCGGCCGGCCGGCACCGGCTGGGGCTGGCGCCCGCGCGGGCGCGCCCCTGCGCATAGTGGCCAGCCGAGCGCTGCGTAGCTGAGGGCCGCCAGGGCCAGCTTCTCGCCGACTTTGCGGCGCCTGGGTCGCAACACCGCGTCGACCATCTGCTGACCTCCCCGTCGGGCCTCCCGCCGCGCCCTGGGGACGCCAGCGTCCGCTGACTGCACTAACGTTAGCGGAGGCGCGTCGCCATTTCCGTGGCCCAGTAGGTCAGGATAATGCTTGCGCCGGCCCGCCTGATGGCGGTCAGGGACTCGGTGATCACCCGTTCCCTGTCCAGCCAGCCTCTGGCCGCGGCTGCCTCCACCATGGCGTATTCGCCGCTGACCTGATATGCAGCCACCGGGAGCAGCACCGACCGCGCGACCAGGCTGATGATGTCCAGGTAGGCAAGCGCCGGCTTGATCATGACGATGTCGGCGCCCTCGCTGACGTCGAACAGCACCTCGCGCAGGGCCTCGTCGGGACTGCCGGGATCCTGCTGATAGGACGACCGGTCGCCGAACTGCGGCGCGCACTCGGCCGCGTCCCTGAAAGGTCCGTAGAAAGCCGACGCGTATTTCGCGGCGTAGGCGCAGATGGCCATTTCCGGAAAGCCGCCCGCGTCGAGCGCGGAACGGATCGCCGCCACCTGGCCATCCATCATGCCGCTCGGCGCGACGACGTGCGCTCCGGCACGCGCCTGCGCCAGCGCGATCGACGCGTAGCGCTCGAGGGTAGCGTCGTTGTCCACCTCGCCCGCCGGGGTCAGGATCCCGCAATGGCCGTGATCGGTGTACTCGTCCAGGCACAGGTCGGCCATTAGGACCGTGTCGTTGCCCAGGTCGGCAGCCAGGTCGGCGAGTGCCATCTGCACGATGCCCGACGGGCTGTCGGCTGCCGAGCCGCGCGCGTCCTTCTCGGCCGGGATACCGAACAGGATCAGGCCCCCGACGCCTGCGCCGGTTGCCGCGGCCGCCGCCTTGCGCAAGCTCTCCCTGGTGTGCTGCAGGACACCGGGCATCGAGCTGACAGGCTGGGGCTCGCTGATCCCTTCCTTGACGAACAGGGGCTGAACGAGGTCAGCCGGGCGCACGGCCGTGCGCGCCACAAGCCGGCGCATCGCCTCGGTCCTGCGCAGCCTGCGGGGCCGGGCTTGCGGGAATCCAGCTGCCATGAAGACTCCTGGGCGTCGCTGTCGTCGCTGTCTTACCTGAGCCTGCGCCGGGCCCCGCGGCGCCGCTCGCTCGGCCGGCGCACCGGCTCGCCTGCCTCGATCGCCGCGGCGCGGATCGACGCACCGTGCTCGGCGAGCGCGTCGACCAGCAATGCGGCTGACGGCTTCGGCGCGACAACGTCCACCCGCAGGCCGAACTCGGCCGCAGTCCTCGCGGTCTCTGGTCCGATGACCGCGATCACGGTCACCGCGTGCGGCTTGCCCGCGATCCCGATCAGGTTCCTCACCGTCGACGATGAGGTGAAGAGCACGGCATCGAAGCCGCCGCCCTTGATCGCCTCCCTGATCGGAGCGGGCGGCGGCGCCGCCCGCACGGTCCGGTACGCCGTGACGTCTTCGGCCTCCCACCCGAGCTCGGTTAGCCTGGCCACCAGGCCTTCCGTGGCGATGTCGGCGCGCGGCAGCAGCACGCGGTTGATCGGGTCGAGCAGGTCGTCGTAGGCCGGCCAGCTGTTCGCCAGCCCCTCGGCGGACTGGTCGCCCTCGGGCATCAGGTCAGGCGAGATCCCGAACGCCCGGAGCGATGCCGCTGTCTGCTCGCCGACCGCCGCCACCTTGACTCCGGCGAAAGCCCTGGCATCCAGGCCGTACTCCTCGAACTTCTCCCTGACGGCGCGGACGGCATTAGCCGAGGTGAAGGCGACCCACTGGTAGCGGCCGGTTACCAGCCCGCGGACGGCGCGCTCCATCTGCTGCGGGGTGCGCGGCGGCTCCACCGCGATGGTCGGAACCTGCTCGGGAACCGCGCCGTAGCCGCGTAGCTGCTGGCTAACGCTTGCCGCCTGCTCCTTCGTCCTCGGCACCAGGACCCGCCAGCCGAACAGCGGCCTTGTCTCGAACCAGGACAGCGACTGCTGGGCCCTGACCACGTCGCCGACGACAGCGACGGCCCGGCCATGCGCGGTCAGCAGGCTCACTCCAGCCGCCTTGAGGTCGGCGTTCACAGTGCCGAGGGTGCTGGCCACGGTGTGCTGGTCGGTGGTGGTGCCATTCCAGGTGATCGCGAATGGCGTGGTGTCCGGCCAGCCGGCCGCGATCAGCATCTTGGCGATATCGGCGATGCCCGTCTCCGCGCCGAGTATCACAAGCGTGCCTGGCCCTGTCGAGAGGCGGCTGACCTCGGCGGCGTGAATGATTCGCACGTCGCCCGTGACATCGGTGGTGAGCGGTATTCCGGCATAGGCGGGCACCGCCGTCGCCGCTGATACTCCTGGAACGATCTCGAATGTCACCTGCGCCTTGGCGCAGGCTGCGGCGTCTGCCGCAGCGGAGCAGAACAGGAACGGGTCGCCGCTGTAGAGCCGGAGCGCCACCTGGCCTGCCTTGGCGGATTTGATCAGCAGCTTCGGGTCCTGGTCCAGTGTTGCCGAATCCACCATGGTCGCATCCGGGCGGAGCAGGTGCGCGACCCGCTCGTTAACCCACGGGGCGCCGACGACCAGGTCGGCTTCCGCCAGCAGCGCGGCCGCCCTGAGCGTCAGCAGCGCCTCGTCGCCCGGGCCGACACCCACCAGCGCGACCAGGCCGCGGCCTGGCAATCCTGGTGGCCCCGCGTGGCCGGCCTTCACTCCCGCCTTCTTCTCGGGCGTGGGGTTCACGTCGCATCGTCCCCGATTTGCAGGTGTCCATCGGACACATTCGAATATCTTCTGGCGCCCCGTCCGAGCAGCTCAGCAGCGACCTGACGACCGATTGCCACAGCCTGCTCGGCCGGCCCGGCCGCGCTCGCCCGCAGTGCCTCTCCCCCGTCGGCTGGCGCGACAATCGCGTCCAGCCGCAATGCATTCGCCCCGGCTGCATAGGCGCCGATCGGCGCGGAGCAGCCCGCCTGCAGCGCGGCGAGCACGGTTCGCTCAGCCTCGGCCGCAGCACGGCTCGGCCGGTCATCGACCTGCCTGAGCAGCCGGGCAAGATCAGGCCGGTTGGCCAGGCATTCTACGGCGAGAGCGCCCTGACCGGGAGCCGGCATCATCTCATCGGGCTCGAATACCTGAGTCACCGCGTCGAGCCTGCCGATCCTCGCCAGGCCGGCGTAGGCGAGCACTACGGCGTCGACCTCGCCCGAGTCGACCTTTCCGAGGCGCGTTCCTGCGTTACCTCGGATCGGCACCGGCCGCAGGTCCGGCCTGATCATCAGCAGCTGAGCGGCGCGGCGGGGCGAGCCGGTCCCGATCCGGGCCGCGGTGGGCAAATCGGCGAGCTTGGCGCCGTTTCTGGCGGCGAGCGCGTCGCGCGGGTCTTCCCTGGGCGGTACGGCGGCCAGAGTCAGCGCGCTGTCCTGCCCGGTCGGGAGATCCTTGAGCGAGTGCACGGCGAAGTCGATGTCACCGCCAAGCAGCCGCTTGCGCAGCTCGCTGACAAATACGCCGGTCCCGCCGATCTGCGCGAGATCGGCCTGGCTCACGTCGCCGAACGTAGTCAGGCCAACCAGCTCGACCTGATGTCCGGTTCGCGCAGTGACCAGCCCGGCGACGTGCGCCGACTGCGCCATCGCCATGGGGCTGCGCCTGGTGCCAAGCCGCAGCGTAGCGTCATTCACTCGGTTGCCTCCTGCAGCGACCATGCCAGCAGATCATCGTCGGGTCGCTGGACCGCCTGCACGCTCTCGGGATCAAGCCCGAAGAGCACGCGCAGCGCCATCTCGTACGAGTCGGCGCCCGGCGACCCGGCCAGCTCCTTCACCCGCACGGTCGGGCCGTGCAGCAGCTTGTCCGCGATCCTGCCCATCGTCTGCGCGATCTCCCGGCGGGTCCGCGCATCAAGATCGCCCAGCCGTCGGTCCAGCCTGGCCAACTCCGATTCCACCACAGTGGCGGCCTTGGCGCGCAGCGCCACGACGGTCGGCGCCACACTGACTGCGCTGTGCGCCTTCAAGTAGGCGGCCAGCTCCAAAGCGACGATCCGCCGGACGGCGACGATGTCGGACTCGCTCGCCAGGCCTGCAAGGCCGATCCGGCCAGGCCGATCCCGGCCCCCGGCTCCGCCAATGCTCTCCAGGTCGATCAGCCGCACCCCGGCCAGCCTGCCAGCCGCGCTCTCGATGTCACGCGGCAGCGCGAGGTCGAGCAGCACGAGCAAGCCGGGTGCCCGCAGGACGCTATCGGCGCCACGGCGCCGTCCGGTGCTGGCTGGCTCGCCGGACAGCAGGCCGGGCCGAAGGCTGAGCGCCCGCCGCACCATGGCCTTCGTGACGACTTGCTCCGCCGCTCCTGTGCACGCGACCACGATGTCTGCCCCCGCCATGCGGAGGGGCAGGTCGTCCAGGCCGGTCGCGCTCGCGCCGTACTTGCCGGCGAGCCGCTGCGCCCGCGCCGGTGTCCGGTTCGCGACGACGACCTGCCCGGCCTTCTGCCGGACGGCAGTGGCGACCGCGAGCGAGCTCATCGAGCCAGCGCCGATGACCAGCACGCTCAGTCCCTGGAGGGCCTCAGAGTCGCGCGCACGGGCGGCTAGTTCCAGGCCCAGGCTGACCAGATTCTGCCCGGCCGCGTCGATGCCGGTCTCCGCGTGTGCTCGCCGGCCGGCCCGTAGCGCGAGCCTGCTCACGTCGGAGAGCTCCCGGCTCAGTGTCCCGTGCTGACGGGCTATCTTGACGGCGTGCCTGACCTGGCCGAGTATCTGGCTCTCGCCCACGACCATCGACTCGAGACCGCACGCCACGGCCAGCAGATGCTGCACCGCACGGTCGTCGTAATGCAGGTACGCGGACTTGGTCAGCTGGCTAAGCGGCAACCCCGAATGCCGGGCAAGCAACTCGCCGACGGCCGCGACGCCGCCGTGGAACCGGTCGACCTCGGCGTATACCTCGATCCTGTTGCAGGTGGACAGAACCAGCGAGCCCGCGACGTTCTCTGCAGCAAAGACATCCTGCAGCAGCTTGACCTGCGCGTCGCCGGACACCACGGCACGCTCGAGCGTGGTCACCGGAGCGCTGGCGTGACTGAGGCCGACCGCGAGCACGCTCATGACCCAACCGCCTCGGCCCGCACCTGACCGTCACCATCCAATGCCAGCGTTCTCTTCGCGCCAGCGGGACTCCCGTTGCTGGCCGCGACGCCGACGCCGGGCTCACCCCGGTGCAGTACCCGGACCACCGACCGGCGCTGGGCGTGGAACGCGAGGATCTGCAACTCGATCGACAGGTCGACTTTACGCACATCCACGCCGTCAGGCACGCTCAGCACTACAGGCGCGAAGTTCAGGATGCTGGTGACGCCGGCCGCCACGAGCCGGTCGCAGATCCCCTGCGCCGCGACGGCGGGTGCCGTGATGGCGCCGATCATCACCCCGTAGTCGGAGACCACGCGCTCGATCTCGTCCGCCGCCCTGACCCGGTGGCCTGCGATGACGCTGCCGATCACGGCCGGATCAGAGTCGAGGAGCGCGGCGACGCGGAACCCGCGGGACGCGAAACCGCCATAGTTGGCCAGCGCCCGGCCCAGGTTTCCGGCTCCTACGATGACCACCGGCCAGTCCTGGGTGAGCCCAAGTTCACGCGACACCTGGTAGATCAGGTAATCCACGTCGTAGCCGACGCCGCGGGTGCCGTAAGAGCCCAGGTGTGACAGGTCCTTACGGAGCTTGGCTGAGTTCACGCCTGCGGCGGCCGCGAGTTCCTCGCTCGACACTGACGCGATGTCGCGGTCGGCGAGCGCGTACAGGGCACGCAGATAGAGCGGCAGGCGAGCGATGGTCGCCTCCGGGATGCCCTGCAAGCTGCTGTCTGACCTGGTTCGGCGGGACATACGCCGGCAACTCCTGGGGGGATCGTCGCCACGGGCGGGACCTGCGGAAACCGTCCGCTTCATGCTCTCGTTCTACACCGTACGCTCTTGTGAACGTTTGCACAAAGTCGGCAAGCCCGCCCGGCCAGGCGCCGGTCACCTACGAGCTGAGCGCCCGGCGGAGCCTGCTCTCGTCCACCCGCCAGAAATCGTGCTGAACGCCGTCGATCAGGGTGACGGGAATCATCTCGCCGTACTCCCGCAGGTCGTCGGCGGAATCGGTGACATCCCGCTCGATCCAGGCAATATCCAGGTCCGCAGCGACCCTGGCGATGATCCTGCGCGCCTCATCGCACAGGTGACAACCCGGCCGCGACAACAAGGTGATCGTGCGCGCCATCACCGGTGCCAGGAGTCCTCGTCGCGCAGCCCGGCCCAGCCCTCGTAACCGGGCTCATCGGCGTCCTGACCGCCCGGGCCGTGGCGCAAGGGAGCGGATCCGGGCGGCTCGTGCCGCTCAGGCCGGCCGTGGTGTCCGGCCGCGCCAGCGGCAGCACCCCGCGACGCGCGGGTGACGCCGGTCAGGTCGATCCCCGACTCGCTCAGGATGTCGGAGATCGCCGAGTAGGAGGGAAGCGCGGAAACCTTGGCTTGCTGCAAGCCGAGCTCGATGGCGTTGGTGGCCAGCACCATGGATCGTAGCTCAGCGACGTACCTCATGACGTAGGGGCGGGCGAGATGCTCGTCATAGGCGGCGCGGTCGCGGTAGACCTCGTACAGAATCCGCTGCATCGGAGCGGTGGGCACGGCGTGGACGATGTAGACGAGGGTGCCGGGCTCCCGCGACCTGACCTCCTCGACAACCCGCTCGGTCATCCGGTCGAATTCGGCGAGCCGGTCGTCGAGCAGCGTGTAGATCGTGATCTGGCCGAACAGCTGCGACGGCGGATCGCCTCCCTCAGCCAGCCGACTGCGGTGGCTGTCTTTCATGGCCAGGTCGCCGTGTGGCTCGAGAACGCCCGCGCGCGGGTCAGGCTCAAGCTGGCCCGATTCGTACTGGCCGGGGTCAAACCGGCTCGAATCGTACTGACCCGAGTCATACTCGGCAGAGCCGTACTGGCCGTGGTCGGACCGTTCCGCCGCGAGCGCGGCGAGTGCGGGGTAGCCGATATCAGCGTCTGGATCTCCGGCCCGCCGGCCTGCCCCGGATCCGCCGCGGCCCTGGTAGGCGGCCTCGTCCCGGTATCCCGAGCTCAGGTAATCATCGACCGGATCGAGGCGGTCGCCCGCGTCTTCCGGCTCGGCATCCGATTCATGCCAGCCCTGGCCGCCAAACTGCCTGCGGCCTGCCCGGTCGCCCGCCAGGCGGTCATCGGCCAGGCGGTCATCGGCCAGACCCCTGCGGCTGGCGGTCGTGGCAGCGAGCCAGGTAAGCGCGGCAGCCAGCACCGTCGTCAGGGCGAAGATCGCGCTGCTCAGCCTGACGTGGGCGAGCATCATCAGGCCTGGCACGGCGATTACGACGGCGGCGGCCGCTGCGGTGAGCGCTGGCCTCACCATCGCCTCGAACGCCGGGCCCCGGCTGGACCTGACGAGCACGACAAGCCCGCTGATCACCGCGGTTGCGACCGTGAAAACGGCGAGGAAGTCGATCAGGCCGGCGGGTATCAGCTGATAGAAGACGGCCGGGTCAGGCCAGGAACTGGTTAGCGGGGTGGTCGTGCTCAGCGGATCGTTTCCGAGAATGACCAGGACGATAACGCCGATCGCCGACACGGCGAGCCGCATGGCGAAGCGGCCGGGAACGCTCCTGCCGATCATTTCGACGAGGCCGAGGCAGAGGCCGAGCGGTGCGACGGCCTGAGCGCCGATCTCCATGCCGCGGAAAATCGGATCGCTGTAGCCGGACAGGTAGCCGAGCGCCTGGGCGGCGAGCGCGACGGCAAGCCCGAAGACAGCAAGCGTCCAAGCGATCAGGAAGATCCTCGGTGTCCGAACGCAGCGCCCGGCCAGCGCACCGGTTCCCACCGCCGCGGCCACAGCGCCCAGGCCGACCACTATCAGAGAGGTTGTCATTCCTGCCTATGGCGCGGAAACTCACCTGCTCGGCGAACTCCGCTGTCCAGCTAAGTAGCGGCCCTTCCCGGCGAGGTCCGCTCAGGTTTACCTAGAGTACCCATTAGGCTCGACTACCGTGACGGCGCTACCAAGACGCCATGACAGGGCCGCGGTCGCGGGGGAGGCGGCCGCCGCAGCGGCGATGGTAAGCCGCCCGCCGCCGGTCGCTGCTGACCCGCGGGCCGCCGCCTTCTTCGATGTCGACAATACCCTCATGCGGGGGGCGTCGATCTACCACTTTGCCAGGGGCCTGGCGGCACGCAAACTGTTCGGGCCTCGAGACCTGGTCAAGATGGCGATCGGCCAGCTGGTCTTCCGGGTTCGGGGAGCCGAGGACGCCGATCGGATCGACGCGGCCAGGGAGGCAGCGCTGGCATTTGTCGCGGGCCACAAGGTCGAAGACATCACCTCGCTGGGCGAGGAGATCTACGACGATACGATGGCCAGCCGGATCTGGGAGGGCTCAAGGGAACTCACCCAGGCGCATCTCTACGCTGGTCAGCGGGTCTGGCTGGTGACCGCCACGCCAGTCGAGCTCGCCGAGATCCTCGCTCGCAGGCTTGGGCTCACTGGCGCCCTTGGCACCGTGGCCGAGGCCTCGGAGGGGGTCTACACCGGGAGGCTGGTCGGCGGGCTGCTGCACGGCGAGGCTAAAGCAGCGGCCGTGCTCGCACTGGCCGAACGCGAGGGCCTGGTTCTGGCCGAGTGCAGCGCTTACAGCGACTCGATTAATGACCTGCCGATGCTCAACCTGGTCGGGCATCCAAACGTCGTCAACCCGGACGCTCAGCTCAGCGCCCTGGCACGGGAGCGGAACTGGCCGATTCACGACTTCAGGAAGGGCCGCAGGGTCACCATCATCGCGATCCCGGTTGCGGCCGGGGCCGGCGTCGTGGCCGGCGGTCTAGCCGCAGGCATCGCGGTCCGCCGGCACCGGGCGGCTGGCTTGGCTGACCGGGCCAGGTAGCGGCGACGCCGAGCGCTCAGGCGCCGAAGGCCGGGCCGCGCTCGGCGAGCAGTTCGTCGATCTTCGTGGCGATCGTGTCCTTCACCTTGGCCACGAGCTCGTCGATGACCTCGCCGTCATCGCACTGATCAGGAGCGAAGCCGTCCGTGCGCACGGGGTCGCAAAACTCGATCAGCCACTTTGATGGCAGCGGAACGGCACCGAGCGCCCCGAACCACGGGAAGAGCGGCGTGACGGGGAAGTAGGGCAGCCCCAGCCTCGTTGCCAGCTCCTGCCAGTCGGCCACCATCGGGTAAATCTCCTCTGCCCCCACAATCGCGACCGGGATGAGCGGAACACCGGTCCGCAGTGCCGTCCTTGCGAACCCGCCGCGGCCGAATCGCTGCAGCTGGTATCGGTCGCTGAATGGCTTGCCGATCCCTTTGAAGCCCTCGGGAAACACCCCGACAAGCTCGCCTGCCCTCAGCAACCGCTCCGCCTCGGCGGGCTTGGCTGGCACATGGCCGCTGGCCCGCGCCACCCAGCCGAGCAGCGGGACCGAGTACACCATGTCGGCGCCCAGCAGCCGCAAGTTCCGCCCCGCGGGGTGCTCGTCGAGAATTCCTACCTGGAGCATGACCGCATCGAGCGGGAGGACGCCTGAGTGGTTGGCGACGATAAGGGCGGGACCGTCAGACGGCACGTGCTCGAGTCCCCGCATCTGGACCCTGAACCAGCCCTTGTACAGCGCCCTCGCGGCAGGCATGAGCACGGCACGGTTCAGTTCAGGATCGAAGCCGGTTTCGGTGTCTACCACGTAATCGCGCGCGGCCCGCCGTCGCAGGAATTCTGCGGCGCCGGCCAGGCGCCCGATCCATTCGGCGGCGATCGGCGGCCCCCGGCCGCTCATCTTCCGATCATCGGCATCGCCAACCCGCCCGGCAGGTTGCCTGGCGAGTCAGCCCTGACCCGCCAGGCAACCTGCTACTTCTTGTTCCTGCGCTGGACGCGCGTCTTGCGCAGCAGCTTGCGGTGCTTCTTCTTCGCCATCCGCTTGCGGCGCTTCTTAATTACTGAGCCCACGAGACCACCCTCGATCGATACCACGCGCAACGGCATGCCTAGCATTCACCGCGGCAGCCACGCTGCCCGGGGCGCACGCCAGTGCCACAGCGTACCCCCGTCGGCCTACCGCGGCTGTCCCCGGCTAGCTATCTGAGCCCGGCCGGCCGCATTCAGGCGGGTCGGGTTCCGGATCAGCCCGCCTCGACGAAAGCGTCCCTGAGGTACTGGTCGACCGCACGCTCAGGTACCCGGAACGACCGGCCGACCCTGATCGCCTCCAGGTCCCCCGAGTGGACGAGACGGTAAACGGTCATCTTCGACACACGCATGATCGCCGCTACCTCAGCCACCGTCAGGAATCGGACGGCACTGAGCGGAGTAGCCTCTGCTGCCATCGATAGCCCTCTCCGGCGCTTTCCGCTGCGCCAAGCGATATCCAGCGCACCAGTCACGCCCGTCTCCAGCGTAATTGGTACACGCAAAAGGGCAACCCCCGAGCAGCAGTGTGATTTGGCCGGATGCCTTCGTGCCGACCTGCCAATTTATGCAGCTATCTCCGGCTAGCTAGCCGGCGCCAAGTTCCCGCCCTCGGTCCCTGGCGGCCTCTATGGCGGCGATGAAGGCTGCGCGGACGCCGTGCCGCTCCAGTTCCCTGATCGCGCTGATCGTCGTCCCGCCTGGCGACGTCACCGCTTCGCGCAGGATCACCGGATGCTCACCGGATTCCCGCAACATCGTGGCCGCGCCGTAAACGGCCTGCTTGACCATCTCGAGCGCTGATGTGCGCGACATTCCCAGCAGGATGCCGGCATCCACCATTGACTCCACAAGGAAATAGACGTATGCGGGGCCACTACCGGACAGCGCGGTGGCAGCGTCCTGCTGCGACTCGGGAATCCGCAGCACCTTGCCGACCGGCCTGAGCAGCTCCTCGGTCCTGCGCAGGTGCTGCTCGCTCGCGAACCGCCCTGGCGAGATCACGCTCATCGCCTCATCGACCAGCACGGGTGTGTTGGACATCACGCGCACGACCGCAGCTTGCGCTCCCAGCCTGGACTCGATGAACCTGGTCGTGATCCCCGCGGCCACCGAGATCACCAGCTGATCGGCGTTGACGTGCGGCGCGATCTCCTCCAGCAGGCCAGCCATGTCCTGCGGCTTGACGGTGATGACGAGCGTCTCGGCCTTGTCGGCAGCCTCGCCCGCCGTGGTCACGTCGATGCCGTAGGAGTCGTGCAGCACTTCTGCCCGCTCCGGCCTGCGCGCGGCAGCGATGACGCCGGACGGCGCGACGCCGGCCCTGAGCATCCCCGACAGCAGCGCCTCGCCCATCTTTCCCGCGCCAAGAATCGCGATCATCCTCCGAGCCTAGCCCGGCCGGGCGGCAAGGCCGGACCGCTACTGGCGGGAGGAGAGTGCGCGGAGGAAGAACGTCAGGTTCGCCGGCCGCTCCGCGAGCCTGCGCATGAAGTAGCCGTACCAGTCGTTCCCGTATGGCACGTACACCCTCACCTGCGCGCCCTCAGCCGCCAGGCGGGCCTGCTCGTCGGTCCTGATCCCGTACAGCATCTGGTATTCGAAACTGCCAGGATCGCGGCCGATCGTGCTGACTCGCGACTTCGCGATCGCAATGAGCCGCGGGTCGTGGGTGGCCAGCATCGGGTAGCCGCGGCCATCGAGCAGGATCCGCATGCACCGCGCGTAGCTGCGATCGATCTCCGACCTGGCAGCCAACGCGACCCCGTCGGGTGCCCGGTAGGCACCCTTGCACAGTCGTACCCGTGACCCGGCCACGGCCAGGGCCTCGCAGTCACCAGGGCTCCGTCTGAGGTAAGACTGGATCACGCAACCCAGGTCGGGAACGTCCGCGCGCAGCTCGCTGACCAGGCGCAGCGTTGCCTCGACCCTGTGCTGGTCCTCCGCGTCGACCGTCACCGTAGTGCCGGCCGCACGGGCGGCTGCGCAGATCCTGACGATGTTCTCCGCCGCCGTCTTCGCGCCGTGCTCGGGCAGGCCAAGCCCGACGGCGGTTGGCTTAACCGATACCTCAGCCCTTCCGCCCACGGTCAGGCCCGCGGATGCCAGCAGGTCAAGCAGGGCCACGTACTCGTTCGCGACGGCGGCGGCCTGGTCAGGATCGACCGTATCCTCGCCGAGATAGTCCATGGTGACCGACAGGCCCTGGCCGATGAGCCGCTCGGTGACGGCGAGAGCAGCAGCCGCGTTGTCCCCGGCCACGAACCTCCGCACTACGTTCCTGGTCAGCGGCGCGGTCTTGATCAGCTGGCGGACCTGTTGGCTGGCCGAGGCGGCCAGCAGAACTCGGCGCAGCACCGCAGTGCACCTCCATGAAGCACGAGCCGAAGAGCCAGTTCCTGCCGGCACAGGTTACTCCTGCGCTACTAGTTTGCTGGCCGGGTCGCTGGTCGGGCTCGCCGCGATCGCGGACAGCGGTCGCCGCTGCGTCCCGTTGCTCCTCCTGATCTCAGTCTTCGCCCAAGGGCCCAGCCTGGCCAGAGTTAAACCTCGCCCAGTGGCGCGGTTACTGGCCGCGGGACCTCCGGCCGAGGGTGATCTTGACGTTAGCCCCCGCATCCGGCGGCACGATGACCTCCTGAGCCGCGCTGATCCCAGCAACCTGCAGCGCTTCGGTGACCGGGACGGTGCGCTTGATCAGCGCCAGCGCGATCGGCCCGAGCTCGTAGTGCCTGGCGGAGGATCCGGCGAAGCCAACTGCCGCCGCACCAGCGTGCACCGGATCGCCGGGCTTCGGCAGCCTGTCCGCGCTCCCGTCCAGGTGCAGCATGACGAGCCGGCGCGGCGGATGGCCGAGGTTATGTACCCGGGCAACGGTCTCCTGGCCGCGGTAGCAGCCCTTGTTCAGCTGCACGGCGGACTCGATCCAGCCCACCTCGTGCGGGATCGTCCGGTGATCGGTGTCGATCCCGAACCTAGGCCGGTGCGAGGCGATCCGCAGCGCCTCGTGCGCCCAGGTCCCGGCCAGCCTGAAGCCGCGACCACGCAAGCCCGCTGCGATCTTCTCGACCTGGCCGCGCTCGATGACCAGGTCCGTACCGAAGCCGAAGTCCATGACGGCGGCCGCGTCGTCGGCTGCGTCGGCGTGAACATCCGGCCCCATGACCGTGAGCACGACGTAGCCGCCCGTGACGTCTTCCGCCTCGACGCGCATCATGAACCGCATCGACTGGAGGAAGCCGAGCAGCGAGGGCGCCTCGCCAGGTTCGGTGTGAATCCACGTGTACGTGCCGTCATCGACCAGGCTGAGATGGTGCTCCACATGACCGTGCGGGCTGAGAATCAGCGACTGCCTGGCGCTGCCGGGCGGCAGGTCGTCGAGCTTCTGGGTGCTGATGCTGTTCAGCCAGGTGAGCCGGTCCTGGCCAGCGATCCTGACCGCGTCCCTGTTCGAGCGGTCGACGAGGCCGGCCGCATCCGCCAGTGCCCGTTGCTCTGCGAAGGGATCACCGTAGTGCGCGGCCACGCCCACGTCGGGTTTGTCGGCAGCGACGGCGTCAGGGACCGCTAGCAAGGGACTGTCCATACCGCAAGGCTATGCGCCGCACGGCGGTCACGTTTCGGCGACGGCTCCGCCGCTAACGACCAGCCGGCGCGTCACCCGGAGCCTCCCGGCCAGCATGCGGTCGTGCGTCACGATGAGCAGCGTCCCGTCGTGGTAATCGAGGGCCTGCTCTAGCTGTTCGATCGCGGGCAGATCCAGATGGTTGGTCGGCTCGTCGAGCACCAGCAGGTTCGCCCCAGAATGCATCAGCAGCGCCAGGTCAGCGCGGGTGCGCTCGCCTGGCGAGAGCAGGGCGACCGGCCGCCCGACGTCGTCGGCGCCAAGGCCGAACTTCGCCGGCAGGGTCCGCGCGTCGGACTCCAGCAGCGCGGAGCCCGCTGGTCCGTGCCGGTGCCTGATCCGCGCCGCTACGCGCCGGGCGGTGCCGATGCGGGCCGGCACTGCGCGCAGGTCCCGAAGACGGTCAGATGGCCGACATCGGTCTCGAAGCCATACTCGGAGTCCAGGGCCCCGACCAGGGATCCGACAGCCGCCGGATCGAGCTGGATAATGGCACCGCAACTGCGACAGACGAGGTGGACATGCTGCGAGTCTGACGCCAGGTGATACCGGTGCGCGCCGTGTCCGAGATGGGTGTGCGTGACCAGCCCAATCTGCTCGAGCAGCTCAAGGGTTCGGTAAACGGTGGAGAGATTGACCCCGACTGCCTTCTGCTTGACCTCGGCGTAGATCTCCTCGGGAGTAGCGTGCTCGAGGGTCGTGACAGCCTCGAGAACGAGCTGGCGCTGCGGGGTGACACGGTAACCGCCGGCCCGCAGCGTGTCATCCCACGTCTGCGACATGCTGCCGAGTCTAGTGAGGTCCGGATAACTGACTTGCCGGTCGACGCGAACGTGTCGTAGCGTGCTGGCTAACGCGGGAAAGGAGGTGGTCCAACAGAATGCATAGATGTCGGACTCGCGAGGTGGCTGTCAGCTAGCCGCCGTCCCGTGGAGCGCATCACGCTTAGCGGATGCGCGCGTCACCGGCCTGCGAACCAGTCTTCTTGACTGTGTCGCGTGCCGCCAAGGCGGCGGTCGGCGAATACACGGCAGACACCGGACCCCCGGGTGATCGGCCTTGTCCAGCCGGTCCCCGCGATGGTTTGCCTCGGCAGGCCAGCGCGGGAGCAGCCCGGGGGCTTCTCTTTTGGGCGGCCGAACCCGGCCCGGCGCGCCTGGAGCTAACTGTCTGCTGCGGTGTCTTTACTGTCTGGAGCGGCGCCTTCGGTGCGCTTGAGCTGCGCGGATAGATGCGCCTGCAGCGGCTGCCCGACCGCGGCCATGTCGTAGGCATAGGCCAGATCCGCGCCGACCAGACCGTAGAGCCGCTTGCCTGCGGTGACTTGCTTGGCCGTGGCCGTGCGCGCGACTGCGTCGGTCGCCATCTCGATCTTGGTGCCGGTGATCGTGCCGATGTAGATCTCGGTGACCCCCGTCGGGTGCGTGATCAGCACCTCAAGGACACCGTCGGGCTGGGGCCGCCAGAAGCCGACCTCCATGTGCGAAGGACGGCCGATCGTCCCGTCCTCCTCGAGCAGCCAGGCCCTGCTCGAGTAGATCAGGAATGGCTTGCCGTTGTGGCTGAAGGAGATTTCCTCGCGGTAGTTGGCGCTCTGGATGGTGGGATAACCCAGCACCCCCGCCCCCTGCCAGCGGCCTAGCAGGAAGCTCAGCGGAGCGATCGCGGGATGAGGTTCGTAGGCGGAGTCGTTCTGCGCGGGATACATGCCGACAGCCTAAGGCCGCCTCGCCAGGTGCCGTCCAGCGCGCCAGAGCCGCACGAAAAGCAGGGCGCAGCAGGCTGCGACCGCGGCGCACGCCACGGTCAGGATGATCGCCGTCGCGTCTGCCGCCACGCCCAATACCTTAGGCCGCCCGGCCCCATCCCCCCGCAACCCGACGGCTCCCGGCGCGCCGGCTGCGCGGCGGCGGTGCACCCGCGGCGGCCCGCGGGCGCAGGTCGGGGAATTAGGGTGGGGTGCATGGCTTCAGGCTCACTGGTAGTGAAGGCAACGGCAGGCAAGAACGATCCGGAAAGGTGCAATCAGGCCTTTACCGTCGCGGCCACGGCGGCCGCCAGCGGTGTCGCGGTCTCGCTCTGGCTGACTGGCGATGCGACCCTGCTGGCCCTGCCCGGCCAGGCCGACGACTTCAGGCTGGCCTACGCAACCCCCTTGGCCGACCTGCTCGAGACGGTGCTCAAGGCCGGTTCGGTGACCGTCTGCACGCAATGCGCCGCGCGCCGCGATATCACCGAGGACGACCTCGTCGAGGGGGTCAGGATCGCCGGGGCGCCAACGTTCATCGCCGAGGTGCTCGCCGACGGCGCCAAGGCCCTGGTCTACTAAGGCCGGTCCAGCGCAAGGGCGTCACATCGCTGGCATCGTGACCGCCGCAGCCGAAGAAGAGAAGCGGCGGACGGGGGTGATGCGGGTGGCATTGAGGTCGGGGTTAGGCTGCGACGGCGGCCAGGCGCTCGGCGCGCAGCCGCCTCGTCCAGGCTTCGTCTGCGTCAGCGATCGGCGGCAGCGGGCCTGCGGCCCAGGTGAGCAGCAGGTCGGCCAGCCCCGGATTACGCACCAGGGCCGGGCCGTGCAGGTAGGTGCCGAGTACCCGGCCCGCGTAAGCCCCTTCCGTGCCGTCGCCGTTACCGACCCCGAGGATGACTCGCGCTAGCGGCTTGACTCCCGGGCCGAGCCTAGTTACGCCCTGATGGTTCTCGAAGCCCGTCAGCTGATCGACGCCAAGCTGCGGATCGACGTCCGCCAGTACCTCGCCCACGCCGCGCCGCTCACCGCGGCCGCTGCTCATATTTACGATGCCTAGCCCCTCCACCGGCTCACCTTGGGCGCCGCCGAATACCGTGCCGATCAGCTGGTAACCCGCGCACACCGCGAAGATGACCGCCCCGTTCGCGGCAGCCGCGGCGAGCCCGCCGCCGGCCCGCAGCCGCTGCGCGGCCAGTACCTGGGGAAGGTCCTCGCCGCCGCCGAGCAGGTAGATATCACCCTGGCGTGGCACAGGCTGATCGGAGTTCACCTGGATCGGGTCGACGGCGAGGCCGCGCAGCCTCGCCCGGCGAGCGAGCATGATCAGATTGCCCCGGTCGCCGTAGGTGCTGAGCAGGTCCGGGAAGATCCAGACCAGTCGAAGTGCGCTCGGGCCCTGAGCAGCGCGCTCGCCACGGACGGCCTGATCACGCTCCTCCTGATGGCTGCCGGGGTGCCCTGGTCCACGGGCCGCCCACAGCATCTCGCTGGCCACGTCGTGCCCGTTCGCGGAGTACGCCTGGCCACCGGAGTTCGGCACCGTCATGAGCCAAGCTCCTTATCGTTACCACCGCGCGGGCGGGACGTGATGCACATCATGCGGTTCGTCCGAGGGTCGCCCTGATCTGCTGGAACGCGGTGTAGTTGGCGATCACGTCGAGGCCGCCTGGCGGAACCATGTCCACCGCGGCGTCGATGCCATCCACCAGGTCGAACGCGATCTCGTCCGCCTCTAGCCTGACCGCCAGGTCGATCCGGCGCTCGCCGGCCAGGAGCACCGGCCGGCCGTGCAGCACCCGGTAATCTACGTCCCACAGCCAGGACGTGTCCTTGCCGTCGGGGACCTGGGCGTTGACCGCGAGCAGCACGGGCCGCCCGTCGGGATCGAGCACGTCGAATGCTTCCAGCCAGCCCGCCGGGTTCTTGGCGAGCAGCAGATGCAGCATCCGCCCGCGGCGCTGCACTGTGGTGTATCTGCCAGCGACGGATACCACGGCGCGCAGGTTCGGCAGGGCCTGATCGACATCGGCTCCGAACAGGCCGGCAACGGCCAGTGCCATCACCGCGTTGGACTTGTTCGCGCGGCCTGGCAATGACAGGTCAAGGTCGCGCACGACACCCGCGGAGTCGATCACCGAGTCGCCCTCGAGCACCCAGCGGGCTGGCGGCCTGGACAGGCCGCAATCGCCGCACCGCCAGCCGAGCTCGTCCCTGCGCAGGTGCGAACCGCACTGCGGGCAGCACCAGGAGTCATCGTGCCAGCGCTGCCCGGCCGCCACCCATGTGACATGGCCCGCAGAGCCCGCCGCCCACGCCACGAGCGGGTCGTCGGCGTTGGCGACCACGCGGCAGTCCGGCATGGCAGCGAACGCCTCCCGCCACCGCCTCGCGACCAGCCAGATCTCAGCCGCCCTGTCCATCTGGTCACGGCTGAGGTTCAGCAGGACGACCACCCTCGGGTGCGTCGCCTTCATCATCGACGGCAGGTACCGCTCGTCAACCTCGAGCACGGCGTACGGGGCATCTGGCGCGCCGCCGAGCGCGGAGACAAGTCCGCTCTCCATGTTGGCGCCGAACGCGTTCGACGCGACTTCCTGGCCCAGCGACGCCACCGCGGCCGTTACCAGCCGGGTCGTCGTGGTCTTACCGTTGGTGCCGGTCACCAGCACGATCTGGCGGCCCGCCGCGAGCTGCCTGAGCAGGTCAGGCGCGACCCGCAAGCCGACCACGCCGCCGATGACTGAGCCATCGCCACGGCCGGTCAGCCGCGATACCCTCCCGGCGGCCTCGCCGAGGGTGGTCGCGACGCGAGCCCTGATCGGAAGCTTGCTCATGGGCGCAGATGCTATCTAGCCACTGGCGCGGACAGCGCCGCAGCAGCCGAGGTCAGATCTTCGTTACTTCCGATAATGAACAAACTAGTTCCTAAACGGAGGTAATTTCTGGGTTTTTACGGCATCCAGGATACTGCGCGGCGGAGAACGCCGTGGGAACGGTTCTGGCGGCGGGCCACTCGCCGGCCGGACCAGATGCCCGGGAGCTCACCTCGGCGTGTCCTGCGGCCTTGCCGACCTCTCCAGCCTCCCGCCCAGCCTCCCGGTCTCCCCGCGGGCCGGCCCGGGCAACCCGCGCTACTTCCAGAGTCGCCAGTCGTACTGCCAGTGCTTGACCAGCGAGGAGTCATAGTTCGGCCCGTTGTCGTACTGGGTGGCCTTGACAAACCGGTGCGGGTACATGAACGGCCCTTTTCCGGCGTAATCGGCCACCCAGTATCCGTCCGCCGACGGGTTGCCGAAAACGGTCGAGGCCGACCCGTACACCCAGGCGTAGAACCCGGCCCATCTCATGACGCTGTGGAACCTTCGCACGTACCCAGCGTCCACGGCGGTCTCCAGGTCAATGGCGACAGTGATCCCGCGGGGGACTCTGAGTTGGTAGAGCCGCTGAAGCGCGCCGAATGCGTCGGCCTCGGCGTCGACCTGCGTCGGGTTCGACCGTACCCAGATTGGCAGCTTGGGTAGCTGGTCGAACCGCCTCCACTCGGCTTTGGTCCAGACATGCGGGGTGTCGCCGCCGATGTATCCAGCGACAGCCCGGTAGCCAGCGGGCGCAGACGCCGGCGGAACACTGGCATCGAACATCTTGACCGGCGGCAAGACCATTCCGTCCTCCTTTGACAGGCACATCTGCCCTGGCTAACAAACGTACGCGGTGGCCATCGGTTGCATGCCGGAGAAGCCAAATCCGCTCGCCGTATTCCGGCTGGCAATACGCTGGTCGCTTAGCCGGCGCTGCGATTCCCGGCAGCCGCGGAAACAGATGTGGGGCGATCCAGATCTGTCTGCGCGTCATAGCCGACGATAAAGCGCCGCGGCCAGGAGAGCACGGGCTCGAGCCAGCCGACCACGCCCATTTCGCCGGCCGCCTGCAGCAGCTGGCCACGGTGGCTGGAGCCAACAGCCAGCAGGGCCAGGTCGGCCGAGAATGCGCGCTGATCGTCCGCGCCCAGCAGGGCGGTCCAGGCCGGAAGCCTGTTGCTGTCAAGCTCCATCGACAGCGGGTGCCTGCGCAGCGCGCTCACCCGCTGCCCGACCTTGATATCGGGCCGGTCGACTAGGCCAGGCAGCTCGAACTCGAGCGGCAGCGCGGGCTCAAACGGGTCGGTCGTCGGGCCGTTGAGCGGCAGCGCGCGCTCAATCTCGTGCAGCCACTGCAGCTGAGGTATGACCCAGTCGCGCCCGACCTGCGTCCCCGCGCCCTTGCCGCCGCCCAGAATCCGCCGCGCGGTCTCGCCGACTGCCGCCGTCAGTTCTTCCGGCGCGAAATGATCACGGATCGCGTGGGACCGGCCAGCGACGGTCCCTTCGATGATCGTGGCGAGCACGCATTCCCGCAGCCGCGCATCGAGCGCGGACCAGCGCGACTTCAGCGCCGACGGCACGACGGGCAGGGCTGAATTGGTCAGGAAGGCGAGCACCATCGCCTCGGTCCATACCCTGAGCCACGCGTACTCGGCGGACCTGGCGCGCAGCTCAGCCGACCGCAGCTCGAGCAGCGTGCAGGCACGGGCGCCCTTGCACGGAGGGCCGCACGCCGCGGACCGGCGGGCGGCCATCGGGGGTGGCGCCAGCTCGCCGGGCTCGGGCTGGCGCTCGGCGTGTCCGCCGAACGGCACCCTGACCCGGATCGGCCGGTCCATCCCGTCGCTGAACACCGCGGCCACTCCCGGCGGGAACGAGACCACCTGCCTGGACTGCTCGGCGTCGAGGTTCATGGTCGCGCCCACAAGCTCCCGGTCGTCGTGCGCAGGCAGCCGGTGGACGATCTTCAGCGCGGTGTTCTTCACGACGTCGGGCACGAGCTTGGCCGGGATCTGCTCGGCGATGAGCAGGCCCTCACCGTAGGCGCGGATCTCGGCCAGCAAGCCGGCGAATAGCTCGACGGCATGCGCGCTGGCACCCTCCCGGCCGGCCCTGAGCAACCTGTGCGCCTCCTCTATGACGATGACGTGCCGCAAGCTCTCGCCGCCGCGCTGCGCATCGGCTCGCTCGCGCAGCCGCAGGTGCTCGATGATCCTGATGATCAGCGTGCCGATCAGGAAAGCCTTGTCCTCGTCGTTGGCGACATCCTCAATGGCGAGCACAGCGTTCCGCTTGAGCAGTTCCGCGATGTCCGCGGGGTGGCCGCCTTCGAAGAACCGGCCGGTCGACCCGGTCCGGAGCGAGCGCAGCCTGACGTCCACGAATCCCCTGACATCCGCCTGCAGCTCAGGGCCATAGCCGACATCGGTGATCACCTGAAGCGCGGCCGCCTGCAGCTGCGCCAAGGTGGGAACGGCGGGCGGCACTACGGCACCTGGCCGTCCCGCGCCGCTGACCGGATCCCAGCCGCAGGACTCGTAGACCTGCTGCAGCGCCTGGGACATGATCTGCGGGAACGGCTCGTGCGCGTCGAACGCCGCCAGGAACAGCGCGCGCACCATGTCGATATGGGCCTGGACCGGATAGCCAGGTTCCGGCGCGAGCGGGTTGACGGCCAGCGGCACTGCGTCAGGATCCGCCGGGCTGACGAGCGTCAGCGCTCCCCCGGCCGCAGCGATCCGGCCGGCCATCGCCGCGTACTCCGACTTGACTGGCTCAACGACCAGCCAGGGGATACCCGAGCTGGTCAGCTGCTCAAGCAGGTGCCTGACCGTCTGCGACTTACCAGACCCGGTCGCGCCGGTGATCAGCGCATGCCTGTTCAGGGTGGCCAGCGGCACGCCGAACTCCCCCACCGGCCTGTCCTGGCCGTCCAGGATCGTGCCGACGATCACGTCGTCCGCGCCTGGCGGCTCGGCCGTGACGTCGAAGTACCCGACGTCCAGGACCCGCACCCCGGGCACCTCGCGCCGCGGCAGGCCGGCGAGTGCGGCGAGGACGCCGGCCGTCGCGGCGAAAGGGACGGCTGAACCGTCGGCCTCGTCCGCGCTCTTCGCAGCAAGGGCGTCCGCTAGGTCCCTCGCCCGCTCAGGGACGCGGAGCCGGTACGGATGCGCGCTGAGGTCGGCAGCCCCGACCAGCAACGGGCCGATCAAGCTGAGCTGCTCGGCGTCGGCGGCTCCGACCAGCACCCTGACGTTCAGCAGGCCGGCCTCGCGGAAGGCATCCAGTTCGGCCAGGCGGCTGGCGGCGCGATGGGCCTCGAAGCGTGACTGCTCCTCGTCGAACCGCCGCAGCACATTCAGCTCGCTGCGCAACTCGGCGATCTCGGCGTCGATCAGTTCGGTCGGCTCAGCCACGACCAGCCAGCCGAAGGGGCGGGTCATCAGCGTGGTCAGCGCGGCCTCGAACAGCGTTGGCGCCGCGGCAGCCAGGCCGGTGCCGCCGCCGAGCCAAGGGGCGCCGGTCAGGCCCTGGCCGGCGGGCTGGCCGGAACCGCCCAGCCCGCCGGGCGACCACGATGGCGATCGCTGCCCCGCGGGGTCGACAGGAAGGGCCGCGCCCTGCCGCCCTGGGCACGGTGCCCACACCATGGCGTCAAGGTCGGCCATCAGGCCGTCTGGGCAGGGCACGCCTCTGGCGCCCCACGGAAACAGCAACTCGCAGCGGTCTGGCCGGGCACGCTGGCCGGACGGCTTCGTCAGGAGATCCCCGGGCGGCCCGTACGGGTGCTCGCCGTCCTTGGCGCGCTGGCCGGAGCGCGCGGGCTGCTCACCGGCCGCCACGGTGCCGCTGACCGGGGCCTGCGCGGCGGTCGATGGCAAAGGCCCAGCGTTAGTGAGCAGTTCAAGCGGCGCCCCGCCGCCGCGTGAGAACCAGCCGGTCACGAACGGCCGGCGGCTCTGTGCCGCGTCAAGCAGCGCCGGGAGGACAGACGCGTAGTCTCGCTCCGCGGTGCCGCCGTAGCAGACATCGGGAATCGCGACTACCCGGTACCAGGGCGCGCTGGGGCTGGCCCCGATGCCAGGATCGCCGTTCATATGGCGTGCATATCAGCCGAGCAGTCGGGTGTGCCACCAGTTGCCCAAGAATCGGCTACACATCTACCGCGCCGGTGATCCTCGTCCTCGTAGCCCCGGAAACCCAGATCGTGCCGTCCTCGCCGGCGTCGATGCGGACCCGGCCGCGCCGCCCGATCGCCGTGCCCTGACTGGCGACATACGGGGCAGTGGCGCGACCGGTCGACAGCAGCCACTGGGCCAGCGACGCGTTCAGGCTGCCCGTGACCGGATCCTCGACAGACCGCCCGGCCGCGGGAAAGAACGCCCGCACCTCAAAGGCGAACTCCGAGCCTGGCGGATAAGGGCCAGCCAGTCCCAGGACAAGGTCACCGTCTCCGGGCCGGACGTCAAGCACAGCCTGGGCGCTGCCGAGCAGGATCGCGATCCAGCCAGGCCCATTGTCGGCCCACTCCGCGTCCACGATGTCCGTGCGGGCGATCCCGAGCTGGGCCGCGATCTGCCCCAGCAGCGGCTCATCGACCCGGCCAGAACGCAGCAGCGGCGGGGCCGCGAAGCCAAGCACGCCGGCGCTCCGCCTGATCATGACCAGGCCTGCGCCGCATTGCTGCACGATCTGATCGGTCCGCTGCGGCTCGTGACCGGACTCCAGCCAGGCGTGGCAGGTGCCGAGCGTCGGGTGCCCGGCGAACGGCAGTTCCGTCTCCGACGTGAAGATCCGCACCTGGTAGTCGGCGCCAGGCTCGTCGGCGGGCAGCACGAAGGTGGTCTCCGACAGGTTCGTCCAGCGCGCCAGCAGCTGCATCTGCGCCCTGGTCAGGCCGGTGCCGTCGAGCACGACCGCGACCGGGTTGCCGCCGAAGGGCTCCTGGCTGAAAACATCGACCTGGCTAAATGGCCGTTGCATTCGTCCGAGTCTGCCATGGCCGGCCGGCCCGCGATCGCCCGGGCGGCCGGGCCTCGGCAGCTCACCATGCGGTCGTCAGAGGCCTATCTGCCAGCGACGCGGATGGAAGAGTCATCAGGGCCGGGTTAGCGTCGGCCAGCGTCACGATCCTGGCGTCCGGTGCTGGGTAGCTGACGATCATGGCGCTGGGCGGCAGCCGCTGCAGTTCGTCGGGCTCGACCAGGAGCTCTCGCGACCGCTGCGCCGTGTGGGCGAACGAGGCGTTCTCGCCGAGCGCCCTGGACAGGCTGATGCCCCACGAAGTGCCCGAATTGATGCCTTCGGTCAGCGAAATCGATTCGGACCCGCTGCGGGAATAGTTCGAGTCCCTGCTGGACGAGGAATTGAAGTCGCCGAACGGTCCGAGCCCTTGCCGGCCGCGCCCGCGGCCCCGGCTGCCTCCGCTGCTTCTGGCGGCCGTGACGGAGTCCGCGACCGAGTCAGACGTGCCGACGGTGCTGGTGTACGAGTCAGCCAAGGTATCGGTGACCGACATCCCGACGGTGTCGGTGAGCTGACCGACGACAAAGCGGTGCTCGGTTCCGATCAGCTCGCTGGCCGCCCGCGCGTCGTCGCCGTTGCCGAGCCGCATGAACGCGATCATCGCGTTGCCCCTGCCCAGCCGCTCACGCACACTGGCAGGGATCGACCGGAACGCCAGCACCAGCCCGGTCCGCGAGACCTCGCAGGCGTCGGCGAGACGGTCGAGCGCGTCGCCGGCGAGCCGTTCGGCGCCAAGCAGGAAGATCACGTGCGCCCACGGCTCACCAGGCTCAGCCCGCCGCAGCATGTGGGTCAGCGCGGCGACGACGTACGTGCCGAGAACCCTGTTACCGATCACGCCGGCCCGCCGGTCGAGCGCCGCCACCCTGAGCCGGGTCAACGTCCCCGGCACGGGCGGCTCGCCAGTTCCGAGTGCGTTAAGCGCGCGCAGCCTGGACTCCAGGACGAAGGCCCGCTCCAGCACCATCCGCTCGGCCGCGCCGTGGCGGAATAGCCTCCCGATCTGTTGCAGCTGCCCGGTCGTCAGCAGTCCGGAACCCACGTCAGCGCGCGGGTCGCCGACATCGCCAAGCATCCGCAGCGCCGCGGTCACCGAGGCGATGCCCGGGTCCGGGCCGAGCGCGCTAAGCACGCGCTCGAGCAGTGCGCAGTCGACTGCGGCATCCGCCGCGACGCTATCGCCTGCCCGGCCACCCGGCCGGTCGGCAGCGGCGCTGGCGGCCAGCGCCAGCACGTCGGCAAGCGCGCGGGCCTCGAGCCCGGCGCCGAGGTCAAGCCGGTGCAGGTCGGCCGGGAGCGCCCACACGAGCGGCCGCAGCCCGGCGCGCTGTGCCAGGCGGATGAGCTCGCCTGCAACTGCCGCTTCGGTGAGGTCGACGACGGTGACCTCGCCTCCGCCGCTCAGCTGCGGTGCCGCGATCGTCGTGACCAGCGCCGACCAGCCCGCCAGGGTACCGCCCGCGACGTCCACCCGGTCGATCCCTGCGGGCAGGCCGACAGCGAACCAGGACGGCTGGCGGTCGAAGACCGCTCTGCGCCGCTGCCACGTGCGGTAGTCGCTGGCGTGTTCGCGCTGCTGCGCCTCGAGCAGACGGGAGTAGGCAGCGCGCGCGGTCTCGACTCGCTGCCTCTCGTCGGCGAGCACCGCGGCGAGCCTGCGCCGGCCTCGCCAGGCCGATCTGGCGCACCCAGCCATGGCAGCGGCGCCCGCCAGCGTGCCGAACCCGCCAAGCCCCTGGCCGGTCAGCCCGGCCAGCCATGCGACGCCCGACAGGGCGGCGACGGCGGCGCCCGCGGTCAGGCCGGCCCGCGCTGGCCGGCCGGCGATGTGAGCGATCCGCGCCTGGGCTTGCACCCAGCCTTGGTCGAGCCGGTCCGCGGGCCCTGGAGCCGGCCTGGGCGGCGCCGGGCCGGGATCGGCCAGTATGGGCGCGAAGTGCCAGCCCAGGCAGACCTCGCGCGGCCTGGCATTCACCGCGCAGCCCGGCAGCCGGTAACAAGGCGCGGCCGCGGGTTCCGCACCGCAAGCGACAGGCCGTCAGGCCGCTGCTCCCCCACCAGTGCCGCCGGCCATCCCTGGCCGTCTTCCAGGCTTAACGAGATCTCTCCCGCAACTCCCGCCAGGCCAGCCGATGATGCCGCCCGGGCTGCCGAGCCGGCCGGCGGCTGTCCCCTGACGGCAACGACGTTGACCTGACCGGCGAGCCAGCCGGCGGCCGCGCCAGCTGCCGTGCTGAGCAGCGTGGCCACCCCGGCGCGGGGACCGAGAGCGAGCTGAGCCTCAAGCTGACCGCGCGCTGTCTCCTCGAAGCCGTTGATCCAGAGCAGGCAGTCGGCCCGCGCGCCCAGTCTGGCGCGGTCCGCCAGGATCCCGGTCAGGTCCGCGATCACCAACTGCGCGACCATCACGGCGCACCGGCCGTGCGTCAGCCGGTCGAGCGCGAACAGCACTACTTCCCGCTCGGCCACCGCCCGGCCAAGGATGATCGGCTCGTCATCCCCAGGCCCGGGCTGGCAGAGCCCGGCCCCGATCGCCGCAGAGCGGAGTCCGGCCAGCTGAGCTGCCACGGCTCTCGTCGCTGGCGGCGCCGCGCTGTCCAGCTGCGCGGCCAGCTCATCGAGGATGGATGACCGCTGGCCAGCGGTAGCTGGCCAGCGCGACGTGAGGAGCTCGAGGGCGGCCCCGAGGCGATCCGCGCTGAGTAACCACTGCTCCTGACCCACGCCGGACCAGTCGATCATGGCGGTGAGGAGGCTAGCGGCGCGGTCCGGGCTGGCACCCGAGAACGGCTCGTAGTGTCCGCGCTCGGCAGCGAACATCGCCAGCGACGCGTGCACGCCATCGCAGGCCGCCTTAACCGCCTCCGCCACCGCGTGGCCGTCACCCCCTGTGCCGCGAGCGCCGGACGCCGCGCCGCTGGTCAGATCGACAATGATCACCGTCTTCCGGTGCTGGATCGCCGCAGTCGCCAGCTCAAGCGCGGTCCCGGTAACGCCAGCGGCGTCCCGGCCGGTGACGAGGACGCCGCCCTGCGCCTCCCGCCAGGAGATCTCGGCGCGCCTGCCGGTCCCCATGACAGTTCCGACGCAGCTGCCGCCCGGAGTCGCCATCTCGCCACGGCGGTGTGCTGCCCGCAGGTACGCGCGACGAGCCGCGATAACCAATCCCGGCCGGCATCCCGCCGCGCCGGCCGACCATCCGACGGCGCACGCCTCGGCCGCTGCGATGATCAGCGCCAGAGGTAACTGGCCGGGCAGCCGGTGCTGCCAGTCAGTGAGAGCCGCGCCAGGCCTGAACAGATGCGGAGGCACCGAACCAGGATGCGCGAGGAAACCGATCAGGCGGCTGCCGGTTGCCAGGTAGCTGCTGATGGCGCCGCCGGCACCGGCGGCGGCAACCCACGCTAGCCCTGCCATGACAGGCATGATCAGCCACAGCGGCCGCCACCGGCCGTACCTGCTGATGCACACGAATAGGGCGGCTAGCGCGAGAGTGAGCGGCGCGACCGCCAGCTGGATCACGACGACCGCGGCCATGGCTCCCGCGGCTAAGTTTCGGCGCGGATTTCCGGTCCCCGTGCTCAGGCGGTTCGCGCGCGATGAGAGTAGCTCGGCTCTGCCGGTCGGATATGGCGGCACAATGGCACAAGATAGTACCTCGGTGCGCGGAATGCCGCCGGCTCGGCAACAGCAGACCTGGCCGTATTCGAAGAAGTGCTGCCCGAGGCGGCAGGCCAAGTGCTTGCTAGCGAACCGCGGGCTGGTCGTCGGCCGCCCAGCCGTCCTCGTCGCTGGCCGGCACGGCTGCGAGATCATCGGCCAGCGCTTGCGCAGGCGCGATGTTCCTGACCGAGGCGCTTGCGGCCGGCGAGTCGACCACGATCCTGAACAGGTCCGCCCTCAGCGCCGCCACGGTCAGCGCTACCGCCAGGCCGGACGCCAGGTCGTCGAAGCGCACCGTGATCATGGCGGCCGGCTGGCCAGCTCCGAGCCGGAGGCCGCGAGCGATCGACGACGGCGGGGGCTGCACCTCCAC
>WNFL01228070.1_pt1 | contig 50586 bp, 62 predicted proteins | sample 5400361 | NCBI WGS metagenome assembly WNFL01 (sample SAMN13153351, study PRJNA577476) | soil metagenome | isolation source: 40 cm soil on Douglas fir-dominated hillslope | place: USA:California | collected 2013-09-17 | reverse complement strand
AATGGGAACGTGTTCGGTTGGCTACCCTTGACAACCGTGGATTTGGTAACGGGATCGAAGAAGAGGTTGGGACCATTGGCAGGATCCTGAGCCTGAACTAGGCCATTCAGCTGGTGGTTACGAGGCGCCTTCTGACAGAAGACGGAGTTGCGAGGAGTAGGAGGGTTGGTCGTAAAGTCTGGAGGAGTGTTCTTCTCGCATTGTCGGAACTTGATAGCCAACTGAATAGGGCTATCGGCGGAGCACTAAGACAGGAATTGCGAATGGGTGGCTTACCTCGACCATTTTGGCGGCGGTGGTGGCGTCTTCTTTCTTGCTGGCATCAATGATATCGTCGGCCAGATCTTGCTGGGCGCACTCGAGTGCGGCAGCGAGCAAGGTGCCGACTGGAAAGAAGTGTACAAGATTGGGTCTCCAGGGGCATTAAGGAACGTACTGCTCTGGCCGCCCAATACGCCACAAACCTCACCACGGCATGCGGCGCCGATTTGTTGTGGGAGACCATTACACTGTTCTTGGCCGAAGCGCCTGGGGACGAGAGCGCGGCTGAGAACAGCCTTACCGTCGCGTTCGAGAAAAACTTCACGGCTCATCGTGAAAGGAGTGAGGGAAAAGAGAATGACAAGGTAAGTCGACTTGGCGGACATCCCGAATATTTATATATATATTTTGGTGAAAATGAGAGGTGTCTGTAAGGCCACGCTAAAGCAAGGAAGAGGACCACCGATCGACGGCTCTGAAAGAGGAAGGGCGAGAGAGAGAGGGAGGGACAAGGAGTCAGGAGGGTGAAAACTTTTCGTTTATAAGTGGACGCCATGAGCCCATCCGTAGTCCTGCGGGTGTTCATATTACCGCAACTGGATGGCCAAAGGGCCGTTGTCAGAGGGCCGACATTTTCCCAGGGAAAGCCCGTATTTAGCCAAAAGGTTGGTAGTCCAAGCCAGGGCATCACTGGAAGCGCATGGTATGCGTAAAAACAGCCAAACCTTTCTGCAGATAGAGCCGGCGAGATTTTTCAGATGTAAACGGAATTCGTTGGTTGTTGACCTATGCAAGACGAGAAGGTCAGAGATCCACCAGTGATCGTATTGAGGTCCGTTTCGATTGTTTGTGGTCGGGCAATACGGAAGCCGCCTCTGGATATATCTCGGAGCAAAGGGACATCGGCGTTTGAAACGACTGACAAGCCATCCAGGCACTGTGGGGAAAAGGTGTGCAGCTTGAAGTTGTGAAGACGAGATGGGCCCAGAGGTGGGGAACCCCGCACCCAACGAGTAACGCGCTCCGCGTGAGCAGCGAATCCGAGACGGATCATCACGTCTTAAAATGTGCTAGGAGGCGACAAGAGGGCCCTCCTGCATTCACATCTAGCGAGGAAAGGGCACTGAAGTCGGAATCAAAGCGAGAACTCCGATCTCCAGGGCGACGGGTGGCTTAAATTGGCCAGTGCGATTAGCGGAGGAAGTTTGGAACCTAAGGCGGGCGGGTACGCTGTTCCCGTCGACGACGGGAGCTGGCCCTGTGCGGCCCAAATACAAAGACTCTTGACCCCGCCGCACTCAGTCTGAGAAAGGCGGCCCTGCTGAGCGACGAACAGGAGAACTAGAACTAGATTCTGAGCACCAAACATGAGCACAGCGCGGCTCAAAAAGGGCATCCAGGCGCGCAAGAACAGGCAGCCTGTTGAGATGGACTTCACGCAGCATCAGCTCGAAGATGGCGCCTTCGTCAGTACACAAGAGCGCGTCGTCAAGGATGTGGGTCGCAGCGAGCCCATAATATCTCTACAATTCTCACTGACCGATGCTTCCCCTCCGTAACGATCACGGGCGTGCACAGGTCCAAGCTCCTGCGATGCAAATCCCTACAGACGCACAGTTCTTCTCATCAACAGATCCTTCAAAGCCGGACATTGCCTTCCTCAAAAATCACTTCTATCGCGAAGGTCGCTTGACTGAGGAGCAATGCCTCTTCATCATCGAGGGGGGCACAGAAATTCTCAAGAAGGAACCCAATCTTCTTGAAGTAGATGCCCCAGTAACAGGTCCGTCCTTCTCCGCACACTATCCATCAAACTTGCTCACCAATTCCGATCCTAGTCTGTGGCGACGTTCATGGCCAATACGTGCGTGGCATACGCGCCCTGGAAATGCGCCATATTCATTACCTATTCTTCTTCAGTACGATCTCATGAAGCTCTTCGAAGTCGGCGGGAATCCTGCTGACACCCGCTATCTGTTCCTGGGGGACTACGTCGATCGGGGCTACTTTAGCATAGAAGTGAGTTTCCGTGCCACCTGTTTACATCATGGCTCATTCACGGTGTCCAGTGTGTACTATACCTGTGGGCACTCAAGATGTGGTACCCGGACACCATCACGCTGCTAAGAGGGAACCACGAATGCAGACATCTGACCGACTACTTTACTTTCAAACTGGAATGTGAGAAATTTATTTTTTCTACGCCCCTTCCATGCTGATGCCACCAGTTCAGGCAAACACAAATACTCGGAGCGCGTATACGATGCATGCATGGAGTCTTTCTGTTCGCTGCCATTGGCAGCGATTATGAATAAGCAGTTCCTGTGCATCCATGGTGGATTATCCCCGGAGCTTAATACATTGGATGACTTACGAACGGTGAGCGCTCATCACGCGCCCGACTGCTGCCCGTGATCACTGACGACATTGAAGATTGATAGATTCCGTGAACCACCCACCCACGGTCTCATGTGTGATATCCTGTGGTCTGACCCTATCGAGGACTTCGGTGCTGAGAAGACGCAAGATCTCTTCGTCCACAACCACGTCAGGGGATGCTCGTACTTCTTTACGTAGGTCAATCTCGGTACACTCTTCTCCTTTGTCTATACTCTTGATCTACAGGTATAACGCGGCATGTCAATTCCTCGAACGAAATGGACTCCTGTCAATCATTCGCGCGCACGAAGCACAGGATGCCGGGTAAGGTAGAAATTTAACGCGAGTATTTCCTTCTGACCTTTGTGAATAGATATCGGATGTATCGGAAGACGAAGACGACCGGCTTCCCATCTGTTATGACTATCTTCAGTGCCCCGAACTATCTGGACGTCTACAACAACAAGGCGGCAGTATTGAAGTATGAGAGCAATGTGATGAACATCCGGCAGTTCAACTGCACGCCACATCCTTACTGGCTTCCGAATTTCATGGATGTTTTCACGTGGAGTTTACCATTCGTGGGCGAGAAGAGTGTGTTCAATTGCCCCATTGGACTTGTTCATTACTGAATGTGATTCGTTAGTCACCGACATGCTTATTGCAATCCTCAATACCTGCTCCAAGGAAGAACTCGACGAAGCGAGCGAAGAGGACCCCGATGACATTGACGCAGAGGAAGCAGGTGATTCCACAGAGCGTCGGAGAGTCATCAAAAATAAGATCCTGGCCGTTGGGAAGATGGCCAAGGTCTTCGCTGTACTTCGGTGAGTCACCGTCACTTTGACACAGACCGTTTACCTGGTTTTGCTGATTATGATTCACAGAGAGGAGGCGGAACGAGTGTCCGAACTCAAGAATATATCCGCCTCGAACAACTTGCCATATGGCACACTGGTGCTTGGGTCGGAAGGCATTAAGGACGCAATCCAGAACTTCGATGACGCGTATGTAACCTATGATTATACCTTTGCCTTTTACTGATGCCTTATCATAGGCGGAAATCCGATATCGAGAACGAGCGTCTACCACCCGACCTCATCGACCCGGAGGATGCAAAGGCGTTCCTTTCCAACCAACTGACAGAGGGCGAAGTACCGTCGCCACAAACAATCGAATCGCCAGGACTCTTCGCCTCGTCAGGATCGTCTTCACCAAGCGGCGCACCGTCGTCTCCAACGTCGCCTACCGTTCCTGGTGCGCCCTTCCGACGTGGACACGGCCGTCAATCGAGTCTGGGTACCACCTCTACCAGTCCAAGTACTCGCAGGAGGAGTATCGAAAACACGAAGAGTCTGCTTAGAGACGTTGTCGAAGGGAAGGTCTCCGAGGGGAAGGATAACGAGCTCGAGGCGCTCGCAGATACGCTTACCAGCCCCGCACGCAAGCGGGCTGGGTCGATCAGCACCTTGGCTGATGTGGCGGAGGAACCGAAGCAGTAGAGTGAATTGGAAGTAGCTACGCAGTAAGGGTCACTCGAAGGACGTTTGTATAACTGGAATGTTCTTTACGCTCCCCATTAACGACCTTACCTCCGCCGTTCCTTATCCTAAAATCCCAAAAAGAGAGCCGCTTTTCTGGTCATCTGTGTGACAATAATACATTACGCGAACCTTGGGGCGATATCGGGCTTGTGAGGGTCTTGGTGTCGAAGGGGGAAAGAAGGTACCCCATCAGGTGGGATTTCGGTCTCGTTAGCTCAAGTGTGAAAACCGGACCATCATGGGCAAGATATTCCGGTTAAAGTGCAGGCCCCAATTTTTGCGTAATATTCAGAGTGTTTAATTATTCCGCGTGGATTGAAGAAAGCCAACGGGGGTGGAGGGAGCACTGCCATTCGAAGGTACGTCAATTCAATAATCGCGTGGGATCCGACATGGGTGGCTGAAGACTGTATGCAGGTGAAGGTGCGAAGATAACCAGGAGAAGACATTGCCCGTTGTGACTTGTAATGGCGCTCCGCCCTTAGCTAGTGCATAGACATCGTTGAAGCTCGTCAACTCGGTCTGCGTGGTCTTCACCTAACTAGATCGAATCCTTCTGCCGAGGGATCAAAGGCACGGCTACAAAGGGAGGAGTACCTGCTTGGGATAAGGCCGATAGGCAGAAGCGTAACATGCTTTGGAGAGTGATTGGTATGATAGGGGTGTAAGGAAAATGTGGAAGGAAGGTATAGAGTCACTGAAGTGTGCCTCCGAGCCCGTGTCCTGGGAAGGGGCTGGATCCCGACTCCAAGAAGTCCACCGAAGATAACTGAGATATGGCGTCTCCCTCCCCCAATAGCACAGATCCATCAATTAATTCACAAGGGACGGTGATACCTGCCTCATGGCAGATACGGACAAAACTTTGAGGAAGTGGGGCTTGGATGGTCAGTTTTTGAATGATATCTTTGCCAGAATCCTGTTTGAACGACCTCTTCGAGGCGGCAATAGTCCAAGGTAGCCAGAATAGATTTGGAGATAAGCTCGGAGTGAGGAAGGGAAGCAAGTCGGCGCACCTTCAAGGAAATGCGGTGGGAGTGGAGATATATTTCCCCCAATACAGTGTTGATAACAGGCGGAAATGTCAGGTGCCAGTTGGTGGGAGAGTGGAGGTTGTCGCCGAGAATTGGGGCTGGAGAGGGATGCGTTAGGGTTTGTGGGTGGGGGCTGGGGAAGCCGCTCACTCCCGAGGGCATGCGCCATGTGTAGTCGCAGTTGGTGTTTCACGCCAGTGATAAGCTTTAACCTAACCAGAGCGATAGGGAGCGTGGGCTATGAGAAATGTGAATCTGGTGAGAACGCGGGCACCAGGCTAGTAGCTGTGGCGTTCTCACGGATGTGGCAAGGGGTTCGCATTCACTCATGGCTTTGAGCTTCTTGCCTTTTGTGGGCCATTCCTTTTGAAGCTCCTCTCTCCAAAGGGACATTCGCCCATCCCCGCTGTTACACAGGCTGTTCTTGATTGTTCGCAGATGGGTCTCTTTCAGCTCATCAAGCGTCTTGACATGACCTAATCCGATCAGGGCGAGGTAGTGTTTCTCGAGCGTGTTCGATTCAACTCCTGTCCGTTGGAAGAGAGCAGAAATCCGTCTCGCATCGGACTTTGTTAAGGCTACTATCATTACTCCTATCCTCAGGAGTGAGTATGTGTATGTGAAAGGTGGCTTGCATACCTGTTGTCCTCTTCGCCGTGTCAGACACAGGAAAGCACGGTTCGAAAGGCTGGAGATACCTTGTCTAGTCTGTGGACAGTTAATGGCCTTCGGGGAAGCCTCAAGTTCGCACGAAGAACTACGTGATGAAAAATTTAAAACTTCTGAAGCTGAAGGCGAGATCGATTATGAATCGCACCATCAAAAAGCGTCTTTAGGGATCCTACCTATGGTACAATGGTTTGTGTATACCTAACGAAGGTAACGAAGGTAACTACGCACGTCATCCCGCTTAGTATCCTGCGCACTCATCCCAGAGGGCTTGTTGATGGCCACGATTCCTCGGTCGACGTACAACACCCCATTTTCGCGCAGTACTTGAACCGTCTTCTGGTTTTGGAGTGCTGCTAGTGGAGAAAACCGGGGCGAAGGCATCCAAAGTTTTTGTTAATATGGGCCTTGGACTTGCGCTCGAATATGGCCGGCTCAAAGTACGCGTACGTGAAGAACTTTGAGTTAGCCGACAAGTTACTCCCGAATACGTTTCTCGTTGTGAGGATTGACGGGCATGGGTTCCATCGGTAGCTAGTTCAAGCGCGATGAAAGTCGAGCACGACTGACGCTTTGGTGGGTGGATAGATTTTCGGAGGCGCATGGATTTGAGAAGCCGAATGACGAACGTGCACTCAAGCTGATGGATTGTGCTGCGTGTGAGGTGATGAGCGAGTATCCCGATATCATTCTTGCATATGGGGAGAGCGACGAGTACAGGTACGCGCATGTTTACCAAGAGCAAAATTTGCAAAATTTACGAAGAGTAGTGCACTAACTAGTTTGTATAGTTTCCTCTTACGAAAATCTACAACATTGTATAACCGTCGATCCAGGTGAAACCTATGACCCCCTTGCAGGTGCATCGGGCTGATAATTTGGGAAGCAAGATCAGCAGCACTATCGTGTCATTATTCACATCGAACTATGTTCTCCATTGGTTCAAGTTCTTCCCCGATGCGCCTTTGACATATGCGCCTTCGTTCGATGGACGCGTCGTGGCGTATCCCTCGAGTCAGGAAGTCCGTGACTATTTCTCGTGGAGACAGGTCGATAGTGGGTTTCTGTGTCGCGCTAATATGCTCGCGTAGCTAACGATGTGCAGCACACATCAACAACCTGTATAACACGACCTTTTGGGCGCTCGTTCTCAAGGGCGGAAACCCTGCCAAAGATGCTCACGCAGCTCTAAAGGTGTGCTATTCAATGGGTATTCGAGCCGGGTATTCAAAGTTCCTGCCAGGGAACGACTTCGTCGCAGAAAAATGAACTACTCTTTCGCGACTATGGGATCAACTATGCCCACCAGCCAGAGCGGTACCGGAAGGGAAGCACAATAATCAAGCTTGAGGTGCGGCGATCGAGTGGAATACCCCTAAGATAGCCTCGACTGACAAGCGCCTTGCCGCAGCTGTCTGGGTCTGGGGACGCGCGTACACCTGCCGCCAGCAGGGCTGACGACAGGACGGACAAGGCACGGCGAATTGCAGAGCCTACTGTGTTGCACTGCGACATTATTGGTGACGTATTCTGGCTAGAGAACCCAAGCATACTGGGCTGAATGTGCAAATGGAGGATTTGTGCCCGTTACCGTTACCGTTTACCGTTACGTCCACTCCCGACATCGGGGGATTGTGTCAATGTCAGTCAGTCAGCCCAGCCAGCCGGGTAGCGTACGGGTCGGCGGCTCCTCGTCAGCGGTCGGCGGAGAGAACGTCGAACATCCCAGAATATGCGAGAATGGCTGCGGGCGCGAGAGCGGGAAACGCAGGTGATGGGATGCGATGAGCCGAGGTCCAATCACGCATAGTCTCGACGTGGCAGCTAGGCACTTGTTCACGACTCGTTCAGTTGTTCAGTTGTTCATTTCACCATCAACCGAAACCAGTAACCCTACAAAGGAGCGTCAAGCCTGGAGCCTCCCACACCCTAGCACCGAAGCTGGAGACACAACTGACGATGAACACTGATAGTACGAACAAGAAACAGGACGACATTTCCTCCCTCTTTGACCTGATCACCCCAGAATGGGCGGTGGCTGCAGGTGGTCCAGACGCCGGGCTCGCTCAGCCGAGCGACGACCTCTGGAGCTCCTTCAATTTCGACCTCGCGAAGGAGATGACCTTCCTCGGCGAATATCCAACCTACCCTGACATTTCTGCCATCCTTCCGCCCATCGAGGACCACCCCGCATCCACCACCATCGACACCCACGACATCTTCGCCCCCGCATCCCTTCCCCACCCTCTTGTACCTGCTCCTTCTTTGGCCGTATTCTCTCCATCGCCCTCTTCTCCCGCCGACACCACATCCCCCAATCACTCAGCCACTGCTCCCCAAGACGACGCGCCCAGCCTCGACGCGCCTTCTGAGTCGGATTCCGACAGCGCGGCTGACTCGGAGGAATTTGCACCTGTCCGCAGGCCAGCCCTTAATCAAAGGTCGAGGGCCTCTGCAACACGAGGCAAGCGCGCCGCCACAAAGCCCAAACCTTATCCGCGCATCTCCGACGTAGTTCGCGATGCCCCACAGAAATACTCAGAGGGTAACAAACGCCCATCTGCCTCGACTGAGCTCAAGGGTTCCATCCGTTCAGCTGATGCCATCGATGATGACTGGCGCCCCACTCTTGAAGAGTATCAGAAGATGTCCAGCAAGGAGAAGCGCCAGCTGAGGAATAAGATCTCTGCCCGCAACTTCCGAGTCCGCAGAAAGGGTATGATGCCTCCTCGCGCTTCCTGTGACATGACTGACAACCCTGGGTACAGAGTACATTGCCACACTCGAGGGTGAGGTAGCAACGCGTGATGAGCAGATCCAAGTTTACAGGGACGAGCTCTCGACGACCAAAAGCGAGAACAATGAGCTCAAGAAGGAAATCGAGCGCCTAAGAAAGGCCATTCTGGAGGGCCGCACTGGCAACCTCTTTGACAAGGCCGCAGCCAACGACACCCCTACTCCTACAACTGTCCTTTCACAGACCAACACCAAAGCGCGGAACACTCGCTCTTCGCTCGCCAAGGCAAACCGCAACAAGGACTTGCCCTCCACTGGCTCTCGCAATGGCTTCTGGGGTGGCTCCGTTCTTGGGAGTGGTGCGACACCTGTCCACACCACCCTCATCCCTGATTTCGACGTTTCCACTTTATCTGGTAAACCCAAGGCACCAGCACCTCTCCAAGAAAACCTCAACCCCTTGCTCAACTCAAGGCTCGTTCCCAAGCCGACTTTACCTTCCTCGACCGGTCTTGGTGGCTTTGATGGCTTTGCCGACAACAATTCATTCACATACAAGACCCTCGAGTCGTATCGTATGCAGCTCTGGCAGAAGATGGCCCGCGAGGCCGGTGCAGCCCACAACAAGGACCACTCGTCTTTCACCGAGTCCTCACCGTCCTTGTCCTCGTCGTCAAGCAACTGGTCGTCTTCTCCCCTTGGCATCGCGAGCGCCCAAGTTGGCGGTCACTACTTCACTTCACCGAAGCACTCGCTTGCGCTTGTCAAGGTGGAAGACGCGAAGGCGGTTAACCCTGTGCAGGCTGCTGCTGCCGCCACGACAGTTTCACAAACTATTGTTGGAAAACTCTCTGGCGCATTCTGGGACGCGTTCTCTCCCAAACCGACAGTTTCACTTCACAAAGCGTTCTCTCCCACTTCGGCCATCGATGTGGACAAGGTTCGCAAGGTCCTGGAAGGCAAGGCGGTCTTGCGCGTCGTTGACGTGGACAGCAACATCACGCAGCTAGAGGAGGGCATGAAGGCGGTCTCACTCGTCTCTGGGCGCAAATCCCCGTCGCTCAAGCGTTCTGCAAGTTCTAGTGCCTCTGTTGAGACTTTGGAGGAGGGCCTCAAATCGATGAACTTGAACCAATGCAGGGCGCAAGCCAAGGAGTGTGCCTCTACTGCTGTCCTTGGTATTTTCAACCAACCGATGAGGGCTGGCCATGCTCCCAGTTCGATCGCTACCACTTCGCATATCGGTCGCGCTGTTGCGGCTCAGCACTAAGCGTTCAGGCTTGATGCACTCCCCCTTATCCCTTGTATTGTGCATTGCGCTGTACGTTTTTGCTTGCTGTTTTTTTTGATTGTCCCAACCCCGTAATAGCATCTGCATGATATCGCCAACCGCCAACCACGCAACGATGATCACTGTCTCCATACCTGCGTCTAGGAAAACCCTCCCATCACCCCATACCATCCCCCGGCCACTTTTAGACGACTCCAAACTAGCATCATTCACGCCGCCAACCCCACTCATCGAAAGTGCTCGTTCGTTGAGCACGAGCGTTTACCCTATTTATTGATCGACTTTCCGCTAGCCCGCCTGCTTGATTGACCTGATTTGGTTTAGCTACTTTTACCCTATCTCAGTTCTGAATTGTCGTGCCCAATGGCGAGACTAGCCCTCTTGCCGTTGTTCGATTGTGACTGTAGTACGTAGTTTGAAGTCAAAAGAATGGACTGAAACTCTGTATTACATGCGTGGAGTCTCAGTAAGAGTGTGAGCTTGGAACAAATCGATTTGAGATGAACACCGGGTTGCGAGCTCTATACTCTACTAGATCTTGGAATCGTAAGAAGGGGGTCTCTGAGTACATGAAGAGCCGGTCTGGACCAGATCACAGCATTGGAGACCCGCTGGAAGACTGGATAAATGGGTTTGATGCCACTGGACAGAGACCACATCGCATGCCGGGGTGGGCAGAGAGGAGTGTATTTCATAATGGAATACGAGTCTGGACAAGTGAGAGAGTGAGAGACGGACATATGGACATTGTGGAATGCGCGTGTGCTCAGCGCGGTTTTTTACGATGGGATGTACGCGCACCCGGAGTGCTGTGGCTTGACCTCCATCCATGTTAGATTCGCTGATTCTCTACTTCTCCGTCATCTGGACAACGCTCCTCTCCCTCGTCGTCCGTGCCAAACAGCGCTGGGTGGCACTGCAATGGAGCGGCAGCAGCAGCCAGGTGGTTCAGGAACCCAAACTGCAAATAATTCAAGCCGACGCGTCACCGACCCTTTCCTTCACAACTCTCACCTCGACCCCAGCAGACGACAAGGAGGAATACGACAAACTCATCATCAAACCCATGCCTGCTCTTGCTGTCGCTACCGCTGCCGCCGCCCCCATTGGCGCGTCCAAGGCGCCCGCCTACCCCGGTGGAATCAAGGCGTACTACCAGGCCAAAATCGAAGCCACAGAACTGACGATCAACGAACGGACACAGAACTTGCGACGTCTCGAGGCGCAGAGGAATGCCCTCAATGCCAGAGGTACGCGTTTTGAGACTGGGTAATGGCTGGCTGACGCGGCTTGTTGCGGACAGTGCGCTTGCTGAGGGAGGAACTGCAGCTCCTTATGGAGCCTGGGAGCTATGTTGGAGAAGTCGTCAAGGTTATGGGCAAGACTAAGACACTCGTCAAGGTACAACCCGAGGGGAAATACAGTGAGCCTTGATTTTTTCCCGTCCGAGGTGGTGAACGCGCTTCGCGGTAGTCTCGAGCTATACTTCGAAGCCCGAAGGAGCACATTCGATCGCTCTACAGAGCGTCCTTGCGAGTTACCACCCCCCTTCCGATCCGATCCTCCAAACGCTTTTTTACTTATGCGGTCTTTCCACAGTCGTCGATGTCGATCCGGAGATCGAGATTAACAAGCTCACACCGACTCTACGTGTCGCTCTGCGCTCCGACAGCTACCTCCTCCATAAAATCCTCCCAAACAAAGTCGACCCCCTAGTTTCACTCATGATGGTCGAGAAGGTCCCCGACTCGACATACGAGATGGTCGGTGGTCTCGACAAGCAAATAAAGGAGATCAAAGAGGTCATTGAGTTGCCCGTCAAGCACCCCGAGTTATTTGATGCCCTCGGTATTGCTCAGCCGAAGGGTGTGCTCTTGTACGGTCCCCCAGGTACCGGGAAGACACTTCTAGCGCGTGCAGTCGCGCACCATACGGATTGCAAGTTTATTCGTGTATCTGGGTCTGAACTGGTGCAAAAGTACATTGGCGAGGGCAGTCGAATGGTTCGCGAGCTGTTCGTTATGGCGAGGGAGCACGCGCCAAGTATTATATTTATGGACGAAATTGACTCGATTGGAAGCTCGAGAGGTGAGGGTGGCGCTTCGAACGGCGATAGCGAAGTGCAGCGCACTATGCTGGAGTTACTGAACCAGCTCGACGGTTTCGAGCCTACGAAGAACATCAAGGTGAGGAGGCTTCATTCGCATATTTCAAGGTCTTGGAAATTAATGCCGCCGTAGGTCATCATGGCGACAAATCGGATAGATATCCTTGATTCTGCTTTACTGCGACCCGGCCGCATAGACCGGAAGATTGAGTTCCCTCCGCCTGGTCCAGAAGCACGTATCAGCATTTTACGCATCCATTCGCGAAAGGTATGTCTTAGAAGGCTCAAGAGATGGGGTGCTGATGGTTTTCAGATGTCGCTCCAACGTGGTATCAACCTGCGAGCACTCGCAGAGAAGATGGGGCAATGTTCTGGGGCTGAAGTTCGTGGGATTTGCACAGAAGCGGGTAGGTCGTTCATTGTTTTCACACGGGCTAGCGGAGGGGTATTGACAGATCGTGGGTTGTGCTAGGCATGTACGCTTTGCGAGAACGACGACAGCATGTGACGCAGGAGGACTTTGAGTTTGCGATTGCAAAGGTGCGTAGCTCTGCTTTAGCGGTGAGGGGACAATGACTGACGGACCCGCTCGCATTCCAGGTGTTGAAACGGAATCAGGACGCCAATACTTCAGTCAACAAGCTGTTCAGCTAGGCGCCCTTTGCTTTGCGTGTGCTGGCCAGCTCGAGTATGGGTCAGTTAGGAACAGAATATCATAAGTGCCCTTTAGATCTTCGTAATCGACTCCATACATACAGGCATCCTTCTTTGTGCCTCGCATTTCATCTTGTGATGCTTTGTGCTTTGTGCCTCTCTTGTTTCCAGACCCGAACCGCCACCACCCAGACCAGCAAGCAAGCCAGATTGCCGTCGTGGTGGTGGACTGAACAGTATATTGTGGATAAATATATAGAACGCACCTGTTCGCCAGCTGTCCCAGTCCTTGGCAAGGTCCCATACGCTAGCTACAGCAATTGTAACGCGAGCAAGCCACTCCTTCGCATCTCGCTCCCTGGTGTCACTTATCGTACGTACATACAACATATTCCCTGAATATCCCCCTGCATCCACTCCCCTCCAGGCCACGCGGGTGGTCGTGGCCGTGGGAGACGTCGCCCAGGTCTCAGTGGCCGGCTCCGCCCCGGCAGCGGTTGCGAGCCCTCTTTAACGATCTGCCATGACACCTCACACCTCACACCTCACACCTCACACTCTCCGACTTATCGATGCGCTGGTGCTCACCAAACCGCACCAGTGCTGCTACGAATAATTTGCCATCGTGCAAACCCATCCTGACGGGAATACCAAACGAACAAATTTCCAACATTCTCTATGGCGACGTCTTCAAAATTTATGCTTCTCTATTGGCCGATATCGGGCTACCCTTGACTGACGACTGACGACTGACTGACGTGCGGTTTCTTAGGGTTGATGATCACGATTCTCTTCTTCGTCGCCCTCCTTCCTTGGGCCATTGCACAGACGACTTCTCTAAACCTGGCTATCCCGTTAAGCAACCCGACTGTCTCCCTTCAATCACCCGGCACCGTCACATCCTGCCAACTGGCAAACATCACATGGTCGACCTATCTTGACGCTCAAGTCCCATTTACCATCAATTATACAAACGAGGGAGCTGGGGAGACTGTGGCTACGGTGATTTCCGGCGTTGCAACCGCAGTGACCAACCCATCCGTGTATGTCATTGGGTGGAGGGTCAATGTTCCGACAAGTGGACGCTACATCTTGACTGGGCGCGGAGTTGGCGTTGATATATTATCATCGGACCCCTTTACAGTCGCCGTTTCTGACACTTCGTGTTTCAATTCGACGACGACAGCGTCCACTGCAATCCCAGCGAAAATTATCGCCACCTCTTCTGTCTCTTCTTCTGTCTCTTCAAAGACACCTTCCCGCTCTTTGTCAGCTTCTTTGGCTGCATCCGCCACCTCTCTCGCGGGCACCGATCCGTCGGTGGTTCCTGTTGGTGGCAATGGCAACGACTCGAAACTTACAACCATGGTCGGCACGATTCTCGGCTCGCTCGTTTTCGTTGCCCTCCTGGCCGCAATTTTCTTCTACCGCAGGCACCGGTTGCTGAAGACGTACGCCAACTCAAAGCCAGAAAAACCAAAAGGTCATCGAAAGTGGGGAGGTATCCAATCAGTCGACAGTAATTTCATGCTGGAAGGTATCCATACTCTCACTCACACGGGAGCTAAATCCACAAACTCGGGAGACGAATCGGTCAAATCGATCAACAACTTTGACGATGCGTTCGAAAAGGGAAAACCGCCAGTACACGAAGAGGAGACGCTCGCAGATGGCGTGCCCACTCCATTTCCGCGATCACGCAGCCGCTACTCGAATGGCAGCGCTCGTCTTGCGCGACAAGACAGCGGGCTAGCGGCTTTCAATACCGAGCGAGCAAGAACTGCCTCGGTGGACGCTGCATCCCCCATTACATCACTCGCAGATGACCCATTCCATGACAATTCGCCCCGTTTGCAAGGTATACGATCACAGTCGTTCTCCATGTCGTCCACGATTCACGGGTCACCGCATTCTTCGAACCTCCCGATTCACTCGTCGCCCCTTACTCAGGAGGGTCCAGGAGTTCCACGAATTAGCGAGAATGGTGGGCCGGAGAGCCCCGTGAGGCGCTCGAAGTCCGCTTCCACTTCCACACGTCCCATACGAAAGCCTGTACCCCGATTCGACCCTTCCATCGAAATGACAACCCCGACCTCGATCTATTCACACCATTCCGCCAAGAATTCGATGACGAACGTTACCTCCGATTCTCATACCATGTTGGGCAGCTCTGTCGAGTCGACATCGCCTTGGCTGATCGACCGTGACCGTGCGCCCTCAGTTAACCGGAATATCGGTCTCGCATTCCAGGGTGACGGACCTATTCATTACTTGGTGCCCGATATGCCACCACCGACGCGGAATTAGGCGGGGGCACTGATCGCCTATGGCCGCCTCGAGGGCATATTATTGGATAATGTAAATTTGCTACGAAATAGTCGTCCAGGCTCGGACTCGCGATATCGATTATCCCCCCCCCTAGCCTTTCCCTCTTACTCCTATCTCTTTGTTCTCCGTGCTTCCAGTTTACCGGACCCTTCACCACGTCCCTTTCTCCCACTTCCCCGCCCTACCCCGCATTGTTTGACCCTCCCCAAACGCAGTGGCTGTATCCCATGTAATAGTCCGATTGCGTTCCACTAAACCGTTCCGTTTTTGGATGACCTGTAAATGTCTGTGGATAGCCCCAAAATGCCAACCAGATCAAGAACCCCCATCGACCGAACCAGCCTCCACTTAGCAGTCCTTCTTCCGTGTCCGTTCAGGAAGCCAAAGCCGTGGAATTGTCGACCGCGATTTGGGTCCGTTGATGCCTAGACCCATGCGCTGGATCTTGGATAGCCTAATGAGATTGGTCATGACGACGAAGTCAAATAAATGAAACTGCCACGTACACGCGGATGCCCCGAAGCGCCGCACCAAGCGTCAATGCAACCGCAATCAACGATGCCCCCAAGAACGCGGTTTGGCTTTCCTCCATCCCGGTTGCGAGCTGTGACGGGAATGGGTACCCAGACATTTCACTAACGTGACCGAGTTTTGAGTAAGTGTACGTACGTTCATCCCGAATAGGCCGACCCAGAGGGTGCCGACCCCTATGCCCATAGTTGCAATAGATACCTGCGGGGGGAAGGGTAATGAGCGGCGATCATAGTAGTCACTTGGCGAGGGCCTGGCAGGCACGTGCACACCTTAAGATCCAATGCGAGCAAGCTGTTTCGATTACTATCAAGGATTAGCTCCACAATCTCCTGGGTAGATTGTATGTTCGCCTAGAAGGGTAATGCGAGAAGGTGTGCGTTGGTGAGATCAGTGGATGGATGTTCCCCAGACCGCGGTGGTGACGTAGAGAGCAACGAGTCTGCAGCGTGGCCTTCGTCACGAAAAAGGCGAACTCACTAGGGTCGTTTCCGATTCGTTCACGAGCTCCTCGACCTGTTTGGAGAACGATTCCAATAACACTTCTAGGTCCTCGTGATCTGCCAGTTGACGCGGCTTACCAGCCTTCTTGTCGCTAAGGTACATAGCCGCAAGGTCTTCGTCTGTAGATGGGAGGAATCATGTTGAGTGTCATTGACTAAAAAGGAATGGGGTCTGCTTCCGGGTAGTGGTACATACCCTGCTCGAGCACTTCATCGATTGATGCTTGAACCTGATCAAATCGCGATGTAAAAAAGGGTGGATGGTGGATCAGATATGTGGCGTGAGGGGAACCCGGGACCGTGAAGAATGCGGGATGTGAAGGATGGCCGGCAATGAGTTTGGGGCTTGCGGGGAAAGGTTAATCTACACACCAGCTTGACCCTGTTCTGGAAGTTTCCGAGTCGTCTGGAGTAGTGCAATAGACGTTTGAATTTGTCACGATCAATCTCTTCCTCTAGCTCCGCGAGGAGTCCCCCAACGAGGTGCCGCGTAAAAACCATTTCGGACTCCAAGGCCGCCACAACAGAGACAAAGACGGACTCTAGAGCCCTGATTGCAGTATGCGCCTCGTGAGGATCCACAGTGGTCATGCGAGGCAACCATGTGGTAACACGAACCTAAACTCGTACGGAAGGCTGCTCTGGGTTTGTTTCTTGAGGTTGTGCTGTGCTCTACACAGTTGGCCGCAGGTCTCGGGCTTGGCTTCGTGGGGCAGGACGCACTTCTAAATGGTATACGAAAATCGAATTGATTCTCGTGTCCGTAGATCCATAGGTGTCAAACAGTAGAACCGCATCTGCCTAGAGTATATTTAGTAATAATACCCCAGGAAAGGCCCGACACAAGCCTTTATGAGAGCACGGATGTGTAGTATGTTAACCTAGGTCGTGTGATTAGATCCGGTGACCACGAAAGACAAACGTACGCACTAAAACCGCTTCTTTCCGCGTTAGAATAGTGGGGACGAGGTTAGGAATTCGCGAGTCGATTTTACGCAAATCCCGTGGCTGAGCGGCACATAAGTAAACTGCGGTGAGATCTGAGTATCGGAGAGCTTATCTCACATTCAGCTGGTGCTCCGTGCAGAGCTCCGACTTCTTGAACTCTCCAGATATTGTCTTTACGTTCCCTGTAGCGGTTCGAACGGCCAGATCGGGGACACGTTAATGAGGGATGACTGACCGACTTCGTCCAATATAGTACCTGCGTAACGCAGTCAGGGCTACCCTTTGTGACAAAATAAAAGGTTGCGAACAGCGTAACATCAGATCTGCCGGTTGCTTGGTTTCTAGTGCCTTTTCGAGGATGGCTCGCTTTGCGGCGTCCTCTTCCATTTGTCTGTCGACTTCCTCCTGTTTGCCTGAGGCGGACAGTCGCCCGAGCTTTCCGAACCAGGAAGCTCGAATACGCTGAGCATCACGAGAGAAGTGTCTAGCAATGGCCGGGTGTCTAAATGGTGCGGGTGTTCGTAATGGATTAATTTGTGTGTTCTGGCGTAGGCGGGTTGCAAGTTTGAAGATGGTCCGCCTGGTGACGGGTGCGGGTGGCGAGTTGGGACAGAGAAAAGTGTTTAGAAAAGAGAACTTGAGTCTAGAGGCGCAATTCTGGCAAATGAGCATGGGGAAAGGGCGCCTGAAACGGGCGTGTACGAAAAGGTTGGGAACCGGTGGAACCAAAATTAAAAGGAGCAGATTGGACGAGATGGTGGTTTACCAGCCAGCCAGCCAGTAGGAGATAACCAATCTCAGGCGTAAGATAAGCAATATCACTCCGGGTCACCTGCCGCTCCTCGTTTCGCGTCGGTTCCCGAAGTCCGTAGGACGTAGGACCGTGGCTCCCGGCTCCCGGATGGCGGATGGCGGATGCGACTCGATCCCCTCATCGCTCGCGCTCTAGAGCGAGTCCAGAAGTCGGGATTCGATAGAATTGGGTAGAGGATGGACTGCTGCCGTCCAACCCCTTGCTGTCCGCAGAATTTCTCTCTGAATTGCCGATTTGCGCACAATGGAATGGTCACATGAACTCGTGTGCATATGAATGAGCTGTTCCGGGGGCGATACCTCAAACTGAAGACGTCTCGGGTGTGTCTTCCAACGGAATTAAATGACTTCCTTACGTCCTCTCGATCTGCTCGAAATTATCCAGTGGGCCACCTCTCTTGCCTCCCCGTCTGTGTCCCACATCCAGCCCTACCATGATTATCTTATAAGATCGCTCTCATACCAATGCACTCCCCCATTCCCATCAATCAGGCCCCAATGTCCTCACGCATCCAAGACTGTTTCGATGCCTGCACCGCTCTCTCCGCACTCCTTACTTCCCACAACGTCCCCCACGCATTCTCTGGAGGTTTTCTAACCGTGGCTCTTGGAGCAGAACCGCGAGAGATCGAGGTGTGATTTTATTTCCTTCAACCGGATCAATCGTATTCATTTGCTTGCATTGTAGGAAATTTATTGTGTAGCCCCTGGATTCAGGGCTGTACGTCAAGCCTGTACCGATAATGAAATATTAGCAACGACATTGGCTCCGTGGAGCAGTCGGTGCGTATGCCATTACCCCAATGTTCTTCTATTTCTGATCCGCATTCCCATAGACTGTATGTGATCTATAATGAGCCTATTCCACCTGTACAAGTATGTCACTCCTTCCTCATGCCGGCACGAACATTTCCTCATCCGCGGTATTCAGATTGAAATTGTCCTCGCGGGAGAAGAGGGCCCGCGTAACCTTGACACGACGACTATAATGGCTATTAAAGGCATTCCCTTCTTGTCCGTTACCGAATTTGTTCGCGCGAAACTAAGAGTTTGGATGTCGTGAGTAAAAAAGTGATACCCCTCCGGAATGTCGGTACTAACCGCTGTCTCGAAGTCGGCAAGAACCCCCAGACGCGCAGGATGTGCTATTCGTTGTTACAAGGTTCTGGGAGGCCATCGATATTAACCGCATTAACGAGCAAGAGATGGAGGCGTTTGTCGAACGGGTCCCCGAGGCTAAGACAGCATGGAAAGCAATTCGAAAGCGATATGGCATGTAGTGCGGGTCCAGCATGACATGTCACCCCTCCTTTCCATGGTTTACTCACTCCTCTCTTCCACACACCCCACGCACTACGACAGCCATGTGGCAGCACATTAATCATACTAGTTTCTGGTTGATCGGCCTCGATAATCCGAACCTGCACCGTGAGTCGTCTGAGCTTCATCTGTGGATTGTGTTGTCAGCAAGGGTACAGAACGGCCCTCCAATACTTCTCCGTGGCAAAGGTGAAAGGGTTCCTGCGAATCGCGGCCTCTACTTCCCACCATCCTTCAATTGCAACGTCGGCCACTGATCAGTATCGCAAAACTCAATCGGTACCCTAACGTGTCACCGGCTGAGTCCGTGATGCATCGCCCCTAATTTACCAAAGAGGAGGTTTGGATAACCCTTAGTCATGAGGACCTCTAGCTCTCTGGCAACAAGCGGTTCGGTACCTGAGTGACACTCGTCGAAGTACTCAAGGCTATGAACTGCGACAGCACTTTTGATCACAGCAAAACATCAACCTTATTCACACAAACCGCGTGGTACGAGATAGCTCATCATTGATGTCAGCTAACTACCCTCCATTTCGGCGTTGCACCATAATATGACGTGGACCCTCCAACCTCAGCCATACAGTCAAACCGACAGAACCTAAACTTATGCATTGCGTGGGGAGGAGACCGCCCACTAGGTGAAGGGCTCTGGCACGACCTCAGGCGTCAGGTGAGGTAGCAGAGTGCACGTCGAGGTGGGCCTGTACTTAGGAATGCGCACTACTGCCCGAAAGCGGATGGCATAGCGCAACCATGGTTGATGAGCCTGAGCACGACTTCTGGGGGCTCGTTATGCATCGACGCTGACCTTGACTAGATAATTAGGCAAGGCCACCTCATGGGTACTCTTTGAGGCTTCCGCCATTTATTGAAGCGTGGTTTTGTCAGCTTTGGTAGCCAGAGGCGAGTTCACGGGTTTTCAGCAAACTCACTTGACAAGCATACGCTAAACAAATTTCAAGTACTACATTCGGATATGAGTTTCGATAGGCTAAACCTCTGCATTTTCCATGTCCTGGCTAAGCTGGCTCGTGGGGATGGAGACTTGCCAGGACACGCATTTGGGATCGCAAATCCAGGTTTGAACCCTAATGTGATATCCATATTCGTGGTGCCCAAATCAGTCTGGTGGCGAGGATAAGGATCAAGTTTCCCCCAGAACGTGGGTAGTCAAAGAAAAAGAGAAGGCCGTTTCTGGCACTGCCACTGAATTTTTGTTCTGACGTTCGAAATACGCTCCGGAGTCAAAACACGTTGGCCAGATTCAAACCACCTTTGCTTCTCTCCAATTTTGGTGATGTTCCGATTCAATTTCGATACAGGACGCGCTGAAACTCTTGAAGACCCTTCGAATGAATTTGGAGAGCATTCAGGTCCTTCAACTGCCCCCGATCTCCCGCAAAGCGACAGTGATTTGGAGCCATGCAGCGAAGTCCTGATCCAAGACTTGGTATGGAAGAAATTTGCGAAAGGGGATATTGGGTGACACAGACAGCTTCGTTTTCTTCCTTCCAGGATAACCGGCACTCCTCTCATCATCGAGCGTTGGGATAAGACCGAATCGATCTGCCTACCGCGGAGAGACCTCTACGATGCACGATTCCAGCTCATAGCAGAAGAAGAAGATTTTTGCCCCGAAGATGCACAGGATCAAGCTTCCGAGAACCACCAAAAACATACGGACTCGAAGCGCTTATTGCAGGCCGTTGACGCCCCTCATGATGTCATACCGTTCGAATACGAGGGAGGTTTGAAGACATGGGAGTGCAGCCTGGACCTCGTTCAGTATTTAGACGGGCACCAAGATCTGCTTGTGCCCTTGGTGGGAAAAAGCATTATCGAGGTACAGTTGTACGTCATTCGCACACCGTACCGTTAACGAGATCACATAGATTGGGTGTGGGACTGCGATTCCTTCCCTATTTTTGATGACACATGTCTTTCAAACGGATACGCGCGAGAACGCAAAGAAAACTGAGTTCCATCTACAAGACTACAACCGTTCCGTGCTAGAACTGATCACAATGCCCAACATTATCATGGCATGGTGTGAGTGTCGAGAGTCCAGAGCGACATACACCGCTGACACGTACTGTGTAGATTATTCGAAAGCTGCAGCCGTTTATAGGGAAGCGGACACAGGAGAGAAAGCTGTACCAGTCGAAGGGTTTGCAATCGACATTACTACGGAACTACTTGATGCATTCACCGAGTCCCTCAGGAGCCGCAATGTATCAATACGTTTTTATGCTGGGGGGTGGGAGACATATCGGCCAGCCACCAGCAGCGGTCGACCCTTTGATCTGGTTCTCACCTCTGAGACAATCTACCGCCAGAAGAGCGTCCCGTCGCTTCTTGCCGTATTGATGGCCGCTTCGAAGTCCTCCGTTGAAAGGCCCGAGTTGGACAATATCCTCCCTGGACTCTCCATCAGAGCTACACCGATTCTAGTTGCGGCCAAGGCTATGTATTTTGGCGTTGGAGGAAACGTAGACGACTTTCGACGGGCGGCAGAAGATGTGGGGGCTGTGGTGACGGATGTCTGGGAGTTACCGACCGGAGTACGACGTATCATTTTGAAATTGACCTGGTAGGGGCTCCGTCCCACCTCTCGGCCTGTGCTGTATTTCAGTTCCTCTCACAGGAGCTAATGTATTGTAAATGATACCTTTGGTCCTTCAACTTTCCAATCCTCGCTGACAAAATCTATCTCCTCGCGAGGCATTAACCACTCGAGAATGAAGAAAAAGAGACATTGGACTATCAGGATAATCAGATAAATAAGCCCCGCAAATGGGCCAAGTGCTAGTATCCTGGTGAATAGTTAGACCGGGTAGTGTGATATATAGCGGTAAGTACTTTTGCATTCTCACCCACAGTCCGCCTGGGGTTGGAAGCCCGCGATACACTCGTTCCGTTCTCTCCGCAACTTCAACCCAGCTGTACATATCCTTGACTCTCTCATGAGCTTTGAAAGGGTCGTGCTTCCCAGCGGAGACAATAGCTATCGCATCAGAGAGCGCCCGAACTATATCTGTAAACTCTCAGCTCAAGTGTGAAGCCAACGCGATGGAAACGAACCTTCTTCATTGGGATAAGCGAAGGATATCATATCATCTGGGAGCACCTCTGGCACTCCTCCAACCCTTGTGCTCACAACATACAACCCAGCGCATGCAGCCTCCAATAGTCCGATTCCAAATGCCTCGGTGAGAGACACATTGAGGTATATTGAGCCTGCATTAAGCACATCGCAGACTTGAGAGTGGTCAACCGCCCCAACGAGTTCGATGCGGTCTTCAAGTTGGTGCTTCTCTCGCATCTGAAGTAGGTCTATAAGTTTTGGACCGTCGCCACCGACGAGAAAGCGGACGTTAGGAAACGTTTTGCAAATGGTCGGGGCCGCAGCGACGAGCAAGTCCACGCCCTTCCGATATGCAAGGCGAGACACGACGACGATCGTAACTGAAGGCCATCAAGAGGCGAACAAATACCAAATACCCACTTACTTACTTGTATCTGTGGATTTGGGGGGCGAGGGACGAAACTGTTCAGGAATAACAGCGCTTGGGATGACATGCACGATCTCTGGTGGTATCTCTGCTCGAAGAACAGTGTTCTCGCGACTGTACCAGTAAGTATAGCATCACTGGTAGGACCAGAGGCGTACCCTGTGTGCGATACACAAATAACCGCTCCGACATTACACAGTCCTGCTGCGAGTAGCTTGTTGGTCAAGATTCCCGCTGCATCATCCAACGCAAAGAGACTATGGTCTGTGAAGACAGTTCGAATTCCGAAGAGATGCGAATTCATAATTGCTTCATGAGCCAATGATGAGAGGCTTGCGTGACCGTGAATCAGTGTTATGTGCTCTCGGAGCAGTATTGGTCGGAGCCATGGAAGGGAAGCCGTGTAGTTGGGAAGAGTTGCCCCAGAAACCAGTACAGGGAGCGGTATGTGATACACCTTGAGACCTGGGACCAGCCAGCGGATGCCAACGCGAGAGGGTGGGTGAGAATGAGTGATGACAATGACCTAGTAATCGTGAATCATTTTAAGGAATTACACCGGGGGTTTGCTGACCTTGTGTCCACGTTGCAGCAAATTCAACGATAACATGTAGATATGGTTTTCCACCCCTCCGATATTTGGGTGAAAGAAATCACACACCATTCTGTTCCGCGATAATTAGTACCGCACCGGAGGACAGGAATGCTTACACACGCTATGTTCTCACGCATGGTGAGGATGAGGATCAAGAGACATGGAACAAAGCGAGAACACTTGAAGTGATCCGAAACTTTATTTACTTCAAGGAGACATATGGAGTACATGATTTGCATCACCCAATGTGATCAAGAGACTTTGAGATCCAGTACAGGGGCTAAATCGAAGAGAACAGTTACCAGAACAAGGTTGGGTCCAAGGAGAACGCTGATTTCAACGTTGCGTGTCACACACGGGTCTCCATATAAGCCTGTTGTGACGTCAACTACCAATTCACTAGAACATAGATTACTGACGACAGGAGGCATCAAGGGGACGAGAAATAGGTCCAAGGATAAATTTATCCAGTTCCAGGACTTTTATTCGAGTTTCTCAAGTTCCTCCAGTCTCGCGAGGACAACCTCTTTGCTGGTTTCTTCGATTTCGCCCGCCAGGAAGACCTCATCGAGTATAGCGTAAACCTATAGGAGGCTCAGTGAATAGAAAAGGCGGGAAAGTACAATATCCGTCGTCAAACCTTGTAAAAGTTGAACACCAGGTCAAGTTCACACACATTCTCAAAGAACGCATCTAATCAGCGTCAGTATAATGCCGAGGAGGGTGACTAATTGAGATACCTAACACCTCCACGAAGAGGTGGATTGCTTCTAGGTAGGCGAGTTCATTGTCGTTTGCATCAACACAGAGGCAGAAGAACAGGCCTGCGTAACGCCTGTAAATGACTTTATAGTTCCTGTACTATCAACACTGAGTAAGAAATGGCGAAACGGCCGTGTCGCTACAATGCCTTCAACATACCTCGACGAAATTCGATTGATGTTTCTGGTCTCGCGGGGCAACCAACCGATGCACCTCGCTTCGAATGCGCAGCTGAAAGGGGTACGAGTAAGTTGTTTTTCACGGATTGGCCCCGAGAAAGCCACAAGACGATTCACCTTCTCATCATCATCAAATGGTGCATACCACTTGGAAAGCCGAGTCTTCCCTTGACGATTCTAGACGTGCTTGAGCCGCAACCCTGAGCATAGCAAAACGCTCTGCCACGCACTTGAACTAGGATGAAGCGGATCATTAATTGTGGGGGGGATTATTAAACGCCCAACAAAGAGAGTGCCACCAGTCACAGTCACCTGGGCCACCGAGGCATGACCATTCCAGACGGTGGACCCCCGGTAGGTATTGTAAGCGGGACATCAGGGGGCTCTCAGGGATCTGAATATTATTATAATGAAACTGAAACTGACTGACTGAAACCCGTTGAGAATCGTGGCTACCTCAATTGCCACGTCTACACATAGTCAGCCTGTTAGGTTAGCCACTTGTCAAACGTGGTTGACCACCGACTAAAATGCCGATCCTTGTGAGCCCCCTCCAGAGCGCGCCCTCTGCGTTCTCAACGCCATGATTAGGAAGCACTTTTTGGAAGAACAGTCACTCCGGCAGAAAGACTGCGGCAACACCAGCGAGCACTCACCAAAGCCACTCGAGAGCTAGATCGTGAACGCACCAAGCTCGAACAGCAGGAGAAGCAGCTCGTAGCAGACATCAAGAAGAGCGCAAAGGCTGGTCAAATTGTACGCACTAATTCGCTACTTGAACCTACCCGTCAACTCGATACAACAGAATGCGTGCAAAGTTATGGCGAAGGACCTGGTGCGAACGCGCCGTTACGTACAAAAGTTCTACCAGATGAGGACACAACTCCAAGCCGTCGGTCTCCGCATTCAGACATTGCGAAGTAACCAGCAAATGGCCGATGCAATGCTAGGCGCCACTCGAGTGCGTTGTTCTCAGTCCACGTATGCAATACGAGGTCTATGTTACTTACTGTGCTATACAGCGGATTATGATGGAATTCGAGAAGCAGAGCGCGATGATGGACATGAAGGAGGAAATGATGGCGGACGCGGTCGACGATGCCATGGAGGACGACGAGGAAGATGAAGAGGCAGAGGGTGATAAGATCTTACAAGCCGTACTTGAGGAAGTAGGCATCGACCTCCAGCAGAAGGTCAGAATCTCCCCTCATCGCCTCGGGTCTCAAAGCTGACAGCCACACAGCTCGGAGACGCCCCAAGCGGTATCCATTCCGCTGCCGCGCCAGTTGCCAACAAGCGACAGGCTGTTGCGGTTGGCGGAGACGATACTGCTGCTGCTGGGGACGGTGGGGTGAGTCTAGCGGATGAAGAAGCATTGCAGGCACGCCTTGATAAACTGAGAGGGCTTTAATGACTCTCCTTTGAGTTTCCTTCGCTGGTCCGACATTACGGGTAAAGGACCTTGAACAGGCAAACAAAGTTCATTTCCTTGTTGATCACTCAAATGTTTTAATATCAATTTATTGAAGTAGGATATTGGTTGAAAAGCTTCAGAATAAACCCTACCCATACTTTAAACCAATGCAATCCGAGGCAGCTGGCGAATGTATAGATAACTCACGAATACTGTGTTCACTACTGGGGTGCTCCAGCCTAAGTCTAGCCTTCAAATCGCAGCCTGACAGTGCACAGCGCGCTTGCCCTTCCTGCAACTTATGCCTCTGCACCAAGTGTGGGTCTTCGTCAGTTGTCCGCTGATTTATGACACAGGAATCGTCAAACAACTGCCCATCAATGTGCCAAACCGGCGACATCTGTTGAGTAGTATGTGACCCATCACACGTTATGCTTCTCTGTTGGTTATTTGGGTTTTTCCTGTGGGTGTCTGTTGCTTGGTCCATTCCTGTATATATCGCACACTATGTTTGTCCATGTTTCCGGGAGCGAGCTTGGACGACACGACCGACCTAACGCAGGGAGAGAGCGGGGGAAACAACCGTGCAGTATATGTAGACAAACATAGTGCGCTATATATACAGGAATGGACCAAGCAACAAAAACCCACAGATAAGGATCGGTTTGCTTGTTTTTTAATGTCCCTTCAGCCTCTAAATGCCGTATGTGTGTGTCCGATAGACGGAACATCTACAAGGAGCGACCTGCCTTGTACTGGTCAACAGGGAAAAGGGAGCAGGGCTGACCCAGAATGCACCGAGCCCATGACCTTCGGCCGCTTCCACTGCTACCCCCGAGAACAAGGAAAAGCGAGACAGAGGCTTTGTCCAAGATTGTGGACACATTCTAGTGCTTGATTCCTCTGGGTTCGGCCTTTCTGGTCCGTTTGGCTAGAACAAGGCAACACATCTTGTTGTTGAGCTCCCGTGGGTGAGCTCCCCAAGTGCGTGTTGAGCATTTCCTTCGCATGAGAGTCGCCTTGGTGTAATTCGATTCGCTTTGTTATTGGGGTATGCGAAGACAGGTGCGCCTCATGCAAGCCTCCCTCGCATTAATATTACTGTATATAAGTGCCTAGAAGAGGAGAGATAGGATAGCAACATGTTCATACAGGGGGTTTGGTCGAGCAGTCGTTTCACAATAGGGACCTCAGAATATGTCGGATCGACAGAGTGGACAGGAGGATGAACTGCTCGATTTGAACCACTGAACCAAATGTTAGTGAGAATATGCGTAGGATGGAGGAATCGAACCCTGTATAGGCAGCTTGAATGAAAACGGTTCTTGCATGTCCGGCAGGGTTTCGTGGGTAGAGATAAATCCGTTACGCTGATGATGCTATGAAAGAGTTGGCAACATTTAGAGAACAGTGAATCCCGAACTTACGAGTAGCAGATAGCGCATTCCACTTGGCCTTCGAAGTACAGTGAAACGTTCCTTTTGAATAACAGAAGTCCATCAATGATGTGCCCATTCTAGGTAAGATATGAATAGCAGCCTCGCCAGATTGTGTTTCAACTCACTTGTATGGTGATTAGTTGCTGTATAGCGAACAGCCAGGCTCGCCACTTGGACTCTGCAACACCAACCCGACGCACGTCCCTGACATCTACAGGTTTCAGAGGATATTCCGCTGGGAGTTTCAGAGCCAACTCCATTTGCTGCTCGTCGATCACATAGACCACCCCTACCTCCGAGTTGGTCATGGAAATTTTGACTGTCAGGCTGTCGTCATCGAGCCTTTCTCTTCCGGTTTCTTCTGGTGGTTGACGTAGAAGTTGCAGTTCGGCGGCAATAAGCACTGGCGAGAAGTAGGCGCTCGTGAACGACGAGAAGCTATTAGACATCTGCCGGTCCTTGTTGTCAGTCCACCAGGCTCGGATGAGGGAGGGCAGTGTGAGCAGAGCGCGATAATAGATGTGAGCGGCGAAGACTTGGATGCAATCAGGCTCATAGACTGGATGGCAGCTGTTAGAGGTCATTTCGGTCGCAATTGCTGTTACTCACAAGGTATGTAAAACGTGTCTATCTCCCATAAATCCAGCTTGGGGGGTTTGATACGTGAATGGCCAATATGAAGGATTAGGCACAAAGATGGTAGAAGGTGTCGTGAAACTAGATCCAACGTGCGAAGTTGGTCTATATATCCGTTCCGTACTCGCAAGGACTGCCGGGAGTGAGTGAGTTCTGACCCAGCGGCAAGGCATTCCACAACACACAGTGTTTTCGAACATGTCGAGTGCTACATTCCAGCCTAAAAGGTACCCAAACCATCGCTGTGGGTGCCTCAGCTTCCTGTACAAAGTCGGGCTCCATGTTACGCACCGAGTTGATGGCTTCTTCCATGACATCGGCCTCTGCATCACCCAAGAAGCTAGTCGTGTAAAGGAGGTCGATCAGCTCCTGCGGAAGGCCAAACTCATTGCGACCTATGGTATCCAATCCAGCTTCCAATACAATCGCCTCTGTCTGCTTTTGGCCTGCTGCCCTGACGAGTGGGTAGGATATCCGCTGCACCTCTAATCTTGAATCGTGCAGAAGAGAGCACATCTGCAGAGCATGAGGTTGCGATCGGGTAATTTTAGACTCCTTACCTTTGGGAAGCTCTCTTTCTCAATGATGCCAGGTGGTATGTCTTGCATTAGGATGAGAGCTTTCTCGCGACACGTTTCACGAGGAGCACTCAGTTGCGTGGGATCTAGAGGAGTTAGGCAGGAAAGGGGCTCGGAGACCAAATACTCACCCAACTTTACGAGCAAGAGATCCCTGACCAGTCTCAAAATTGTCGCCCTGCGTTCGTACCATTGGGAACGCAAGGATTTATTGGTGCTAGCGAGATTTTGCACCTCTGACACTAGGGAAAGGGTCCTCGATAAGTGGACCACGGATTCTTCATCTTGAAACTGGAGGGTCTAAGGGTAGTTATCACTACAGGCCCCTCTAGTCATCAAGGTACTCACCTCCAACGTGTTTTCTATGAGGTCGAAGGCAAAATCCCAGTGTGCGCCTGGCAAACTCTGGACGATCGGCGCTAAATGAAGTAGTAACCCAGCAGTTTGACTCTCGATCACTGATTTAATTTCCTCATCACTAGTGATCCATTTCTGAATTGTCTGAAGCACTTGGACAGCACGAGTGGGGGGGAGGAAGGCAACCTCAGACTCCGGCTGAGGTGCCAGTGCCAAGAGATGTCGCAGCAGCGTTGAACCTTCGTTGTCAGCACGACTAGGTGGGATCCCAGTGATAGCGCTTGCGATTTCATTTCGATACCGATCCAAGGCGTGTGTTTCGAGGCCATTCTGTACCAACGCAGAACTAATACTCAATGAAGTTTGGGCCGCTAAGGAGATTGTGAGAAGTGCTTGGACGGTGCGAAAATATACGGAGGGACTGACATTGATTTCGCTTTGTCCGAGCGACGGAGAGCCACAGATCTCCGTCAGCCCCGGAGGCTGTCTTCAAGACATACTGGAGGACTAAGCGTAACACCAGGGACAATTGCATGGAGTTCTCCTTGAGGGTTTTCTGATATAGGTCATAGAGGAATTGTTGATAGACACCCATGGTGGGCCGATTTTTTGATTGGATCGCTTTAGTGACAGATGAGTGGAGATTCTCCTCGTTTCCAATCAGGGCGAGCTGATATGTGGTGACCTTCGATATCTGAGTTAATATTCGCCGCAGGAGGCTAGGTTCTGTGTCTGCTGGGAAGACTGCTTGGCTGGAGTGAGGGACGGATTGAGCCTGAAGTATGAAGCACTCTGCTAATAGCACATATTCGAGGGCCCAAATCTTCTCTGCGGAAAGTTGCCTATCGATTCCTAGGAGCTGGACCATTGCACAAACCACCCGAAGGAAGGCAGGCAGTGCTTTGCCATTTTTGAAAGAAGGTCCCTCATGTTCCTCTGGAATGAGAACATCAAACGCGGCCAAAGTGGGGTCGGGGAAAGCCGGCAACTCCTCCACTAGCGCATTAAGTTCAGTTGGGGCAGGGATAATGCTTTCCCAGATTAAAGAAGTATTGTTGCCGTATATTTCCGCCAAACCGTTAACCAGCTCCTCGGGGCTGTCAGTTTCAATCAGCCATTTGATCTGTAATATAGAGAACGTCATACGAACCTGTAGGGACAGCTCACCTCAGTCAGCCATATTCGGGTTTGTCGCACAATGCGACCTTTACACGCTGTCGGGGCTGCCAGGTAAACTTGGCGCCAAAGGTCCTTAGCGAGCGTTTTGAGGGTTGGATCAGGATCGTAAGGAAGATGGCCGAACACGTAAGCAGGAAGAGAGAGCCTTTCATCGCGGGTGGACAGAAGGTCGATAACTTGCTCTTGGAGCAGCGCATTCATTCCTCGCAGGGCGTCAATGATACATGGTATCGAAAAAGGTGACTCTGCCTTTGGAGCAAGGGAAGACACCCATATCCGCTGTTCATAGTCGTACACTGCCGCTTTTGCACTCCGAATATCCATGAACTGTTCTGTTAACATCGTCATCACAAGGAGGCGAATCAGGTCTAAATTGAACGCACTGTAATGCAAAAGAAGTGATATGAGGATGGGAACTGTGGCTTCATAATCTGTTGATCGAGTTACACCCAGAAAGTTTTCAAGCTGGCCTTTGTCTGCTCTGAGATCGCGGAAAGCAGGGAGATCTGCCACCTCTAACAGCCTCAGCAGCATCGAGCGTTGTACCATAGGCCAGTCAGAGTAGTCCCCGATGAGTGTCAGGAGGCTAGACCAGACTACTCGGGCGGTTGCGTTTCCAGAACCTCGGGTTTGAAGATACGCGATAGCAAGATCAGTAAATGCGGTTGGTTCAAGGTTTTGGAAAAGAGCAGGGAGGCCGTTCTTGAATACCTCGTCCAATAGCTATATAGCATGTCAAGAAGGAGAGAGCGAATCAACGGGTAGGCTGACTTGTACGACTGTTTCTTGCTCTCCATTTGCATTTTGAACTCCTTCAATTGCCCCCTTCAGCAATTGTGCATGTCGATTGCGAACGATGGCTTCGCTTGCAGGATCGAGAAGTTGTGAGACCGAGCCGCGAATGATTTGGTCTATCAGCAGATTGAGAGGAGCCTTGAGGTGGTCGGAAGTAAACTCTTTGGCGAAACCCGATAGCCAGGCAGACCAAATTAGTGGCGGTGCCGGGTCAGAACTGGGGGGAGCCATGTAGGCGGCCAATATTGCCTCTACAGTGCGTGTCCACACTGAAGAAAATATATCTAACAGGAACCAGTCAGTAGTGAATTAGGCAGTGTAAAACCGGGGCACTCACCGTCGTGGAGGCTTTGAAGCCTGCTCATTGCCTTTGCGAGTATCGGAACCGCCTCTTCTGGTTCAATTCTCAAGGAACCATCAAATACTCGTTCCCATATTAGGCCAAATTGGTCACTGAGAAGCTCTTTGGAAAGCGTTCGTGGTTTCTTTCCGTTACTGGGTCCTTCGGACGTCGAGCTTTCGATACGCCTAACAATGAGGAGCAGGCATTCGGTATATGCTGATAGAAAAGCACGGAATGACGCAGTTGTGCGGTCGCTTGCGGCCAACGCCTGACCATCGATGGCCGCCCAGAAGGCACTGAAGTATTCTTCGAGCGTATTAGATCGAAGAGGAAGGACCTAAATATAGAGCGGTGTTTATTTGAGTCGCACCCGATATGCCTGACCACAACTCACTTCCGGGGGGATGGTCCAAATCACCAGAGGGGTTTGGGGATATGACTGGACGGCTGTACCAGCGCAACCCAAGCGGAGAAAGTCCAACATTTCCTGGTAGGCTGGGTTTGGGGATGAGCTGAATTCCTCGTTTTCTCGATCAGACTCCTCGTCCCCAGCATCGGAGAGGAGCCAGGCCCGCGGGAAAGCTGCACGGAGAAGTCAGTGTTAATCTGCGGTGCAAATATTGGTACTTACTTGTCAAAAAAAGGAGAAATGGCTCCCAGCATGCTCCTCGAACGATAGTGTCTGGTTCAACCCATACCGAGCGCAGAGTAGCCACACTAATCGCATGGAGAGCACTCTGCAAGCGTTCTGAATAAACCGTTCGTATCAGAGGGCCCAATCGTTAATAGGGGATGTGGCTAGAGCCTACCCTTGTGTTTCTGCACAAGTGTCAAGAGCAAACCCCACCCCGCCCTCCGCACACCAGGTTGGGAGTTCCCATAATTGGTACCCAAAACTTCTTGTTCGTCCCCAATGAATGGAGGATGCTCCTTGTGAGAGAGAATCGTCCAGAATTCGACGTTGGCAAGGAGGGCGTCGAAACCTTGCCCTTCGTCAAGTCTTGTCAATCGTTCAGAAGAGTCTATGAGAGGGGAAGAAGCGATATATATCAGCACCATTATGTACATTCTGGAACGCAGGAAGCACGCTCGCGACGGCTCGAAATAACAACGACACACCTAACAGCCATCTCATGCTCCCAAGCGCTGCAATGCGTATCCTCGCGTACCGATCGCCCTCGCTCTCCCCATCCTCTCCAGCGAGCGAACCTCTCGACCCAGGGATGCTGGAGTGGCCAGGTTCTTCCGGACTCCTCACGGCAGAAGTAGAAGCGACACGTGCAGGTGCCTTTCCGCGATGTGGTGTGCCAATGGGGGTTTGCACAGCCGACTGGACTGGGTAGAACGAGTTGTACAACGCGCCCGGGTCGAGAACTGCGCGTATTGTAAAGGTCTCCAGCATCTTGAGATCATCTCCATCAATTTCTATGGACTCTGGTCGATTGGTGGAGGACTCAAAGAAGGATTTCCAGCTCGTCCGGCCAATGGAAGTGACTTGTCGATCGACATCGTATTGGATGAGCATCCACATGCCCAGGACGGACTCTATTTGGTCGGAGTCGCCTGTATCACGCAAGAACTTGACAATTCCTTGCCGCAAGGAGGGAACTTGTAAGAGGGAGGCATGGAGGCTGGCGTTCAGCAGTCGGATGCGACGCGACGGGTGCAAACAAAGTGCCGGGTAGTGGTGCAACTATAATAGTCATATCGAATAACAAGAGCCATGTTCGGAATTACAGCCATCAGCGCTCTGAGACTTGCAGCAATGACGATCGTAACCTTACCAAGACAGGCAAAGCCATGCAGAGCGTCTCAAGTAGTTCTCCCTGAAGATCCTCGTGGGATTTAGGCGGTTTGCATGCCTTGTCGATCCAAGCCGCCTGAAGTTCCTCGAGAGCTTTTTGCTTGGTCACCGCATCCTTCTTCATCAGACGTCTGAGCACAACTAGCAAGTCGGCAGGAAGTACGGATCCCAGACCAAGCACGTCGATCGGGTCGCGCTGCAGTGGCTGGGGCTTCGTGGGCGGAATGTACATCTTTACTCGCAGCTCTTTTTTGTTCTTCTTCCCGCCCTTGGTCTTAGCTGATTGTTGTTGCTGAGGTTGGTTGTCCTCATCGCGTGCTGCTGCTTTCCGAATCTGTTTCTTCCGCGTTCCAGCAGACGCAGATGATTTAGATGGCTTGCCCATGGAAGGAGTCAGGTCCAAATTAGGAAACGCTCAAGATTGTCCATACGTATATGAACAACAGGTTTAGAAGTAACATATAATACATATGGAGCCACAAACTATACTGCGAAACTGGGTATATGCCCAGTTAAGGGATGGTCATGCGAAAGGAGTGCAGGTACAAGAAAGACGCGTCTAGAAAGCGCGGTGAGACAGATAGAGCCACGTCCACCACAGGTGCATTGGCGAGTAGTGTGCCGAACCCAAGGTCGGCTCTATTTTGCGACATATGAAATATAGAATTAAGCCGCCAGTAAATAGAGTAGCACCTCGTTTAGAAGGAGGTCACAGACAGAATTGCAGCGATGAAGGAGATAGGGACAGCAAGCGGTGTCGCGACCGTGCGGTATGCTCCACTGGTATCCGAACTACCCGTAGGGGTAGAGGTAGCGGAGATACGAGTGCGAGTATCGGTCGTTGACGTCCCCAAAGACTCAGGGCCGTACAATCGAGCAGCATTCCGCTGTCAGGCCGTTAAAGACGACTCAGAACACAATTTCCAGCACTCACCTGAAAGCCAGAAAGAGTTTCATTGGTATTTTCTCTCAGGTTGATTGCGCCCACTGCGGTGTTGTCCCAACCGCAAGCATGAGGGCTGGCGTCATAGAACCAACTTCAAGGGAAGAGGTCAGGATCAAAGGACCAGATCTCAGGGAGACACGCACGTCGTGGTGTTCTCATTTTGAGGATAGATGGGAACTTCGAGCACAGTGATTGCGGTTCCTTGGAATACGGTTTCAATTGTGGCTTACCAGGACACGCGTGCCGGACCGCGAGTGGCACTTACCGTTGTTAGTAGGACGGGTATCAGAGATGAAGCCGTTGATCCTCGGATCAGAATCGTGTGCAAGTACGCAAGGCGCGTAGCTGGGGAGGGTACGGAGATCGCATGAGTCGATGGGCGGCCGTCACTAAAAAGACAAAAACGCGCACAAAGTTGACTGAGAAACACTGTGGTTCCCTCCGACGAAGCGGAATACAACGACGTCGCCGCTAATCTGGATTGGTGGGAAAAATGTGAGCAGAGGCGGCAGAGGTGAGAAAGACGAAACGTGCGGCGGTGACGTTGTTAGGGCTGAACACTGCCGTGGTATTGGGAGAACCGACGAGGATAATATGTGTTTCAGCGAGCGCAGACGCTCCGACCTAATAGAGACAGTAGGGAGTGAGGAGATCGGGTCGCGGCGATGGATAGCAAGAACTTGAATACGGACCGAGACGAGGGCGAAGCAGAGAGCGACTAGACGCATGACTGGACAAGAGAGCGAACTGTGCGGAACGACGACGACGACGACGAGGCCTGGGACGGGAAGCAAGAGAAGAGAGCGGATGGCAGAGTTCACAAATGGACTCGACGTCACCGGAAATTTCCATACAAAGGGTAATGTCCCAGCCTCTGAAGGATAACCTCAGATGGCTTAATTCATCAACTCACCCTTCGTCACCTTTAAAGCCACCAAAGACAGTCAGGCTCTTGTGGCTGGGGATTGCATCAGCAGCTGACCAGAAATCCGTGCTTGGGTGTGCTCTCTTGCCGTGTTCGGGTGTTCAATTGGGTGGCGAATCTCAGTTGTGGTATTCTGAATCCGCGAGCGAGCGAACGGGTGTATCGAGATAGTAGCACTGTCTCACTTAGGCATGTCCTTGAACATACAAGCTTATACGGCTTCTCCTGCTTTTGCAATATCCCCTGTTACGTCTCGTCGCACCCTCTTCACTGCTCGCAGGTTGGAGCCTTTCATACTACCTTATCCCTCTGATATTATTTATAGCGCGATCCTGACACGTCGTGGACTGTCTGCAATATGGACGCGCGAACCCCTGATCCCGATCCACCCCGCTCGGTATTGTTGCAGAAGTCGACGACGACAGGTGTTCCAAAAGAGGCGACTCCAACTCGCGCGGTTAGACACCCTTACCCTCGAAGGGTCTCTTATGATCCATCGCAACTTGCCAATGTCGACATCGTCCAGAGTGGAGAGCAACGTCGACGATCTCTGAGTTCACTATGTTCAGAGGATGACCTTTATGCCAAACCTGAGTCCATGTGTCAGTAGAGCTTCACTCTTGAAGAATTCCTCAGCTCACCTGTGTGTCCCTCCTGTAGCCCGCGAGCCAGCAACGGCCCTAGGTTAGCTCGTTTCTAGCTACTACAACGCCTTTTCTGCTGATACGTGCCTATAACCTCCTCCCAGCTCGCGGGCCATCCGATAGACCCGAACACCCACAAGTGAAATCACCAGACCCATTTCTGTCCCCAACAACAATTCGCCTTTCATCGCCCCCACCAACTAGTCGGCATGGCTCAAGCAATACACACCTCTACTACAATCCAGCGGGTGATGCTCGCGGGCTCGGTATCATCACGGAGACCTCGGAAAGTTTTGCGTCGCTAGCAGCCCTCTCACCGCGCCAAGCAATCGTAAAATCACCTCCCTCTGCGAACACACAAATACGAATACTTTCCAAGACGCGTTCAGCCCAGGACAATCCCACCGCACCACTATCCTCGCCCTACATTCCCATAGCAGAGGCAGCAAAGAAGCGAGCAGTCGATGGATTGGTCCCCAAAAGGGTGGAACCAGAAGCTCCCGACGCAGGTGGAAGAGTAGCCTCCTTTGCAATTGCGTCGTCGTCTTTTGTTTCTTTGCCCGAAACTGAGGTGAGTTGAGCCACGATACTGATGCCAACATCTATTGATGACTTTTCCTTCAGATTTTATGTGATGGAACTCTATGGTATCTCTACGTAAGAAGTGGTCAGCCATATCGCTGGGTCCACTGCAAAGCTATTCTCACGAAGAGGCACTTGGAGTTGTCTTGGAATAACCGAGATGGTCCATCATCTGTTGAGTTTGACCTTTTTAGATGCCGCCAAGTCCGTGCAATGCCTTGTGCCTCTCATCCGAGCGCTCGAGCAGACATCGGCAGCGTAGCCGCATACGAGGAGAAAAACACATCGCTTAATCTCGTCGAAGATCTCTACCCCTTCCACCTCGCATACAAAGGAGACATTGAAAGATTGGCCGCTGATAGTGTCCGCGAACGTATTAGATGGGTCGGGTTCATTTTGTAGGTCATCCTTGCGCTGAGGAAGAATTGCGACTCAAAACTTCCAGGGACGCCTTGACAAGGCTTGAAATCAACGCGGATCGTACTCATACACCTCCGATGAGTCGCCCTCCAAGACTCCGATCGCTCAGCACTGGATCGCTGTCCCAAGGCTATGTTACAGCGACTCGTTCGCAAACAGACGGGAACTTCTCGGCATTGAGTATCTCTCTGCCTCGCTTCAGACGAAGTCTGCGTCATCATAGTCGCACCAGGTCCGGTGGTGACCTGCCAACCCCTACCCAAGAAGGCCCTAAAACGAAACCTGCACCTCTCCGCCGAACCAATTCAATGCTAGAAAACTCTAATCCGACCTACTTCCCCCTTGATCAGCCCGCTCTCCCGACAAGTATCCCAAGTTCAACGCGGAAGCGAAAGATTTCGAATCCGATGAGTTTCGTTACTAGCATTTTCGGAAAGCTCACTCCCTCTGATGGCTCTTCGAGTCGATTCTTCACTCGTTCACGCTTGTTATCTCGTCGAGGGCTAGACACACCTTCTCCTATTCGGGACCCTGAACCAGCTCTGGCAGCTGGATCTACTACGAGTGGAGTACAAGGGAGTGCGCGGGAGGGGATCCAGGATGTCAGGAAACGCAAGAAGCCACCTGCTGTCTTCGATAGTCCGAGCCAATCAACGACTGCGACGAACGTTACGCTCACCCCTTCTTCGTTCTCTTATTCATCAGGTGGGCCACAGAATAGACCTTCTACGTTCAACACAACTACGTCCGCTGCCTGCCTCACGTCGGATTCATTGGCCCTACCCTCTCCTACACGAGGCTCGACAGAGCCTAACATTGATTGGCGGAGCGAAGGAATAACGACTGGAGCCAGCTCCAGTACCTCAGTGTACGCTACAGCCGACGTTATTGCCTCGACTTCTTCTCCCCGCATAACCACCCATTGCCAGCCCTCGAGTCAATTTATGACTCCTCCGAGTATACTCCAGACGGTCACAGAGTACAATACAGCTACAGAGGCCCCCCCTCGCAGTCGAGTCACTAGCGCCTCCACGATACGGACTGCTAACGCACGCGAAAGCAGCCTGCACTCAAGGTCAAGCTCAAATAAGGACCTCCCTTCCCTCCCTGTGCCTTTGACTCAAAGGAAAGACGAAGCCGAAGAAGTAAAACATGAGCCAGAACCGTTCACTCTAGACGACATCATCGCCCTTGAATCACCGAAGTCGTGGAGAAGCCTTTCTCCTCAGGAAGAGATCCCGTCCTCCGTCTCTCAACCTGTCAAGACTCCAGCAAAAAAGGCCGCCATTACGAACCAGCCTCGTTTCCCGTCCACCTTCCGCCAACTCACTCTACAGGAGGGCTGGCTCGGACAACAGGACTCGCCGTTGCTCAACCGTTCTGCTTTACCCCATGCGCAGGCTTTGTCCGTTATTGGCAGCTCGACTCCTGGGCCAGCGGGGGTAACACACCTTGGGGCTCCAGTTTTGCAGGACTATTCTAGGTGCTCAACGCCCACTCCTGCGTCTGCGCGGCCCAGCTCTATTCGTAGTGCCAGGCGGATTTCTGGCTCAAGTCTTTCGAGTGGTGTCGTCAAACCGACGCTTCCTTTGAGGCTGTCTACTAGAAGAAGTTCATCTACTTTACCGATGGTGAGCCCGGTTCCTTCTTCAACGATATGTTCACAATCATACACCTATCTTTAGACGCCGACCACCAGTGGTGGAAGTAATAACCCTTCACGCAGCATACCCATCACTCCCTCGCGTTTGCATAGAGCAAGCGAGATGGAGACTCCAGAGTTGACGCTTCCTCCCGATCAAGAGTCTCTGGTGACTATTCAGGATATCTTGATGCAGCTTCGACGCAGAGACAGAGAAAGGGCGGAGGAAAGGCATTCGCTGGCGGAGCAGCTGGAACGAATCGAACGGGAGCTTTTGCATCTGTCCGCCTTTGTTCAGCAACACAACGGGGGTGTAGGATTACGATCTTCTGGAGAGCAGATTGTTCCAGTCGCGAGTTTGAATGGATGGGTGGGGTCAGGGCCTCCTGGGGAGGACATAGTCAACTGGCCGACGCACCCGGCTGGAACTGGAACAGATGGAGTGGAGTCAGCGGATGGTGTGCTGACTGTACTGGGAGCCGCCACGGGAGTCTCTGAGACCGGTGGATCTGCAGAACTGGGAGATGGTGGTCAGAGGACATATGTGTCATGTCCAGTACAAGAGCCTCGGTCGCGTCCAACGCCTCCACCGAGCACGCACATACCCGTCTTCGTATCCGCTTCGTCCCCCAGAAGAACCGATTCTATCTCCGGCCAGGCCAACCCACCGCCCCCCTCTTTTCACAGTGCACCTGCCGGTTCGCCCCCGATTTTCGCCCAAGTAACGAATACTCAGTTCATGGGATCCCTCAGTGACCTACGCAGAACCATGGATCACTTTATTCGTCGGCAGCAGATAACAAACGATATGCTTGACGACTTGCGGGGTCGTATACCGGTACACCAGATGGAGGGGGCGAGTGTAAGCGGGCTCGCAAACTATACCGAAGTCTTGAACCGTATATTCCAGTCATTGAGGACTGTACCAGACCAACTACGCACACGTTCCGGCGAAGAACCGGTCGACGTATCTGCCCCGTCTCAATCACCTATTGCCCTTGACGTCCAAACCGATGTAATTGTATCAAAAGCTACACCGCAAGAAAATTCGACCCCTTCCTCGCCCCCTCCTGAACCCCCTTCTGTCCACCTTGCTCGCATTCCTCGTTCCTTAGCCAGCCCTCCGAGTCCTTCCCGCGCAGGTTATCCACATACACATGCGCCCAATCAGCCGTTACAGGAACCCTCAATCTGGCGGCCTCGTACACGACGAGTGGTTCCTCGTCGCCGTGTTTTCAGCGAGCCTTCATCGTCGGCCTCACAAGAGACGGGTAGTCCTGGTGAGCTAAGAGAACGGGAGAGAGTGCAAGCCCCCGGTGATAGTAGAACATCGAGGATCGCAAGTTATCGCCCGTCGATTCTTCGCTCCCCATCTCCGGATCGTGGGCCTCTCAGTGGTGCTCAATACGAGATATCTGATGAGCCAAATGTTTTGACGGGCGTTCGCCCCATGGTATGTTGTATTCAACTAAGGGTGAGTCCCCGGAAATGTCTAAACGCCATTCAGTATCAGCGTTCAGTCTCCGCACCAGCTACCAACGAAGGAGTCAGAGCGAAGTCGAAACCCAAGAGGCGAAGTGTGGCATGGGCAAGTCCAGTTGTCTCAGTATGTCCCCTGGCAACTCTTATATTCCCGCCAGTCTTAACTTTCATTGCGTAGGATTTCAACACCTTTGAAGCATCGAGAGCAAGGACAGATTCCGATCCTCAGACTGTTTTGTACGACGCTCCTCAGGTAGTTTCCATACCATATCCGCCTTCGGTAGACTTTCAGGAAATTCACCGACTTATAGGGGTTTGTCCCTCATGGAGTTCGTTTTCTCAATCCTAACATTTTGTGCGTAGGAGATTAACCTTAGCCAAATCAATGCTTCAAGCCAACAGTCTGAAGTCGTGCGGTATCTAACCGAGTTAAATGACTGGCTAGGACGCGATTTGCAAGACCGACAATCAGAATTTCGTGGCATTGGAAGTCGACTTGATATGCTGAACACGCTGATTGACGTTTTTATTCACCCAAGTCAGCTCTGTCAAACCCTGCGGACATTACACGATTACTTATCCTTTACTAGCTCCACCTTTCCCTGCTGTACACAATGCGCAAGGATTAATCCAGGCTCCTCCATCACAGGACGCAATACAGGGAGACATTATCATGCCCCAAATCGCGATCTCGGAGGTGCCTAGATCTATCGTTACCATCCCTTGTAATGTCACAGGAATGACAGGAGTGCTACCCCAGTCTATGCCACCCGCGACCACCATGCTTTCCAGGAGTGTCGTGGACTCAACTTCGCACAACTTTACCCCTTCATCTATTGACATTCTGGCTGACACCGCGCGGGTCGCTCTGAGTAGCTCCAGTTCTCCATCTCTGCCAACCCAGAAAGAAAGCGAAACCCCCCTTGCAGACACCACTTCTCCAACCCTCCCCATAATCGGCTTAGCTGACCGGGACACAATTGAATCACCTCCAGCCCTTGCAGTCCTAGCGAACACAATGCGCCAACCACTCTCGTTCGACATCCCTCGCGCTACTCTTGCATCTGTATCCGCACCTGCCTCATCCTTAGGTCCCATGGGTGACTGCAACGATGTTTCGGAGTTGCATTTTCTCCCCTCCGACATTGGTCAGCAATCTACATTATCTCACGAACCGTTAAGTCAACCACGGCCCCAAGGGACTATCATGCTCGCACCTTCACCCCCATCAACAGCGGGTACCCCGGAAGTTTCCCATTTAGCGCGGCCCATCCGGTCCACTTCACACCAGACTTCCGTTCACTCCGTTAATGTCTTTCCTGAAAAGAGAAATGACGAGCACGACACTATGAACACTCCTTTTTCTCCGCAGGTCACTCCTATTGACTTCCCCGAGCCATCTCACTTTGTGAGTGGATCTGTGCAGATTCCCGTACAAACCGCCATTCCGCTATCACCTGACAGTCATCCGTACCCTCACTTGACCGCGGCTTCCAGCCTGAGGTCGAGAAGAGCTCTCTCATTACCAGCTTCGCCTGTACATGTAAGGCAGAATCTCCAAAATACCGAGTAGCCCCATTTTGATATTTACTCGCAGGGTTTGGCCCACCAAGATACAGTCGGAAGACCGGCCCCTCAGAGCATATACTTGAATCAAGCGGATTCGTTCCCTATCGCGCCGATCGGGGTGCCACTTGCAGCTTTGGAACCGCGTTTCGCCGTTAACGTCCGATCCCCGCAGGACTCCAGCCGCCACTTTGCTTGGCACTATCCACCAAAGTCCCAAGAACCTAGGGAACACGGGAGTGGTATTATTCCTGAACCAGTCAAGCGGCCACTCCCACAGCCCGTGTCCTTTCAACGAAACCACGGAGAATCATGGCAGGCGCCTCAGACTGTTCTGCGGCCAGACGATTCGATTTCGATGGCTGGCGCACGTCAAGGGTCTCGTGGCTCACAAGCGGCTCTCCGCGTACATCAGGATACAACCTCTGTACCACCCTCATCTATCGCTATGCATCCCGGCCCTGATCTGCCGTTTGTTTCAGTCCAATCCGATTATAGATCACTTCAACCCAACACTCCATTCGTACCGATGCGAAACGCCCCTGACGATGGAACACTTCACGAAAAAACTCGTGTTGTGTCGGCCCCCTTGCAAAAGCTTCCGTTCCCCAATCTTATCCGCAGAACGAGCCCACTGACCGCGCAGCAAGGGATCAATGCGGATACAAGACTAGATACTCCTGTCGCATCACTAACACATGACAGAGTGCAAGAGATACTTGCGAGTGTGCACACGAGTCTAGCCGCTCAGAAGCAGGATCGAGAGTACTATATACAGCAAGTGGCTCAAATTGCACAACGTGATGGAGCATTGCTTGAAGAGGAGAGGAAGAAAATTAGAGAACTCGAAGAAACACTCCAGAAGCTGACGATCGAGGCAGGAGAGGGGCGGAGTGGCCAGATGGGGGATATGCAAATGAAATGCGAAGAGGCGCGGTTGGCGGCAGAAGCGAATCACGAATCACTCCTTTCTCATATCAAGGAATTCACCACCCGTATCGACGCGTCTCTGCAAGAGGGGGCGGCTCAACGCCAAGCCATCACTGGGCACTTAGACTTGAAAGAGCAAAAGAGGGTTGAAAAGGACAATCGATGGGCAGCTTTGGAGAACACACTGAGGAAAATAGTGGAGGATGAAGCAACAGAACGGTTACGAGCACAAAAGCAGCGAGAAGAAGAGGCCCTTCGCCCTGGTGACTTAACACGCGTTCACCTGAAGAACTAGGGCTGATTTTAGTTCAGGGACAGAACAGGTCATTGAAGAAATGCGGGGGCAGAATATTGAGCATCAGAGACTCCTGACGGAGTTTATGAACGGTGGGTATTCATTCTATACTGATCAGGAAAGCCCGCCAATGGCCTACAGTCTCTCTTGCCCGTATTCAGCAACAGCACGAGGAAACACTCGACGCGGTTAGGCGTACCGCCTCCGAGCAAGTTCCATTCAATATACGGAAGGTATGGCTCGCGCTGCTTTGCCTTTGGAGACTCTAACCACATTCTGTAGTACCTCGAGGAGTTCAGCAATGCGCTTGCAGCTGAAGTTTCCACTCTTCTTCAGGAAACCGGGCAATTGAGAGAGGATCGACGTAGCCTCCGTAGGTCGTCTAAAAAGCTTGAATCAGCACTTTAATCCCGTTTCCAGAGCACGAAATTGGCTACCTGCTGTGCCTAAAGAGCAAATACGCGCCCGATGGGGAATTCGGTGCGGGATGGTGGGATCTCTCTACAAATACCGCATCAGGGAACTGACTAGATATCAGGCAGCCCCCCGCTGCCGACCTAGGGCATACTCACACCGCCATAGAGCCGGAGGCGATGGGACTCCCGAGTGTCGCACAAGACCAACCCGTCACCATACCCCAGCATTATCCGCCTGCTTCAGCTCCGCCCCCACCCCCAAAGCCAGGGACTCTTCGGAAAAGAGCAAAAGGTCATGGAAAGTCTCGAACCACGGCACTGACGAACGATACCCAGGCCCCAAGCCTAGTACCCATTGCAACACACTATGGTGCACCATTTACAGTTTCCAACAACATCACCCCTGCCGTCCCATCCTCTCGTACACCTCGCTTGTATGGCCCACGTGCACCTGAGACTGGCGTTACGAGTCTTCGCCACGCACCTTAGGTGACCTGTACTGTGTTGTTGTGATAATCAGTGGATATGGTCTACACTTTAGCGGCATTGCTTATTACCGGCCATGAGAGTATGTTTCTAGTTATCAAACATTGATACAAAGGGAGGCCATATAAGCGTCCATCACAACAAATCGACATCCTTCTGGACTTGCTAGCTGAGCGACTTGTGCTAAGTGACTGGTGATGAGGAGCATTCGTACTAATAAAGTCACCGTCCTCGACTAGAATGACCCGCCAATGTACAGGTGCACTGGCGGATCGCGGCCCGACAAGGACCGCTGTGTATCTACTACTGTCGCTTGTGCTCCGCCTGGCGTACGCAAGAATGGCCAGTAAGTTGGCAATGGCAGCAAGCGTGTGTTGTGTGATCATAGCGACCCTGTGAATGCAGTTAGTTAATTGTGAACCCTTTCGATATTCGGGCTGGCCCTTGCCTGTAAGAAGCCCACTGTCGTTCGGATCAAGTGTTGCTTCCCAATGTGGTTTACTTGGACTCGCTACCCCCTTCGCTACCCCCTCCCAAGGCTTACGCGGAGGATACACACGATGAGCGGAACTGCAGAGACCCAGAGCGTTCCAACTGGCGAGCGTCTTACCGCCCTTCGCAAGTTGATGGCGGAGAAAGACCACAATATCGATGCATAGTGCGCAGCAGTCTGCTGGAGCCACGATATCACAAACACTGACTCGGTGGGTTGCCCAACAGCCTAGTAGCGAGCGAGGATCAACGTAAGCAATAGCAGAGACGGTCGGACGAAAAACTAGCAGCCGATGCATCTTCCTTAGATTCATCAGAATACCTCGCAGAGTGTGATAAGAGACGAGCATTTATTACCGGCTTTACTGGCTCTGCAGGAACGGCTTTGATCACTCAAAAGGAGGCTTTGCTCTTCACAGATGGTCGATACTTTCTTCAAGCCCGGCAGCAGATGGATGAGTGAATATGATATGACACGACTCTCAGACACACTCTCACAGTTTTCTCATATAGCAATTGGGAGCTTATGAAGCAAGGAATTCCCAGCGAGTTTTCTCCTTTGAAGCTAAGGAATCTACTCTTACCCACCTTACGTAGAAGTACCAACATGGCAGGAATACCTCGTCAAGGTTGGCCCTCATAGGGACGCACGAACACCTACGCTGACACGCTTGGCAGAACCTGCCCGAGAAATCTCGCATCGGCGTGGACGCCGCGTTGGTTTCTTACGGTGAAACCAAGTACATTGGGGCTCGTCATATGACGTATTGACCAACCTGTGCAGATGACGCCAAAAAATTGGAAGAGCAGTTGAAAGAAAAATCGTCCACTCTTGTTCCTTTACCACACAACCTGGTTGATCGCATATGGACAGAAAGACCCCCGAGACCTCAAAATCAGATATTCCCACTTTCTGTTGAGTATGCCGGCACATCGAGCAAAGACAAGATTACACAACTTCGTGAACACTTGGAATCTAAGAAAGCATCAGCGACAGTTGTTTCGATGCTCGATGAGGTTGCATGGTTGTTCAATCTTCGTGGATCGGACATTGACTACAATCCCGGTATGCAATCTTTCCTTTTCAAATCCTTTGCCGGGTCCTCAATGCGGTCTAGTCTTTTTTTCATACGCCATCGTAACCAAGGACTCTGTCAAGCTATTTGTTGGTCAATCCTGTCTCGATGCAGATGCTTTAAAAACACTCGAGGACGGAAAGGTTGAGGTGTTACCTTACGAGGGCATCTTCGAAACACTCCCCTCGCTTCAGCTATGCACTGGTGAAGAGGTATGTCTCTCGGATCCCTAGCGGCCAGCATTTGACGCCCCAACAGAAGGTACTACTCGGCGGCAAGGCAAGCCTCGCCATTGCGAATGCGATAGGGAGGGTCAGTATGATCCACGGCACTGTGCGCGTATCACTAACTTCTGTGTAGGAAAGGATACTCTCTGATCGTGCGCCAGTGGCCGATTTCAAATCTATCAAAAATGAAAATGAAATCGACGGGTTCAGGAACTGTCATATAAGGGATGGATCAGCACTGGTGAGTTGTTTCATGGATTAATTCGTCATTAGGGCTTTACCATAGCTCCCCCAGATTCGCTACTTTGCATGGCTGGAACAGCAACTCGAAGCAGGCGCAAAGTTGAGCGAGAGTCAAGCAGCAGACAAGCTTGAGAAATATCGCAGGTTTGACTATATTCTCTATTTCTTTCGGTATCACCGATTTTACCCCGAACACACTTAGTGAACTTGATTTGTTTGTCGGCCTGTCTTTCCCAACGATCTCTTCCACAGGGCCCAACGGAGGTGATTGTCGCTGATTATTACAGCCGGGCATTTCCAATGACGGTTCCCGTAGCGATCATTCATTACCAGCCAGATCCCAATGACTGTGCTGTAATTAAGAAGGAACAGGTACATAGCTTCGTGCATTGTCCTGCTCCACCACTCATCTTCCCTACATAGATATATCTCTGTGATAGTGGTGCCCAATTTCGAGACGGGACAACGGACGTCACGAGGACATTAGTGAGTAAACATAAGCCACTGATGTACTTTTTGTGGTGATTCTAAGCACCGGCCACTACCTCAGCACTTTGGCGAGCCCACAGCGTTTGAAAAGCGCGCCTTCACTCGCGTGTTGCAAGGTCACATCGCCATTGCAACGTCTGTCTTCCCTAAAGGAACAACTGGTGAGTTCTAGAAACACTTGCTGGCTCTTGGACTCACCCCACCCAAGGGTACTTGTTGTAAGTACGTCGTCATGTCAGGAGGACTGGACTCAGCGACCGTTAGAGATCCATTTGCAAGACAAGCCTTGTGGAAAGACGGACTCGGTGAGAGCTCTTCTTTTCCCCGCCTTGGCCTGATATTCACCAGTTTCCAGACTACCGGTATGTCCTGAACTTTTGGCGATGTGATTGTGGTCATTGACGCCTTCGAGTCACGGCACTGGTCACGGAGTCGGGCACTTTTTGAATGTCCACGAAGGACCACAAGGGATGGGTGTACGGATCGCCTACAACGACACCGAGCTGAAAGCAGGCATGACGCTTTCCAATGGTCAGTCTCCTTACTTCTTATGGTGTAGTAGGTGACTCATTCAGCACATACAACCCACACAGAACCAGGGTACTACGAAGATGGGAAATTTGGCATTCGACTCGAAAACATTGTCATCGTGCAATCGGCAAGCCCGCCTAATAATTTCGGTGAGAAAGGCTGGCTCAAGTTCGAGAACGTGACCATGTGCCCGATGCATCGCAAGTTAATTGAAAAGTCGCTCCTAACCCCGGATGAGTTGGCCTGGGTCAATGCCTATCATAAAGAGGTCGTGGAGAAGGTGGGAGCATTGCTTAACGGAAAGAACGAGGATGATCTGAGAGCAAAGGCGTGGCTCGAAAGAGAATGCAAGCCCCTTTAGGAAATTCAATGTTCGCCTGGAGTGTAATTTACTACCGAATTGATCAGCGTGTATGGTTATGCCAGTTTGGTCAGGTTTTTAACGACCAAACTTGTGTCAGAAAGCTCACTGGAACCCGCACTTGCGTCCAGGTTCAAAGGACATTACCACATCGAGAATATCCCCCACGCGCGTGTACTGCCGTTGCTTCCAAGGGCAGTAGAAGGTAATAAGTGTCATACAAACCCCTGACGTTCTCAAAGCCAAAATGAAAGAACCCCCACGAGCACCGCGCGTGAAGCGCGCGCCTGGATGACCCAATAGCTAGGTCACTTTATAGGAGGCGAAACCAGTCAAAGGTAGTCATGGACACGGTACTAGAAGTCACCGATGCGGAGGATAAAGATGGAGTTACCAGGCAGTTCGGGCCGAGTCGGAACACCGCGCAAACCACAAAATCTCTTCATTGGCCCTTCAAATGTGATGAAGGGACTGCAGTTCGATGGGCAAGATAGGCCCGTTGAGCCAGGCTGAGTCCGTTCACTGACCTGTATCGACGATATTCACGATCGATATTCTATTCACGTTCACTCCTACAACACGTTCACTTCTACAAACGCGTCCTCACCCTGTCCGTCTTCACATCTCACGGCCGCTTCCTACTCTGCGTCTATTTCTGTGAGAGGAGCTCTAAACAAGTTCACGGAGAACTTTTGACTCCAATCCCATCCCGATTGACTCACAAGAGAATGCTTTACTATTAAATATCAATATTGTTCTTATTAAATGCCTATTGTTATAGTACTGATACGAGATTGTACAGATACAAAGCGTCGGTTGAGCCTGGGGAGCCGGCATTATGTATCTTGTAGACGAGAGAGATGATGTCACTGAATAGAGAGAAGCTACCGGTTTCGTCGCCGTCCTGTTGTTCCGGCGCCTTGAAATTTGCTCGTTTCTCTACGGAGACGCCTAGGAGGGCGGTCAAGGGGGGAAGAAGGTGCAAGGCGGAAGCCACGAACCTAGCAGCACGTTCCCGTTCGAGCTCACGTCGTTCGAGCTCTTCTGCTGATAGTTCTTCAATCCTCGGGGAATACTCACCCGAAAGGATTTCCGCCCAATCTCTCCATATGCCTTTCATCCTCTTCGGACCCTTACCTTTCCGTCCCCAGGCATTTCCCAATCCCGCGGCGTGACTCTTCCACTCACCCCCTCCTTCCAGGACGCCCCATTCAATTACATCCTTCTTATGCTTTAGCAACTCTTCATGGATCGCATGCGCGATCATGGGCTTTGCCTCTGAGCTCAGTCCGACATCCGCACATAGGACTGCAGTGAACTCTTCAGGTGTCAGGTTTGACCGCAAATCCCATTCGACGTGGTCCAGTAGGTTTTTGGTGGAGATCTGGACGTCAATTTGAAGTACGACTCGACAGTCACCAGGGCCAGCGTCATCCTCGTGAAGCATCAGTTCCTCTCGTTCTGTATTGACTGGAAGGTCGAGAGACGCCATTATTGCGTGCTCCTCTATTTGCGCGAGGATCTGATTAGCGACCTGTTCAGCATATCCCATATCGAGCTCTAGATCTGCACAAAATATGTTCGCGAATTGAGCGGGCGTAATGAGGTTCTCTGCGGATGACATCAATCTTCCACCAAGCAATACGAAAGCGCACAAACCATGCAAATTCCAAGTAAAGCAGTCTCGTATGCGAGCGTTGTCTGTCTCCAGCTCGATACGAATTGGTATAAGCACAGTAGGTTGATCGGCTTGGGCATTGAGCTTTTCCGGAAAAAGACACCTAACGAAATGGTTTGAACACGAAAGGCGATGAAGAAAAGCCCACTGACTGAGGTTCTAAGCGAACGTGGTGAGCAGGTCGGGAATAAATAAGATTCGGCGGTGGTATGGTTCCCAAATAACTCTTGTCAATCTCTACTTGAGGTTTGGGTTCGGGCTGGTGGAGGACCTTTCCGGGGGCGCTAGAGCCACCAGTTGTCCCCTTTCCCATTTTTCTTATCATGGTTCGGGTGCCGCCACTGGCCTGGAAGTCCGAGTCGTCTGAACCCTCCGGTCCGTGCTTTTCCTCCTCGAGTTCATCGCCAGATCCTGTCTCAACATAGCTCTTGTGACCTCCGCGACGGGTGCTACGACCTGTGTTGGCCGACGGTGCATGGGCATGGGCAGTTGATCGAGGGGGCGGCACACCATCGTCAATAATCGGGGGAGCCGCGGCGTTGAGAATAGGCTGTACCAGGAGTGTCGCTCCCGTTCTAATGCGTGAGGCATACATCGAGTAGTGTGCTTGAGGTATGGTAGGAATCGGCGATCGAGCCATTGCTTGAAGGAATGCAGGTGTAAAGGGACCGCTAGCAGCTCCACGCTGTGAGAAATTTCCAGACGAAGTTTGTACTCTGGGTTTAGGTTGTATCGCTTTATTCATGTTCTGCCAGGCGCTGGTCGCTGCGGGCATTTCTTAGACACCAGCGTGTAAGCAATATAGTCTCTGAAAGCGTCTGGGGAGACGGAAAGAGTTGGCTTACGAGGTACTATCCCCGCCGCGGGTACTCGTTCGTTCGACATTTCGATCAGCCTCGACGCCAAGTGGGCGAGTCTTCGTGTTGAGGACCTTACTAGGCAGGAAGTCGCAATATATCCGCGAGTAACACGTCCTTAGAGTTATTGGCAGCACACGGCGCGAGAATGACGGCAAGCAAGCGACGAGGAACGGTCCAAAAGTTCGAGTGGACTCCACCTGCCACTCCGGTCTGGAAGAATTAAGATTCATTAGAGTCATGGGTCAAGTATGTTGAAGAGACCAGCAGTGTGATAGCTTCAGTTGGTCTATTTGGCCGAAAGTCTTTGCTCAAGGCGAACAACCCTCTCTATCATAGATCATAGAGAGAAATAGTACAAGAGGACATGGTTTGCAACATTGAAACCAAGGAGGGACGCTATATATCCTGCGAATATGAAGGGTATAGGCGTTAACAGGGCCTTCGTACGACGCAAGAAAGGCAAAGCTGTGGCAGAGGTGAACAATAGCTATGTGCAAATGGACCAGCTGCTAACCATTTAAGCCGAGATAGACAATGTAAACATATTGGCACAATCTGTTGTCGTAGAAGTATGAGTGCAACGCCCTGGTGAATGAGAGGTACTCACGCAATGAGGTACAGGGTATTCCCGAGAAGAATACCGCCTACAAAGTGATAGCTAAGGATAAGGGGAGACAAGAATAATTGAAGAACATAAAGTTCAAGGTAGAGTGGGAAGAATGCGTTGGTGTGTACGTCAAACGCATATGCCCATTCCACGCGCGCATCGGCAGCGGACGGACTGGAGGTTCTTTGAAGTAAAATACAGTTAGATATGAGCCTGGAGGAGGCAGGTCAATTTGTTGTCCTCTTCTTATAGAGGAAATGATTCACCAAAGCGATGTTGCGACTACCACAGAGATCAGGAAGAAGTCGCGAAAAAGCATCAAGAGACAGAGCTTGAATGCACCCAAGACCGTCATGGACCGAACTACAGACCAAGCGCAGCCAGCCACTGCATGTACGTGTTAGTACTTATCGAGGGTAGCTCCGTAGGACATACAAACTGCGAAGAGCTTAGAGAGCGCTGGAAGGGGAGACGATGATCCGACTTACTCATGCACATAGATATTAAGATGAAAACTGCTGGGTCGTCCCTCGCCCAACTATTCTTCGTCTCTATCGGCAGGTCAGCGACCACAGGCGTGACTGGGAGAATACAGCACGTACGTTTATGGAAGTAGACGTTCCTGTATCTGTGAGGGTCGCTCAGTACGAGTGGTGTTGACCGCGCGTGTAATGCGTAACCGTACGTACACCCTTCTTGGATTGACACACAGCGACCAAAGGTGCGACACAGCAACTTCCCAGTCCTACGCAGGGTGTCATAGCCCGTGTGTTTGCCTCAATGACTGTACCAACCATCTGGGAGAATTTGAGCAACCTCCGCCATGCCAGAGCAGTACCCAGGGGAGGTGGATCAAATTCTGTGTGTGCAGCACTCGGACTAGGGAGCAATGGCATGTGCAATCGCCGCGATTATCAGTCAAACTAATGGGGGTGTCAGTTTCCACTTTGTTGGAGTCGGACTTTGCTTTCTTT
>WNFL01427421.1_pt1 | contig 50594 bp, 49 predicted proteins | sample 5400361 | NCBI WGS metagenome assembly WNFL01 (sample SAMN13153351, study PRJNA577476) | soil metagenome | isolation source: 40 cm soil on Douglas fir-dominated hillslope | place: USA:California | collected 2013-09-17 | reverse complement strand
AACCCCATGCCAGACATCATTCGCGTCTTTGTATTCAACTCGCAGGTAGCCGGTGATCAAAGGGAATTTCGTAGTTGCCACTCCCGCCGATGCGGGGGCAATCCACTTGGCGTCGACGCCGGGATCGGCATAGGCCACCGCATCTCCGCCGAACACTGGCGCCACGTTGCTGATCGCCGTCAAACTGACATCCTGGCCGTCTGGGTTCGCGCCGGCACTGCCATCCTGATGAAGACTGACCAGAGTGTCCGCCAAAAGAACGCGAATGTTCGCCTTGTTGTATAGGCGGGACGATCCGATCGAAGATGTGGGTATCTCATTTGGTAAGGGGCGCCGAATGATATCACTCTGGAGGCCGCCGCCTGCTACGAAGGGCAGCACCAACGGCTTGACGCCGGTGGATCGAGGGTTGCCGATGAATCCCCCGAAGTTGACGGTCGATGTCGTGACCCATGAGCCGTTCCCAGATCCGGAGCCGGTGGGCATTCCGCCCAGCCAGCTGGCGTTCGACGGTCCGAAACCTACGCAGTTGGTCTCGGAGCCGAGTGGAGCCCTGAGGCCAGCGATGGCGGGATCGCATCCACCAGTCGCCTTGGGGATAAAGACCGAGCCGTTGAAGGACGAGCCTGGCGGATAGCTATTCTGCATCGGATCACGGAGGACTTCTCCACCCACCGTGATTTTGCTTCCAAACAACGTGTTGCCACCAGCTTGCGTGGTCAGAAAGAGATTGCCGTTGGTGTGAACGCGGCCTCCGAAGGTAAACGTCGCACCGTTCATGAAGTTCATGTCAGTGGAGGAGAACACACCGAATTGAAACACCGGCGGGTAATGTTGGCCGAGGCATTGGAGGGTCGAAGGGAATTCACGCTCAAAGTCATGGGCAGAATGAGGGCCGTTAATCCCTGATTGGGGCCGGAGCTAATGATTTCCGACGTCGGCTTCGCAGGGTTCCCCAATCCGTCTACCGGGAAGTTGATGGACTCGGCATAGGTCATGGAGCCCACCATGGCGCTGTTGGGCGTATTCGTCGCATACGTCAAAGCCTGGATATCAGCGGCGGAGGGCGACTGCTTCGCGGCATACAGGGACGCAAGGTCCGAGGTGAGTTTCTCCATGCCCGATTCCGCGCCGTAGAAAGCGATCTGGCTCTCTTTGTCGTTGCCTCCGATACTGAGTTCGGAGTTGGTCATCATCATCACGCCGACGGCAACGCCGGACAAGAGGAACAGCAGGAGCAAGGCTGCGATGAGTACGAATCCTTGCGCGTTGGATTGACGTCTTATCATGGATAAATTTCCCCCAAGAAGTTGCGATCTCATTGATAGCGATCCTTAAACGACAAGTTTCGCGTGCTGACCGCGCTAGTGAGCTGCATGCTTTGCGAGTCCTTGCCGTTGGTCACCAGACTCTCCCCCATAACCTTGATATTAACTTTGTGAATTTGGCTAGGGGATTGAGTGACAGCAATCGGATCCACCGTGGTCGCGCAAGAGCCGCCCTGATTGCCTGAGTCACACAGGTCGTAGCTAAACTGTAGATCGATGATGTTGTCGGCCACTGGTTGCGCGGTGTTGCCGTTCACCTGTCGCATGAGCCGGGGAGTTCCGTTGGCGGGAACTTCGAGGAAATAGCTGATCACTAGGAGTCGCTGCACAGAGACGGACGGAGATCCTGCAGCCCAAGGCCCCGGATAGGAACCGGGCGACACGATACTCTTGATGTTGCCCGACGCTGCCGTAGACTGATTGATGTTGAGAGCGTCGAGATTTGCGAAAGTCACCGTGGCTCCATTGGTAAGGTACGGAGATACTACGGTCACCTCGCCAACGGCTGAGCCAAGGCTGGTTGTGACCAGGAGTATGTCTCCCACCTTGATTCCGGTAGCTGTATTGGCCGCAGGTGCGAGTGTGGCCGGGAACGGGATGGGAGGCGCTAGGTTCAGGATCGTTCCTGTGTTATCGGTAAACGTCCCTTTGAACAGGTTGAACTGGGGCGCAAAGTCGACGTAGCTCACGGTGAGGGAATCCGGGGCGATTCCTGCGCTAGCCATGGCCGGGATGGTCCCAGAAACGCTGGTAGCGCCAACTACTTCCATGCCATTGCCCGAACCAGGAAGCACGCCGTACATATAATTCGAGACGGTCGACGTTGGCGAGGTGGCTACCGTGCCAGTGGCGTAGTTCTTGTTGTTGAGGTAACACTGTCCCACCTGATTGCAACCAATCCTCGATGGCGTGGAGCCGGAGCCAGTGGGGAGTTGCAATCCAGCGGGTGGCAATCCAGCACCAGCCATGCTGATGTCTTTAGATATCAAGTCCAAGGCAGCGCGGGTGTTCTGCTGCATTTCAGAGCGATTCGAAACGAGGGCGCTGGTAGTCATGCCAGCCTTGAATAACTGCGAGGCTGCGCCGAGGACTACCAAGCCTAAGGCCATTGCCAACATCAGTTCGAGAAGGCTGAAGCCGCTGATCCGTCGTTTTTGGGTGCTATTCATGGGCATCGTCCTTTTTAGCGGTACTGTGAAACGAGCGCTTGCACCGTGTAAGGCCGTGGGGCTCCGCGGGCGCCTGGATATTGAACCGTAACCACAACCTGCTTGAGGCTTGGAATTGGAGCGCCGGTATTCGGATCCAAAGCTGGGGAAATCTGAATCTGTCTTTGGAATGCGGCCAGGGAAACCGTCACGTCATCCGAGGTGTTCAGCTTACCGTCCGGTCCGGGCAGGATGATCGGAGTCGGCGGCGTGACGTCGTCAGCTGTGCCATCGAGTCCGTCGATGCCGGGGTCAGCCAGGGCGATCATTCCCACGTTGAAAATGCCATTTACGCCGCCCGTTATGGTGCCGACGTTATTGATGGAGTTCCACGCGAGCTGATTGGTCTGGCGCGCGGTGTAAATGCTCTCCAGTGCCTGAGTCGCCCGGGCGTGGGCGATTTCGTCCATCTGCGAGGATTGGGTTGCGGCGAGAGCCGTACCGAACAGCCCGAGTACCGCGAGCAAACCGATAGTAAGGATCGCGCCAGCGATCACTACTTCCAACAGCGAGAATCCGGCTTGCTGTTTCGCTCGGCGAAGTCCGTGGCCTGAGACGGCCGCGTGGGGCCGTTTTGTCATTGTTGTTTCCATGTCGGGGCTCCTCCCGGTAGCGTGAGACGCCACCCTCGAATACGACCGCTAGTTCCAAACACAGTGATGGCTCGGGAGCTGGCTAAATCGCCAGTGCGTGCCAAATACAGAATGCCGCTATTGGAATTGCCCACGAGGTCATGGGCCGAACCATCCGGCATGAACATGACGAGATTTCCGGCACCGGGGGGCACACCTTGGTCGAAATCTCTGGCGGTGGAACCGGTGCCAAATCCGTCCGGAACAGAGGAGGGCGATGCAGGGAGGCCGCTGATCGTTTGGAAATCAACATCCGAGGGCAGGTCGACTGTGCTGACCTGGGTTGGCGCACCACTCGCGGCATTCCATATATAAAGCTGAATGCTTTTTGCGTTCGGCGCTCCCAGCGGGGTGGCGGACAAGGCGGGTGCGGGTGTTCCAAACGTGACCACGTAGCGCTTGCGTTCGGCGATGGCACGCTCACGGGCCATGCGCAGTTGCATGAACGCGGTATCAAATGCCCCGTTCACTCTGGCGTCGCGGAGTCCGCTCTGGGTATTCAGAACCGCGAAGGCGCTGACGATCATCAGGATGGCTACCACGAGCATCATCTCGATGATGCTGAAGCCTTGCGTCGAGGAAGCCCGCCGAAGCAGCCTGGTGTCGCGTTGTTCTTGTTGTCTGTTTCGCATACCCATCCCTGAATGCCCTCGCGGAATTCGCTGGCGCTGCTCCTGAGCTGTGGGAGGGCATAAACCCGCGGGACCGGAGCGTGCGCCTGCTGTGTCTTCGCGAGGGATTATAGATTTCTATGGCTATGCTAGGAGTGCCCTGATATAGCGTCAAAGTACCGAGGTGCTCTGCGTGCTGGGACTTTGGTAAGTACTAATGGGGTGATTACTACGCGGATTCTTGTGATTCTGGCGTGGCGAGAGCGTAAGTCCTTTGCATTCTGCCCTCTGTCTATCACCGTTTGTCGATCCATATTTCGCGGCAGTACCCTGGTAACTTGTTGCATGGTGCCGAAAGACTTTACGCTCCCAACATCATGCCGCTCTTAGCGCTTATTGTCTCCGGCGATGGCCGCGACATTCTCGTGTTGCAGGACGTTCTCCGCGAGCTTCATGTGGAATCCGTGGTGTGTGGAACCGCTTCCGAAGCCAGAAGCGTCCTGGCAGCCAAGCCAGTCGATGCAGTCCTGCTAGATGGAGATGTGCCCGAAGTTGGCGAGGTGATCAACGAGTTGGCTAGGTCCCAAGGGACGGAGTCGCAGAAGATTATTGCGATTCTGAGCGGCAGCAACGACTCGCAGCACGCTTTTGACGTGGGCGCCCACTTCGTACTCTACAAGCCGATCTCAAGGGATCGCAGTCTGGTGAGTCTGGAATATGCATTCCGGTCTCCCGGGAAGAAAAGAAGGAACACGAGTAGACACAACGTGTATCTCTCCACGACGGTAAGTTCTCCGGTGGTGGATACTGCCGCGGTCACGCTACTTAATCTGAGCCCCACGGGCACAGCATTGCAGACAAAGAAGCGACTTCCGCCCGACAGCAAGTTGTACTTTGAGTTTCAGGTTCCCGATCAAGCCGCCCTCGTCCGCTTGGCTGGCAATGTGGTCTGGCAAGATATTGATGGGCGGGCGGGAATTCACTTTGCCAGCGTGCCGGCAGCCTCGCGCAAGGCTTTGGAACAATGGCAGGACCGAATGGACCGAGAGGAATTCGGAGAGGCCCCGGAAGTGGCCATGGAGGCCGAACGATTTGGCCCGATGGATGCGCCCGGGGACCGCGACCCTCAGCCGCCCCCGATCGTGGTTCGGCAAAATCTTACAATACCGGCGCCGAAAGAGCGTCGGGCTCAATCCCGGTACCGGCTTAATGCCGGGGTGCGCGTTTCCGACCAGCGATCCGCCGTTCCGAATTGGTGCAACATTGCCGATATCAGCACGGGCGGCTGCTACATCGAAATGGTTATGCCATTTCCCAAGGGCACGCTATTGACCCTGGAATTGCGCGCGGGAACCATGCGGCTGAGAACACGAGGCAAGGTGCAATCTTCCTTGCCTGGCAAAGGCATGGGGGTTCAATTTGTGATCGAAGACCCCGAGCAACGCGATCACATCAGTCAGATCGTGGAGTTTCTCGCTACCGGATCCAGCTTGCAGCAAGCCTAACATCCGCTGACTACAAACGGCCCTTGAACGCGCTGCTTGGACTAAAAATCATGCGCCGGAGTTCGGCTCTAGGCGGTTTCCGCGAGCGCAGCAACTTCCTGGCGAAAATAGTCGAGCGACAACCGCAAGCCTTCAACCAGAGGGATTTTCGGCTCCCAATCCAATAGAGTGCGGGCCTTTGTAATATCCGGACGGCGTTGCCTAGGGTCATCTTTGGGCAGCGGCTCGAACGCGATTTTGCTGGAGGACGCCGCGACTTCCAGCACGCGCTGCGCACATTCCAAAATAGTAAATTCCGTCGGATTGCCAATGTTCACCGGCAGAGCCTCCTCCGACCGCGATAGCCGCAGGATTCCGTCAACCTCGTCGCTGACGTGACAAAAGCTGCGCGTTTGACTGCCATCGCCGTAAACGGTCAAGTTCTCGCCGCGTAGGGCTTGCCGCATAAAATTCGGGATGACCCGGCCATCGTTAATCTGCATGCGCGAGCCGTATGTGTTGAAGATGCGTACGATCCGCGTGTTGACCTTGCGATAGCGACGGTAGGCCATGGTGGCTGCTTCGGCAAACCGCTTGGCCTCGTCGTAGACCGACCGCGGACCGATCGGGTTCACGTGACCCCAATAGGTCTCCCGCTGTGGATGCTCCAGAGGATCGCCGTAACATTCGGAGGTCGAGGCCAGCAAGAATACTGCGCCGCTCCGCTTGGCGATTTCGAGGACATTGAAGGTTCCGAGCGAACCAACTTGCAACGTCTCAATTCCGTGCGCTGCGTAGTCCACTGGACTCGCCGGGGATGCCAGGTGGAAAACGTAATCGAGACGGCCACAATCGAAGGGCTGACAGACATCTTGTTGCAGCAGTTCAAAGCGCGGTTCATTGCGGAGGTGCGTGAGATTGGAAAGCCTTCCGGTCAAGAGGTTGTCGGCGGCGACAACGGAGTAGCCCTCTCCCAGCAGCGAATCGCAGAGGTGGGAGCCGACGAAACCAGCGCCGCCCGTCACCAGCGTTCGGATCGTAGGCATCTAGGGTTAGCGCTCTCCCTCGGCCCCAACAGCTTCCTTGCGGTCGGCCTTTGGGATCGAGCCGGGGATCGAACCAACGTGTTCCTCTGGCGCTGCGGTTGGGCGACCCACGCTGTAGTAGGTGAATCCGTGCTGTGCCATCAGGCTGCCTTCGTAGAGATTGCGGCCATCGACGACAATGGGATACTTCAGTTCCTGCGCGAGCCGCGCCAAATCCAGTTGAGCATCCTCTTCCCACTCCGTGAGGATGAGCAGGGCGTCGGCGCCGCGGGCGGCGTCATACGGATTGGCAGCGTACTCCACGGCCGCGGGCAGAGCTTCTTTGGCGCGCGGCATGGCGGCGGGATCGTGCGCTACTACCTGGGAGCCTTCCTGGAGGAGCGCCTGTATCAGCAAAATCGCAGGAGACTCGCGGATGTCGTCGGTGCCGCCTTTGAAGGCAAGACCGAGCACCGCGAGGCGTTTGCCGCGCAACGTCCACAATGCGCTCCGCACTTTTCGCAGGAACCGCTGGCGTTGTTCTTCATTGATGCGAATCACTTCGTCGAGCAAACGGAAATCGAGGCCGCACTCGCGCGCCACGGAGCGAAACGCCAGTAGATCCTTGGGAAAGCACGACCCGCCGTAGCCGATCCCGGGATTCAAAAAGCGCGAGCCGATGCGCGCATCCATTCCGATGCCCTGGCAGACCTGCTTGGCGTCGGCTCCCACGCTTTCGCATACGGAAGCCACCGCATTGGCGAAGGAAATTTTCATCGCCAGGAAGGCGTTGGAAGCATGTTTGATCAACTCCGCACTCTTGGCGCTCGTCAACATCAATGGCGGGAGATGGGTGGGAGCGCCCTCGGGCCGGGGTACGGCGTGCGCCTCGGAGTAGTAGCGCCCACTGGTGAGCGGCTCATAGATCTGGCGCAAGATTTTGCTGCTGCGTTCCGTATCCGAGCCAGCCACGATGCGATCCGGGTAGAGGAAATCCGTGACCGCGGTGCCCTCCCGCAGGAACTCCGGATTGGAGGCAACGTCGAACGAGTCGGCTTTCGCCCCGTTCCGCAGCATGATTCTGCGAATCCATCCGCTGGTGTAGACCGGAACCGTGCTTTTTTCGACGACGAGTTTGTAGCTGGAGATCGACCCGGAAACGTCGCGCGCCACCGATTCCACGTAGGAGAGATCGGCGTCGCCCTGTTCGGTCGGTGGCGTGCCGACAGCGATAAATACGGCTTCACAATCGCGGGCGGAGGCTGCCAGATCAACGGAAAATCGAAGACGTCCGCCCCGGTGCCGGGCAAGCAACTCGGGCAGGAATTTCTCATGAATCGGAACTTCGCCCCGCTGGAGCGCGGCGAGCTTAGCGGTATCGTTGTCCACTAGAACAACTTCGTGGCCGAGATCGGCGAGGCAGACCCCGGTGACCAGGCCCACGTACCCAGAACCGACGATGGCAATGCGCACATTCCCTCCCAATCTGCTCTAACTGTATCAGTTTTCCGCCGCCCCAAGAGACGCGTTGCGCGTGCCAATTTGGGAGCGCACTAGGCTGCCAAGCATTGGGCAGAAGACAAAAAACATCACGGGTCTGCGCGTGTTGAAGGGTCCGTCAAGGGGCCCCGATCCAAAATGCAGGCGCACGCAAAACCAACTTCGGGGGATGAACGACGGCCAACGATCCAGCAAATCGCAGGCCGCACAAGGGATACACACTTGCTCCCGGGTTACGTAGGTCATCACCCGGCCAAACTGGACGTTGACTTCCGGTCCAATTCCAGTGAGACTTTAATAACCAGCCACCTAGTTAGCACTCTTCCACCGCGCCAGGTAGCAGAGAAAACGGCGAGTTGGTGGGGATGAGGCAAGTCCAACGAATGGCGCAGAATCCAAGCTTTCCGTGGGTGCCGTCCCAAGGGCCCACGGCACAGGAAGACCGAAACGAGCCGCCACAGCGGAGAAGGCTGCGAGCTGTCTTTTCGGCTTTTCAAGAATCGGGTGCTGGTTCTAGCTTGGCCTTGGATATTCTCCTTCACGAATTGGCAGAAGAGGCGCTGTCCGTTCCTGGTGCGAGCGGTTCCGCCATCGCGCTGCGCGGTGCCGGGAACTACTTTGTCTGCCGCGCCGTTGCCGGGGAACCTACGCCAGCTTTGGGAACTCGCATCGAAGCCCAAGGCGGCCTTTCCGCCGAGTGTGTCCGCACCGGAAGGCTGCAATTTTGCCAGGATACGGAAGCGGATGCGCGCGTCGATGCGGAAATGTGTAGGGCGTGGGGTGTGCGGTCTCTGGCCATTATTCCGTTGTTTCTGCAGCAAAAGCTCACCGGAATTCTCGAGGTCTTTTCTCCCGCTCCCAATGCATTCGATAGAGCCTCGATCGAGCGGCTGACGACCCTCGGACGCTACGTAGTGGAGACGGTGGCCTTTGCTGAAAGGCCAGTTCCGTCCCAGCAAGTGATTCCGGCAAAGCCGTCGAGTCCGTTCAAGCCACGGATCGAAACCTGGACCGAAACACCAATGCCGGAGCCGACGGTGCCAAATCCAGTAGGCGGCCCTATAGCGATCCCCGAGCCGGAGAAGGAAGCTTTCAGTTCCGACGCTTCCAGCACGATCCCGACTTCGCCGGACGTTCCCACGTTGGGTATCCCAGCCCCATTCGAGCTGGTGGCGCCATCTCGACGACGAAATCTTGGACTCGCGCTAGGGGCTCTGGTTGCCGGTCTGGTTGCGGTTGCGGGTTTGTGGTGGTTGCCATCGGAAAATACCAGGCCCACTTCTCAATTCGTGATCGCGAAACAAGTCCCGTTGGCTCCCGACCCGGCCACCGGGATGACTGCATCAAATACAGCGGCACGGCTCCCTTCCTCTCGAACGGCGAAGCCATCCCCGTCTTCCAAAATCCAGCCTGCGTCCGACGCGAAAGGCACCGACGACCCGAGTTCGCGTTCAGGAGGGCTCGTCGTCTATGAAAAAGGCAAGGTTGTCTACCGCGCTCTTCCGGGCAATGGCTCAATGATTGGCCCGGGAGTGATTGGCACGGTGACAACCGGCCCGGTTACCAGCGCCGCCGAAACGGAAAAGCTGGGGGACACGGCGGATGCGGCCACCATTACCGGTGGAAAGCTTATCTACCAAGTAGATCCGGTCATGCCTGCCGACGTCACCGGGTTGCACCTTCCGGAGGAAGTGCTGCTGGAGGGCGTCGTGGACCGGGACGGAACCGTTCGGGACATACGCTTTCTTCGCGGAGACGCCCGGCTCGCAGCGGCAGCGATTGACGCAGCGCGGCAGTGGCGTTATGAGCCTTTTCGCGCCAACGGCGAGCGGGTCGATATGCTCTCCACTCTGTCGGTGCGCTTTCGCTAGGGCTAGACCGGAAACCGCTCTCGCACTCACCTCAGGGTGGCCGAGCGGGTAGAATAGCGGCAAATGCCTGCGGTACTGGAATTCCAGGACATCATCAAGGATTATCGGGGCCTCTTCCGCCGGCGAACAGTGCGGGCGCTTGACCATTTCACGCTTCAGGTCGAGGAAGGCGAAATCTTTGGCTTCCTTGGACCCAACGGAGCCGGCAAAACAACTGCTATTCATCTGGCTATGGGCTTTGTGCGCCCCACTCGTGGCCGTGGCTTGATGTTTGATAAGCGCTTTGGGCACGCGGCCACGCGTCGGCGAGTTGGCTTCCTGGCTGAGAATGTGGCGCTGTATCACCGTCCCGCGGAGAATCTGGTGCGCTTTTACGGTGCGCTCAACGGCTTGACCGGCAAGAATCTTTCCCGCCGGACCACAGAAGCCCTGGACACTGTAGCCCTGCTTCACGAATCCAACCGCAACGTGGGCAAGTTTTCCCGCGGAATGCTGCAACGCATTGGCTTGGCGCAAGCTATCGTTCACGACCCCGATCTGCTCATTCTGGATGAACCCACTTCCGCCCTGGATCCTTTGGCGCGATACGCCGTGCGGGAGATGCTGCTCGACTGGCGCAGGCGCGGCAAGACCATTTTCCTCAGCTCACACCTGCTTTCGGAGGTCGAGTTGGTGTGTGACCGCATTGCGGTGCTCAACCAGGGACGGGTCGTGCGCGTGGGCCGTCCGTCAGATTTGCTGGAGTCGCGGGAACACTTTGAGGTGATTGCCAGCGGCATCTCCCTGGACAGCCTGCCGGGGGCCGAAACCCAGCCCGACGGCAGGATTCGCTTCCTCGCCGGCGCCCAGGCACAACGGGCCATGATCGAGCGGATTTGGGCATTGGGCGGAGAGATCGTAAGCGTGTCTCCGCACAAGCGGACCCTGGAGGATCTGTTTCTGGAACTCACCGGAGGCTCTGGCACCGAGCCGCGGCTCAGGCCCAAGCAGGAGGAGCCGTGAAGCATCTGCGGCTTATCGGAATGATCGCACTGAACTTCGTGCGCGAGCAACGCTGGCCGATTCTCGTTCTGCAACTCTCGGTACTGGGCCTCGCTGCCCTGGGGCTCCTCTCCGACGCCCGCAGCGATCGGGATGACATCCTCATCACTTTCAAGCAGTTGGGAATGTACGGCGTGGCGTTTAGCATTTTCTTTGGCGGTTCAGCCATCTACAACGAGCGTCGGTCTCGCCGCATCCTGGCTGTTTTGGGGAAGGCGGTCACGCGTAGGGATTATCTCTCCGGCTTGTTGTTGGGCGTGGCGCTGGCCTCGGGGTTGTTCTGCCTGATGCTCGGTTTTACCGGCACGTGGACGCTCTGTCCCATTGGATTTTCCTTCTTTTACCTGTGGTACTTGATGGCATGCGTGGTGGCGGCGTGCGTTCTTTCCGCGTCGGTTGCACTGTTCTACTCGACGCATCTGAATCCCTGGATGTCGGCTATGTTCACGGGACTGACCTTGGGCGTACCCGGGATTCTGGCTTTTCAGTTCGGGGGGTGGTGGCAGTATTTCCTTCCGCTTTACAGCCTGATGCGGGTATTTCTTAAAGCTTCATATGAACATCCGGGTATGTCGGCGGGCTGGGCGATTCCGGTGGCGCTGGTGGAGACAATCGCTTTGTGGTTTGCCGCGAGCTGGATATTTTCCCGGATGGACGTGGCGGTGGCTGTCGATTGACAACCGGTATGGAACCACGAAGCTGGTGAACGACGCTGGTGAACGAAGTTAGTGAACGAAGCCTAGTGAACCAGATTGCGGACGGAATCTTGAGCATAGGCCAATACGGCCCCTGGGAGTATGCCGAGATAGAGAGTGGCGAGCGCGCTTAGCACGAGGACCAGCCGCGCCGTTGCCGACAGTGGCGTCAGCGGGACAGGTTCTCCTTGCGGTTCCCTCATGTACATGACGACGATTACGCGCAGGTAGTAATAGGCGGCGATGGCGCTGTTGATGACGCCTAAGATGGTGAGGCCGACAAGATTCGCCTGCAAGGCCGCGCTAAAGACGTAGAACTTGGCAAAGAAGCCGCCTGTCGCGGGAATGCCAATCAGCGAGAGCAGGAACACCGTCAGGATCGCCGCCAGAAAGGGCGCGCGCCGCCCCAGGCCAGCGTAGTCGTCGAGCGAGGTATAGCGCTCGCCGTAGTTGCCAATGTGGCTGATGATTGCAAATGCGCCAACGTTCATGGCAGCGTAGGCAGCGGTATAGAACATAGCCGAGGGAATGCCTGAGGCCGGCAAAGACGCAAACGCCACTAGCAGGTAGCCCGCGTGGGCAATCGAGGAATAGGCCAACATGCGCTTGATGTTGGACTGCTTCAGCGCTCCCAGGTTGCCGAGGGTCATAGAGAGTACCGCGGCGAACCAGATGAGCCAGAAGGTTCCCGGCAGTTGAGCCTCGAAAATCACGCGCAGCAGAACGGCGAAAGTCGCTGCTTTCGGGGCGGTGGACATTAGTCCGACCACGGGCGATGGCGCGCCTTCGTAGACGTCCGGCGTCCAGACGTGGAACGGTGCAGCGGCTACCTTGAAGCCCAGGCCAACGAAAATCATTGCCATGGCAACGTAAGCCAACGTGGGCACATAGCCAGTGCGCAGGGCCGTGAAGATCTGCGCCATGGTGGTGGACCCTGTAGCACCGAATATCAGCGCGACCCCGTACAGGAAAAATGCGGTGGCGAAGGAACCCAGCAAGAAGTACTTGAGGGAGGCTTCGGAACTTCGGGGATCGCGACGCAGGAAGCCCGCGAGCACGTATGTCGAGATCGATGAGATCTCCAGGGCAATGAAAATCAGCACCAGTTCAACGGCCGAAGTCATCAGGCACATGCCAGCCGCGCCCATCAGAATCAGGCCGTAGTATTCACCCGCGCGGATGCGTTGCTGGGCCATGTATTCGAACGAACTCAAAACGGAGAGCACAACGATGACGAGGATCACGGCGTGGAAGAAGATGCTGAAGTTATCCACGCGCACCATATGCGAGAAGGCTTCGCCGGGCGATTGGGCCTGCAAGTAGACCGCGGCGAGGCTGGCAAGCGAGCCCAGCAACGCTACAGAGCCGAGGGTCTTTGCGGCCTTGTATTCGTCGATCAAGGGATCAAGCACCATGATCAACATGCCGAAAATGCTGAGAATCAATTCGGGCAGAATACGGAGGTAGTCGACGTTGGGCGGACGCATTATTTCGATAGGTAAGCTCATTGGCCCACCACCCGGGCCGAGAACTGCGCTAAGGGCTGCAAGATGGAGCGCACCGCAGGGTCAATGGCCTTGAGCCAGAGAATCGGGGCTACGCCCATGATCAGAGCGGCTACGGCGGTGGGTAAAACGGCGATCTTTTCCAGTGGATTCATGTCGGGCAGGCTGGCGTTCTTGGGATTCTTGTTCACGCCAAAGAACGTGCGCTGATAGACCCAGAGCAAGTAAGCCGCGCTCCAGATTACTCCCGTAGCCGCCAGCACACCGTAGAGCGCCCGCGCCTGGAACGCTCCGGAGAGAACCAGGAATTCGCCAACGAAGCCATTGAGCAGCGGCAGCCCGACGGAAGAAAGCGTGATGAAAAGGAAAAGCGAGGCGTACATCGGCATGGGCGTCGCGAGGCCGCCGAACTCGCTGATTTCGTAGGTGTGCCGGCGTTCGTGCAGGATTCCGGCCAGCATGAAGAGCGCCCCGGTAGAAACACCGTGGGCCAGGTTCACGAACATCGCGCCGTTGAGGCCCACCTGCGTCAGGCTAAAGATTCCCAGCACAACGAAACCCAGGTGGCTAACGGAAGAGTAGGCGATGAGCTTCTTAAGATTGGGCTGGACCAGTGCCACGAGCGCACCGTAGATAATTCCGATGAGCGCCAGGACCATGATCCAGGGGGCGTTGCGTCGCGCTTGGTCGGGAAACAACCCAACGTTGAAGCGCATCAAGCCGTAGGTGCCCATCTTCAGCAAAACGCCGGCGAGCAAAACTGAGCCGGCAGTGGGAGCTTCCACGTGCGCGTCCGGGAGCCAAGTATGGAGAGGGAAGAGAGGAACCTTGACAGCAAAAGCTACAAAGAATCCAAGGAAGAGCCACGGAGCTGCTGCGGCAAAACCTGGGACCGCGCCTGCCTGGATGGCGTGCTGGATATCTGCGAAGTCGAAGCTGCCCGTCTTGGCGTAGAGCCAAATGATGGCTGCCAGCATGAAGACCGAGGCCACCATGGTAAACAGGAAGAACTTCACCGCGGCGTAGATGCGGCGTTCGTGCCCGTAAATGCCGATCAGCAACGCCATGGGAATCAGCGTTGCTTCCCAGAAGACATAGAACAGGAACAGGTCCAGGGAGACGAATACGCCAATCATGGCGGTTTCGAGAATCAGCAGCAGAATGAAGAATTCCTTGACGCGCTCGTGAATGGAGTTCCAGGAAATCAGCACGCACAGCGGCGTGAGGAAAGTGGTTAGCAATACGAGCCAGAGCGAGATGCCGTCTACGCCCAGATGAAAATGGATGTTGGGGCTCGCGATCCAGTTGTGATTGATCTCGTACTGGAAGCCGACCGCTCTTTCCGCTCGAAAATATACCGGCAAGTGCAGCGAAAGTACAAATTCCACGAGTGTAACGATGAGTGCGAACCAGCGGATATCGCGATCGCGGTTGGGGAACGCCATCATGAGCAGCGCTCCGAGCAGGGGCACGCCGGTCACAAGAATAAGAATGGTCGGATGCAGGCTAGCCACGGTAATGCACCCCCAGCCAGACCATGTAAGCCACGACCACAGCCGCTCCCGCCGTCAGCCACGCCGCATACGAGCGCAAGTTTCCAGACTGCATGCGCCGCAGCGTGCCGCCGGCGTCGCTGGTAGCGTCCGCGCTGTCGTTAATTACCGTGTCGATAAAACCCTGGTCCACGCCCTTCCACAGCCAATTGCGCGACATAGCAATCAGCGGAGCGATGAGAGCCCAATTGTAAATTTCGTCCACGTAATATTTGTTCGAGACGGTGCGGTAGAAATCGCCGAGTCGGTCGGCGATGCGTCCGGGGAGGGTGGGGGACTTGAGATAAAGGAACCAGGCTAGAAAAGCTCCGAGCGCGGCGACCACAACCGAGACAAACTGCAGGATGCGCTCAGCTCCGTTAGCGCCAGGCTCTTCGATCGCCGTTTGGAAAACAGGAGCCAGGAACTTGGGTGCGTTGATGAAGCCGCCGAACAGCGACAATCCCGCGAGAATCACTAAGGGCACAAGCATAAGCGTGGGGCTTTCGTGGATCGCGCCGTGACCGTGCCCTGAATCGTGTCCGTGATCATTATGTCCGTTTCCACCAGTTTCCAAATTGCCCCGGTACTCACCAAAGAACGTCATGAACAAGAGCCGGAACATGTAGAACGAGGTGATCAATGCGGTGAGCAAACCAAACGCCCAAATGATTTTGCCTGGTCCTTGTGAGTAGGCGCGCCACAGAATTTCGTCCTTACTCATGAAGCCGGCAAATGGCGGAATGCCAGCGATGGCTACCGTTCCTGCGGCCATGGTCCAGAACGTCCACGGAATTTTCTTGCGCAGGCCGCCCATCTGGCGCATATCTTGCTCGCCGCTCAGGGCGTGAATGACCGAGCCAGACGCAAGGAAGAGCAGCCCTTTGAAGAACGCGTGTGTCATCAGATGAAAGACGCCAGCCGAATACGCCGCCACGCCACAGGCCATAAACATGTAGCCGAGCTGCGAAACCGTGGAATAGGCGAGAACTTTCTTGATGTCGGTTTGGGCAATGCCAATCGTCGCGGCAAACAGGGCGGTCAAAGTGCCAACAATCGCCACCACCAGCAACGCTGTCGGGGCCTTATCGAAAATCACATGCGAACGCGCCACCATGTAGACGCCGGCGGTCACCATCGTGGCGGCGTGGATGAGAGCGGAGACCGGAGTCGGACCTTCCATTGCATCCGGCAGCCAGACGTAGAGCGGAAGCTGTGCGGACTTTCCGGCGGCGCCTACCATCAACAAAATGCCAATCGCCGTCAGCACACCGGCGCCTAACGTCTCAGCCGGGAGCTGTGCCACACCAGCAGCTACTCTTTGATAGTCAAGCGATCCGAAGTGCTGAATCATCAAGAACAGCGCGATCAGGAAGCCAAAGTCGCCGATACGATTGGTGATAAAAGCCTTTTTCCCAGCAGCTGCCGCCGAGTCTTTCAGGAAATAGAAGCCAATCAACAAATACGATGCCAATCCCACGCCTTCCCAGCCAATGAACATGACCAGATAGTTGTTGGCCAGGATCAGCATCAGCATGAAGAACATGAAGAGGTTCAAGTAGGAGAAGAAGCGGTAGAAGCCATCGTCGTCCCACATGTAGCCGACGGAATAGATGTGGATGAGGAAGCCGACGCCAGTGACCACCATCAGCATCAGCAGCGAGAGTTGATCGAGGTAAAACGCGAAGTTGACGTGGAAGCCTCCGGAACGAATCCAGGGAATTCCGGGCTCGACGTAGGGAAGCGCGAGCGAGGAAAAGCTCAACAGAACCCGCAAGGCAAGCAGAAATGCCGCGCCGGAGAAAAACAACGCTACGCCCGCGACCGCTTTTTTCGAGAAGCGTCGTCCGAAAAACCCATTCACCGCCGCCCCAACCAGGGGCAGCAGAGGAATTAGCCAGAGATATAAGTTCGGGTTCATAATTTCAGGAGATCGACCCGGTCCACGTTCAAGGTATCGCGCGTGCGGTAGACGGAAATGATGATGGCCAATCCCACGGCTGCTTCCGCAGCCGCGACCACCATGACGAAGAACACAAAAATTTGGCCGCTCAACGCATGCCATTGAGAAGCGAACGCCACGAAGGACAGATTTACCCCGTTGAGCATCAACTCAATCGACATGAAAATGGTGATGATGTTCCGCTTCAGCAAGAATCCCATGACACCGCAGGCGAATAACACGGCGCTGAGCACCAGATAGTAGGAGAGGGGTACCATTTAATTCTCCTTCCCAGAAGCGGTAACTTCGGGCTTGGAAGCCAGCACGACCGCGCCCATGATGGCGATCAATATCAGCAGCGAGGTGATTTCAAAGGGAAGCAGGTACTGATTGAAGAGCAGCTTTCCAATTACCCGCGGATCCCCGTACAACGACCCCACACTTACCGACTGGATGGCGTGATGCGTAACCGCCCAGGTCAGTAAAACTCCCAGCAGCAGCAGCGACGGAACGCCCATCACCAGAGCGATGTGGCTGCCTTGCGAACGCTCTTCCTCGCCCGCGTTGAGCAGCATGATGACGAAAACGAACAACACCATAATGGCCCCGGCGTAAACAATGACCTGCACAGCCGCGACAAATTCCGCGCCCAGCAGCAAGTATTCCACCGCGAGCGAAGCCATGACCACGATCAGCGAAAGCGCGCTCTGGATCGGGTGCGTCTGCATGAGCAGGTTCACCGCGCCAGCGACGCAGACGGCTCCGAACACGAGAAAGAGGGCAAGATGCATGGGCTAGGCTCTCACCGCAACCACGAACGCGGTAATGATGAGGTTGGCGAGCGATAGCGGCAGCAGAAACTTCCAGCCAAACGCCATCAGTTGGTCATAGCGGAAACGCGGCATGGTTCCGCGCACCCAAATGTAAATGAAGATGAAGGCAAAGACCTTAAGAAAGAACCACAGCACGGGCAGGAGAGCCTGCAGCAAGGGCGGACCGAACACAGGCCCGTTCCAGCCACCCAGAAAGAGCAGCGTCGCCAGGCAGGCAACCGTTACCATGTTGGCGTATTCGGCCATGAAGAACATGGCGAATTTCATGGCGCTGTATTCCGTGTGGTATCCCGCGACCAGCTCCGTTTCCGCTTCCGGCAGGTCGAAGGGAATGCGGTTGGTCTCCGCATAAGCGGAAGTTAAATAAATAAAGAAGGCGACGATCTGCCCGCGAAAGATATTCCAGTTGGGAATGAAACCCCAGAAGTGACCGTGCTGCGAGGCCACAATTCCTTGCAGACTAAACGTGCCTGCCAGAATCAGAACGCCGATCAACGAAAGACCGAGTGAAATTTCGTAGCTAATCATCTGCGCGCTCGCGCGCAGACCGCCGAGCATGGAGTATTTGTTATTCGACGACCATCCCGCCAGCGCAATGCCGTACACGCCCATGGACGTTATGCCGAGGACAATTAGGAGTCCAGTGTTGACGTCCGTAATCTGCAGCGGAATGTCGTAGCCTAGAATGCGAACGCTATTCCCAAACGGAATCAGCGCGATCGACGTCAACGCGAACACGACGGCAATAATTGGCGCGGCGATAAAAATTGGCTTGTAGACGTGCGGCGGCGTCAGGTCTTCTTTCAGAATGAACTTGATCCCGTCCGCCGCGACGCGCGTGGGACCCCAGCGGTTCTGAATGCGGCCGACGACTTTGCGCTCCAGCCAGACGATATACGCCACCGCCGTGAGCAGCACAAACAGCATTAGCGCAATCTTGATGACCGCAACCAGCGTGTAGATCCAGAAACTCAAGCGCTCTTCCTAATTCTCAATTTTGTCCAGGTCTTAATGAGTGCGGCCAAAGCCCGGCTAATCCGCCGCAACTTCGGAGCTCTGCGGGTGCTTATTTTCCATTACCGTGTTCAACGTCTTCGAATAGCGTCCTAAGGTGCCCGAGCTGAAGAGGCCATCGTGCGCGGGCTGAATCAAACCAGGGTCGCCAACCGCGCCACCGCCGTTTAGATCGAGCTGCGTGTGCTGATCGTTGCCCGCCATCAAATTCAAACGCGACACCTGATATCCCGGAACCAGCCGCTGAATCTCGTCGAGCGCCGCAGTCGGATCGAACGGGCTGAGCTTCGGTTCAAGATTCTGCGCTTCCAGCCACACCGCATTGCGGTCGGCCTCACCCGACTGTGCGCCGCGAGACTGGCCCATATCCGCGCGCGTGCCGGCGCCGAACGTCACCAGTTTGCGGACGTCGAAACCCATGCGTTCGGCGAGGCGAACAATGATCTCGAAGTCGGACTTGGTACCTGTAATTTCGCCAGCCTTCTTGACCAATTGCAAATCGCCGTACGTATTGGTGAAGGTTCCAGTTTTCTCGTATGCTGAGGCTGCAGGAAAAACTACGTCCGCTATGGCCGCGGTTTCCGAGAGGAAGATATCCTGCACAACGACGAAGCTATTGGCAAACGTCTTCGGGTCAAGATTCATTCGTGAAACGGGATTCGCGCCGACCACCAGTAGAGCCTTGAGCTTGCCGTTCTTCGCCGCATCGACCATTCCAGGCAAGGTTAACCCGGAGGAATCTGGCAGCGAACCCCAGGCTTCGCGGAACTTCCCGCCCTGCGCCAGCGGTACATAACCCGGGAGCAAGTCTGGGTACAGACCCATGTCGGCTGCGCCGCGAGAATTGGCATAGTCGCCGAGGCAGATAAACTTTGCCCCTTGCACGCTCAAGCCAAAGTTGACGACGCTTGCGATCTGCGCGCCCCGCAGTTCCGATCCGAATGCAATCACCAATCCCGTTTCCTTGCGCAGTTCGTCTCGCAGAGCGGACCATTCGTCGCGCGAGGCAGAGGGCGCAACCTGATCGTCGCCGGCAAGGAACGCCGCAAATGCTCCTTCGCCGCCTTGAGGAATCTGCGCGAAAAGAGTTGCCTGACGCCGCAGCTTCACGGATTCGGAGTTCACCACATACAGCCGCGCCTTATTCAGGCGAACGTTGTTGCGAATTTGGTAAGCCAGCAACGGATGCTGCTCGGTAGGATCATTGCCGATCAACAAAATGGCGGGCGCGGTTAAAACCTCACGAATGCTTGCCGTTGCGCCGGGCTTGCCCGCAAGAGCCGCCGCGAAGGCAGGGAAATCCGCCGTGCGCACGTGGTCGATGTTGTTCGTGCTTTTTGCAACAAGTAGTTCTCTTCGTTGGTAGTGCGGTTGGAACCAGTTACGCCGATTGACGCCCCGCCGTGCTCGTCGCGGATCGCAGCTAGTTTTTGTCCTGCAAACGTCAGAGCTTCTTCCCAGGTAACCGAAACCAGCTTGCCGTTGCGCCGCAACAGTGGCTGCGTCAAGCGGTCCGTATGGTTGGCAAAATCGAATGCATAGCGGCCCTTCACGCACAGGAAGTCGCCGTTCGGTCCGCTCTTGTCGCGATTGTCGCCGCGGACAATCTCCATACCCGTCTCTGAGCGCCGCACACCGAGAGTCGTCTTGCAGCCGTCGCCGCAATGCGCGCAAGCGGTGCCGGTGTGCGTCATTTCCCAAGGGCGCGTTTTGTAGCGGTAGGCGCCGGAAGTCAGCGCGCCGACAGGGCAAATATCGATGCACATGCCACACTCTTCGCACTCCAGATGATCGCCTTTGTTCGGGGCAATCACTGAGCCGGAAGCGCGGTTCTGAATGCCCAAAGCGGCAACGTCCATGGCTTCGTCGCAGACGCGCACGCAGCGGTAGCACAAGATGCATCGGGGCCGGTCGAAGTACACCACAGGGGACCACTGCTGCTCTTCCTTATGGTTCTTCGACTCCATGTATTTCGATTCGGCGGCGCCGTAGGAGAACGTCATGTCCTGCAGCTCGCACTCGCCGCCAGCGTCGCAAACGGGGCAATCGAGGGGATGGTTTCCCAGCAGCAACTCCACCATGGATTTGCGAGCTTGCTCCACTTCCTCGCCGCCGGTGGTCACAGCCATGCCTTCACTGATCACGGTGGTGCAGGCCGTCTGCAGCTTGGGCATCTTTTCGATCTTCACCATGCACATGCGGCATGCACCCTGCAAAGAGAGGCCGGGGTAGTAGCAGAACGCAGGGACTTCGATACCCGCTGTCTTGCAGGCCTCAATCAGCAGCGTCCCAGCGGGAGCCGTTACATTCTTGCCATCTACCGTTATGTTTACGTCAGCCATGTTGTAATTGCTAATTTCTAATTTTGTAATTTCTAATTTACAAATCGTAAATTACCAAATTTCAAACTTCTAGTGGCTCAATACCGGCAGTAGCTGTCGCGCTGTCCCAACCGGATCATACGGACAAGGCCTGCCTTCCAAGTGGTCTTCAAATTCTTTTCGGAACTTCTTCACGATCGAAATTGTGGGCATCGCCGCCGCATCGCCGAGCGGGCAGAACGTGCGGCCCAGCATGTTTTCCGACAAATACTGAATGTTGTCGATATCTTTCTTCACGCCGCCGCCCGCGTGGAAGCGGTCCAGCGTCTTTTTCAGCCAATCCGTGCCTTCGCGGCAGGGGATGCACCAGCCACAACTCTCGTGCTGATAGAACTTCATGATGTACTGCGCGAAGCGCACCATGCAGGTGGAGTCGTCAATCACCACCACGCCGCCCGAGCCAAGCATGGAACCGGCTTTGGCAACGCCATCGAAATCCATAGCAATGTCGATTTCGTCGGCAGTCAGAACCGGCGTCGACGACCCGCCCGGCACGACCGCCTTGATCTTCTTCCCGCCTGGAATGCCGCCGCCCACTTCGTAAATCATCTTCTTCAGGCTATAACCCAAAGGCAGCTCATAAACGCCAGGCTTGTTCACGTGCCCGCTCAAGCAGAAAAGCCGCACGCCGCCGTTTTTTGGAGTTCCGTAATCGGCAAACTTCTGCGCGCCGTCCAGCAAAATGTGCGGAGCGCTGGAAAGAGTCTCGACATTATTAATGACAGTCGGCGAACCCCAAAGCCCAACCACAGCCGGGAAAGGAGGCTTGATGCGAGGCACGCCGCGCTTGCCTTCCAGGGACTCCATCAGTGCCGACTCTTCGCCTACTTCGTACGCTCCAGCGCCACCATGCCAGTAAACATTGAACGTCTTGCCGCTGCCGAAGATGTTCGCCCCGAGAAAGCCCTTGGCATAGGCGTCGCGGAGCGCCTTCTGCATGATGATCGTCAGGTAGCGATACTCGCCGCGTATATAGATGTAGCCGCTCTCGGCGTTCACCGCCAGCCCTGCAATCATCACGCCTTCAATAACGGAGTGAGGATCGTGCTCTAGAATCAGACGGTCTTTACACGTACCCGGCTCGCTCTCGTCTCCATTGCAGAGAATGTATTTCGCTTTCGGCGAGTCCTTGGGGACGAACGACCACTTCATCCCGGTAGGGAAGCCCGCGCCGCCGCGTCCGCGAAGTCCCGAGGTCTTGATCTCGTTGATGATGGCGTCCGGAGTCATCCCCAGCGCTTTCTGTACGGCCTTGTACCCGTCCAGCGCAAGATAGCGGTCAATGTCAGCCGCGCCTTGGCCAAAACGCTTCGACACTACTTTCACTTCGTCGGGATGGGAAACCAGATCAGCCATGAATATTTCCGCGCGCTTAAGCTTTCTTGTAGCTGTCGAGAATGGTGTCGATCTTTTCCGCCGTCAAATTTTCGTGAAAGTCATAGTTCACCTGCATTGCTGGAGCCCAACTGCAAGCCCCGATGCACTCGACTTCCTCGAGGGAAAATTGCCCGTCCGGAGTCGTCTGTTTGTGGCGAATGCCTAATTTGTTCTGGCAGTGGCGGTAGAGTTCGTCTGCCCCGCGCAGAATGCAGGCAATGTTCGTGCAAATCTGCACGTTGTACCTGCCGCGCGGCTTCGTCGTCAGCATCGAGTAGTAGCTGATCACGTTGCGCACGTCCAACTCCTTCAAGTCTAGGCGTTGGGCAATTTCCGTGATCACTTCGTCGCTCAGATAGCCAACTTCGTCCTGCGCATAGAGCAGCGTCGGCACGAGCACGGACCGCTTGTTGGGATAATGCGTCAGCATCTCCGTGAAGCTCTGTTCGAATTCTGGGGAAAACTTCATTTACCGGTCAATCTCTCCCAACACAATATCGATGCTTCCAATCGCCGCCACTACATCTGCCAGCAACCGCCCCACAATCATGTTGGGCAATACCTGCAGATTGAAGTACGACGGCGTCCGCATGTGCACCCGATATGGTTTGGCCGTCCCGTCGCTGACGATGTAATAAGCCATTTCACCGCGAGGCGACTCAATCGACTGGTACACCTCGCCCGCCGGAACCGTGAAGCCCTCGGTGACAATCTTGAAGTGATAGATGAGCGCTTCCATCTGCGTCTTCATCTGCTCGCGATCCGGGAGCACGATTTTGGGAGCATCCGCTTTCACGGGCCCCCCCGGCATTCCCGCAAGCGCCTGACTTACGATGCCAATCGATTCCCGCAATTCCTGGACCCGGCATATGTAGCGAGCGTAGACATCGCAATCCTGGGACACAGGCACCTTGAACTTGAAATTTTCGTAGCCGGAGTACGGCATGTCGCGCCGCAAATCAAAGTCCACGCCGCTCGCGCGCAGCGTCGGGCCGGTCGCGCCCAGAGCAATCGCGTCTTCGGCGGTCAGCTTAGCCACGCCTTTCGTACGACCCTTCCAGATCGGATTGTTCGTCAGCAGATTTTCGTATTCGTCGACGTTGGTGGGGAAGCGGTCAGCGAATTTCTTTACACGGTCAAAGAACCCAATCGGTGGCTCCAGAGCCAGCCCACCGATACGGAAATAGGAGGTCATCATCCGCTGCCCGGACACCAGTTCAAAAAGGCGCAGGATGTCTTCGCGTTCGCGGAAGCAGTACAAAAACACCGACATCGCGCCCATATCCAGCGCGTGAGTCCCCAGCCACACCAAATGTGAATTGATGCGCGTCAATTCGTTCAGCATCACGCGCATCCACTGCGCTTTTGGCGGAATCTCCAGGCCCAGCAGCTTTTCCGCCGCTAAAACGTAGCACAGGTTGTTCGACATCGGGCACAGATAGTCGATGCGATCCGTGAGCGGCACCACCTGCTGGTAAAACTTCGCCTCGCATGTCTTTTCAATGCCGGTATGCAGGAATCCGATATCGGGTAAAACGCGAAGCACGGTCTCGCCGTCGATTTCCAGCACTAGCCGCAAGACGCCGTGCGTCGAGGGATGCTGCGGACCCATGTTCAGGATCATCGTCCGGTCTTCGCCGGACTCGGGAAGGTTGGCTGTAAGCGTCAGGTTTCCCATTTATCGGTAGCCCTCCACCGGGAAGTCCTTACGCAAAGGATGACCTTCCCAATCTTCCGGCATCATGATCCGCCGCAAATACGGATGGTCCTCGAAGTGAATACCGAACAAATCGAAAACTTCGCGCTCCGGAAAATTCGCCGATGGCCAGACTGAGGTGATCGAAGGCACCGACAACTTCTCGCTTCCCAGCTTCACTTTCAGCCGCACCCGGTCTTTTTTCGACATCGACAGCAGGTGATACACGACCTCAAACCGCGGCTCACTCGGATACCAATCCACACAAGTTACGTCTTCGAGGAAGTTGCAGGGAAAGTCTTTACTGTCGCGCAGCACCGAACAGGCCTCCCGGATCAATGCCGCCGGGATCCACACCGTCATCTCGGCGCGATCAAACTTTGCTGCCTCAACCGCATCCTTATTCCATCCCAGCAATGCTGCAAGGGCGGGATGGTTTTTGAGCAGATCGATGTCCGTGACTGCAGGAGCGAGCGTCATCTTAGACTCGTCCTCGTTCCGCGGAAGGGCGCGCATTCCAGTCCAAAACACCCTTCTTCCATACGTAGAAGAAGCCGACCAGAAAAATCGCGACGTATACGAACATTTCCCAGAAGCCAAACATCTTCAAATCGCGCAGCACCACCGCCCAGGGATACATAAAGACGGCTTCCACGTCGAAGAGGATGAATAGCATACCGACGAGGTAAAACTTGACGGAAAATCGCCCCCGCGTGTCGCCGGTCGGCGTAATGCCGCATTCGTAAGCCTGGGATTTGAGAGTGCTTGGCCGCCGATAGCCTAGAATCGTCGACAACGCCACCATGCCCGCCGCAACGGCAAACGCCACCAGGAAGTGGAGAAGCAGGGGCAGGTATTGGACGAAGTAATTGTCGGGCATAATAAGGGGTAGCTATAATCGCGGCAGTACTGGTAACGTTCTAGACTATTTTTCGAGCGCGGAAGTGTCAAGCGTCCAAGCGAAGTTCCGTGTGGATTTCGCGAGAAACCGGGAAGCGTCAGCCCCAAGGCGGGAAAATTTCATGATTTTTGGCTTCAACACCGACATCAAGCACGAAGGTACGGTCTATCACGTGCAAAGCGAAGCCCGCCAGCAAGAAACACTGCTGCAAACCCAAGTCTTTCTGCGCGGACGCTGCATTGGCAAGCGCGCCTCCAACTATGGCGAGCGTGCTTCCGCCCCTGGTTTTGCCGAGCCGCAAATCGAGCAACTCCTTCGCGAACAGCACAAACTCGTCTCCGACGCCGTGAAGGAAGGACGTCTGGAAAGCATCCTGGACAAGCACGAGACGCCGGAGAGCCTGGCCTCGGTGCGCCAGCTCGATCTGCTGTGGGTCAACGCCGGCGATGTATTCCCCGATTCAGAGCTCGTGCTGCGCCTGCTCGTGACCGACGCGGGAGCACCCGCGCCCGGCGTCAAGCTTGTGTCTCGCGTCGACGTTCCCGACACAAACGCTACCTTTACCGATGCCACGACGGATGCCCAGGGCGCCGCTGAAATGAAATTTAGTCTCGATGAGTCGGTTTTGTCGCAAGCCTCGATTCTGGTGCAAGCCAACCACGCTGGCCGCACCGCAACGCGCAAATTCTCTCTGCGCAAGAGCGCGGACTAGGGTCTTCAGTGATTGATCGAATCGCAGATGGACGCACAGACCTCGTATTCAACTACGTGAGCGAAGGCCACCCTGCGACATCGCGCGACGATAACGGGACATCTCTAATTAATTGGTGTGCATACTATGGCGACGTGAGCGCCATAAAGTTCTTGCTCACCCAAAGTGAATCGCTGCAGTCGCTGGGCGACAATCTCGGTCTCAATCCCGCCGCCTTCCACGGACACTGGCGGCTCTGTCAGTTTCTCATCGAGAGTGGCGCGACTGTGGATCTGCCTCTATCTGACACCGGAGAGACAGCGCTACATGCAGCGATGTCCTCTTCAGGTTCCGCGCAGAATCTTGTTGCCCAGGTCCTTCTAGCCGCAGGTGCCGATCCGAACCGTGCGACGAAGCCGTTAGTTGAAACCGGTGCTTTCATGCGCGATTGTCGTACAAGGGCCGAAACGCCCCTACATCGCGCTGCTGCTTTTGCCAGTAAAGACACCATTCAGCTTCTCCTCGATGCTGGGGCAAGAATCGATGCCAAGGATATGAATGGTGATTCACCGCTCACGTGGGCGAGTTGGTTCCAGCGCCCCGATTCAATTCTCAGAAAGCTCTGTTATGGGAGCTTCTCCATCCATCCAGAAAGGTGCTCGATGGATGCCTATTTACTGGGGAAGCCTCACGTCTAGGTTTGAGTTTGCCCACAGACTAGGGAGCGTGCGGTAATTTCGCAAGAAACACGGAACACCCGGCATGCAGCTGACGATTAACGGCGAAACTCGCTCCTTCGAATCCGCGCTCACTCTCGCCGCGCTCATCGAGCGACTAGGATTGAAACTCGACCGCGTAGCCGTCGAATATAATCGCGCCCTGCGTCCGCGCGAACAATGGGCGGAAACTTTGCTGGCCGACGGCGACCGTCTTGAGATTGTGCAATTCGTAGGCGGCGGCTGCAGCGCGAGCTAGTCCGCGCTCCACGACATCTCGCCTAACCGTGCCAGAACTCTTCTAATTAACAGCATTGCAACAAAACTCTGCTTGACTCTGCACCACTCCGACCTACAATGTTTGAAACATTCATCACAAAATTTGTTTTCGGATCGCGCCACATGGACAACCGATTTCACAGTCACGAGGTAGTGGAACTGACCGGCATTACGGCCCGCCAGCTGCAATGGTGGGACGAGCACGGAATCGTCGTTCCCGCCCGCGCAGGCCACTGCCGCCTTTATTCCGAAGCCGATCTGGCCGAGGTTGCCGTCATCTGTCAGTTGCGTAAGAAAGGTTTTTCGCTGCAGCGGGTTCGCAAAATCATGCGGCTCTTGCAGCGGGAGTTCGGCAAGCGCCTGGCGGACACCGTGAGTGGCGCCTCCGAATACCACTTGCTGACTGATGGCGAGCGCGTGTTTCTGGAAACCTCGCCCCGCCAAATCGTGGACATTCTCAAGAATTCCCAGCAACCCATCTTGGGCGTGTGCGTCAGCGACGAGATTCAGAAGATTCGAGCCAATATTCGCACTCACAAAGCCGCCAGAAAGGCTCCCGCGGGTTCAGTCCACCGCGCTGGAGCCCGCGCAAGTTAGCGTTTGTAGCCAGCCGTACCCAGGGGGGATCTGCATGATGATCGGTGAAGTAACCGTGATGAACGAATGGATTCCCGAGCAGATGCAGCCTGGCACGATGTTCGTGCTGGAAAACGCGGGCGAAATCGGAGAAAAGGAAGACCCGTATTGGGCCGTCTTAGCCTGTCCTTCATGTGGCACGCTGGGGCTGATCACCCGGAAACAGATCGCAGGAATTTTGCCGGTGATTTGCGGCTCCGATAGGTGCTCGGCGCAATTCTTCTTGCGCGAGGATGAAATCCTGCCACGGAAACCATTCTAGCTTTTCACAGGTTGAGAAGCTACGTCCTGACCCGGCTGGCGGTCACCGGCAGTTGCTCCACGATATCAATTCCAAACCCTTCCAGTGCCGCTACTTTCCTCGGGTGATTCGTCAGCAGGCGTATCCGCCGCAATCCCAGATCCGACAAGATTTGCGCGCCGATACCGATCTCGCGTTGCGTCTTGCGTTCGTGCTCTGGCAAAGCAGGTAACTGGGCCTCGCGGTGGAAGGAAATCGCGGCCTTCTCGCCTGCGCGGGATTCGAGAGTGAAGCTCCGCGCCGTCTGATGAAGATAGATAATCGCTCCGCGGCCTTCTTCGGCAATCCGCCGCATCGAGCCTTCCATCATCTCGCGACAGGTGCATGTGGTAGCCCCAAACACGTCTCCGGCGACGCAATGGGCGTGCATGCGCACCAGAACAGGTGCGTCTCCCGAGATATCTCCACGTACCAGCGCTACGTGCGAATCGCCGCCATCAACTTCGCTTTGGTAGGCGATAAAGCGGAAGTCCCCGAAGCGGGTGCTGATCGTGGTTTCGCCCACGCGCTGGATGTAGCGTTCGTTGCGCAGCCGGTAGCGGATCAGTTCGGCCACTGTAAGCATCTTCAGGCCGTGGATGCGGCAGAACTCAATCAAGTCCGGAACTCGTGCCATGGTTCCGTCTTCCTTCATGATTTCGCAGATCACTCCCGCCGGAATCAGCCCAGCGAGCCGCGCGAGATCGACCGCAGCTTCAGTTTGCCCGGCCCGCACCAGTACTCCGCCCTTGCGCGCCCGCAGGGGGAACATGTGTCCCGGCCGTGCCAGGTCCACAGGCCGCGTTGCCGGATCGATCGCCACTTGAATCGTCCGCGCCCGGTCGTGAGCTGAAATGCCGGTCGTCACGCCCTCGCGCGCGTCAATCGCCTCGCAAAACGCCGTCCCGAACTGTGACGTGTTCTCCACCGACATCATGCCAATCCGCAGGCGATCGAGGCGCTCGCCGGTCATTGCCAGGCACACCAAGCCTCTGCCATGGACGGCCATAAAATTGATCGCTTCAGGCGTGATCTTCTCCGCGGCAAGAGTCAAGTCGCCTTCGTTCTCGCGGTCCTCGTCGTCCACCACCACGATCATCCGCCCGGCGTGAATTTCTTCCAGCGCGGTGGGGACATCGGTGAATGCGGCGTTGGTCATCATCGTGCTGAAATTGTAGCAAATATGGTGCAGCCAGGAAGCGGACAGAACCGTTCGGCTCTCGACGGAAGTCCCCTCCAACACTTATGATCAGGGCCGTAATATTCCCGGAAGTTTTCTAGAGGAGACTATCCATGTCCGAGCCGTCCTACGAAGAACTGAAAGCCAAGGTCGCAGAACTGGAAAAACAAACCACCGGCAAACGCACGGGCGCGATGGAATTCCGCGTCAGCGAAAAAGGCGGCGTCAGCGTCTACGGCCTGGGCCGATTCCCGGTCACTCTCTACTACGAGCAATGGACTCGTTTGCTGGGCGCTTCGGAAGATTTGAAGAAGTTCTTGGAAGACAATAAGAGCCGGTTGAAACTAAAAGAGTAGCCTTAATATCTTTGGTGGAGTTCGGGCACGGGTGATTGCCGTGCCCGGTTTTGCATACACCTACTCAAAAATCAGAATCGCCGCGCCAATCACGGTCGTCCACAACCCGCGCTTATCCCCGACAGCCGACTGCGTCACGTTGGCCGTGCGGACGATCTTGTTGGACAAGCGATAGATCTGCTTCTTCTCGTCCCAAGACCGGTCAGGATCAAACTCGACGTTTAAGGTGGTCGCCAGCATTTCGGCCGCAAGCTCTTCGGCGTATTCCCCGGCAGCGTCTTCGGTCTCGCCGAAGGAGTGGTGCTCGCTCAGGTACCCGTAGGTGTTGTGGTCGGCAGGAATAGCAACACCGATACTTGAGGCCAGGAGGCGGTGCGGCTCGCGGGTGGAGTTCTCTGCGATGACTGCGAATACGACTTCGCCGGGGCTCAGATACTTCAGGCCCTCCTTGCGGGTCAGCATCTTACAGTTGGGCGGAAAAATGGAAGAAACGCGAACCAGATTCTGTGCAGCGATGCCCGCATCCCGCAGAGCTAGCTCAAACGAGGTCAAACGCTCCTTGTGTTTCCCGACGCCTTTGGTAAAGAACATGCGCTTCGGGATCATGTTTTTGCCCAATTCTGTAGGTTCCCCCTAAATGTCAAAGTTGAGCGTTGAATGTAACACAGCCGAATGTGAACAATGCGTGAAAATTGCAGCTTGGGTAACAAAAATTAGACAGCGAAAAGCGGGGGCCTCTGGCCCCCGCTTTGGTCTCCTTCAAGCACGGTCGAACTATGCCGCAGCCTTCACGGACTCAACCTTCACGTTGTCTCCGTCCACTGTACCCTTCACAGTAGCCTTCTGGCCGGTGAGCTTGTCCAGATCGGCGTCCCCGCCCTCAAGGGTGTAAACCTTGTCGCCGACCACGAGCGCGTATTTCGAACCCTTCTTGATGCAGCCTTTGGTGCAGGCTGCCGCTTCGCCCATATGCTTGGCGCCACACATGGCATCGGAAACGGTTCCGGTGAGCGTTCCTTCTTTGCCGCCAGCAAAAGCCGGCAGAGACAGGGTAAAGGCAATTCCAAGAACTACAACGGTGGAGAGGGCTTGCAAGCGAGTCTTCATTCGTAGATCTCCTGTTTCTTTGAAATTTGATCCTTCAGGACCTCGGCTCGCACAACCAGTTCAAAGAAAGCGTCTCTTTCGAACACAGAAAGCGTGACCTGATGGATGTTGGTATCACAAATAACCTACACTTTTTCAAGCCTAATTGATAGATGTCGTTGCGTACCGGAGGACCACGTCGACGGTCTTGTCGGACTCATCCAGATGGGTGTCTGCGGAAGACCAGCGCCCTTGCGGCAGCAGGCTCTGCGTCTCCTTCATGAAGGTCATTTCGTAGTTCGTATCGAAGGGCTCACCCGGGCGCAAGGACCAATGGTCGCGCAGGCGACCTGCCGTCTTCGTGTCCACTCCCTCGATGGTGAGCTCGCCAAAATGGTAAACGTCGCCTTCAACAATCTGCACGGTGAAGCCAGCGGTTTTGGCGGCCACATCCAGATGCGGCTCCAGCGTGTATTGGATCTTCATGTAGCCCCTAGTGCCGTAGATCTTAGTCACCGCATCTAAGCCTTCGCGTAGTCGCGGCAGATCGGCAATCGCTCCTGTGGGAACGGTAATGAACTTCTGCAAAGCATCTGTGGGGATGGCATGATTTCCGGTCCATTCGACCGACGCCATCCGAAATTGAAAACCTGGCCGGACCGGGAGATGCACGTCTACGCGAACCAGATTGGCATCGGGCGCTTCCGCCTGAGGCGCCTCCGTCGCGGCGGGATCATGCTTCACAGCCTCGGGCGCAGTCGTCGTGGGCGCCCCGAACTCGACATGCAGATAGCCACGGCGCTGGTACACATCGCGAAAATCAATACTCGCTACCAGGGAGATCTGCGCGGTGCTGTATTGCTTTCCAATCAACTGTTTTCGCGCCGCGTCTTGCAAAGCCAGAATCTCCTCCGCGCCCGCGCCAGGAAAATCCACCGAGCGAATCCGAATGGAAATATCCTCCACGTGGTAAACGACCGCGTGTAGGTCACGTGCCCGGGAAGTTGACGCTCCGAGACCAATGCCTTCAGACCATCAGCCACTGAGTCCGGTAGCGTCCCGGCCACTGGAAGCTGGTCGCGATACAAGGGGACTCGAGCACGGAGCTTGGTCTTCAGGTCCTCATCCGTCCACCAGACGAAATTGTCCAGGCGCATGGCGAGCAGTTGGTCTGTCTCCTCAAGGTCGAGTGTCACTTTGACCGCGCCAGCCAGCGTGGAATAGCTATAGGCCAGATGCGAGAACGCTCCAGTCCTGGCCAGAACGTTGGTGGCCTCTTTGAGGTCGTCCTCGGTGACGGTCTGGCCGACAGCCAAGCCCGCCGCGGGCAGCACTTCCGTCGGACTGTAGCGTTTCAAGCCCGTAACCCGAAGCTCTTTGATCTTGCCGAGACTTTCACCTGAAGGCTTAGCCAGAGTTGCCGCCACAGCCGGCGGCAGGATCAAAAGAAGAAGGGAAGCCAACCTAAGGCGAGGCGGAGCGATCACAGTGGCCCGGCTCCTACTTCATGTACTGATTTACGTTTTACAGCGATGTCAATGAAGGCAAGGGCTGCACGGCTCAAGGCTTTATCTTTGCGAAAGACCAAGGCCAAATCACGACGCACCTGCGCGTCGGAGAGCGGCACTGCCACCAGCGTGTTGGCTCGCGCGTCCTCATCCACGCTGGATCGGGCAATAAACCCAACTCCGACTCCAGCAGCCACGAAACGCTTCAATAGTTCGCTCGAATCCAGCTCCATGCTGACCTGCGGCTTTAGCTTGCGTTCGTGAAATAGCTCTTCCAGGGCGTCGCGGGTGTGGCCCCCTTTCGGCAAGACGAGTGGAAACTGAGACGCGTCGGCCAGGGATACGCTCCTGAGCTTGGCTAGCGGATGAGAAGGTGGTGCGATGACAACGAGCTCATCCCGATGAATGAGCACCACCGTCAGCCGTGTATCCGTCACAGGGAGGGAAACCACGCCAAAATCCACCGTATTGTCGGTGACCCACTCCAGAATGCGGGCATAATCCGCCCGCTTGATGGCCACGGACACATCCGGATACTGCCGCTTAAAGTCCGCGAAAACCTCGGGGAGAATATGAAGACAGGTGCCCTCGTTGGCGCTGACCGTCAGTTCGCCGCGGGGCACCCGTTCGGTCTCCAGCACCGCCGTCAGCAACGCCCGCCGGGTTGCTATCGTGTCCTCGCAGAACTTCTGGAACACCTTGCCGGACGCGGTAAGCGAAACCTTACCCCCGGAGCGGTCGAAGAGCTTGGCTCCAACTTCATCTTCAAGCGACCGAATTTGCGAGGAAATCGCCGGTTGCGTGCGGAAGCGCTTCTCCGCTGCACGGGAGAAGCTGGCGTGGCGAGCCACTTCAAGGAAGGTCTCGAGCTGGTCGAAGTCCATAGGGCCGTGTTCGAGTACCAATGCCAGACTTAAGTATTCCACAACCCGGCGCGGGCGATCCAATTTTTGAGTCATGGCTCGATTCCCGCTGCCAGATCTTGTCATTTATCAGAAATTGTCATTGCGACCGCAGGGAGGAATCCGCTCTTGCTTTGATATGCGCAAGAGCGGATTCCTCCCCTTACTTCGTTCCGGATCGGAATGACAAATTTTGCCGGGGCTCGGGCGGGGAACGGTGGGAAGGTTATCGCCCCCATAAACAGAAGCAATTTCCCATTTCACAGCCCAGGCCGATATGCTGCTAAGTTGCAACGCTAGCGGAATCGGTACGCCCACTGAGAAGGAGTACGAATGGCCGACCCAAAGACGGTTCTGGAGTTTGCAAAGAAGAACGGTGCTCGCATGTTGGACTTGCGCTTCACCGATCTGCCAGGGCTGTGGCACCACATTTCTTATCCGATCGAGCAACTTGAGGAATCGTCGTTTGAAGACGGTTTCGGCATGGACGGATCGTCGATTCGCGGCTGGGCGGCGATTCACGAGAGCGACATGCTCTTGATCCCCGACCCCGACTGGTACGTGATGGACCCGTTTACCGAAGCTCCTACGCTGGTGCTCGTGGCCCATGTGGTCGATCCGGTGACCAAGCAGCGTTACGACCGCGACCCGCGCTACATCGCCAAGAAGGCGGAGATGTATCTGGCCTCAACTGGCGTGGCCGACACTGCGTTCTTTGGCGCAGAAGCCGAGTTTTTCATCTTCGACAACATCCGCTTCGACCAGCGCGAGCACTGCGGCTACTACTTTATCGACGCCGAGGAGGGCCGTTGGAACTCCGGCAGGGAAGAGAACAATCTGGGCTATCGGCCCCGCTTTAAAGAGGGCTATTTTCCCGTTCCGCCGACGGATCACTACCAGGATATTCGCAGCGAAATGGTCATGACCATGCAGGACTGCGGCCTGACAGTCGAGTGCCACCATCATGAAGTCGCCACCGCTGGCCAGACGGAAATCGATCTCCGCTACAACTCCATGGTCAAATCCGCGGACGGCATGATGCTCTACAAGTACATCGTTAAAAACATCGCCGTCCAGCACGGCAAGACCGTCACTTTCATGCCCAAACCCCTCTTTGGCGACAACGGCAGCGGCATGCATACGCATCAGTCGCTGTGGAAAGACGGCAATCCACTCTTCGCCGGAGAGGGCTATGCTGGCTTATCGGAAATCGCCCTCTGGTATATCGGCGGACTGATTAAGCACGGCCCGGCGCTGTCGGCGATCATCGCCCCGACCACGAATTCCTACAAGCGCCTGGTTCCGGGTTTCGAGGCACCGGTCAATCTTGCCTACTCGCGCCGCAACCGCTCGGCGGCCTGCCGCATTCCGATGTATTCCGCATCGCCCAAGGCCAAGCGCGTCGAGTTTCGTCCGCCGGACCCGAGCTGTAATCCCTACCTAGCCTTCGCTGCGATGATGATGGCAGGGCTGGACGGCATCGAGAACCGCATCGACCCCGGTCCGCCCCTGGATAAAGACATTTACGACCTCGGTCCAGAAGAGCTTGCTCGCGTACCATCCATGCCCGGTTCGCTTGAAGATGCCCTAGACGCCTTGGCCCGCGACCACCAGTTCCTGCTGAAGGGCGATGTGTTTACAGAAGAGCTGATTGGAACCTACGTCCAATACAAGCGTACGAGGGAAGTGGACGCCATTCGCCTGCGCCCGCATCCCTATGAATTCGCCATGTATTTTGATATCTAAGTTATTTAACATAAATATGTTACCGGCAAGGCCCGAGTCTTTCTGGCGGCGAACCGGCGGCTGCGGGAAGCGGCGCTGTTGAACGGCTTCGATGCCCCACAAAATCTGAGGCGCGCACCTAGCGCGAATCGTGGGTTGCTTCCGGCGGGGCGGGCACGAAATTCCAGCGTGCGGCAGCGCCAAAGAGCCTCTTCGCGGTCCCCGAAACTACGCGCACGACGTTGCCCCCAGCAGGTGAGCCATAGGTCGAGAAGAACGCGGGTGGTTCGGTCAAAGGTGCGCCCTGGGCCGCACCGTGGAGATCGCGGTACAAGCGCAGCAGGGAATCCGTCACGTTCTCCCAGCGGAAGGTCCCCGCAGTGGCGAGTGCCGCCTGCAGCTTTGCTTGCCGCATTGTCCCGGGCGTCACCGCCGAACTGATGGCTGCGGAGAAGGCCTCCGCCGTCGGCTCCGCCAGCCAGGCATTCTCGGCGCTCGCATACGAAAGCACTCCGCCTTGATTTGGCGCCACCAAAGGCAGTCCCGATGCCATTGCCTCCAGGGGCGCGATTCCGAAGGGCTCGCGTGGGTTCGGGTGTACAAATACGTCGCAATTGGAATAGAGGCTGGCCAGGGCTTCCCGGTCTCCCACATGCCCGAGAAATGTCACTCGGTCTTGGCCCTGCTGCCGCGCCAGCTTCTGCAATGCTTCGAGCCCCATGCCTTCTCCTGCGATCAGCATGCGGTAATCCCTGTCCGGAACTGCGGCGAGCTCCCGAGCTATATCCACGAGCAAGGGCAAATTCTTTTCCGGGACCAAACGGCCAACGTAAAGCAGCAACACGGTATCCGGGCCGCCGCCACATTGTTGCAGTAACTTCTGGCGCGTATTTTCGTTCCGCAGCGCGGGAGAGAAACGTTCCACGTCCACGCCCGGCGGCCGCACCCACACGCCACGCTGTATCGAATGCCCCTTGGATGCAGGAATCAACTCCTCCGCCGTGTAACTCGAGTTTGCGATGTGATGATCGAAAAACGGAAAATACAGCCAATGCATATAGAACGATGAAAACGCCCGCCCCACCCGGGTCGACGTAACGTAGGTGCCAAAGTTGTCGTCCATCCGCTCGCAGCTCTGTCCCACCACCACGGGCTTAAAATCCAGCCCCTCCAGCAAACCCAGACGCAGGACGGTGCCCAGATAGTTCAAGCTGTATTTGTCGCAGATTTCCACCAGGTCAGGCCGTTCTTCGGCGAGAATGCGGTGCAACGGACTGCCAGCGCGCAAGAACTGCGTGGGATAGAGCACGCGATAGCGCGAGTTCAGGGGAGCGCGAGGCGCGGCCACATGGTAGATCTTGCCGAACTTGCCAACCTTTTCGACACTCGTTTCCGACGACGGCACCACCAGGCGCATCTCCTGCTCATGGCGGTTCGCCGCATCCAACAGCGCGGAATAGAAACGCGCGATGCCGCCGGATGTGCCATGCCAATAGTTGGTGAAATGCAGCGTCTTCATGCCAAGTCCTCTTTGCAACAAGATTCGCGCGGCCGGTCGGTTGACGCGTTCTCTTCGGTCCACAAGCTCCTTGCCCCTAATTTCCGTCCTTTGCGCCATAGCCAGCGGGGCCCGCTGATCACAAAACTCATCGCCAGCAAAGGCAAACGCTGCAGGTCACGCTGAAACGACTTACCTTCTTGGCCCACCAACAGGGTTCCCCGCTTCATGGCGAACCAATTGAACAGAGACGAAAGCGCGCTCACCGCCACCGAACCAATCAACACGGCATGCAAGTGATGCGTACCCCGCAGCCAGTGCACCAGATACTCAACCGCCTGCATGACGGCGGGCAGGAAGAGGGTTAGCACCAGAGCGGTCGCCCAAGTAGGCCGGGCATTCCGAATAGCTTGCACAAAAGCGCCATAGAACCCGGCGGTTCCGGCACAATACGCCGACTCAGCCAGCAAAACGGCAAAGGTTTCCCGCCATCCGCTGCGAAAACTGGCAATGAGGTAGACGGGTGCCCGAAAAATAATACTTAGAGCCGCAGCTTTCCAGTTCCACCGCCGCCACAGCGCTGCGCCCGGATCGCGCAAGACGCCAAGGAGAGCCTCTCCCAAAGACCTGGGGCCAACATCCCCTGCTCCCAGCTTGGAAGATGCTCGCTCCGGAACCATGAAGTCACTGTAGCGCTTTTGCCAACGGGGATTGTGACAGTCCGGTTAAAAAACAAATTTGCAGGAAAATGTTCTAAACGTAACCTTCCTTTCATGTCTTTTTGACACTCTACACCCTAGAAAAATCTCGTTGTCCAAGGAGGAGCGTTGCGCCAAACACTCACCTGCCTTTGGAAGGAGCCGGACGCAGCCCGTTCTTTTCGCACCGGCGTGTCCCTGCATAGCCACACCAACCATTCGCGCGAGAGTCTTCGCTTTATCCTGCAATATGCCCAGAAATTCACGCTTTTGGAGGCCGCGCTGCGCCTGCGGTCGCAGTGGTGCGCGAAAACCACGGGCGTGATGCCGGACCTTCTTCGCGGATACTGGACGCCTCCCTTGCCCGCCCGTGGGGCGTTCGATCTCGAGCGCGGCCAGATTGAGAACACACTGCATTTGGGCGCGTTTGTCTCCCTCACCGATCACGACAATGTAGATGCTCCCCTGTTGCTTCGTGTGGTTCCGGAGACGCGCGAGGTGCCCGTATCCACCGAATGGACCCTGCCCTATGGCGCCTCTACTTTTCACCTTGGCGTCCACAATTTGCCGGCCCGGCTGGCCACTGAAATAACGACCGAATTGGCCGCCTACACGAAGTCTCCGCAGCCGGCCCGGGCCAGAGACTTGCTCGCCCAGTTGCATGCTGACCCCGACGTTTTGGTCGTGCTGAATCACCCGCTCTGGGACTTGACCGGGATTAGCGGAGAGCGGCACCGCCAAGAGCTGAGCTCGTTCTTGCAAAGGAACGGAGAGTTCATTCACGCGCTGGAGATTTCCGGCGTGCGGACCTGGCGGGAGAACAGGGAAGTCCTGGACATCGCCGCCGGATGGAATCAGCTCGCAATTTCCGGTGGAGACCGGCATGGCTGCGAACCCAACGCAATCCTCAATCTGACACAAACTGGTACTTTCGCGGAATTCGTCCACCAGGTTCGCCGCACCCGCGAGAGCCACGTGCTCTTCATGCCCCAGTATGCCGAGCCCATGGCGTTGCGAGTCGTGCAGACGCTGTTAGACGTCATTCGCTATGACCCTGAGGCAGCAACCGGGGCACGGCATTGGGATGACCGCGTGTTTCATCCCGATAGCGCGGACGTGGAGCAACCGCTATCCAGTCTTTGGAATAAGCCGCCGATGTTTATTGAAGCCGTTTTTTCAGCTTTCCGCCTTTTTGAGGTCGGTGCCGTGCGCGGGATGTTCCGAGTGGCATTGAGTCAGGGCCAGCAGGAAATTGGGATCCACTCGCCGCAAGGACAGGAGGTGCTGCCATGAGCCCATTGCGCATAGCTCTTTTCCCCGACTCTTACTATGAAGTCGATGGCGTCGCCAACACGAGCCGCCAGTTCGCCGTGTTTGCGCAGCGCCGTGAGCTCCCCATGCTCGTTGTTCATGCGGCGGCGCAAAACCGCGACTTCCAGGATGGATCGGTGGTCCATCTGGAACGAAAGCGTAAGTGGCCCTCGTTCTATCTGGATAAAAATCACGATTTCGATCTCCTCTTTTGGCGCTACTTCGACCAGATCAAAGCGGCGGTACGCGAGTTTCAACCGGACGTGGTGCATATCACCGGACCCAGCGATCTGGGCATTATGGGTGCACTTTTGGCCCACCAGTTGGGTGTGCCAATGGCAGCTTCCTGGCACACGAACGTTCATGAGTATGCCGAATTACGGGCCGCCAAGCTCTTGCGCGGCCTGCCCGGCAAGTGGAGTGCGACGCTCGGACAATTGATTCGGAAAGGAAGTTTCGCGGCCACCGCGCGCTTCTATCAGATCGCCCGAGTTCTTTTCGCACCAAATCGGGAATTGGTTGCTCTCCTGGAGAAGTCCACCGGCAAGCCCTGTTCCTTAATGGGTCGTGGCGTAGACACGGCCCTCTTCGATGGTGCCAAGCGGGGTCGTACCTCTGGTCCCTTCACGTTAGGTTTCGTAGGCCGTCTTACCGTGGAAAAAAATGTCCGCTTCCTGGTTACTCTTGAGAAGGCTTTGCTGGCTGCTGGATTCGACGACTTCCGCTTCCTGATCGTCGGTCAGGGAGTGCTGGAGCCATGGCTCCGGGAAAATCTCCGCAAGGCGGACTTTGCGGGTGTACTTAAGGGTGATGAACTGGCGCGTGCTTACGCTAACATGGATGTGTTCGCGTTTCCTTCGCGAACGGACACTTTCGGCAACGTGGTGCTGGAGGCCTTGGCCTCGGGCGTACCCGCTGTTGTGACAAACGAAGGTGGACCGAAATTCATCGTTCGTCCTGGCGAGACCGGTTTTGTGGCCTCCGACGATCGCGATTTTGCGGCAGCGGTTCGCCGGATTGCTGGAGACCCAACCCTGCTGGCACAGATGCGGAAAGCGGCGCGGCAGTCCGCTTTGGCGGTTTCCTGGGATGCGGTGTTTGAAAGTGTGTATACCGCGTATGAGCGAACACTTTACGCCGCGGGCAAGCCGGTGCGACCAGCTCCAACCCGCGGACGATTGCCGATTGCTCCATTGGCCCAATAACGAGGCTTGTGCGGAACTTTTGCAACAAGGATGGAAGACGGAATGAAAATAAAAACGCGGCTCCCTCAATCCCTTGCCCAACTTGGTTTCCGATTGCTTTTCTTGACGGCGTCGTTCGCCGCTGCTGCTGCCGGTCAAACGTCCAGTGGCGCCCTAGGACAGCCTGTCGTGTCGCCGCTGCCTGGAGGCGAAGTTGTGCAGCGAATGATTGAGGGCAACTTGCGGCGAGCCGAGGCTCTGCATGCCTTCCAGGGCACGCGCATCTATCATTTGAAATATCAAGGCTTTCCTATTAGCCGCGAGGCTGAGATGGTCACAGCCATTGTTTATCAAGCTCCCGATTCCAAGCAGTTCACGGAAGTGTCGCACACCGGTTCAAAATTGATTGTCGACAAAGTCTTCCGAAAGCTGCTGGAAAGCGAGCAGGAGGCCCTGAAGGCCGAGAATCGGGCGCGTACAGCTTTAAACACAGAAAACTACAATTTCACGCTGACCGCCTATGAATCAGACGGGCCAACTCCCAGCTACATCTTCCACGTCGAGCCCAAGACCCCGAGCAAATTTCTCTATCGCGGCAAGATCTGGATCGATGCCCACGACTTCGCCGTCAGCCGAATGGAAGTGGAGCCAGCGAAAAGCCCTTCGTTCTGGACCAAGAAAAGCGAAATTTCTCATACTTACGCGAAGGTAGATGGATTCTGGCTTCCGAAACAAAATCGCTCCGTTTCCACCATTCGTCTTGGGGGCCAAGCCGTCCTCACCATCGACTACACCGACTACAAGATCCTTGATCGGTCGGCCGCGCAGCCCACAAATCAAGTGAGCCGCATGGTCAGGGCCGCGCGTTAGAGAGTCCGGGGAGCGTGCTATGCTGACGCTTCGAGCTCACTCCCTTGCCGCTCCCCCCCGATCCAAACAGCATTTCGTTTAGCGATCCCGCGACCGCACAAGTTCGCCTGGAAAGCCTGCGTGGGCTGATTTCTTCGCAGGTAATGTCCTCGTTTCTTGCCCTACTCACGGACTCACCGGATCCTGAGTGGATGCTAAACCAGCTCGAGCGCTGGCTTTCGAGCAGCCCGGAAACCGGTTCAACGTTCGACTGGCAAACGCTCGATCGACAGACGTTCGAGCGGCAGCCGCAGTTGCTGCACTATGCCGTCGCAGTCCTCGGACATAGCCGCTATCTCGGCGAAACGCTCCTGCAACACCCCGACCTGCTCTCGAGCTTCCTGCGCCAGGACTGCCTGCAACGAAGCCGCTCCCGCGATGAGTACCACGAAGCCTGGGCGCGCTTTCGCGCACGCTCGCTGCCGCCAGCTTCCGAACCTAATATCGCGCTGCTACTTGCCCGCTTCAAGCGCCGCGAATACGTGCGCATCCTCTTGCGGGACGTTCTGAAGCGGGCGACGCTGGCGGAGATCACGGAGGAGATTTCCGCACTTTCCGATGTACTAATCGAAGAAGCCCTACGCGAGGCAACCAGCAAGCTGAGCAAGAAGTACGGCCCTGCCCAACACCTGGACGAGGCGGGCCGCGCGGTCGCCACTCCCTTTGCCGTCCTCGCGCTCGGAAAGCTCGGCGGCAATGAACTGAATTACAGCTCTGATGTGGACCTTCTTTACGTATACGGCGAGGAGCAGACCCGGCCCGGCGCGGCGATTTCGAACCGGGAGTATTTCGTGCGGCTGGCTCAGGAGATGACGCAGACGCTCTCCCGGGTTACGCAAGAGGGCCCGGTCTTCCGCATCGACATGCGCTTGCGGCCGCAGGGGGCGGAGGGCGAGCTGGCCCTCGCCCGCCGGCAGATGCTCGCCTACTACTCGGAGACAGCTCAGGATTGGGAGCTGCAGGCGCTCATCAAGATTCGATATTCCGCGGGCGATGAGGCGCTGGCCCGCGAATGTGTTCGGGGCGTCCAGCCCTTTGTCTATCGAGGTGCTCCCAGCGCGGAGACGACCACCGATGCCGGTCTGCGCTTTGCCGCAATCGAAACGGTTTTACAAGCCCGCGAGCGCATGGTGGCCAAGCGGCGTCCCAGCCCCGCCGCCACCAACACACTCGACGTAAAGCTGGATCGCGGCGGTATTCGCGACATTGAATTTCTCGTGCAGTGCCTGCAGCGTGTACACGGGGGCAGAGAAGTTTGGTTGCGCTCGCGCGGAACCCTCTTTGCTTTGCAGAAACTGCACGACAAGGACCACATCAGCGGCCGCGACTTTCAGGAACTCACAGCCGCCTACGAATTCTTCCGCCAGGTCGAGCACCGTCTGCAGCTCCGCATGGGACAACAAACCCATCGGCTGCCTTCCTCGGCGGAGGAATTGCGCGTCATCGAAAAATCCATGGCTGGCCACCCTGCGCTGCAGCACACACCCCAGGCGCTCGAAGACGCGCTTCGGGAACGAATGGCCGCGGTTTCGGAGATTTATCGCCGCATCATCCATCATCAGCAGTGGCGCAGGCAGGAAGAGGGGGCGCAAACCGAATTCGAACTCAGCGCCCGTCGCGAGCCTTTCGGCGAACTGCCTTATCAGGTCATGGTGGACCGCCTCGCGCAAGATGCACCCCAACTATTCGCCTTGGCTCAAGATACCGAGCCCGGTTCACTCCGCCGCCGCAACTTGCAGCGTTTCTTGAGTTCGGTTTTCACCAGCTCTGCGCGCTACGCTCTCCTGCTCCGCTATCCAGGGGCCTTCGCACAGGCCCTCGAGCTATTTGATACGAGTGGGTATCTCACCGACGTGCTGGTGCAGTACCCCGAGGAGTGCGCCACGCTGGTGGAAATGAACGGCCGTCCCACCACCGCCGGCCTAAGCGGCTACCTGTTCACACCTCCTTTGCGTTGGGAGGCAGCCACGCCTGATCCCGTGTTCCAGTTCGTGGCTACATCGAATAGCTCCGAAGCGGAAAAGCTTGCCCTCTTGCGCCGGCACTACCGGCACTTGAGTTTTGTGGCCGGCGTCCGCGACCTCGTGGAATTGCGCCCCGTGTACCAATCGCTCTCGGCGCACTCCGCGGCTGCGGACGACGTAGTCCAAGCGGCGTTCACCATGGCCGGACAGCCCGATGGCCTGGCCGTGCTGGCCCTGGGTCGCCTTGGTGCGGCGGAATTCGACATCTTTTCCGATGCCGATCTCATTTTCGCCCGCGATGAAGGTCTTCCCATCGAGGTCGCCACGAAAGCGGCCGAGCAGATCGTGCATGCACTCGCCGCATACACGCGCGAAGGCATGGTGTTTCCGGTCGACGCCCGCCTGCGCCCGCGCGGGGGTGAAGGCGAATTGGTCATCACCCCCACCGCGTTCGCCGTCTACTGCGGCGGCGAAGCTCGATCCTGGGAGGCGCTGACCTATACCAAACTGCGCTTCGTGTGCGGAACCGAGCACGTGGCCCAGCAAGTCACTCAGGCCGCGGACAGGGCTTTTGCTCGATTTCGTCATCATGCCGATTTCACGGCCTCCGTGCGTGAAATACGATCCCGTCTGGACCAGATCGATCCCGAGAGCAATTGGAAGAGTTCGCCGGGAGGCATTTATGACATCGACTTCCTGACGGGCTTTCTTTTGCTGAAGGGCGGCCTCTCAAAAAAAGATGGCTCCCTCCGCGACCGCCTGTGGCGCCTCGCCGCCTCTGGATTGCTGACGAACGCGGAAGCGGGTGATCTGGATCATGCCGCCGAACTCCTGCGCACGGCCGAGCATGTTGCGTCGTTAGTTGCTGGCCGCGCCCAAAAGTGGCTCCCTGCCTCGGAGCAAATACTTGCCGCCACCGAGCGCTGGGCGTCCGGCATACTGCGAAGGCCGTTCCCAGCAGGTTTGGCCGGAGCACTCGAGGAAACCATGCTCCTTGTGCGTGAAATCTACCAACGTAAGCTGCAATAGTCTGTAATTAACGATTGAAGCGCTCGTCGGCTGACCTGATCCCTCCGCTCTTCCGCCAAATTCTTTATAATTGTGGGTTCCTTTCCACGGAGGAGTTCATGGCGAGTTCGTACAACGGAGTACCGGTGCCCAGCAGCGGCGCCAAGATCGGTTACAGCAACGGACAACACGACATCCCCAATAATCCGATCATTCCGTTTATAGAAGGCGATGGTACGGGACGAGACATTTGGAAGGCATCGCAGCGCGTGTTCGACGCGGCCGTCGAAAAAGCTTACGACGGCAAGCGCAAGGTGGCATGGTTTGAAGTCTTTGCCGGAGAAAAAGCAAAAGCCAAGTTTGATAACTGGCTTCCCGATGACACGGTCGAGGCCATCCGCGAATTCCGTGTCGCCATCAAAGGCCCGCTCACGACTCCAGTAGGCGGCGGCATTCGCTCCCTGAACGTCACGTTACGCCAAGTCCTCGATCTTTATTCCTGTGTTCGTCCGGTTCGCTATTATGCGGGCACGCCATCCCCTGTGAAGCATCCAGAAAAAATGGAGATCGTCATCTTCCGCGAAAACACGGAAGACGTTTACGCAGGCGTCGAGTGGGAGCAGGGAACCGCCGAGTGCGCCAAGCTCATCAAGTTCCTCAACGAAGAGATGCTCAAAGGCGGCAAAAAGCAGATTCGCCTGGATTCCGGCGTCGGTATCAAGCCCATCTCCATTACAGGAACCAAGCGCCTAGTACGCATGGCCATTGAGCACGCGTTGCATAACAAACTCAAGACCGTGACCCTGGTGCATAAGGGCAACATTCAGAAATTCACCGAAGGCGCGTTCCGTAACTGGGGATACGAGGTGGCTACGCAGGAATTTCGCTCGCACGTCGTCACCGAACGCGAGAGCTGGATTCTCGACAACAAAGATAAGAACCCCAACATATCCGTCGCCGACAACGCCTCCATGACCGAACCCGGCATGGAATTCGCTCCACCAGCCTTTCGCCAGGCAGTCGAACAGGAAGTAGAGAGCGTCCTCGATGCGATCTACACCACGCACGGCAAGGGCGCATGGAAGAGCAAACTGATGATCAATGACCGCATCGCCGATTCCATCTTCCAGCAAGTGGTGACGCGCCCCGAAGAGTACTCCGTCCTGGCCACCCCCAACCTCAACGGAGACTACATTTCCGATGCCTGCGCCGCGCAGGTTGGAGGGCTCGGCATCGCCCCGGGCGCAAACATTGGCGATGGCTACGCCATTTTCGAGGCGACTCACGGCACCGCTCCGAAGTATGCCGACAAAGACGTCATCAACCCGGGATCGGTCATTCTCTCCGGCGTCATGCTGTTCCGCCACATTGGCTGGAATGAAGCCGCTGACCTTATCGAGCAAGGCATGGAGAAAACAATTTTGCAGAAGAAGGTCACCTACGACTTCGAGCGCCTGATGGACGGCGCCACCAAAGTCAAAACCAGCGAGTTCGGCGATCACATCATCAACAACATGGCGGCAACCGTAGCCGCAGACTGAAACAAATTTCTCTCGTCGCAATTTGAAGGAGCACGGCTTTATGTGTTTCGGAAAGAGACTGCGAAAAAAAACTCCGGTAGAGCGCGGCTTCAGCCGCGCGTCTGCCGCTACAAAAGACCAGCTTTAGCCGCCGAGGTAAGGGTGGGGATGTCAGTTCCGTACCACGGCGCGACTTCAATACCTTACTAACGCGGTCAGTAGAAATCAGGGGGTTTTCTCCCCGGCAAGCAAATTTCACGCTCCACAACGGAGCCAACAGAGGACTCATCCATGCGTAAGAAAGTTACGGTTGTAGGTTCGGGCAATGTGGGCGCCACCGCCGCCCATTGGATCGCCTCGAAGGAATTGGCCGACGTAGTTCTGATCGACATTCTGGAAGGCATCCCCCAAGGCAAAGCGCTCGACCTGCAACAGGCCATGCCCGTCGAGAAACGCGATTCTCACATCATCGGCACCAACAACTACGGGGACACCGCGGGTTCCGACATCGTAGTCATCACGGCGGGCATCCCCCGCAAACCAGGCATGAGCCGCGACGACCTCCTCAACACAAACTACAACATCATGAAGAGCGTCGTCACCGAGGCCATCAAGTACTCGCCGGGATGCATCCTCATCATCGTTTCCAATCCCTTGGACGCAATGGCTCAGACTGCCTACAAGCTCAGCGGATTTCCCCGCAACCGCGTGATCGGCATGGCCGGAGTTCTCGATTCCGCACGTTTTCGCACCTTCATCGCTGACGAACTGAACGTCAGCGTGGAAAACGTCACGGCCTTTGTGCTCGGTGGCCACGGCGACACGATGGTGCCGCTGCCGCGCTACTCGACAGTGGCTGGAATTCCAATTACGGAGCTGATCACCCCCGAGCGCCTGGCCGCTCTGGTGCAACGAACCCGCGATGGCGGCGCGGAAATCGTGAAGTATCTCAAGACCGGGAGCGCGTATTACGCTCCCTCGGCGGCCGCCACTGAAATGGTCGAGGCAATTCTTAAAGATAAGAAGAAGATTCTGCCTTGCGCAGCGTATCTCGATGGCGAGTACGGGATTAAAGGTCTCTACGTTGGCGTTCCAGTGAAGCTCGGTGCGAAGGGAATTGAACAGATCATCGAGATCAAGCTAACGGCCGACGAGCAAGCCGCGCTCAACAAGAGCGCCGACGCAGTCAAGGAATTAGTTGGAGTGATCGGCGTCTAACCTGCTAGAGTCTGCATGAGAAAATGGCGCGGGTTACGGCACGCGCACTCTTTAATTCTTTTGTCATTAATTCTTTTGTCATTAATTCTTTTGTCATTCCGAGGAGCCGAAACGACGAGGGATCTGCTCTTTGCTTGCCTCTTACGAAGAGCAGATCCCTCCCTCCGCTCGGGATTGACAATCTTTCTTGCTTGTGAAACCTAGACCTTCTCGATCTTCACCGCGCTCAACTTGATTTCCTTCCGTGGGCGATCCTGCGCGTCACGAGCAGCGCTCGTGATTTTATCTACGGTCGCTTGTCCGTCCACGACTTCGCCAAAAATGGTGTGCTTACCGGTCAACCAGCTCGTCGGAGCCACCGTAATAAAAAACTGCGAGCCATTAGTGTTCGGCCCGGAATTGGCCATCGCCAATTTCCCCGGCACGTCAAACTTGTGCGGCGACCCCTTCGTCTCATCCTCAAACTTGTAGCCCGGCCCGCCCATGCCTGTGCCTTGGGGATCGCCACCCTGAATCATGAAGTTGGGAATCACACGATGGAAGACGGTGCCATCGTAGAGCTTTTCGGTAGTCTTCTTGCGTGTATTGGGATGCGTCCACTCACGCTTGCCTTCGGCGAGTTCGACGAAGTTGGCAACGGTTTTGGGAGCATCTTTCTCGAACAGACGGCACACGATGGTGCCCTCCGTAGTCTCAAATGTGGCATACAAGCCAGGTTCGCGTGACATGAATTCCTCTCGAATGACGGGGTCTTGCCCCAGTGAATTGAAGTGCTACGCAGCGGCCGCCGAGTTTACTGCGGGCTGGTAGCAGGCTTTTTGACGGCCGTTCCGGCGGCTGGCTTCTTCGCTGTTCCGGTTGCGCTGTGGGCCACCGGGTGCCGCGTGGTCGAAGCCGCGCCGCCACGCACAATCGTCAGGTGGACAATGCGCACCGGTGTCAATGGCTTGTCGCCAGGCCCCACAGGCAGCCGTGCAATCTTCTTCACCAGCGCAATGCTGGCATCGTCGCACTGACCGAAAATCGTGTGATGGCCCGACAAGTGGAGGCTGTGCGCCGAATCCTCGGTGATAAAGAACTGCGAGCCGTTGGTATTGGGTCCGGAATTGGCCATTGCCAGCCGTCCGGGGCGGTCAAACTTGAGCGTATCCACAAATTCATCTTGAAATCGGTAGCCTGGATCGCCTGTGCCTATGCCAAGCGGATCACCACCCTGAATCATGAACTCGGGGATAACGCGGTGGAAAATCGTTCCGTCGTAGAGCGGAGTGTTGTGCTTGGTTACTCCGCTGGCCGGGTTCTTCCAGTCTTTCTTGCCGGTGGCCAGCCCGATAAAGTTTTCCACCGTGATGGGTGTTTCCTTTTCAAACAACGTGCATCGTAGCGTCCCGGCGGTGGTGTTGAACACAGCGACGGGGTTGCCTGAAGGCGCAGCCGGCTTCTTGACCGGGGCCTTTGCGGCGGTAGATGTCTTCGGCTTCGCAGGCGTGGCAGCCTGTCCGAACAAGCTGGCGGAAACACCAAGAATGGCAACACCGAGCAACAACTGACGCATGCAAGTTCCTCGCAGAAATCGATGGATTTACGGGTAAGACTGTCTTTTAGATTGTACGACATACGGGCGGAAAAAGCGGATTGCAGACTTGGGTGGCGGGACTTGGGTTTCGGACTATCGCCCGTCCGGGTCGCTGGCTTCAGCAGGAACAGCCGGTTGCGGGTCAGCCGTGACCAGGGCTGGTACAAACGTCAACGGCGCGGCCAATGGAGCTAGTTCCGGTCGGAGCAAGTCGGGAGATTCACCGGGACTTGGCGGCTGGGTGCGCTGAAGAGTTGGCGAGTGAACATCGAATGCGATCGGCTCGTCCGTCCGGCGCTGGGCGACTTCGCTCTTATCATGCCATTCGGAGTAACGGTCCGACACCATGATGTGGAAAACCCACTGCCGCCGCTCCTCTTCCGGCTCCACCAGTCCAGCGGCTTTCATGGGAACGAGGTAGTTCTCCACCCAGTGAATTTCGGCCTTGCTCATTCCGCGGCGCTGCAAGTCGACGGTGACCCCGGCCAGATGCGATGACGCAATTTCCCCTTCCGCAGGCGCGGCGTTGCGATTGTGGCGACGAAGCTTCTTCTGCACGACAACCGTACGCACGGCGGAATTCACCTGAATTTGATCACCGAATTGCTGGTGATAGGCCTCGGCGATATCTTCCACAAAGTCGCGAGTCCACGGACGGCAATAGCGCCGGTCGGGATCGAGTCGAGGATCAATGCGAAGGGTCTCGCTCGGAATGATCGGGACCAGCTTGCCTTCGAGCTTCAACTGCTCCAGCTCGGTGTCGTCCTGAATGCGCGGCAACTCCAGCCGGTCAATCTCCGCATTCTGCTTGAGCAGGGAATCATGCGAAGGGCGGAACACCGGATTCCAGAAAATACGGCGCCAGCGACGATGATGGCGGCGGGTGGTCGGCGCAGGGGATAGCGAGGCTTCTGTAACCTTAACCTTGTGCCCGTGGCGATGGCGCGACCGCGCGCGCGTAATGGCGGCGCTGAAACCGCACCCAAACAGCACAACCAGACTGAGAATCAGGGCCCGTCGTACCATAGTTGGCGAAATGGCAAAATCGTACAAATGAGTGGTTAGTTTACACATTTTCCACAGCCGCGTCCTGCCCAAAAGACATTCCCAAAAGTAATGCAGAAGGAGACGGCAGGATCGGGCAAAAGACCTGTGAGTTACGGGCGAATCAGGGTAATTCCGAGGAGAAACCGCCACAGGAATTGCTAACAGCCCTCGAATAATCCAGCTGAACGAGCATCCTTATCTTGAAACCTCTTTTGCTGGCGTTGGTGTCTATCAGAAAGTCGAGGAACGCGCACGTGAGATGATGAATTCGATTTCTGGGGCTACGAATGGATCTGCGTATTTTGCGGGGCACTCCCACAAGAGAAGGAGTCCGGGTTATCGGTCAAACATCTGTCGGATATGGCAAGCCCCTTCGCGGAGTGAAGGTTCTGGTTACTGGGCCCTCAGGGACGATAACAGTGGTGACCGATCAAGACGGGATATATGACTTGCCGAATCTTCCCGTAGGCCATTACAAAGTCCACGTTGACGGCTGCAAAGCAAACGATCGGTGGCACGTTTGCGATATTGAGCCCGAGGCAAACTTCAAGTCTGGAGATACTTTTGCAAGTCAACTCGACACGGGAACAGGTCGATTTTAGCGTCGGAACAAATCCGTAACCGCTTGCACCATCACATCCCGGCTAACCTCAGAGATCGAGCGCGTCAGCGGAATGTCCTTCGGACAGACTTCCACGCAGTTCTGGGCGTAACCGCATTCCTGGATGCCACCATCGCCCATCAGCGCGGCCAGGCGCTCGTGTTTCAGGGCCTTTCCCGTCGGATGCGCATTGAACAACCCTACCTGCGCAATCGTCGCCGCCCCTACGAAGCCCGTGTCGTCGTTGAACTGAGGGCAAGCCTCCATGCAGCAGCAGCAGGAAATGCAGCGCGAAATTGGATAGGCTTCCTCCTGCTCACGGGGCGCAATCCGCGGGCCAGAGCCGAGGTCGTATGTGCCATCCACAGGCACCCAAGCTTTCACAGCCTTCAAGTTCTCAAAAATCACGCTGCGGTCCACCGACAAATCGCGAACCACGGGAAACTTGGTTAATGGTTCCACGCGAATCGGCTGCTCCAACTGATCCACCAGCGCCGAGCAGGCCATGCGAGCTTTTCCGTTAATCACCATCGCGCACGAGCCGCACACTTCTTCCAGGCAGTTGGCGTCGTACGTTATGGGAGAAGTAGTCACGCCGGCGGTCGTCACCGGATTGGCCGCGATCTCCATCAGGCTGGAGATCACGTTCATGCCGGGCTTCCACGGAATCTCGAAGCCTTCCCACTGCGCGCTGCTATCGGGATTGGCTTGGCGTTTAATCTGGAAAAGAACGGTTTTTGTCTTTGTCGCTGCCATGAATTTGCTTTCTTTCCCCCGCCGCCACTACTTCACCGCGTCGTAATGACGCGGACGAGGCGGTACCAGCGAAACATCAATCGGCTCAAACTCAAACCTCGGCTCGTCCGCATCCGGCGCAAACGAAGCCTTCGTGGTCTTGAGCCAATTCTTGTCGTCGCGCTGCGGAAAGTCGGGCTTGTAATGTGCGCCGCGGGATTCGTCACGCATGGCCGCGCCCTGGGCCACCACGCGCGCCAGTTGCATCATGTTGTAAAGCTGGCGCGTAAAGAGCACGCTGGTGTTCGCCCACTGCGTACGGTCGCTCAGATTAACGTCCTTCATGCGCTCCAGCAGTTCGACGATCTTGGCATCGGCCTCGTGGCAAGCTTTGCTGTAGCGGATGACGGTGCAGTAGCGCGTCATCAACTCGCCCAGTTCGCGCCAGAGGCGGAACGGGTTTTCCGTACCCTGATTGTTCATCAGGCCGGAGTTCATTTCCTCCTGCCGCTTGCGCTCGGCCTCGAAATAGCCGTTGCTGGCGGCAGCGGGCAGGTTCTTGGCGTACTTCATCGCATTGGGCCCGGCAATGAACCCGCCAAAGATGCACGACACCAGCGAATTCGCGCCCAACCGGTTCGCCCCGTGATATTGGTATTCGCACTCTCCTGCGGCAAACACGCCAGGAAGATTCGTCTGCTGCCGGTAGTCGACCCACAGGCCGCCCATGGTGTAATGCATGCCGGGGAAAATCTTCATCGGTACGTCACGCGGGTCGTCGCCTACAAACTTCTGGTAAATCTCAAGGATGCCTTCGAGCTTGCGGTCCAGAATTTTACGATCAATGTGCGTAAGGTCGAGATAAACCATGGGCTGGCCGTCAATGCCCAGTTCGTTCTCGTAGACGACTTTATGAATCGCCCGCGTGGCCACGTCGCGCGGAACCAGGTTGCCGTACTTTGGATACCACTCTTCCAGGAAATACCAGCGCTCACCCTCGGGGATGGACTTCGCCGCGCGCTGGTCGCCTTTTTGTTTCGGAACCCAAACCCGTCCCCCTTCGCCGCGAGCCGACTCCGACATCAATCGCAGCTTATCTTCACCTGGGATCGCGGTGGGGTGAACTTGAATAAACTCGCCGTTCGCATAGTAGGCGCCTTGCTGGTAGAGAGCTGACTGCGCCGACCCGGTGCAAACGACGGAGTTGGTGGACTTGCCGAAAATCGCGCCGATGCCGCCCGTACAAATGATGATCGCGTCGGCGGGGAACGTCCGCACTTCCATGCTGCGCAGATTCATGGCGCAAATGCCACGGCAAATGCGGTTGCCGTCGAGCACGGCGGACAGAAATTCCCAGCTCTCGTACTTCTTAACTTTGCCTTCGGATTCA
>WNFL01048252.1_pt3 | contig 50740 bp, 85 predicted proteins | sample 5400361 | NCBI WGS metagenome assembly WNFL01 (sample SAMN13153351, study PRJNA577476) | soil metagenome | isolation source: 40 cm soil on Douglas fir-dominated hillslope | place: USA:California | collected 2013-09-17 | reverse complement strand
CGGAGCGATCGTTGTCGTAGTCTGGCAGCCGTAATGGCAGTGACAGCTGTGTGTGGGCCATTTCACCCTCTACCGTCTGTGTTAGAACTCGGTAATGCCAGATTGAGCTGTCGAGTACTGCGACCGCATATCGTCAAGGTCATGTGCGTCCTCATTGCTCTTGTATTCGTAAACGGAGAGGCCCATATCAGATGTAGAAGAAAACGAGGCACGTCGTTGAATGCGATCTGCTTGAGAGTATGCAATACTACCAGCGTGCTCAGAGGGAGTCTGACTGCCGACAACACTACCGGCTTCGGTCGGCGCGGCCAGCCCACGCATGTCCTGAGAGACAACCGAGGAGGCGTAACTTCCGTAAGTGCTGCGCTTCGCTCCACCTGTAGCTCGAGTACCCTGGTTGAAAGGACCTGGAGCTCCGGTGAACACCGGTAGACCAGAGGCGTATGTCGCCTGTGACTTCAGGGACTGGACGTCTGACGGAATATAGCCAAGGGCATCGTGTGACCGATAGAAGCTCGCGTCGTAGGTGCTTGGGGTACCATTTCGGCGCGCTAATGGTGACGGTTAGACAGGAGAAACGACTGGTATCGCCGCCAGCTTACTAGATCCATTTGTCACAGGAGGATTCAGTGCTTCTTTTGCACTGATCTCATGATGGCGATAACTGTCAACCTTATCCAAACCACGCTTGGGTTTACTGAATTGGATCATGCTGGGTTGGAGGTTGTTGAGCGGGCCGTCTACCAGGCAGCCGCGGTCTTTGTAGTGGGTCAAGAGGCTATGCCACAAGGGATGCTAAGAAAAGATAAACACCTCACGATCATGTGACACGATGGGTCCACACACCTTACTCAAGACCTTAGGATTGCCAAGAATGACGACCCCATACTTTGCACGTGTGAGAGCGACATTTAAACGACGGGGGTCATTGAGGAAACCGATTCCTTGATGCTCGTTGCTCCGGACACAGCTGAGAATAATGTAGTCCTTCTCTCTTCCCTGGAAGGCGTCAACACTTGCGACTTCGATCTCCTTGTACAGATCCTTCTTCATTGTGCCGTGGAGTTGCATATAATTGACGACGTACGACCGTTGGCCTTCGTAGGGAGTGACGATGCCAATTTGTTGAGGCGTAACGCCGGCTTTAAAAAACTTGGATACAGTCTTCTCGACGTTGGACGCTTCCGTCCTTTGAAACAAGGTTAGGCGTGGCTCTACAAAGGAAAGTACGGACACACCGATTGAGGAAAGAAGTACCGCTTGAGGATATCTCTTCTTGCCCGAGGTTCTGGTAGAAGAACATTGGCGTGTCTGGCAAAGGCCACGGGAAATCCACGTTCTTCCGCAGACGTTCAGGAGCCGTGACGCCATTTTGCAGAGTCCCCTCGTAGAACATGTTGGAAGGGAATTCCGACAAGCAGGGATGCATGCGGTACTGGACTTGCAAGCGGATGGGACGGTTGCCGAGCAAAACTAGACGCTCAAAGAGGGATTGAGTGAGTCCAGCGCGAGCGGCTTTCTTGTTCATAATGACGGGGCCTAATTGCTACGAGGAATGTCAATGACGAAATGAAGATGTTACATCACCAGCTTACTTGATGGTCTCCAACCAAAACGACTTGCTTGCATCCCAGAACTAGAGGAATCATGCACTCTGGCCAGATGGATCAGCACCGATATTGACAACAACATGATAATACGAACCGGGTTCGGCAGCTTGCGTGGCCTCATCAATGAGTACGGTTCGGAATTTCAGCCTGCTGAGTCTGACATCTCCAGCTCCGACACAGGTACAGCAGATCACATCCGCGGCCGCGAGGATCTCCTTTTCGCAAGCTCGCATGAGCGACTTGTACTTGCGCTCGTCAACTTGGCTCAGTTCTCCTTGCTCGTTCTTCAATTGAATGAGCTTCTGTAACTCAATGTGACCAACGTGATTCTGGACTTGGCGATGTAAAGTAAGAAATGCAACCGAAGAGTCGAGTGCTTCTCGAGATTTGGCAGTCAAGCGAACGACTTTGAGGCCAGTGGCGTGAATCTTCTCTGTGAGCTGATCGACGGCAACGTTGGAAGGTGCACAAACGAGAACTTGACCGCCATTCATTTTGGCCAAGTGATAAACAACCGATGCCGAAGTAACGGTTTTGCCCGTACCAGGAGGGCCCTGGCAATGGAGTAAATGTCAAAGACATTATCCTCTATTTGGGTACCTACTTGGATGAGACTGATAGGCTTCTGGAGCACGCTCTTCACTGCGTACATTTGGGAATGGTTGAGCTCTGGGAGGCCCGGGGCAGAGAAGCTACAGAAGGGTAAGCTCAACATGCAATGGAATGATAGAGCATTTACCGTTTTGGCATGGTTGTCCGTAATATTTGTGGCTCCAAATTATGGTCAAGGAGCTTGTGGTACTAATGAGGTTGAAGCATCAGCAGATAAGTGAGAAGAGCGTTCAAGGGGACCAACGATGTAACCGCTGACGCTCTTTTCGTCAACAGCAAAGGTCTTCATAGCAAGTTGCATCCGGTCGAAACTAGTCGATTTCCAAACGAAGTCCGCAGCAAAGTTATGAGTGCAATCGACCGGGACATCGTCAGAGCGACGAAGTTCAAGAGCGATTTCATCAGAGATATCTGTTGGCTATGAGAACCACGGCATGTCAGACCATAGTCCTACTTACTATTAGGAATCTTCACGACATGGCCCAAACCTTCCCATCCTTTGCGCATCTCCCCGCAGTACCTCAAGCGCAATTCATCTCCAACAGCCAAACGGACCTCTCCACTCTCCAATTTGGGGAGGACAAACCAGGCCACGCGTTTTTGATTCAAACCGATGTCCCATCGCACCACCACATCCGTCTGAGTCTGGGATTCCTTCAGCTTCTTGTCGTAGTCCGCCTCGATCTTGACTAAAGGCCCAAAAATATTTTGATACTGGTACGCGTCCTCGTAGCTGATTCATAGTCAGGCTCTACAGTACAGCTCGTTATCGGTCCATTAACTCACCGCAGGAGGACTGGCTGTGGTTCATCGTCCACACCGGGTTTCTCCAGATCGTCTAAGGTCGCATTCGCGTTGTCACGCCACAGGTCTTCAAGCTTGTTGATTTGAGGGAAGGAAATCTGGCGCGCCCGCAACTGCTCTTGTTCGCTGGGAGGTTTGACAAGCCACGATAAAAAGGAGCGGTCGTCGATGAGCGGAGACCATAATGCTGGGTTCCAGTTCATATCCTTAGACAGAGTCGCACATGGCTGTCTAGGTGGGAGATTCAGCATGTGTAATTAGATGGACGCAATACCCACCTGCAAAGCAGTACGACGACCGTATCGCTCTTAGCGGGAATAAAACCCAACATGAAGACATTCTTGCTGCCACACATATAGCACTCAGGAGCCGTTTCGCCAAGTGGACTCTCTGCGTGCAAAATAACTTCCTTGTGCTTCGCGCGAACAAGGTGGTTGACAATGTGGGATGCGGAGGAGTTGCCCCGCGAATTGCAGAACCACTTCCTGCACACGAGACACTTGACGACCGAGGCAGGGTTGTGAATGCTGCAATACCTGGATCAAAGTAGCATTTGATCATCAGCAAAGAGGGCAGATCGAAGGATGCTTACGCGCAGGCGTGGGGCGGTAAATCCACTGCATTGTCCTTGAAATCGTCTAGTGCAGTATCAAGGTCATCATCTTGCCTTTGCTTGTCGTGGGAGTGATCTTCGTCGTTCGTTTCGCCGTTCACCAACGATTCAGCAGGCTGCAAATTCTTGAGCTGCGTGCTGGTTGTGTAACCAGAAATAACAGATTGTGTATCGTCTATAGTACCTCCGTATTGAGAAGTAGTATCGAATGACTGGAAGTTCGTGAATGGGTCCATACGGGACAGGCGCGGAGAAGTTTAACCTAGACTGAGACGTCCATTGTCGCCACTCGGTACCTCCCAAATTCCCCATTATTTCAAGTCCATTTCACAATGGGTACTAGTGATAATCCCAGCACCTAAACACCAATCTCCTTGCCAAACCGCAGCTACTTGCCCAGGTGCGACCCCTTGAATGGGAGTCACGAAGTGAATTTGGTAACCAGTGCCGCTAGAAGCACGTTATAGAAGAGAAACATTATCAAAATAGATACTCACATCATTTCCATTGTAGCTGGTGTATCGTGCATGACATGCCGAATCTGTGTTGACACAGCAATCGTTTCGCCATCCTGTACGGCTGGAGTGTCCCTCCATACCCACCAAAAATCATTGGTGTGTACAGAGCGGCACATAAGGGCAGGGTGCGTCCTGATTGACATGACTAGGTCGTTCTGGTCATGTGGATGAGACTTACAGGGAATCGACGACGATGATTTGGTTCAAGACGGGGTCTTTCTTCACAACGAACATCTTCTTGCGCATACCCGGGATGCGTGCATTTTCACCGATTGTATATGACCACATGCCGTTATGTCTAGCGAGCTTTTGGCGGTCCAAGTCCACAATGTCACCTGGCCGTGAAGGTATATATTGTCCTGAACGAAATCGTATGAGAGTCTGTCACGAGATCCTGAAGCGGCCCGCTCACCGATGAACCCACTGAAATGCTTTCGCTTTCCAACAAAACATATTCCCATGCTCTCTGCTCTTCCAGCCGTAGGGAGCTTATACTCTAGTGCAAGTCCCCGCACTTCCGATTTGAGGAAGTCTCCGATCGGGAATAGAGTCTGGCTTAGAGTTAGCCAACGACGAGCTACTTGTGTCTGGAAGCACCTTTTGGAGGGCATTTTCCGAGATATTGGATAGATAGTATGTCTGGTCCTTAGTACGGTCTTTGGCACGCAGGAGTTTTGGTCGAGGATGATCGCCACTATTCCATCCGATCCGTGCGTAATGACCTGTCCGCAAGGTCAAGTCGGACTGAGTAATGGGTTGTGAATACAAACCAGTGGCCAACCACCTACTACTCCTCACAGGGCCAGACTTCATTAGTGCCCCAAATTTCACTTCGCTGATTTGGAGTAAAGACCAGAGGGAGGCATCCAGATTTGAGTACACACCGGTTGCAAAAAACATCTGGATTGGGCGTAAGACCATCGGTCCACTGGTCCAAGGAAGGCTGGAAGACGTGATTCCAGTATGCTTGTGAGAGGTCCACCTGAATCCTTTAGGCGATGGAAAGATGGGAAGAGGTGTTACGTACTAAATCACAGGGTATATCGAGTACTTTGCATACTCCTTGCACATCTTCCCAATCCTGTTCCCATTCGCACCCTCGGTTGGTGCCGCTCTCATCTCGGGTATCCCAATTGCGCATAAAAACGGCAGAGAGATTATAGTCCTGAGGCCCCATGGTTACTACTGCATTTTCAATGATTAAAAGGGCTTGAATCACTTCCTGCGCTAAGAGGGCGGCAGTCACGGACGAATCGACTCCACCGCTCATTGCTACGACCACTAAAGCAGAGTATTCAAGAACAACCGAGATCCTTATGCTTTATGCACACCTTTATCTCCTCTTTGGGGTAAATGATGGGTTGGAAAGGAAGCAATGAGGCGGCGTCCATAACGGAAGAGGTTCAAGTTCATGTTGATTCAATATCATAATCTCAGGTCAACGGGATATATCATCCACGGTTCATAGTATTTCCCCAACCCTTCGGATTTGCCTCTTTAAACAGCGCCCATTCCTCTTCCTCCCTTCGCTTTTGTTCACTCTTCTCCTCGGCCACTAGAGTTCCGTCCATCTCAGAGGCTTCTTGGAGTACCTCCTTGCTGGTAGGCTTATTCTCAGATGCCTTCCTGCTCAGGGATGAGGGTTAAGCAGTGGGTGGCCGAATCGATGGCTTACCCTCCTCCAGTGATGATATTTCCTCGTCGCCGCTCTTCTTCCAAGTACTCGTCGATGGTAATGGTAGGAAGGCGGTGATCTGGCTGGAAGACCTCGGCCTGTAGTCGTGCCCTATCCGTCGCCCGAGATGGGAGGATTGTGAAGGGACGAAGGGCCTGTCAAGTAATCATGAGGAGATCCACTCGATAATAATTCCTTCCTTACCTTTCCCTGCTGATCCAATAATGGCCCTTTTCCATCCGGCCCGCCCAGTGGCAATGGGGTATCTAATTTCCAAGTCTCATCCGATGAAGTTGAAGGACGGGGGCCTTGGGAGCTATACTGTACAGGAGATCGAAGGGGAGCGGAGTTTAGGAGTTCCACCTCTCGAACCGCGTTGTTGAGGTGCTTTTGGGCCTCGGTATAGAAAAGGCGTAAAATAGAAGCAAAGAGCTCGCGGAGATCTTCTCCGTCTTCACCTTCGGCCTCTTTTTGCGGTAAGAGTCCAAGAATAAGGTCATAATCTTTGGTACCATTCGACTCGTTCACAATTCCGCGACGTTTTTGTTGTTCCTGCAATCCTGGATTTGTCAATAGTGATATGAGTCCAGCAACGTCTTGTTCATACCTCTACCTTGGAGCGAAGTTCCTTCTCCCTCTTAAATTGAGAAATCTTCGTCGCCCTAACACTGACCGGATCTGTAGCCTTCTGGGTATAGAGCATTCGATCGTTTTCATGAACAACTTCGTAATCCTCCAATAGTGACAAAAAGCTCTTCAATTGAACCTAGGCGCTGCTCCGTCAGTTGAGACTGAGTCAGTATATCTCGCAGACTCACAGCAGCCCTTCTAATGCGCTCTAATCGGTCTTCTGGTTCCATGGCTCGTGCGCCGAGCTCGAGATCAGCTAGGACATAGTGCACTGTCATATAAGGCATATGCCCAACAAAAAGCTCGTCGAATTTCTCATTTGGACTAAAGAGCGCGAGTGTATCAACTCTAGCACTTAGCATCCTTAGTTTTGATAATGCTGATTGGACAAGGGCCTGGTACAAGAGTGTGAGATTGAACTCGAGGTGGGATGACCAAAGCACACTTGAGATTCATCGCCCAGAGGAGACAGAGCGCTAGCTTTCATCGCATCTTCCAACGCACCGCGGAAGATATCATTCGTTGAGAGGCTATCAAGGTTGCTCATCGTCGTGTTGTGGTCGTGGAGGTGTTTATTTGTACAAATAAATAATGCCACAGGAAACGCAGGAAACGATGGAAACGATGGAAACGATAACCAAATTATAGGCTTATATCCAAATAAAACTCCAGAGAATGCAGAGAATATAAAACCATTCGAAGCAAAGAATATCGGAGCGGCACATCGCGTCAAAGAATAAAACCACATCATGCAACGACCTATCAAAGGTCAGCCTCTGATGAATAAAAAATGACAATGGGCACGTATTTGGTTTACGCGCAAAAATTCAACTTCGCAAGACGGATACGTGTGTGGGGATGCGTATGTGAGGGATGCGGGCGTTATTCTACGGCCGGACTCGTGAACTCATGAACTTCCTGAAGCCGCTTTAATCGATCTCCATTAAAGTATCGCTCACAAATACGCATTTTCAAGCTTGTCAGATACTCAATGACGCCTAGCTGATACTCTAGCTGGTCAGAGGACATGTGTTTCATCTCTTGTACCACTGTGCATCTGACAAGCTGTAAAATTTAATGGGAGGAGATTGGCCTAATTGGTACTGCCATGAACCTTGTCCCTTGACGTTGTCAGACCCTATAGTCGAGTCCTCCACCTCGCTTATAGTACGACTAGATGCAACATACTGTGCATGATTAGGGTTCTTGGCTCATGTCATTGATCCGTGCTTGTCTTGAAGCGTGGCAAGTTTTGCAAACTCCCGAGGGGCGAGATAGTCGCGTATTTTTTGTCCAATAGCATTACTTCCATCGCATATTTGCCGAAAACGCGTTGGCCATGATCAATGTGTGTCGCCTCGTGCTTGGCACTGACTGCTCGTTTACACGGAAATGTGTTTGGGTTTGCACGCGAGCGAACCGCACCAAAAGGGGATTCTTTGTAGCACCGGGAACATTTTTGGGTGAATCCCAAGGTCTGTGCAGCGTGGGGGATCAACGGGCTTGACATTCGCACTAACTGGATGAGGAAGAGCAACGACAAACGGATAGATAGGGAAGGGAGGAATCAAGGAGCGACACCAGTCAGACAGTACAACTCAGCACTGACATTGTGAGGCCTCGGGAACCTCTGCTGCAGCCGGCGTGGTGACATCGATCCCTTGATAGAGAGAGTCGTTCAACTAATTGCCCTAGAAAATCAGGAAAAGGAGACGTACTCTGAGCTGTGGTCTCCATGTTCTCTTTTTCCATTCCCGGTAAACTCATGGCGATCTTCTTGAAAAGACTCTTCACATTGTGACCAGCCTTCGCCGACGTTTCCATGAACATAATATTGAGTTGTACCGCCTTGTTCGATGCCTCTTCATGTGTGACTTGCCTGGTAAGTGGTGAGATTGCAATAATAAGCGGGCGCCAGAGAGTATACCGTTTGTCAGATAGATCGGCCTTGTTCCCAACAAGAACTATGATGACGTCATTTCCTCGTTCTGACCGGACATCATCGATCCATTTTGACGTGGACAGGAAAGAGGCGCGATCTAAAAGGACTTAGGATTTGGTGGGTGATTTACGTGAATACGCACTTGTTATATCATAAACTACAATCGCCACTGATGAGTCTCGAATGTACGAAGGTATCAGCGACCGAAAGCGTTCCTGAACGTCCCCTTTCAGCACTGGTTGAAAGGAGCAGAGAGTATCAACACCAACCTGACCGGCAGTATCCCATAGTTGTAGTCTTACTGTTCGATCCTCGAGGTACATAGTCTTGCTGAGGAAGTCGATGCCGATAGTGGCTTGGTACGTGTTATCGAACGTGTCATACATAAACCTGCATCATGAATAAGCTCAGCAATTATTGTCATGTGACCACAGAGGATATCTCTGGAGTCTTGTATACACCAAACGCGAGTTACCGAGTGATGAGCGAGGTCTTGCCTACCGACTGGTCGCCCAGAAGTACAATTTTGGTTCGCTTCAGGGGAGAAGACGTAAAGTCGGCTGTGGTAGGTGTTCCAGAGCTCGCCATTATACTCCAGAGACGTTGCTTGTGGCGTCTGGGTTGCTAGCTCGAAACGTCAGCCGCGGCGGAAGTCAAGATTTCGTCGTCCCGCACCATATCGAAGAGCACTGGACTACCAATATGCACAAGTGTATATAATACATAAGCAGGACAGATGGCGATACACAAACACAGATGGCTACCGAAATTGTGAAACCGGTCAGTTGATGATCTTCAACTTTTGTCCATTCGCAGTGCGCATCAAAATGTCCAGGTCCTCATACTAAATGAGATGTTAATAGCTTGTCTAAACGGAGGATCGAGAGGCCACCCACCTCTTGAATAGTTTGCCTCAATTGTTCCTCGGTGAATTTCTTTGCCAAAACACGCGCGCGGACATCGACCATAGATAGCTCCTGACCCTCTCCTTCCTCTTCTTCGTCCATGTCCATATCCTTCTCGCGAGCTGGGCCCCGCCCAAGGCGCCCTCCCCTTCGTCTAGCAGGCACCATGGAGAGAATGATACGATATATCTTGCTAGTGATGCTCCTGTCGCCTTCGAATTCCTTCTCCTCGTCATCATATAGACTCTCCTTGCTTGCCTCTGTCAAGCGGAGCGCCTCGTCGACATCCGCAACTTCGACCTCGTTGGCGAAGCGGAGGCGTGCGTGAGCTTGAGCAAGTCGAATGACCCCGAGCAAAGTACGAGCAGAGGTATACGCGTGAGTCTTATTCTGTCATATGCGTCTACAATGTAGGAGGAAACCTCCGCTGGGACTGTCGGTCGGTTCTCTCGCGCTTGTGCAATGTAATGTCTAAGGTAGGGTTAGTGGAATTAATGAAATGGGTCAGAAGCAACGCACTTCATAATTATCGCGTCAACAGGGTCGTACTCAAGTGGAGGATGCGTATTAAACATATGTACGTGAGTAACGTGCTGGGCGAGTCGTTCGTCGTCTGCTTTTGTCGGTTTGTCCAAAATCAAGAACATGACATCGAAACGCGATAGTAGCGCCGCCGGAAGGTTGATGTTTTCCACTGGAGAGAGCTTGGTATTGTACCGACCATAGAGAGGGTTAGCTGCAGCCAAGACGGAGGTACGGGCGTTCAAGGTGGTTGTGATGCCAGCCTTTGAAATGGAGATCGTCTGCTGCTCCATGACTTCGTGGATTGCCGTTCGATCCGACTCGTCCATCTTATCGAACTCGTCGATGCAACAGATGCCGTTATCCGCAAGGACGAGTGCACCGCCCTCTGGAGGCTTGAAAGTCAGACCGTGAATTATTGCTCACATAGAGACTCACCGAGCACCATCTCATCCGTAACAGGATCTCTCATGACTGCTGCAGTCAGACCTACCCCAGAGGAACCTTTGCCAGTAGTGTAGATGCCACGTGGAGCAACCTTGGTGATGTATTTGAGTAACTGAGACTTGGCCACACCAGGGTCACCCATCAAGCAGATGTTGATGTCGCCACGGATCTTCATGCCGTCACCAACAGATTTTGTAACGCCACCCACGAGCAACAGCAACAGTGCCTTCTTGACGTCGACATGGCCGTAAATTTCGGGAGCGATACTCGCGGCGAGCTTCTCGTAGAGCTGTGGGTCGTTCTTCAGCTGATTGATGGCGCGCTGGATTTGTGGAGTAGCTTCCATCGCGGTGTATTGTTTCTTGAGCTGGTGGACGTCTTGAACTTCCAGGTATGTATCGGTGAGGAGGCCAGCACGAACAGCCTGGAAACCGGTGTATGGTGTTGGAAGATAAATGCCTGCGAGATTTACAATATCTCCGGGGGATACTTGACGGACAACATGGCCATTCAGATGCACGGTCATGGTGCGAGGAATGTGGCCGACAGGTACTTGGTCCGCCTGTTGACCATTAGCAACTAGACTAATAAACACCATCTATACACACCATCTCCTGGATCTTGGCTTCTTGGAAAGGGCTGAAACGGCACGCCCGAGTCTGCATGTGCAAGGTGCCTTTCCGGTTGTCCTTCACACATGTCTGAGGGTTCAAACAGTCAGTCAAGGGCAGGAACTGCTTGTTTGTGATATCCTGGAAGATTTCTGTGCCGCAGCTATCGCACGTGTATGCATTGACGAGCAGAAGCGGCTTGACCTCAGAAACTCTCGTTACAATACCGCGGACGGTGATGAGTTTTCCGAGATGTACCCCCCGAATATCGCGTACACGAAGAGCGACATCAGATCGCAAAGGGTTGAAGTACAGGTGGCTGTCGAAAGTTAGATTGGATATACGGTGGTCCAGAAATAACCCACTAGCGGCGAGTCAACGAAGGTGGGAATAGGTTATTTCCATCTTGTCCGTTCTCCAGGTTCTTCTCCATTCGTTGATGTATTATCACGTCGAGGACATCGTCGTGATGGCTGAGATCCTTTGTTGGTCGAGGGAGGAGCGTATCGATGCCTTCAGAAAAAAGCTGAATGTATCTCCGCGTATTTTCGCGTATTCGGGCCACGAGACCACCAGCTGTCTTCTCGTACTTATCCAGTGGTCAACTGGGGATTGTTACGTCGGTTGGAGCCAACAATAGCGCACCTTCGCGATATCCTCAAGGTTAATCACGAGTTTCTCCTGCTCTCGGTTTGCAATACGTAACTATCGAGGGAATTGTCAGTGGCCGCGGCGCATTGTGTAGATGGGTCCTCGCACCAACTGCTCGGTATATTTGTTCCGCCGACGAGACTCCTCATCTCGAATATCCATCGCTTCTAATCCTTGCACAATACCGTCGCCGACGCCCTCGAATTTGGACAGAAAGTCACGAATTTTCTCTGGTGGGGGGCCCGTGAGCCGACGCGTCTTTAACGTGTTTCGCAACAAAGACCGACCCTTCTCATCCGTATACTTGACTTCGTGGGGGTATGGAATCAACGACATCGCGTCAAGCGTCGAGAAGGTTCCAAGGTTGTGCTTTCTTTGTCTAATTTGGACAACTCCAAGATGGATAGGTGTCGTAATCTTGGGTGTAATGCGGATTCTGTTGCTGATAATGGATTCCTAGTCTTGACTTCAATCTACACCAGCTAGTTCTTACCGACCTCGCGCTCAACACCTGCACCGCGAGCAAGGACGAAGAATCACTCCAGAGTGGCATTGACCTCATCGCTTCTCGGGTTGTCTTGCGCAGCAAACAGGTAGAGGATGACACAAAGTATGGTACCCAGGATAGAACGTCCAACGGCATCGAGGAAGACGACCAGCAGCGGGTCTACATTGTGAGCTCACAGTCTACGAGCGAACTTCCATATATAACGCTCCTCCAGTCTGCCCCCAAGGTGCACTGTCACATCGCCTATGGTCAGCTAGCCGTCAATCTTCCCGCTGCGCACCTCGAGAGTGCCATCCCGGTGCTCATAGACATCCTGCGAGACGTACCTCATGTCCAGCTCGATCCAAGCCTCAATTGGATAGGTATTCCCTCCTGAAAACACACAAAATCTAGTGACTCACGGTCAAATCTTCTAGATTGGGCACTCCCTGATCAGCTCGTCTACTCCACTGTCACCGCACTACTCAAACTTGCATCGCGCGACGGTACTCCAAGGGAACATATCATTGGGTCCATCATCTCTTTCGTTTGTGACATTGTATCTCTCATCAAAGGAACCGGGGGTTCGTCTCCAACCGGCTGCTTAGAATAAGACTAAACAACTTTTAGAGGTCATCTCACATGGCGCTCCCGCCTTCCATGGTTTATATCGAGCTGTGATCTCCACTTCATTCTCATGGAGTATCACTGAATGGCTCCAGCTCTCGCAAGCATTGTCCGATCTCCTAGATGCGGACCTCGTCGAACATTTCGGGAACCACTTGACAGCTGCGATCGATTCACCTCAGGAGCAGGCCATCCTTGGCCGGTACATCACTGCCAACCGACCGCTCACTGGCTACTTCATCCTTTGCTGCATCATGGAGATCGAATGGACGGTGCTGGCTCAAAACCTGCAGACGACCCAAGTGTCTACTGTCCAAATAGGAGAAGAGGCTGCGGCTGCTAATGAAGCTTGGGGTGCTCTCGCCAGCAAGAAAGTCGCATCCCCGCCACAAGTGAGGGGAGACATTGGTAAGGGATTACGAAAATCCATTGATGTAGCTATGCAATGCTTCACGGACCTACTCACCCAAATGGAATCCTTGGAAACTGAGCCGTCTTCCGACACATATGCTTGGGAGACTATGGCAGAATCCATCGTAAGCTATGGATCGTCCCACGTTGGAGGTTTGTTGACGGTTCTCCAGAAACTTGCTGCCGTGTGTTCTGTAGCACTTCAGGAGATTGATCAAGGCCTTTTTTCACGGATTAGATTGCTCCTCAGTGAGAGTTCTCCTGTTTATGATGCCCTGGTGCAAGAAGCAGCGCTAGAAGCGGCCATTGTTCTGCTTCACAAGTATGGATTGGTTCCTGTCCTGCGCCCCTCCATTGACTGATCCTTATTCAGCTTCAAGTCTATCGCTCCGTCGATGGCTAGTCATTTGAGAAAGTTTATCAGTAACCCTCTCCCAATATTCGAGTTCCACCTGATGGAAGAGACCCATGCACCGCCTTTGCTTCTAGCGATTGCCCAATGTCTGGCACTGTCCATTCAGGTCCGTGTACAATCGCTGACTCACTCATTGGTTCACTGACACCGATGAAGTTGTCTCCTGGTGACGATTTAATCATGTCGACAATGTACTCGCTTCTCAACTTTATTGCGGTCACGAGTAAAGAGCAAGGGACAGCGCCCCGTGGTGAGAAAGTCAAAGAGGAGGCCAGAGACGATATGCACATTGCGTTTGGCGCATTCGACGATAACGAGAAAAGGATATTAGGCATAAGCACGATTTGTGTCGTAACCCACCTGGCACTGGAGGTCAGAAAGGAAGAGGTATGTTGGAGGTACTTCCGTATGTGAGTGGACTAACAAATGTCGTAGGTAACGCGCCTGACGATCTCGATGCTCCTACAACATATTCGGACTGCAGAACCATCCGTAGAAGCTGCCATCGCCTTTAATCTCGTGCACCTGGCATTGGTTGCGCCTCAGGACGCCTTTGTCGATATCATCCGGGCATTCTGCTTCATTAATCGAACGACCCGAATCGGAGAGGGCCGCCAATTGAATGATATGGTAATAGCTCCCATCGAATTCAGAAGCCTATTAGTGGCTCACCTTACTTCATAGGTCCTGGCCGCGCAGACCAGACTTGCGCAAAAAATGAATCGTCGCCCTGACTTCTACAATGTCTATCTGCTAGAGATCCTCGCACTGTTCGCTGACAAGGGAATTGCCATCCAAACAGCAGCAACGTCTAATGCAACTGATACCGAAATGAAGAACCTTATGGCGGAGCTTTGCTCTCTTTTGTTGCCGATCGACGCCTTGCTGGATCATACGGACTTCCATCCTGGCCACAACCCCTCTAGCTTGCTTACAACCCGGTTTCGCAATATGTGGTTTATCTGTGTGCTTTTCAACTTTACACCGTCGCCTCAAAGAGCCTCGTGCATGACCGACTGGCATATTGGAGCCCTCTCGCGCATCGCCGAGAAGACCCCTCCCATCGTGCTTGAGGAAGCGTACGACTTTATCACGACCGACTTGGAGTTCAATCCTGTTTTACGGGAGGACTACTTGGAAAAGGTGTGTTGTATCGCCCCTTGAAGTGCCTTATGTATTTACGCACGCTCCAGACAGCGGCGATGCATAAGGCCACCCTGACTAAATACATTCCTCTCAAAGCAAGCGACATTAAAGCTCTCATTCCCGCTCAGGTCGTCTTCCTCCTCACCTTCCATGATCTCGAAGCAATGCGTAGTTCTCGAGGTTATGTTGCGTCCACTACTACGTACTTCCTCAATAAGGGCGTCAACTCCAGAGAGTCTTTGAGTTCGTGCATGGATTCGATAGTGGAAAAAGTTATCCGTGGTTGCCTCAACGAGCTTAACACGCGTGTCATGCAACACTCACTCCCTGTCACTATCTCCTCAGAGTTGCAGAAACTTTTGGTGGCATCTTGTCATCGTATCGCGAGAGCAAGGGACATTGCAGGCAAATACCTCAACCGAATGATCACCTCCCTGCCGTCCTTGATGTGTGACGAGCCACTCGTCTGTGCCATCTTAGAAGTTTTGACGCTGTTGCGCCGTGCATGCGAAGGTGAATATACGGATGAGGTATGTCTTATCTTACACCTTCGTTGGGTTCCTCCTCAATGTTTCCAGTACAATCCCGCCCATCACTTCACATCGGCTAGATCGAACCTTACGATTGAGCTCACCGATTCTTATGCGACTCGCAACGAAATTTTGGTGTTACTCCACAAAAACGCTAACCATTGGCTCACTTTGGGCATTAGTCGTGCACCTATTGAAGTCCGTCGAACGTTGCAGGTACGTTCAGCAGTCTATCTCAAGCGATTGCTCATCCCTCTTTTCAGAAATATCTAGCTTTTCATGAATCAATTATTCTGCCAGATGTCACCGAACTAGGTGCGGCTCTTGCACTTCAATATGCTTGTCGCATCCAACCTGAAGAGCGCAGTATCGGTGAGATTGCCTGCACCTGTCTCTGGGTCGTTCTGAACCCTGATTAGTCCCTATATCTGGACCGTTAACATGGAGACCGGACCGCTCGAAGGTGTTCGCAGCCCAACTTGCTGCTCAAGAACGGTTTGCAGGTGAAGCAGGAGGTATTGGTTTGGCTACGAAGGGTGGTTAGTTGCACCTTCCAAGAACACAGTCCCTTTCTCATGATACCATAGTTGGAGCAGAGCAGATCCAGCAAATACCGCCTCCACAGGCACCGTCGCTGGAAATCAACGCTCTCATATCCAAATTGAAGTCTGTGGCGGATGAAATCCATAACCACACTTCCAAGATGACGATGCAAGACTTCAAACGACTTCTCTTCCGCACGGCGTCAGCATTAATTACCGTCCCGGAATCAGAGCTCGTTCAAGAGCTTGTCGCACTCCCGTTCGTTGCCTTTACGCCAAGTTCGATAGCAGCGGGAATAGAGGCGTGGACATGGCTCATTGGAGAGAGGCCAGATCTGGAAATATCTTTGATGACAGATATCAGCGAAGCTTGGGCTGAGACGATTAAACTGCGTAAAGGACTTTTCTCACCTAGTATGAAGTGCGCCCTCCTTTCCTGCTTGACAACCCGTGGCTTACGAGTTGTGTTAGCTTCGATGATCCCTTCAACCACCCGGTGGAATATAGCGCAACCGACAAAGTACTCATTGATCGTACGGTTACGACTGGGAAGAAGCTCCTGGGACCACATACCCAACTGCTCCGAATGTTGCTTAGTCGGTTTCAAGCTGTTAGATATCGGCGACCGGGGTTAATGCTGCTCATCACTCGCCTCGTCCTCAGGACAACGAGAAGTCACAAGTCGTTCAGGTGTGTACTCGAGGCTTCGTACCTGTTACGCTCTGACAGTCTCTCAGTACTCAGCCTTTGGCGAGAGAGGCTCGCTTCTCTTTCCTTATCTTCGGCTTTGAGGTCCTCAAGAGCTCTTCTATGGACACTGACTCAGAAGCTCGGCTGCGAGATGGCTTGTATCAGACCGCCGTCTCATGGTTTGCAGTTCGACCTCAGTAAGTATATACAACAGTCGATACCCTTTTGCTGACTTAGCTTTAGATGGTCCTATGGCGCAAACCGTGTTCAAATTGACGCTGACATCAAACTCCTCAACGAGTTCCTCGACTCACTCCAAGCTGATGCCGTTCGGGGGATGAGCATTATTTCAAGCCGGGACGTTGGGGCTGAGGCGAGTATGGGACCCGGTGAGTGTTGAATCGAACCTTGGATGTGGCGCTCACACAACTGCAGAGTACTTCTCCCAGCTAAAGAGCATCAATACTCTGTTGCGCCTGCTTGTTGAGAATGAGATCTTCCGCCTGAACGTCTGGAACAACCCTAGTGGTGACAAACGAAGCCACGATCAAACGAGTGGCATCGAGCGGATCTTCACGGAGGTAGGCCTAACAGTTTATCCCATGGCTTAGACAATATTAATATAAAAACAGTCGTCCTGGGCTAATGCTGTCCGAATGGCTTGGACAATTGACCCAGCGGTCGCTGTGCACCTAGCTGAAAGGTTCAAACAACCCATTGTGCGCAATGAGGTTGCCAAGCACATCAAAGCTGATCCGAAGGCTGCCCTCGATGTTGCCGAGGCATTATCCTTCCTCCTTGGAGATCGCCTGGACCCAAGCATCCGAAAAAGTCTCAAGGTACGCCCCTGTGTTCAAAGTCTCCCTGATTCTCAAATCCTCTTTAAGTTTTTGCATCTTTGGCACCCTGTACCACCTGTGTTGGCGATCAGCTACTTCTCACCTCGCTACGGAAATGACTCTATTGTCCTTCAATATGCCCACCGAGTTCTAGCCGGCCATCCTGTCGATTTAACTTTCTTCTTCGTACCTCAAGTTGTACAGGCCTTGCGCCATGACCCACTTGGTATGAATTCTCCTTGGAAGATAGAGCCCGAAGGCTTATACCGTCTCATAGGATATGTAGAGAGGTTCATATTTGAAACCGCCAAAATCTCCCAATTGTTCTGTCACCAAATCATATGGAATATGAAAGCAAACTGTTACAAAGACGACGCTGGCGAGATCGTGAGTTATTATTCAGCTCTTGCGACATTTCTCATAAGAACGCAGGAGGATCCAATGAAGCCCATGTTAGATCGAGTGACGGAAATGGTGGTAGAGTCTTTATCAGGAGACGCACGCGAGTTCTACGATCGCGAATCTGGGTTTTTCAACGAAGTAACATCCATATCTGGGAAGCTGAAGCCTTACATCAAGAGGACAAAACAAGAAAAGAAGGTATGCTCCACTTCATGCCGAAGAAGAGTGACCCATGACTTTGATAGGCGAAAATTGATGAAGAGATGGCAAAGATTGTCGTAAAAGTCGGAGTATACCTCCCGAGTAATCCTGATGGGAGAGTCGTTGACATTGACAAGAAGTCTGGGAGACCGCTGCAAAGTCACGCAAAGGTGCGTAGGCCCTGGTATATGCGATCGTTATTTAATACGTCTTTTAGGCGCCCTTTATGGCTACGTTTATGGTCCGCAAGGAAAAGGTCGAGGTCGTCGCAGACCTTAATGCGGTGATCGAGGGTGGGGAAGGCACAGAAAGGCGCACCGTGTACGACGCATGGGTACAGGCCATCTTCAAGGTTGGAGATGATTGTCGACAGGATGTCCTCGCCCTTCAAGTAATTGCTATGTTCAAGAACATATTCACCAGCGTGGGCCTGACGCTGTTCGTGCTTCCGTATCGGGTTACGGCTACGGGACCTGGTATGGGCGTTATCGACGTTGTCCCAAATGCTACTTCCCGTGACGAAATGGGTCGAGCCAAGATCAACGACCTGCTAGCTTTCTTTATCGCGAAGTTCGGCAGCGAAGATACCGTAGCATTCCAACAAGCCAGGCTCAACTTCATTCAATCTATGGCAGCATATTCGGTCGTTTGTTATATCCTCCAGATCAAGGACCGACATAATGGTAATATTATGATCGACGGCTATGGACACATCGTCCATATCGACTTTGGTTTCCTATTCGACATTGCGCCAGGAGTGAGTATCTTCTCGAGAAAATTCTGGGCAGTGATTAAATATAAGATTACAGGGTGTGAAATTCGAGCCGAACTCGTTCAAGCTTAACAGGGAGATGGTCATGCTTATGGGCGGGCGTGCCTCTGAAGGCTACGCTCTTTTCACCCAACTGACAATCAAGGCATTCCTTGCCATTCGACCACACGCCCCACAAATCGTTGAAGCCGTCCATCTTATGTTGGGGACCGGTCTGCCAAGTTTCAAAGGGGAACCAACGATCCGGCGCCTCCGCGAGCGTTTTGCCCTCCATCTCAATGAACGTCAAGCCGCAGAATGGATGAATGGTATCATTCGCAACGCATACGAAAACGTCCGCAGCACGATCTATGACGAGTTCCAAAGGGTACGTTGCATTGGTTCTGCTGTCAATGCCAATGGTCTGATTGCCGCTCGCTATATAGGTACAAAATGGTATGTGTGTTGATTCGCTTTCCAAACAGCCCCGTCACTCAGCATCCCATAACGCTAGGTATCCCATACGCTTAGGTCCAGGACTACCACCGAAGACAGGCAACATCAAAGCTCTACATTTTTTCATCATTTTTTCGAGTGATTTCAGCCTGTGGATTCTGTGTTTGAAATTGAGCTCTCCACATTGACCAATTCTTTCCATTGTTTGCAACATCATTAACGCTTATAGTCTCCAGAATGCTATTAAGTATCTGAATTGATGGATTAAGAAAAGATGCTTTGGACAATGAAGGATCGCAAGCTGGGGAATCAGACATCGTAGAGTAAGAATATGGTGCCGTCCTACGCGTGGTCATAATAGCCGCAGTGCCGCCTCGCTCGTATTTTTTATATCCCTAAGTGGTCCGGGCCTGATGAACCCTCACCAGCCTGATTTGCCTGATTTGAACCCTCCTAAACCTAGCATGGCAGCAAAGTCGGTGGACCAACGGAGCACAGAAGGTAGCATCATCTCCTCTCACCCGGGAACTCTTTTCTTAACAGAGCAAAGGTCTTGCAGCGCTTTTATCGTCACTGAACGCCGCAGGCGCGCTCTCAAATAGCGCCTCGAACGGAAGCGGAGAGCAAAATGCTTCTCAAGGTATCATTGGACCAGGGACGAACGTATCGCCTGAAGCAATGGAACGTCTCACTCAACGAATCCAGGAATTGCTAGGGGACTTTGCAGTCCCGGGTGAAGGCCACGTGGTTCGTTTCGATCTATATATTCAGTGATGTGTGGTTACTGAATATTGATTTATAGCCCGTTAACGAGGACGGTCTCCCAATCATGGAGTTTAACGAACATATCCCATTAGGAACAATTGAGGAAAGCTCCATAGAACGCCCTGAACCTCTATCATTCAAACCTTTCTCATCCATGACACCTGGAGAATGTGCTGAACTAAAGCAACAACGCGATGCATTCCTGGACAAGCTTGAAGAAGAGGAACGCCAAGAAGAGCTCCGGGAGCGCACGATGCAAGGACAAGAGGGTACGGCTATACACAAACTAAGAAGAGATGCGAAGAAATTGCAAGAAGAAGAGGTAAAAGCATTGCTTGATCGGGTGCCTGGAGAGCGGATCGCAAGCCCTGCCAAATCAAGTGCGAAACTTGGACCCGCCTGGATGACTAAAGTCACCGATGCTGAGGATTTGAGGCTCAAAAGCGAGGCAAATTGGAAAGCGAGCGGCATGAGTGGGGTTGGGAAGGGAAAAGAGAAGCGCGTTTCGTTCGCGGGGGTCGTCGAAGACGAGGAAGAAGCAAAAAACTTACCAAAAGTACCAAAACCACGTCAAGGCTCGCAGCGCCCGACCATGAAGTACGAGATTGTGGAGAGGATGCCGTCTAAACCCCCTTCGAATTCTTTGTCATCCACCCGACCACTCGCACCAGTGACATTGGTCACTGGACCGGATTCAGATGATGATTCCGATGTGGGTCCTTTGGGAGACGAGTCTGACCACGAGCCGCCGCTAGGTGAGGATGAGGATGTTGAGGACAATGAGGTCGGCATGGATGAGGCTCTGCACCAGAGGGAGATTGCTCTCCGGTATTATCAACTGCGACAAAATTTGGACACTGGCCCCAAACAGGACGAATGGGATAGACCGGTATGCCGTATCCACGCACACTTTTCCATACACTCACGCACACTCTTCGATTCAGGAGGTGGCTCTTGATGCTACATTGGCCGTCCCAAATACGCACTTGGCCAGTTCGACATCTCGCTTTATGGCGCCACGAATAAGCGATCAGGCCATGGTGGCGGTGATACCACGAGGTATAGAAAGCGAAATCAAACCTGCAAAAATAGTGGATGGTCAACTGGCCTCAGTGGATGGTACCGAGAGCGACGAGGGAATCGGTGAGACAGGTAAGAAGGTGATGGGGGATCTCGCTAGAGGTGATCCAGCGAGAGGTACCACCGCACAAACCTGGGACAATGCAACACCTTCGCAAGGAGGGACGGGTTCGCAGCCCACACCCGCGGACCAACCGGTTGTGGACATGGGTGCTGGGCGTGCAATTCCAATTGTAGTTCCAGCAAAGAGAGATATCCCGGTACTGATGGAAGTACGGGAAGCTGGTGAACGAGTGCGCAAGTGGCAGCCGAAAGCTGGGAATCGGGCGCAGAGGATCTCCCAATTCAAAGCAAAGAGGATGGCAGAAGGAGAGTAGGACATGTTACTTTTGTTGAAGAATCATTTTATTTAGATTTTATTTATATTAAAATCTTGCCCAAGTAACTCTTGAGGCTTATCAGATCCAAAAATTGGGAAGTTCGATCGTGGGATGAGATGAATATGTCCTCGGCGTCGACGTCGTAGGGAGATTGTCCTAAATTCTCCTGGATATTCGGCCGAACGACGGTGGCTCTGGCGAGTCATTCGGCCTTGAGCTGCAAAGAACCCGCGTAGTCGCAACTTGGGCCACAACCACATCTGCATTATTTTCCCTTAGCCAACTCTTTCCCTGCTCTCCGCTCCAGCAGCCAGCAGTCAGCAGCGTCGCTCTACCCATCGCCGCATTCATCCCCACAACAGCTCCAAAAACCATGCCGATGCTGTGTGTACCATTCGTTTTAGCCTCGTCCGTCCCGTAGCTCACCGCCACCCGTTCTACCTACCTAGTCTCGATCCATCCCAAAAGTACAAGCCATATACCCCTCTTAACCTGCCTAATCGCACATGGCCCGCAAAGGTCGCAAAATCGCCTCCAATCTGGCTCTCTACAGATCTCCGCGACGGCAACCAGGCCCTGGCAAATCCCATGTCTGTCATTCAGAAGAATCACTTCTTTCAACGAATCGTAAAATGCGGCTTCAAGGAGGTTGAAATCGCATATCCTGCTGCCAGTGATACCGACTTCGGCTTTGTACGCGGACTCATTGCAAGTGGAAACGTCCCCGACGATGTGTGGCTCCAAGTTAAGTGTGTGATCTTCGACGTTGGCACGGCGCGCCTTCTACAGGGCACTATCAGCGCTGCCACAAGCTCGAACAACAAGAACTGACATATACGTGCGATAGGTGCTGACACCAGCGCGTGCCGATCTCATTCGAAGGACATTCGAATCCATCGCAGGAGCAAAAAAGGTCATCATTCACATGTACAATGCTGTCTGCTGTCTTTTCAGGGAGGTAGTATTCAAACATTCAGAGGAGCAGTCCATCGCTCTAGCTGTGGAGCATACCAAACTCATCCGGGAGCTCACCGATAAGTACGGCGCAAAATATGGAACCCAATTCCGATATGAATACAGCCCGGAAACCTTCTCGCAGTGTGAATTGGACTTCTCCGTACGAATATGCGAGGCCGTCAAGGCTGCTTGGGGAAAGCATGGCACCGAGCTCCATGATCGCCTTATTATCAACTTGCCCGCAACAGTGGAGATAGGCCCCCCCAATCACTGGGCAGATCAAGTAAGCCCTTGTTTCTCAAATTTCACTCACCAGTCTTAGCTGGTTATCCTAGGTCGAGTACTTCTGTACGAACATCACCGAGCGAGAAAAAGTTATAATCAGCTTGCACAATCACAACGACCGGGGACAAGCAGTAGCAGCAGCAGAGCTTGGCGTCCTCGCTGGTGGAGATCGAATAGAAGGCTGCCTGTTCGGCAATGGCGAGCGTACAGGCAACGTCGACATCGTCACCCTCGCCCTTAATCTGTACACACAGGGGATCCACCCTAATCTCGACTTCAGCGATATACAAACGACAATCGATGCGGTTGTATACTGTAACGATCTTCCCGTCCACCCACGACACCCCTATGCAGGCGAGCTGGTATTCACTGCGTTCTCCGGTTCACATCAAGATGCCATCAAAAAGGGTTTCGAAGCACAAGCTAAGCGGCACTCAGAAGCAAAAGCAAAGGGGGAGCCCCTCTACTGGGAGATGCCCTACCTTCCCGTCGACCCCGCCGACTTGGGCTGCAACTACGAGGCGGTTATTCGTGTTAACTCACAATCCGGCAAGGGAGGTATTTCATATCTCGTCAAACAAGCCCTCCAACTCGACATGCCACGCAAGATGCAAGTCGCGTTCTATCAAGTGATTCAAGAGATGGCAGACCGTACTGGAAGGGAGATGACAGTAGAAGATATCACCTCGTTGTTCTGCTCTACCTATCAATACGGGAAAGGACGCGAGGGTCGTTTGGTTCTTCGTTCTTTCCGCTTCTTCCATAGTCCCAACTCCGAAATTCCTTCCACACCGCGAGTGACTCAAGTCCTGGACGAGCATCGTCGGTTCGAAGGCAAAATCTCGGTCGATGGTACCGTTCGCGTCCTTCGAGGCGAGGGTAACGGTCCTCTCTCCGCCCTACTCAACGCACTTCAGACGCACCTCCACCTCGATTTCAACGTCCGAGAGTACTCAGAGCACGCCATCGGCCAAGGCACCAATGTGCAAGCTGCTTCGTATGTCGAGCTCACCGAAACATCGACGAGCTCGGCCTACTGGGGCGTCGGACTCGACCCGGACATCGCAGAATCGGGTCTAAAAGCTGTTGTGTCGGCAATCAATCTCGCCATCAAGGACGGCCGGAAGCTGCCAGAGCACAAGAACCTGCGATCCACCCCTGGAGAGCTGAGTAAAGAGGTGCTCAAGTCTGTAGGCCTCGAGATCCCTAGGTCCATGCAGCCGGTCCTCTTCGAGGTCGTCCAGGCACAAAGTATGCCAGAAGTAATGGTTGAACGCGTCAAGCAGCTCTTCCATGCTGCGTTTGTACACAACCAACCGCTGCCGATGGTGCATGTTCACGCGGAGGGGGGTGGTGTGGCCACTGAACAAGCGTCGGCCGTGGAGGCGCCTGTAAATTTCAGGCTGAAGAGCTTCAACCTCAAAGCAAGGGAGGACGGCGCACGAGTTTTCACGGGCACTATTGTGATCAAGCGAAAGGTTGTTCCTTCGTCGTCGCCTAATGGTCAACCTGCGGCGAATGGTACTCACGGCGAGGGGACGGAAGAGGAGCGAGCGCTAGTTGGAGAGGGCAACGGACCGCTGTCTGCTCTACTCGCCGGTTTGCACCAGCACGTTGTGGAGCGTGTCAGTATCCGCGAGTTTGCAGGACACTCAATCGGAGAGGGCTCCGGTGTCCAGGCCGCGAGCTACGTCGAGCTCATTATGGAGCCTCCACATGGTCCGAGGAGCACGTGGGGATTGGCAAAAGATCAAGATATCACGGCAAGTGGTCTCAAGGCAGTTTTGCATGCTGCGAGCGGGTTGGGTCTCAGTTTGGTAACGAGCCATTGAAGGCACTTGGAAACAAAATTCAAAATGGGTGGATTATTGTACACACCCTTGTTCATCTTGCATATTCAATGCGTCGAAGTTCGTATACCTATGCAACCAGCGAGAAATTATCGACTACAATAAGGTAGGCACAAGGAAGAGCGTAATAAAGATATATCAGAGGGAAACTTTCTAGACCGCCAGTGGTCAGCACTGAGCAGTCAACCGCCGTGCGGCTTTTGTGGTTCCTGAATGTTTAAAGGAACTCGTCTTTGCAGCTTGAGCAGAGGGCAATTCACAATCGATTGACCACATGCCTGCCACAAACTCCTTCTCATTGAGGGAGCCTTTTCCATCCGAATCGCACTCAGCCCAGATCTTCCGTAGACTGTCCTTGGGGAGCTTCGAGCACGACCAGATGAGGTGCACAACCGACCCGGGTAGTCGGTCCTCACCTGGTAGAGCAGAAGTCCCTGCGGCGTCTGCCAGGACCCTCTCAAGACCTTCCAGGTCCTCCGCTCCATTTGTGGTCAAGTCGACGCTAACGCCCCTCCAGCCGAGAGCCCGTCTTGGTGGGGTGAGAGTACTATGCTTGAGCTTTGCATCCGCAGCTTGTTCCCGCTGGCGTTGTATTATCATATTGGCGTCAAACACAGCGTCGTATCGGGCTTTTGCGGCTGGCGGCAATGGTAAACGACGACGTGTGGCCGTAGATTGCCGCGAGAAAGTTGAGGGCGATGGACTTGATGACGTGGAATTGGTAGATATCAGAGAAGATCGCGAAGAGTGAGGAACGACTCTTGGGATGCCCTGCTTGAGCGTTGAAATCGGGGTAGCTGTGGGATCTTATCAGACCGCGCAATGGAGGAGGGCCATCAGAACACACGCTTGTGGATAGTGTTGTGCTTTGAAGGAGGAGGTGGTGGAGGTTTGGACCGCACTGCGTAAGGCATGGGTGTTGTGGGCGTTAGTGGAACGATCGAGTTGCCAGGTCGGGGCGGCAAAGCTGGCGCATGCGACGGACTAGGGGAGGTAGGAGGTCTGGTAGCCGGTTCGATAGCTGAGACCACCGAACGGGGTGTGGAGAGAGTCTCAAATGATCCATCTAACTCTTCTACAGCGTCAGACAGTGATACAGAGTGAAAAGATGACGTGGAATTTGCGTATGCATGACATTTCCCATTGCGCGAAGGCGGGTATGAGCTGCCGATTGTCAAGGGCGAATGCGAGGTAGGGTTCAGTAAACTGGATGATGAGGGAGAAGGTGCCGTGGGCCTGAGAGGCCCTGGACTGCTTAAAGAGGATGTACTTATGGTATCGCTGGCCTTTCTTGGTGGTAACGGAGGGGGGATGCCGGGTGGAGGCGAAACGTTTACAAAGTCGGAGACAGCAGATGCGGCAGGGGAAGGAGAACGAGACACAACCGGCGCAATAGGTTGATGTGCCGCTAATGAAGACGATGCGGGTGGAGAGGACGAGTCTAGTATCGAGGGTGGAACGTTTCGGGGCTGCTCGTCGTCGTCCACCAGCTTTACTGGTGGTTTCCTGGGACCCGTGGCGACTGATAGCGATGAAGTCTGTGACATGCTTTCAAATGCACTGATCCTGGCGCGGATCGCGGGGGTAGCCATGACTGAGGGTTGTTGAGGTTAGGAACAAACTTGAAGAACAAACTTGACGTATGGCAGATTTTTCGCAAGACTTGTATGCGGTTGCTGGTAAGTCGTTTGGTTGTTATTTCGCCATTATCTCAATACTCAACTTGTTTCGTGTCCCAGATTTTTGTCTCATTCCGATGGGTACCGAGGCCTCAGTAAGTCTGCAGTCTGAAGGCCTGGCGTCACGACTTCTCCTAACGGTTTATGGCCACTAACAGGTTGGGCCATATATAGCAAAAGTAGGCTTCATCCGCGCGCTAGAGACTGAATGCCGACCTTGGTTGAAGTGCCAAAAAGTTCTCGAAAAAAGTGGCTTGACGTACAATGTGAGTGAAAACCGCAAAAATATTATTCCAGTGTCTAAGGTCTCGTTATTGTTTAGATGCAGTAAGCACGACTTCCAGCCAGTCGTTGAGGCTCATCACATATTTAACTGCGAAGTGGCTACGGTACAAATCTTGGTGCTGAACTCGATCCGCTATTCTCACATCACTGCTGATGACCAAATACAGAAGGACCATGGTCTCAAGTCTGTGAAGCCATCCAAGCGTGCCATAAGGCTGTACACGAACAAGGTGCCCCACGAGTCGCCACTGATATACGGATAGGCACGCGAATAGACAAGACACATACACCTGGTACTGGTAACGAGCACAAGGTTACGCGAGTTCAAGAGATTTTAAAGCACTGGGAGATGGAAGGGGAAAGCAAATGAAATGCCCACTTGTCCTCTAGAGGACATACACCATGACTGGGATTGTCCGTCTGAGTTCACCTATGGCACTAGATATCAAGGGTGTCTTGAGGATGGTTTTGTATGTTTGACAACAAGCTCGTCACTTGTTCTGGACCCTTCACCGTGAACGTGACAATGTCCTCACTGATGCACATAAAGTATACGGTAAAAATAACACACCTTTTATTGAAACAAGATTGTGAGATCAATTGACTTTGACCTCACCCAGGTGAAAGGGACCGTACAGGGCGTGAATTTCCGAGCATGGACGCAGAAACAAGCAGAGAAACTCAGTACTGTCACGGGATGGGTGATGAACACGCCAGATGGATATGTTATCGGGGAAGCTTTGGGCCCAAAGGCAGATATCGAAACCTTGTGAGATAATCGTAGGAACCCCAATAAACCACTATTCTTGATTTTATTTGATTGACCATTATTGACTGATCTATTTGTGTACAGCAAAGTCCTTCTGCGTAAAGGCCCTCGACACGCGCAGGTCACCGATCTCACAGTCGACGAGACGACGGTGGTAGATGGAAAGGAGTTAGGATGGTCCATGGAACATTTTGAAGTCCGCCGATGATCTCATTAGTGCATGAAGTAAACGGCAGGAGATAAGTCGGGATAAATTGACTGTGACGACCCCAGAAAACAAAAAAAACCATTACGACTGCTTGCAATTTAGAAGTAGACAGTAGCTCGTTCCTTCAAGGCCGGTTTCCGCCCGCGCGCTCACACATGGGTTCTCCCGCGCCAGGTTTCCATGACTTTTGTCGGTGATGATTTACGCAATCGTACCCTGAGATAGAGAGAAATATATTGCACATATACGGGATTAGAAAGAGTCACCTGTGGCCACTCTCTACTGTTCCCAGAGCGGTGATTACTGCGGTCCAAGAAGGCGAAGAGGCGTTTCAGGCCTGCTTTAAATCGTGCCTGGGAGCTCTAGTAAGTTGACATCATAACAAGGAACAACACGGGTAAGGGTTGACGATCAGCATTGCAGAAGAAAATTCAGCAGGTGGCCGAGAGCCATTAGACTGTTGAGCTTGATAGTGTGATATTTATTCATCATAGGAGATGGAAGAACATTGAAACTAAGACTTGCCTCACATACCATATTGGCCAGCCTCTCCCCATGTCGACCCAAACCCAAAAATTCGAAGACATTGCGACAATGCAAAATCATCGACGAGTCACGGTGTGATTAGTGGGCCTCCATACACTAGAGGGTGTCAAGCTAAAGTCGTAAGGTCAAGTCAGTGCATTTGTTTTCTTGAGGTTGGTAGAATCGGGGGACGACCGTGGGTTTGTTTGGTCACAAACTTGGACTTGCGCGTCGTCTCCAGCTGCCATGAACTCGTTCGCAAATCGATTCTCAGCCACCGAGGCCTACGATGAGGGTGAGAACAATACCGTCTCGCCCGCGATGTGGGGCTCGCAAGGTGGCTTTGGGAACTTAGCACCTGGTGCACCTCCCGTCTTTAATATGCCAAACGTCCAGGACGTACGTATTACTACCCGACTCACGACATCCGTTCCCCGACGCTGATGCCACGATGATGTCCATGCCGTGTTCGATAGCCCGCAGCGTTCCTCCGTTTGCACACCGATGACCAGGCAGACCCCAACTGCAGAATCAAGATTGCACATGGTACAACGACTTTGGCATTCAAGTTTCGTGGTGGTATTATTGTGGCTGTCGATTCGCGGGCTACCGCTGGAAGTTATATTGGTTCGTCCTGTTCTTCCAATACGCATGTTCCCGATCTCACTTGTTTTCACTTAGCATCTGGAACCGTGAAGAAAGTTATCGAGATCAACAAGTACTTACTAGGAACCATGGCTGGTGGTGCAGGTACGCACAACGTTTGGGTAATTGATACGAGCTGACGCGTTCGGCGCGTTCGGCGCGTCGATAGCGGATTGTCAGTTTTGGGAGACGTCCCTCGGCATGGAATGCCGCCTATACGAGCTAAGGAATCGCGAGCGCATCTCCGTAGCTGCAGCGAGCAAATATCTCAGCAATCTCGTCTACTCCTACAAAGGCATGGGTCTCAGTATGGTGAGTCTTGTTGTCAGTACCCACGAGTTGCCCCCAACGACGCTCTTGTATAGGGTACCATGATCTGCGGCTGGGACAAGACAGTGAGCCAGTCAGACTGTGACCGTGCAAATAGGCGTTGACCATTTGACAAAGGGGCCTGCGCTCTTTTATGTCGACTCTGACGGGACACGACTGAAAGGGGATATCTTCTCTGTTGGTTCAGGAAGCATGTTTGCATATGGGGTGCTCGATCAGGGGTACCACTGGGATCTCACCGACGAGGATGCACAAGAGCTGGGACGACGAAGCATCTATGCTGCGGGACATAGGGACGCGTACTCTGGCAACACTATCAATCTATACCAGGTGCGGGAGAACGGCTGGGAGTTTATTGGTGCGTTGTTTCGCTTGTGATTGAGTGATGCGTGCTGATAGCCGGAATGAACAGGAAACTATGATGTAACGAAGTTGCATTACGAGGGCCCTGGACCTGTGCCAGGAGCGCCTGGACACGGATATGGTTATGAAGTGCGCACAGCTGGGCTGACGTCTGGGTCTGGGTCTGCATCTGTAATGCAGACTGTGTAAGGCTGTTAGAGACGATCCGATAATGGAGTTTGAGTTGCCCGGAGGTTTTGTTCCAGGTTTGGCTTGTTGGTTGGCTTTCTGGCGGCCTTCCCTGGTTCCCTTCCCTGGCTTTGGCTTTGCATCTTGCCGGACGTCGCTCGTTGCCCAGCTTTTTGTTCAACAGCATCATACTACTATAATCCTTAAATAATGACTACAACTCCTCCTCAATCCGCCCAACTTGCACAACTTCCGTCCACTTCTCAAAAACCCGTCGTCCAAATCGCAGGAGACGCTACGGCTGAGGCGCTTCCGTCCGCAGTAGCGACGACGAGCGCGACGCAACAATTCTACAAGCCTAGAGCACGAGCAAACTCTGGGAGTCAGCGACGGACACGGACAGATTCGCTGACGAGCCCAACTGGCCTCCCGCTTCCGCTACCAGGTTCAACCTCCGTCTCGCGCTCTCCCTCGTTCACAAAATCACCTCCAGCCGCAAGTGCGACCTCTGCAGCTCACTCGTTGACCCACACAGGAAATATCCTCCCCCCATCCGCCTTTTATCGCCCTGGCCGTCCAAGTAGCTCTATTACAAGAACGGAGCACACCCCAGCTCAGGTCGTTACCACACAATCGCCTCTATCCTCTGCTTTAAAGCTACAATCAACTCGCCTGACCACCACTCGCCCGTCCTCGGCTGTATCGGCAGCTTCGTCGCTTGGTGTTCCCCTCGTCCCCTCGACTTCCATTCATGCAAGAGAGCATGGTCTGATGATGCTACAGCCACTGTCTCACGTTCATACGAGAGGCTCTGATGATGGTTCGGCGAGTGGGAATGACTCCACACCAGAAACAAAAAAACGGATCCACACTCGAAGCACAACCTCTCCCACCACCAGAGTAAAACCGAGCCGGGAGCAGCTCCTCCCCATTCGCGAGAAAGAACACGCTGGAACCTCGCAAGGAAAAGTTAGCCCTGCGCTGAATGGTGTTCGAGAGAGCCTGGAGAGAATGTTTCGGCGGACCACAAGCAGTGAACGAGGAGAACGAGACAGGGAAAGGTCCTACCTCGACGAGCATGACCGGTTACCGGTGACAACAGAGGACGTTCGTCAGATGCGAGCAGCCCCAGTGTCACCCGCCTCGCTGCGACTGCAACATGCCCCTGGCGCGCACCGACAGACAGATTCCTCAAATTATCATGCCGGTACTTCAACGACCCCTAGAGCTCCTACGCATAATACATACATCACTCCTCGTCCACCTGCCATGTCTGTTCCGGTCCAACAGAAGAGTTACGGGCCCGAGCGCAATTGGCAGGTATTTCCCTCGCGAAATACTTTTTGCTTGCAGGGTCGCCTTTTGACAGGAGGGGACTCGCCATGGGCATTTCTTTTCTCGTTGTCCCTTGTCTTCGGGATTGCCGGGGTTTGGTTCCGGACGACTTGTGTGTGGTGGTGGCAGAAAGAGAGTCCGGCAGTGGCCGCTGTTGGTATCTACATGTGTTTGCTGACCATCACCAGTATGTTGGCAACGGTGCGTCTTGACGAATTTATTCGTCCAGTCCCGTCTCTGATGCCTCTGATGGCTCCCTGGTCACAGGCGTTACGTGATCCGGGTATCTTGTCCCGTAATCTCGATCCAGACCCCCCTTACGAAGCAAACTCTCCTTCGGATGGCGGACCGCGCGCACCCCTGCCCAGGGACTTGCGAGTCAGATCGGGAGCGTGAGCCGAATTCGCCGACCAATGTGAAATAGCTACCTGACTGACTAATTCGCCAGTGTTCGGGTCAAGTACTGCTCGACATGCCTTACGTATCGTCCTCCACGGTCCAGTCATTGCAAATTAGTACGCTCACAGGGTTTGTCCTATCGTCGCTCGCTGACCTTCCTTTCTAGTGCGACAATTGTGTAGAAGGCTGTGACCACCATTGCCCCTGGGTAAATAACTGTGTTGGACGCCGAAACTATACGTCCTTCTTCACCTTCCTCCTCGTCGCAGTATGTTCTTCCTTTTCTGTCAAGGTGCGGAGAGCTGATCGTCTTTGTGCAGAACCTCACGCTCCTTCTCGTTATTACAACCTCTGCAATACATATATGGCTCCTCGTGCATCACAACTTTGTACCTGATTTCCAATCTGCTCTCAACATGGCTCCGGGCAGCGCGGCTGCTTTCTGCATCAGCGTCGTCGTGATCGGTCCCGTTGCCGCACTCTTCTTTTACCATGTGCGCCTAATGCTCCTTAACATCACTACCATTGAGCAGGTTCGCAACCAAGCGCACCGCTCCATAATTCCTGGCCCACTCCCACCTAATGCCTTCACCCTCGGCAAGTGGTACCGCAACCTTGCATATTTGATGTGCCGCCCCGTCACATACTCGTGGATCGAGGCCGATGCGTATGTCATGCATGATCAGCGACTGCCCAACCCAGGGTATGGCATGTCGTGGAAAGACGAAGACCTGGACATCAGCAATGCGCATCGATTAGCGACCAGAGAAAGCGGTACTTGGCAAGACAACTGAGGGCAACCCCCCGTTTGCCAGCAACCTTTCTGCCTCACCTCTGATTCATTCTTTGCTGCTCTGCCCCACTTCGTTCGCTACACTTTATTTCTCCCTAGTATCATCTTGCCCTTGAGGTACCTCTTTCTATTCCGTATCTGATGCATCCACAAGGCTTCGTATTTGTGATTTTCTGTCCGGCAGTCGCATCTCTAAATCTCCGCATGCCCCTTGCATTCCCTCACAGTCTCGAAACTTCTTATCTCGTTCTCTTTTGCTACCATACGTCAGCGAAGCACCCTTGTCGTATTCGTAGACCGCCCACCACTGTATTATTCCATCCAATTGTCATATAACACCATGATTCCAGGATTTGGCAAGTGATTGACCTCAAGTTGGCATGAGGGACATTATTGAACAATGAGTAGCTTGCGGAATATGATTCAAGGACAAGATTTACATCATTGGTGGCCGTCGCCGATCGTAGATCTGTGCCAAAAGTCCAAGCACACCTCCATTGGAGAGCTCTTCAGCCTCCACTTCGTCAACAGCATCCCTCCTCCTCCCTGTCCCTTCTTGACTGTCCAGAACGAGCCTGCCTCCACGCAATTTGACATCGTCGGCAAACGAATCACCTAACCGACTGATGAGCCCGCCATCCTCCGCACGTTCCTCTTCTTGATTGAACATCTCCTCATGAAGCGATTCGGCTTGAAGTTCCGCAACAGCGTGGGGTCGGGCACCGGCCGTTCTCATCTGCATGCTCCCGCTAATGCCAGTGGCCGGTCTCCCGGCACTAGCGCTGGTCATACTGTGCTGTAAAGCTCGCTCATAGAACTGAGATCTTTCTGCAAGTGTCGAGCGGTGCAGAGGTGGGAGGGACGTGCTCGCTGTGCCATACCCGGCTCCGCGAGTCAGCGATTCCTGTCGCGAAAGACTCGCGGCTAATGGCTGGAGATTTTGATGCAAGTTCGCCAAGCGAGAGAGATAGAGTGAGCCCACAGGGTCTCGGGGGTTCCATTCGGGGTGAGCGGCTTTGAACGCCAGGAAGGATTTCTCCATCTTTCCGTCCTTGGACTGGAGCTTTTGATCCACTTGCTCTGTCGGCGCTCCGAACTGTGCCATCGATATGCATCAGTGCATGGCTACGAGAAACAGGAAAGGAAATGCTTACGTTCACATTCCCGTGCCTCTTAAAGTCAAACACGGCAAAGCTGCACACATACCCCAGCCCATCAACATGCACAGTAAACTCCCTGAAGAAATCCGTAATAGCTGGCGCGCAATCGGGTAACGAGAACCACAGCACAAGGGGAGTGAGCACGACACTCAAGATTTCCTGCACGAAGATTATGGCCTTCATCGCGAAGAGTTGTCCGAATTCCCCATGGACCTTGACAGAGTGAAGGCTATCTTTCCACTCGGCGGGCATGTAGTGCGTATGGCGGATGACTTCCCGCATGAGGATTTCGGGGTCGAAGACATTGTGTGCGTCAGGAATCATACTCCGGGATACAGCGAGGATCATGGCAAAGACGCCGATATAGAAGAGGACCGTTCGATGAGGCGTTATCTCGAAGTTCAAGAAGAGATCCGGGTCGACTAGTGAGGCGAGAAGGAGAACTGCTGCGAAAGAGCCGGCTATAAAGGCAATGAATCTGTTTCTAGGTGTTAAAGAGGGAGGGAGTAGGGGGAGATGACTTACCGTGCGATGAGAGCAACATGTGCTTTGGGGAATTGGTCCAAGTACATATTTGCGGTTTGGTATGAGGTGTCGAGACGACGATGGAAGAGATGGGGGAGTTCGTTGAACTCGCGGAACTTCCACTCCGCGTAAGGTGTGTACCGCCGACTGCTAATCGCAGAGGGATCCGATTTTGCTTCCTGGAGAGGGGTCAGCGATCCGCGAGTATTCGGATAATCGGGTGCAAACCTCAAAATATCGGAAAAAGGAATATATCAACAGGTAGGGTACGAGAAATGGGACACACAAAGCGTTGACACACCCCATGAAGATGAACCGCGTCCGGAGTCTGTTGAAAAGTCAGGACCATATTACGTGAACTCTCACAAGCCGTTCACCCTTTTACCAGGAGGTCGCGGTTCCGATCCTTCAAAAAAACTGAGCGCACTCTCCCACTTCGGTCAAAGAGATAGTCCATGAGACAAAACCGGAGATTCCACTCCAGAGCGCGTGTGAGTATGGTCCCTTGCTTCGACTCGTGATAAACGCCGAACAGACCGAGGATCGTCTTCAAAGGTCTGGGCAGCGGCAGTCGAAGATCAAGGAGATCCTTATTGAACAAGGCAATAAGGTAATTCTCCTGTCTCATGATCCTGTTAGCAACGTCATGCGCGTCTAGTTTCGCTGTGGGCGTTGTATAGTCGGGGTCGTTCTGGGCGGCCGATGACAATGCGGTGATGGGATTTTCGTCCCGAATAGCACTGATACGTCGAACTATTTCTGGCCACGAGATGGTTTGTATGTCTTCCTAGGGTGACGCCATCAGGTGTAGGGACGGAACGGATGTCAGGCGCTTACGTTGGGAATGTTGAGAAGGTGAGTGTAGAATCGGCACATTCCCATTAAACGAGGGATACCCAGTAGGAAGGTGATGATTTGCCAGGCGTAGAAAGCACCGAAGAGAGTGAAGAATATGAGAGTGAAACCCGAGAATCTGCAATGTGTAAGCTCAAGGGCGGATAGAGAATGGGTGAGTGCGCACTTAGAGATGCAGTGATCTATTACTACATCAGACAGACGACCATTGCCCTCCGCAGGAATGCGCTTGTAGTCGATACAACCAATGAGAAACGTCGAAAAGAAGATGACGAAGCCCACAGTGCTGTTACAATGTCCCAATAAATCACTTTATGTTGTAAGTTATCCTATGCAAGTCACGTACAGGAGGTTTAGACCGCGTGACAACACAATCGAGTACATGCCATTTCCTCTGTAATACGCATATACCTGGATAGTTTGAGCTGGACAACATTAACCCGCAGTCTATGGCATACCTCCTGAAGGTATTCATCTAAGTTGAACACGTTGACCCAACTCCACAGCGCACGCTCATAATCAGTCAAACCCGGCGCGGCCCTTTGGCTGGCCGAGAGCAACGGACTATCCTGATGACCTTCTGATTCCTCGTCAAGGTCATCAGGTCTTGAAGGTGGCGATACGTTTGCCACCGGGAGAATGGGCTGCTTTGGAGTCCGAGTCTTACGTGCACGTTGTCCGGAGCGATGCGACTTTAGCTTTGCCGACGGGGTTGCTTCTATCATCAAGCTCTGTGGGACCTCGTCATCCGATGAGTTGACGTCGCCTCTGTGCGGACGGGGCAGGCTGGGGCCAAACGCGACGCGTCTACCGTGTTGAGTGACCGAGGCTTGGAGGGGTATGGATGCATGTAGCTGACTATCATCCTGTATGTCCGTTTCTGAACCGGCGTCTGCCTCGAGGGTTGCCACTGCCTGGGCAAATCTTCCTCTTCCTGGCCAAATGCTACTTGCGTTTGCGTTGAGGAAGCGAGAGTGCTGAGAATGCTGGTGATTCGGGGGGGACAGCGTTGGATTGGGTGGTGAAGACATCCGGGTCCTGCTGCAGTCACCAGATGGACCGTCCTTCTCTGCAGACTGGGCGGGTCCAAGTTCATCCTTGGACTTCCCCACGTCGGCCTCAATCCCCTAGCTCATGGCGCACCTCCAAAGGGAGTTATTCATCTCACTCGTCATGGATTCGGCCTCGGACTGGATGGTGGTTAGAGTACCAATCATTGAGTTCATCCGCAATGTGGCAGCTCTACATGCAGGGGCCAAGGTCGGTCTGCTAGTATCCAACGCACTCAGTCAACCACTTCTGAATACCACACGTATATCCAGCCACGTATCTCATATATCCTCTACTCTGCTGCGGACACGCGCCCATCACCCATTGACACAAGCATGTTCTTTTGTAAAGGCGAACAGGCTCACTTCGCAATCCAATCCTTGCAAGCAGCTTCCAGAAACTATATTCGAGGGCGACTCGGATCAGCAGTCCTAGAGGGTTTGGTGCGCAGTATCGAGGTGAGAACGCTCGCCTATCTTTCATGCACGGCTCAGGCTCACTGCAAAAGCAGTTTTTTGATCAAGCAATTGAAGAAGGGTCTTCTCCGGACTCGTTCAAATATATGGTTCTCGTTGCAAATAATCCCCCCGACGAATCAAAGCGGCCTATTCACAATATCTCTGTGGAGATGGACAATATGGACTGGGACGGCCTCGATGGAGCCTTGAAGAAGGTGAGTGGTTTCTTTCTTACCTTATATGGTCATCTGAACTTGCGCAGCGTCATATATATCCCTGCTTTTTCCTGCCTCGGTCAACGCCCTTGGACAAAATTACAGAGTTGGCCAAGCGTTGCGGGGCAGAGAAAACACAAGCCGATGTAAACAATTTTTATGAGATTTACGTGAGCGGTCCGAAGAGTCAGCCTCCAGCAGTGACTCCTACACACCAGCCAAATGCAACCCCCCAACCCCCATATGAATCACCTCGTAAGATATCACCTCAAACAAGCTTTCCATTGCCGCGTGCTTATCTTCGCCCTACCAGCTGCCAAACGGAAGCGAGAAGAACCGTCTCCTGCGCCGAACCCAAAAGTGCGAAAACTCAATCCACCTGTCGGCAAGACACCACCAGTCCTAGGCCCCTCACCGCCGAAACCTCCCATGCCTGTCTTTGTTCCAATTCCTGCGCCACCGCCTGCTCCCGTGGTTGCTCAACCACCGCAACCAACTGTGCCACCCAACGATAGCGTTACCACTATGGAACAATATCAACAAAAACTTGAGAACATAAAACTCAAGCTGTCAAACATGCCCCGCGAACAGCTTCAGCAGAATCTTGCACATTTCAGATCAGCGTTGCATGGATTAGACGCGAGCATAACCACCGGAAAGGTCCCCGCAGACCGCGTGACGCAACACCGTCTTGACCGACAAATACTCGCGGACGTTTTGAAGTGGTCCGTCGAGTTTTTAGAGTCCAACCCACCCATTGCCCCTACGGCCTCTACCTCCACCCTTTCGCAGGTACGCTTAATATTCTCACTGCCCAGCACGCGAAATTAACACCATTTGCCTTTCTCAGTCTTCGGCCTCAAAGTCCCAGCCTCCGCAATCGCAACCACCACAAATTCAACATTCAAGCACTCCAGCTCCAGGTCCCAGTCAGCTTCCAAACCCCCCGATCAACGTCCCTGCGAATCAAGCAGCGAATTCACAAACGGTTTGGCAAGGTTGTGTACACCTCATTGGTGGTCGAAAGGCGGGCGATTCAGGTGAACCGGTCAGCCTTTTGGCTTATTGCACGGCAAAGCGGGCCAAAGGACAATTGTAAGTTGCAACCTGTGCGCAAACCTTCGGTCATTTCATAAAAGTTTCGAAACAGGACCCCGATGCCGTTCTCGGACCGGATGAACGTGATCACCGCTCGACAGGGGGTTGAGTCCAAAGCCGTCGTTGAGTGGCTCAGCCACTTGGAACGAGCGCCGGACAATATCGTGTACTTGATAGATGGGACGCCCCCGCCAGAAATTTCTTCATCGCCCTCGTATGTACCCTTTGCCGCCGTGCGGAGTATCTTCGAGGAATACAAGTTGGTAAGTAAGGAATTGTATGCGCCAGGGTTTATTGTGACCGACCTACCTCTCAAGGTCGGTATCGGTAAACTACCAGATCAAGATGGCAATCAACCCGCATCCACAGTCGTATTGTTTGGCGTCCCTGCTTTCCATAACGAGGTCTTGGGGGCTGCAATCTTTTTGCACCAGGATGCGAACCTCGAGAGTCTTCGGACTGGTCGACCTATTATCAACGGACCAGAGATCATCGAAAGAGCAAAGACGTTTGGTCATCGGGGGTCCATTGCTAACACCTTCAACCATCCCGCGGCACAGCGAAATCAAGGGCTCCCAAGTGTTCCTGGGCTGGGTCAAGGCCCTCTTGGAGCTCCTCAGCTGATGGGAGGTGCATCGCAGCAGCATAACTCGATGAACACGCGTCTACCCATGGGACTGAACCCAAATGCTGCTGCAATTCTAGCAAGTCTAAGGGACAGCGGTGTGACCAGCAACATACCCCAGAACCTTATGGCCACGCTCTTGGCCAACGGGGGTGCGTTCCCGCAGACGGGAGGGCAGCAGCTCGCGCCCACAAACCCCGGTCTAGGTTTGATGAACGGTAATCCAAATCCCAACCCTCCCGCAAATCTCCCCCCAACAGGGTTCAGCGTAGGGCCACACTCGCTCACTATGCTTGATGCGCAGAATATTCTCACCGGGTTGAGAGAGGGCAGGGTATCAAGGGACAGCCTCCGGCCGGAGGTTCTTGCATTCTTATACAACCGAGGTACCGTTCAGCGGAATCAGATGGCACCCAATGGGATGGGCGGGAATATGGGAGGATTAGGAGGCGGCGCCGGTGGCACTGGAATGGGCGGAATGAACGGTCTTGGGGGGATGGGCGGGTTTGGTAGCAAGTAATATTATCCTGAATCGCCTTATAAACTCATGCAACTGTCTTCCACATTCCAAGTTACAGGTTGTACGATATTTCTACACTTTTGGCTCTTGTGTAACCCTAAAATTGTTGCTTGGCGGCATTATCATGTACGCCTCTCACCGCATGATCGACTGGCCTTGCGCTCGCTTCATAAACAGTGATAATAGGCTGTTGGGAAAGCTGCAAGACCAGGATGTTCAAGAGCATCGCATGTCTTTGGGGAGCAATCATACCTTCGTGAAAGTACCTGTGAATCCCAAGAAGTAGACCAACGTTTTGCGATCGTCGTCGTCGTCGTCTGCGCCAGGGGCATATATGAAAAGTGTTATGCTTCGGACATTCGAGAATTTGGTAGGCCTAACAGCGCATAAGTACACAAGTGTGATACTTCAGTAGCATGGGAAATATACTTCAAGGGGTATTCTCCCAGGTCGTTTGAGATCGGGATGTCAAGTTCTTGCGCACAAGGACGGTCTTTGGCATCGCCAAAATCCAAGGTGTCTTGATTAACAAACTTGAAAAATAGTTGTCTCGAGTCAGCTGGGAAGCGAGTAAGTTGTTTCCCGTTTCACTGACCACCTTCATTTTTCGTGGAGTCGGGTCATCTTGACCAGTTTTGATGATTATGGACATGATCTTCGCAGACGCATCGATAAATGGGACTCGTATCATCATTTCTTCGTCCGCGTCGCTCTCCAGATACTACCGAAGTCGATTCCACCGCAATTAACTGAGGCGCTTCCGGCCATGAAAGTAGAAGAATTGATAGTACTCACGATTGTCTCATCATTCCGTTGGTGCCACGGCTTGATGACTTTCTTCGTCTTGTCTACTACGTTGTATACGACTACATTATCGTGGTCGATTATTTGATAGAGCGTACTGCGTGGGATATCCTCCAAAGGGGTTTCATGCGAGTGACCATCATGAGAATGTCCCTCTTCTTGACAAGATCCATGCTCGTTGGGCATATCCGACCCTAAGTGAGGTAGGTAAGGTGGGACAAGTGGCAACTTTTGGCTTGGTTTGACTGGGTCTTCGAACAGGTCGTCGAGTATGGTATATATAAGCAAATTTGGTACAAGCACTTGACGGAGCACAGACAGATCGGACCGAACTCATCACCGCTGTATAACGACATAATTAGGCTATTAAGAGGTTGAACGAATCCCCCTGATTTCCCGCTGAATGTCCAGTGCTCGCTTTCCTTCTATCCACAGCATCGACTCTACCATCAAACGGGGTGAGGAAATTCTCTTGTTTGTTGACCCTAACTGCGTACCTTCATAGGTTTGTGGAACAACACACCGAGTGAGCGTTCGTCCATTTGAACCCCATGTAAACCGGAACTCATTCGTCGTCTTCTCTGTTCCAGTCGCTGGGTCAACTACGTTGGCTTTGACGGCCACATGCTAAAGTATGCGATGGAGGGGTCATGCTGAATGACTCTGGACACTAGTGGCGAAAACTTACCACTAGGAAAGGATTACCCGTTGTGGTGTGGGCTATTCTGGACTTGAGCCGTAGGATCGAGCCGATCGGGACAGGAAGTTTGAAGCTGATTTCGTCTAAAGAATGAAATTGCAGTGATCCACGCGTGTATAGCACTGCATTAGAATATCCAAGCTCATACGCAAGGCGCATAAGATAACCTGAACGTCGCATCAGTAAAGTTGGCGTAAGGGCTTGGGTGTCAGTCTACCTCCGAAGACCTTGCTGTGAACATTACGCTCTTGTGGGTACATCATCAAAGTGTTTTCCGTGCGCGTATCGCGGATTGGAACAGGTTCGATCCCACCCGCACGATGCATTGGCCAAACATCAGAGTGGTATTTGAGATGCATATTATGCAACAAGGTGGCCTCTTCAGAGGAAGGCGGCACACGATCCAGCCCTTCCGCTAGTCGCTTCTGACGCCGTTCCCTGAGTTCTGGAAAGGACGTCGTCATTTTCGAGTGTATATATAGTATATGGCAGCCCACCATGGCCCCGCGCGAAGAGCGCCTTCTCATCTTCCGTCTCCAATATTAAGGGGTTGACAGGTCTTGACTTGTGTGTAAAAGCATCTCGGCATACCATTGTAAATCGGCCTAGATATCATCAATGCGATTGAGTAAGGCGAGTTGAAGGTCATACCGAGCATGATAGTTTCCTCAGCATCACCTGGTCCGACCTTTTCCATCTTCACCACGACTTCCATCGAGCTTAACCCTGTATAAATGACCTGACCAGAGAGGCGAATATCCCCCACGTTTTCTGGAGTCAACGGCTTCAGCATGTCTATCCTGTCGACAGCCGCTGTGACCAAATAAAAGCCACGGTCTTTGATTGCTCCCAAGTTGGATACCCCGGGCTCCAGGATATGCTTGTATGCAATGGATCCAGCAAGAGCATCGAGTCCTATAGATTATGTCAATGCAAGACGTTTGGATTAACCCAAATGTCCCACCCTCCATGAGTTTCCTGTGGACAGAGGTTGATGGTACGCGTTGAGAACATGGCTCAGTCCCTTGTTATGACACGATCCTCACCCAGTTCGTATACCGCCATGAAAATTGGTGTACTGTTCCAACACCTTGGGGTCCGATTTGAAAGGAAGCACGTACTTTTACACGAATGTTTAGGGTATGTATTCAATATCGAGACAATTGGATCACCTGAGAGTACGAATGGTGCATATGCCGAGGTGGAAGGTCTGCTGGACTTGCGGGAGGAGGCGAACGTGATCTCTCCGCTTCTGCCTGGCTGCTTGCCATAGTCTCTGCCCAGAAGAGAGGAGACCGCACTGGCATCAAGCTGGACAACCGAATTGAGTTGCTCGTCATACACGATGCAGTTCTAACGCACGACCGGAAGGCGGGGTTTGACCGCTCGCCTGAGAATGTCAAAGAAACATGGAGCCCTCAGAAGGCCTCCAGTAGAACGTGTCGATTTGTTAACGCACGAACAACCTCCAACAACCGATCCATATCTTCCACGCTTCGTGTTTCTTCTGCCGGTTGCGTCATGTTGGGACCTTTGGATAGACTTGAAGCAAAAGTTCGAAGAAGAATGGGTTTAAGGAGAGTTATTGGACGCGCCGGGATGCGTATTGCCCGTGACAGGGTAGACCCGGTCATAGACAAGACCAAGTCTTGTTTAGGACTTGGTCAAAAAGGTTGCATTCGAAGTGCACAGTGCGCAAGGGGTAAATTTTATGTATTAATGAAACATGCATTGAACAGCTCGACACAGTAGTAAGTCACAAGGTAAACGAGTTGTGCCGCTTGCATGCCAATGCTTACGGGACAGAATAAACCGGGGTCGTCGGAGAACCATGACGGGTCAGAGGTCGTCCGTTAGTGACATAAATCATTCCAAGACACAGTCAGCCCGTTAGTAAACGCATCAGATGGCATAGTTAGTTACAGTCAGTCACACGGCATACCCACTGCCTACATTCAAAGGTAGATGATCAGAATGTGAAGGTGATTGTCAAGCTAGGGAATACCCAAGGACCGACCGCCTGGTCAGTAAGGAAAGAGCGGCATATGTACGACTATGTTAGAGTTTCCATGTTAGTGACCACCGTTGGCTGTCTGGTAATAAGCTGCATAGCTCTGCTGTGGGTTATACCCTGCTGCTCCTTGCTGCCAAGGGTTAGTGGCACCATTATACCCCGGATATCCTCCATAACCCTGCGGATATGCGCTATAACCCTGCTGCTGCTGCTGCTGCTGCTGTTGACGCTGGCCACCAGACGCCTGTAACCATACCTCCGGCCTGCGCCAAGGAGGGATATTCGAGCCAGATGCATCTCCAGCAAGCGTGCTTTCCCTCGCCCAAGGTGCTGTATCGCCTCCAGCAGACTTCTCGCCAAGCTCGTTCAGCAAGTTGTCGAGATCATTATCAAAATTGCTGCTGCCAGGACCACGGGTGAGTGCATTGCTTGTGGGGGCCATGCCCGGACCGCTTGGGGCGCCAGGACCTGGGAAAAAGCCGTTGGGATTGTTACGTTGCATACAATCACGTGCCATATGGCCGGCATTGCCGCAAGTGCGGCAAATGATGTTCGCAGTAAAGTTGCGCTGCTCGGTACAGTCATATTTACGGTGACCGACACCACCGCAGTTCTGGCAAATCTGATTTTCGTCGTCGCGAAGCGTACCGTTCAACGCAGCAAGTTCGCGAAGCTGGTTGCGCTTGTGGTCGTTCTGACCTTCAGGGGTGGAAGCAGCCTGTAGAGAGCGATTGGTATTCAAGGAACACGAGAAGAGGCAAAATGAGGTACATACCGTCTCGATAACCCTGTTGATAAGACGGACACAGTGATTGACTTTGTCCTGTGAGTCACCCATAACTAGACAGTGGAGATCTTCCTCGGCATCGTCTGCATAAGCATCAGGACGACCTTTTCCTTCCTTGACACTGCCTTTGCCACGGATGCTGATCTTAGCCCCGCTCTCCTTTTCCATTTTCTTGAGACTGTTGCCACGAGGGCCGACCAAGAGCCCGAAGAAGTTGATCTCTGGAAATTCCTTCACAGGAATGTAGACCTTTTCTTGTGGACGGAGCGAGCGCTTTTGTTGGTGATACTCGACCGGTGGACGGAAGTTTGGATCGACCTGTAAAGCTTTCTCGACGAGGCGAACGCGTTCTTCCTCGAGTTTTTTCTTGTAGCGAACTTCACGAGTGTTAGTCCTGCGACCGTGAGAATCATACGTAGGAGGTGGTGAGGAAGACCTAACGAATGTGCTTGAGTAGCTGCCTCAATTATCGCAACCAAAAGGCTTACCTTTCGCGTTCGGGAGGGACGTAATCGTTCAAGCGGAGCTTGCGGTTGATTTCTTCGAGACGGAGCTGAATTGCGTAGTTGTCCAACTGAGCCTGCGAAATGCCTTGCGAGGAGATGGCAGTGGGTAACCCAGGCAGCTCAGCTTTCGAACTAGCCTCTCCCCAACGACTGCGACGCTTGCGAGGCTGATCGTCGGCTAAATTGATGTCAGATGGGCTTACACGAGGATGAAGGCAAAGGGGGTTGAAGGGGGAAAAGTAGGTCACACACGTACCTGGAGTGCTTGGGCTCTCCTCATATTCACGTTTCCGTTCGTTACGCTCTGGTTCTTGAGGACGAGCGCGGGGAAAATCGTTTGGAGACGGGGCCACTAGCTGTGGAGGGGCCTGATCCTCAACGGGGGCGGCACCGAAGCGTCTCTTGTTGCCAAGAGGGGTATCGTTTGTCCCAGTTGTCTTTATTGCTCGCCAGCCGGACATTCTCCAAAAGTCGGGAAGTGGACGAGGTCAAGAAATTTTGGGTTTGGGTGAGTAATCCACAAAGCTTGATCCACGACGACGACTATGGCATCGAAGCGTCCTGCAGATGGTTTGTAAAATACAGAAATAGTATTTGATACGTAGCTAATGCTTTAGCTCCTTCAGAGGAGCTCAATCCTCCTCCAATTCGCGTCAAGCGCTTAAAACTCGCTCTGAAACCGGCTCATGCCTCCCATGCCTCTCCTGCGCCTGGTGCTACTGCTGCTCAACCTAATGGCTCAGACCAGAATGCCATTGTGCGCTCACTCAAGGATGCGTCTTCCTCCTCGCGGCCAACCCCAACCGTCGCTCGTGGGCCAACCATCAACTTGAGTGCACTGCAAAGAAGGGTTGTCCAGGATAAGGCAGCACGAATTGCAAGCGGACCTCTTCCCACATTGGAGACGGTCACCAAAACCCAACAACATACCCTGTTGGTCGGCATGTTCCGAGGCAAAGACTGGTCTTCTCTGCCGCTTAAACCAGATCACGCCTCCCGTCCACTATGGATTAATCCAGATGATATGACCCTTATATTGGAGGCCTTCTCTCCGGTGGCAGAGCAGACTCAAGATTTTCTAGTTGCAATTAGTGAGCCTGTTAGCCGGTATGTTGCCTTCGCCTGATTCCTTGACAGCTCAGGGCTAACCTCTCTCTGAAGCCCTGCCTTTATCCACGAGTACAAACTCACGACCTACTCTCTCTACGCCGCCGTTTCCGTGGGGCTGGAGACGAACGACATTATTGAAGTACTCAATCGCTACTCCAAGGTCCCCGTCCCAGAGAAGATCATTCAATTTATCCGTGACTGTACAGTATCCTATGGCAAGGTCAAACTGGTTTTGAAGCATAACAAATACTACATCGAATCGAGCCACCCTTCCGTTATCCAGCTCCTTTTGCGCGACCCACTCATCCGTGGTGCACGAGTCATAGATGAGGCCCCAAAGGATCAAGGAATTGCTGCTGTGAAGTCTGCGACTTCGCTCCTCACAGATAAGGCGAACGCGGCGTCTACTGCCGCCTCGGCCTCGACCGCAGCCAAGAGGGAAGGGGACCTGTTTAACGCTGTGATGGGAGCCGATAGAGGTAGATAATATAATTATTGTTATGGAGTGATGGAATTGACCCTTTTCAGATGACCTCGAAGAGGACGATATCAACATCTCCTTCCAAGTTGATGATTCACGCATAGACGCAAGTGGAAAATCAAAGAGCTTTGAATACATACTTACAACATGTTTGTAGGACGTCAAACGACGATGCAGTGAACTTGAATACCCTACCTTGGAAGAATACGATTTCCGCAACGACCACATCAACGCAAATTTGGACATAGATCTCAAGCCTGCTACGATGATTCGTCCGTATCAGGAGAAGAGCCTGAGCAAGATGTTCGGAAATGGTCGTGCTCGCTCTGGAATCATCGTGCTGCCCTGTGGCGCCGGAAAGACGTTGGTCGGAATTACTGCCGCATGTACCATCAAGAAAAGTTGCTTGGTTCTGTGTACATCTTCGTCAGTTGACACGTTCCTCTCTCGAGAATGAGTGCTGACTGAAATGACAGGGTATCGGTAATGCAATGGCGACAACAATTTATGATGTGGTCGAACGTGACGAGCCAGCAAATATCCGTCTTCACAGCAGAGCACAAGGAGAAGGTATGCTATCAAAATAGCATTGACAACTCGCAACCTAACCCCTCCAAGTTTGCAGGCGAGAGTGGTATCGTCATTTCAACCTATTCCATGATCGCCAACACCGGCAACCGGTCTCACGATGCCAAGAAAATGATGGACTTTCTCACTAGCCGGGAATGGGGTTTCATCCTGCTTGATGAGGTACACGTCGTTCCTGCGACTATGTTCCGAAAAGTCGTCACAACCATCAAGGCTCACTCCAAGCTTGGCCTCACTGCGACCCTTGTCCGAGAGGATGACAAGATCTCGGACCTGAACTATATGATCGGCCCGAAGCTATACGAGGCAAACTGGATGGACTTGGCTGCTAAGGGTCATATCGCTAATGTCCAGGTATAGTCCTCGCCCTTGGTCCGTATGAGAGACTCGATCACTGATTTTTACTTCAGTGCGCTGAGGTCTGGTGTCCCATGCCGGCCGAGTTCTATGCAGAGTACTTGAGGCAAGATAACAGGAAGCGGATGCTTCTTTATTGCATGAACCCGCAGAAGTTCCAGGCTTGCCAATACCTCATCAAATACCATGAGGATCGCGGTGACAAGATCATTGTCTTCTCGGACAACGTGTTCAGTTTGATTGTAAGCATATTCGAGTCGTCATGGAAAAGGCGCCATTGACTTAACCTGTCCAACAGACTTACGCGACTAAGCTGAACAAACCTTTCATTCACGGTGGTACCCCTCAATCGGAGCGAATGACAATCCTCAACCATTTCCAGAACAACCCTGCCGTTATGACAATCTTCTTGTCCAAGGTTGGCGATACATCCATCGATCTGCCTGAGGCTACGTGCCTTATCCAAATCTCATCGCACTTTGGCTCTCGTCGACAAGAAGCCCAGCGACTCGGTATGTTTAGTTCTTCCCTGCCAAGTTTCTCCCTCACCGTCTTTGCAGGTCGAATTCTTCGTGCCAAGCGAAGAAACGACGAAGGTTTCAATGCCTTCTTCTACTCCCTCGTTTCAAAGGATACACAGGAGATGTACTATTCTACGAAGCGGCAGCAATTCCTCATCGACCAAGGATATTCTTTCAAGGTTATCACCGAGCTTGAAGGCATGGACAAGACGGCTGGGCTCGTATACACGAACCGGAATGAACAGATCGAACTCTTGCAGACTGTCTTGATTGCTACGGATAGCGAAGCAGACCTCGGTTCGGACGTTAAAAGCAGTCTTGACGACTTGGCTGGCACAATAACCAGCAATGACTTTGGTTTCCCCGGCGGAAAGAGGACGATGGGTAATCTCACAGCCATGTCTGGTGGATCACACATGAGTTACCGCGAACAGACTAAGCCCTCGAACAAAGGCGCTTTGCGGGAGGCCGCCTCGAGCGCCTCGGCGCCAGTGAGGAACAAGTTGTTCGTGGATCGAGACAAGAAGAGGGAGAAGATGAAAAAGGAAACGAAAGGGCGCTAGTTGTGGCGTTTTGAAGCTCTCCTGGTCAAATTATGAATTCTGGCAGTGAACCAAACTAACATGTAGAATCAAGCTAATATTGTATATTTTATGATATTTATGCTTGTACGTGCGAAATATTGAAGTCCACACTCCGATCGGTGCTCCACATTACTCGCTTGGCCGTTGGACCTGACACCGTAGGGGAATTGGACGATGAAGCGTTGGTTCTCCTTCCAGAGCGACAAGAAACCAGGTCCCATAGTTCCTCCATCATCAGGACCTGCTGCAAATTATTCTCCTATTCCGACTAAGAAGCTCGCGACACTTCCTAAGGAGCGGCCAAAGTCCACAGCAGCAGTAGAGCCTCTACCTAGTAAAATATGGCATGAGTTGACTATACTCGCAACTGAGAGTGGCCTGCTCGTACGGCCAGTGTCTCCCGACGCAGCCGTGCAGCTGCGGATCAGTTGGGGTAAGAACGGTAAAGTGGCGCAGGTCAAAACGACCAAGGAAGACGAACACGACTGGTCTACGGGCGTCGCTGTGTACGGCATGGTTGGGATACTGTCCTTATTCTCTGGTACGGTCGCTCCGGAGACGGAGATGGAGTCGCTGATCATGTTGCAGCATCGTATTTATTGGTTGTCAGTGCTACTACGGACCTAGGGATATGTAGGTGCCAGAATAAACTATACATGCCCACGCTGATTCTATGTTCGAAAGTACTCGATCCGTCGAGACCCGTCTATGGCGTCAAGGCTGTTACATCCATCCCTCTTGACTACGCAAGAGCTAATACTGCCATTGGCGCTCTAAAGTCACGTAATACCAAGCCCGCGACCGCTGATGCCGAACCCGGGAAGAATGCTTCGCTTCATGTGAAATGGGCACCTCAACAACCACCCTCAGTTTCTGCACCGAATGGGGATAATCTTTCCGTACAATCAGTGTCTCCTACTTCCTCTGGGACCTCCACGCCGACTTCGGCTGCTATCCCCATCTCACCGTTCGCCAAAGTGCTCGCGGAGCGGCTCTCTTTCTGGAAGCCAAAACGGGTATCTAGTGCGCCTTCCACCAAAATGACAGATGGGGCTTCCGAAGTGGCCATCGACGATTTGATGGACAGCATGGACCAAGGCGCTGTTGAACCGAGCGAAGTGCTGGACACGATCATCACGGCTGCGGCACCTCCTCCTCAGACTGTTGAAGAACGCCACTCTGAACTGGAGGAAAAGGTCGTGAAGGAGACCATACGGCAATTCACCCGAGGCGGGATGTATTTTTCATATGACTTTGGTACGGTTTTCCTGAAAGTATAGACAGCGTATAGTTCTGAACGGATTGGTGCCTTAGATCTCTCCAACTCTCTTCAGCGGAAACAACAGCAAGTCATTCGCCTTAAGCGACAACGTGCTCTCCTCCAGGACCTGGAAGCCCTTGGAGACTGGTACTCTCTCGCTGATTGCGAAAGTGCGGACCCATTCTGTGAACCTTTTCACAATGCTCCACTTTGGAAACGCGTCGATCGCAAATTTTGGTGGAACGAGCACCTCCTGAAGCCTTTCATCGAAGCCTCGGTAAAATTTCAATCCATTTGTACGTTGCGCCATTGCTGAGATGGGTGAATACAGCTGGATGAATACATCCTACCTATCCTTCAAGGCTACTTCCAAACCTCTTCCTTCCACGTCCCCGGTCCACCCGACCCTGTCACGCCACCTGCGACCACTCTGAAAGGCGCAGGCTCCCCCGCTGCTACACCACGACCGTCCACGGATACACAAGAATTGGTCCTCGGCCAATCGGCGCAGAACTTGATCGAGGTCGACTATGTCATCATCTCTCGGCGGTCAAGAGAGCGAGCGGGTCTCAGATATCAGCGAAGAGGAGTAGATGACGATGCTAATGTTGCGAACTTTACTGAAACTGAGACGATTATGAGAGTAGTCGTGAGTGTCAGGTTGGCAGTTAGGACTATTTGGGGTGCTAAATGGCTTATAGAGGGAGAGGAAGGAGAATATATTTTCCTATGTTCAAATACGAGGCTCAAGTTGGTGGTGCCAAAGCGACCGCTGAACGGTTTGCTGACTCCTTCTTGACAGTACCGCTATACTGGACACAGCCTGGTTATGGTCTGAGGCCAGCGCCGACACTTGATCCAGCACGGACACCAGAACAGAATCTCAACGTCCTCAAGGCGCACTTCGAGAAGTCAGTTCAGCGATACGGGCCAAACGTGAGCGCGCCCCTCTAGAGATGGTGTGTTTGAATGACCCGACTTCCTCAGACTGTCATTAACCTCGTAGAACAACACGGAAAGGAGGGCGCACTCTCAGACGCGTATCGAGAGAAGATGCACGAGTTGCACTCGAAAGATGCTCAGTACGTACTTTCGTGAATGTGTAACGCATTGTGTTCGAATTATATCTCAGGTACCATGAATTCGACTTCCACGCGGAGTGCAAAGGCATGCGGTACGAAAACATATCGAAGCTCGTCTGCCAAGTGGGACGGAGCTTTGAAAAACAAGGGTATATAAGTCGTGCAGAAGATTGTGCGCATCCTCTAACGGTCGCCTTGCAGGTTCTTCTGGGTGTCAGACTCGGTCGTATTGGCTCAACAGAAAGGCGTCTTCCGCGTCAACTGTATCGACTGTTTAGACCGTACCAACGTTGTCCAGTCAGCCTTTGGAAGAGAGGTTCTAAGCTCGCAACTGGAGGCTCTTGCGCTCTTGAACCCTTCTGATGGCGGACGGTCAGAGGCTGAGGTAGTCTTCAATGATGGTGAGTCGACTAGTGACTTGAGCGAGCACGCGTGAATTATGTGAATAGTCTGGGCCAATAATGGCGATGCTATTAGTCGGGCTTAGTACGTGCTCAATTCCCTGGTTTATGTGTTCCGGACTGACATGAGAAACGCAGCGCTGGAACATCTGCCCTTAAGGTGGGCACAAATGAAGTGCTCAATCTCGCGTACTCACAGGAATATTCCATCAGGGAGACTTCACACGAACCGGAAAGCGCGATCTCACCGGGCTGCTACACGACGGGATCAATTCACTCTCCCGGTACGGTTTTATCCAAGTTGCACTGAGCTTTGGTGTACACTTATTTCTTGAATTCAGAGTGTATTCCGCGACATTTGGCGACTGGTTTTCGCAGGCGGTGATCGACTACATGCTGGGCCACCGAGGGACCAGCGTATTTGCCGAGTTCCTGCGGAACCTTTCTTCCAGTGACCCACGGGACATGTTGCGGCTGTCGAAAATCCGTGCAGCCGCGATCGAATCTTCGACGAAGATTGTAGTTCTTGATGGCGAAGAGTTCAAGTCTGGATGGACGATGCTCTCGCCTGTGGGCTTTAATGTTAGGATTTCGGACCAGTTTGAGGAGAAGATTCTGTTGGTGGTGAGTGACAGGCGGTTGGCAGCGGCGTGCAATATGAAGGGTGGCACAGACTTCCAAGGCGATCTATATCATCGTGCGTGACCCTGCGACTTGTGAAAAAGGATCGCTGCTTAGGCGAAGTACAGAGCTATGATTACGCGCTCGACAAAGTCAAAATGTTCACTCGTGTGCGGTTGGGTGACGTTGAGGGCATCCAAAAGGGTACAAGTCGCGCCTATTTGTTCTGTTGATGAGAAGCTAATGCGGAGCAGGCGCCTACATACTCTCGACGCTTAATCAGGGTACTCGGGATCCTGCGAACAATTACGGATTTGTAATCACGTACCGGTCGACGCACCAAGACACGCGGGTGACGAGCTACTCGGTCCGCAACCAGCCGGTGGTCGGGCAGAGCGAGTTGGGGACGCCGGCGACATCGCCGATGGAGGCGTCAACATGGCGTAAGCGAGGCAAGCTGTCGGAGATCCTGACGAATGTGTCTGGGGGGGGTGAAGGTGAACTGGTGTCGGTCGCGTTGAAATCGCTACCTGTTGACCCTGCGCGGTGGCAGACTAGAGGAGG